>Ga0209705_10000184_pt1 | contig 32976 bp, 37 predicted proteins | sample PPLLaktember2015_5_FD_187262 | JGI IMG/M metagenome (GOLD analysis project Ga0209705, IMG submission 187262) | Freshwater sediment microbial communities from Prairie Pothole Lake near Jamestown, North Dakota, USA - PPLs Lake P8 Core (1) Depth... | ecosystem: Environmental > Aquatic > Freshwater... | reverse complement strand
CGTATTCCCAACGGATCGTTCATGGGGACGGCCGGCATCGCGCCCTCGCGCGCGCAGCTCGAGGCCTGGGCGCGGCGCGAGGCCGACCTGGTAGCGCGCGGAGGGATCGCAGCGCCGCCGGACCCCGAAGACGCCGTACCCGCGGGCGGCGCGATCGCCGGCGAGGGCCTGCGCACCATTCCGCCGCGCGAGAACTGCGGCAATGTGGATGCCAAGCAGATGACCAAGGGGTCGCGCCTGCTCATTCCGGTCAACGTCGAGGGCGCCCTGTACTCCGTGGGCGACGCGCACTTCGCGCAAGGCGACTCGGAGTGCTGCATCACCGCCATCGAAATGGGGGCGACGGCGGTCGTGCGCTTCCGTGTGCACGAGGGAGAAGCGGCGCGACACAACATCCGCTGGCCGCGCTTCGCGCATCCGGGCTATTTCGCCAAGCCGGAGTGGGGCATGCCGCGCAATTTCATCGCCACCATGGGGATGCCGATCCGGGAGGATGGCACCCAGGAAGGCGAGGACCTGACCCTGGCGGCGCGCAACGCGCTGCTGAACATGATCGAGCTGCTGCAGGAGCGCGGCTGGAGCCGCGAGCAGGCCTATGTCATCTGCAGCGTCGCGGTCGACCTGAAAGTCAGCAATATCGTCGACCTGCCCAACGTCACCGTATCGGCTTTCCTGCCGGAGGACATCTTCCAGGGCTAGCGCCGGGAAGGACCGAATCTTGCGGCCGCCTCTTCGGTTCCACTCCGGAGATCGCCCGATGCTACAAAACTCGCCCCTGTACGCTTACATCCCGGCGAAGGACGTTTCGCGCGCGCGCAGGTTCTACGAGGGCACGCTCGGCTTCAAGCCCAAGCAGGAGACGGCCGGCGGCGTGGTCTACGAGTTCGGCAACGGCACGTCCTGTTTCCTCTACCCGACGCCCAATGCCGGCACCTCCCGTGCCAGCCAGGCGTTCTGGCAGGTCGAGGACGTCGAGCAGGAGGTCGCCGAGCTCAAGGAGCGCGGCGTCAAGTTCGAGGACTTCGACGTCCCCGGCGTCAAGAGCGAGGACGGCATCGTCACCGCCGGCGGGGCGAGGGCGGCCTGGTTTCGCGACACCGAGGGCAACATCCTGGCGGTGATCCAGGCCGTCTAGCTACTTCGCCGGCGGCGCGTCGGGCTGGCCGGGGAACTGCTTGCTCGAGGGCTCGACGTGCCCCCACGAGCGCGCGCTCTTCGTCCAGATGCTGGCGGTGACCTTCAGGCCCGAGGAGTCGTCGAGCGTGCCGGCGCGCACCATCATCATCTCCGGCGCGGCGGCGCGCTGGCTGTAGATCGGCGAGCCGCAGTCGCCGCAGAAGAAGCGGTTCAGCGTGCGGCCGCTGTCGGCGACGCCGGCGAATTTCTTCGGCTGCCCCTTGTCGAGGCGGAAGTCGCTGCTCTTCACCGCGGCATTGACGCTGCCGCCGGCGCCTGAAGCCTTCTGGCAGTTGGTGCAGTGGCAGGCGCGCAGCTCGGCGATCGGCGCGGTGATGGTGTAGCGGATGGCGCCGCAGAGGCAGCCGCCGTGGTAGGAGGAGGCCATCACGCGGCCCCTTCGACGATGCGCAGGTCGCGCTCGACCGCGTCGTTGCCCAGCGCGCGCAGCGCTTCCTGGTAGCCGGGGCTGTCGTGCGCGGCGATCGCCTTCTCCAGGCTTTCCCATTCGGTGACCACGGTGCGCATGTTCAGGCCCTTCTCGTACACCCTGGCGGGGCTGCCGCGCACCAGGAACTTGCCGCCCGCGGCCGCGATCGCCGGCCCGGCGAGCTTGGCGTAGGCGGCGAGCTTCTCGGGGTTCTTGATCTTGTGGTACTGCACCACCCAGTACGCCTTCGGCATGCGATGCCTCCTCTAGTAATATGTCAGTGGGATATTAACGGGCGAAGAACATGGCCGAGCGCAAGAAGCGCACGATCACCGAGATCCGCGACTCCAAGAAGACCGGCGAGAAAATGGTGTACACGTCGGTGCTCGACTATACCTCGGCGAAGTGGGCCGAGGCGGCCGGGGTGGACGTGTGCGTGGTGGGCGATTCGCTGGCGATGACCTGCCACGGGCATCCCAACACCATCCCGGCGACGATGGACATGATGGTGCTGCACTCGCAGGCGGTGCGCCGCGGCGCGCCGGCGACCTTCGTGCTGGGCTGCATGCCCTACCAGAGCTACAACACCGTCGACCGCGCGCTCCTCAACGCCACGCGCTTCATGCAGGAGGCGGGCTGCGACGCGGTGAAGCCGCAGGGGGGCAAGTCGCAGGCGCACATCCTCAAGGCGCTGGTCGACGCCGGCATCCCGACCGCCTCGCACATCGGCCTCACCCCGCACACCATCGCCATGTTCGGCGGCTTCCGCATCCAGGGCCGCACCGCGGAGGCGGCGATGAAGATCCTCGAGGACGCGCTCGCCATCCAGGACGCGGGCTGCTTCATGCTGGAGTTCGAGGCGGTGCCGGCGAAGATCGCGAAAACCATCTCCGAGCAGCTCGAGATCCCCACCATCGGCATCGGCGCGGGCGTGGGCACCGACGGGCAGATCCTGCTCTCCTACGATCTCCTCGGCGTGTTCACCGACTTCAAGCCGAAGTTCACCAAGCGCTTTGCCAACCTCACGGAAGTGGCGGTGAACGGGCTGAAGCAGTACGCCGCGGAGGTGAAGGCGGGCAGGTTTCCCGACGAGGACCACAGCTATGCCGTCGACGAGAAGGAATACGAGAAGTTCCTCTCGCTCGTCGAGAAGCGAAAACACCGCTGAGACGCTGACCGACCGGGCGTACACGGCGATCGAGGAGCTGATCGTCACGCTGCAGCTCGCCCCGGGCGCGGCGGTGTCGGAGCAGATGCTCGCCGAGCGCCTCGGCATCGGCCGCACGCCGATCCGCGAGGCGCTGCAGCGCCTGGCGCGCGAGCGCCTGGTGACGATCCTGCCGCGGCGCGGCGTGGTGGTGTCGGCGATCGACGTCGCCGCGCAGCTGCGCCTGCTCGAGGTGCGCCGCGAGCTCGAGCGCCTGGTGGCGCGCGGCGCCGCGCGCCGCGCCACCGACGCCGAGCGCGCGCGCTTCGCCGAGCTGGCGCGCGCCTTCGAGCGCGCCGGCCGCACCGGCGACGACAAGACCTTCATGCGCATCGACCGCGAGTTCAACGAGCTGTGCCTCGCGGCGGTGAAGAACGAGTTCGCCGCCGGCGCCATGGGCCTCATGAACTCGCTGTCGCGCCGCTTCTGGTTCCACCACTACAAGCAGGCGGCGGACATGCCCGAGACGGCGAAGCTGCACGCCGACATCGCGCGCGCCATCGCGGCGGGGGACGGCGAGGGGGCGGGCAAGGCGCTCGACCGGCTGCTCGACAGCATCGCGGCCTTTACCCGGGCGACCGTCGACGTCTAATATATCAGTAGTGTGTCAGCAAGGAGGTGCCCCATGGCGGAGCTGGTCGAGCGGCATTCGATGAGCGAGCGGCAGAAGAACTTCCGCGCCGAGTACCAGGCGCAGATCCATCCCCTCTACAGCGGTCCCCTGCATATCGGCGTCATCTACGTGGTCGGCCTGTCGGTCATCGCCTGGTGCGTGAGCCGGCTCGAGGGCGCGACCTGGGAGTGGCTGCTGGTGGTGCCGGTGTTCTTCTTCTCCAATCTCTTCGAGTGGTGGATCCACAAGTACGTCATGCACCGCCTGGTCGACGCGTGGGCGCTGCGCGCCATCTACGACCGGCACACGCGCCAGCACCACCAGTACTTCACCGACAACGAGATGACGGTCGACTCGACGCGCGAGTGGCGCATCATCTTCTTCCCGTGGCGGGCGCTGTTCACCTTCATGGCGATGGGCACGCCCTTCGCGGTCGCGCTCGGATGGCTGGTGAACCCGAACGCGGGCTACATCCTGATGGTGACGATCATCGGCCAGTACCTGATCTACGAGACCTTCCACTACTGCTGCCACGTGCACGACAACTGGTTCGTGCGCCACGTGCCGTTCGTGAACACCATCCGCCGCCACCACACCGCCCACCACAACTACGGGATCATGATGAAGGTGAACATGAACCTCACCTTCCCGATCGCCGACTGGGTGATGGGCACGAGCGACCTGAACCGCGGCCTCGTCGGGCACCTCTTCAACGGCTACAACGAGGACCACGTGAAGCCGGAGCTGAAGCCGCAGATCGAGAAATTCCGCCGTCCCGATGCGCCGGTCACCATCGACGGTCCTGTCGTTTCGACTTGATCCTGACGATCCACCAATTCCTGAGGAGGAAACCATGAAGAAGCGTGACTTTCTGAAGGCCGGAGCCGGCACCGCCGCGGCCCTGGCCGCACTCCCCGCCGCAGCGCAGTCGAAAGGGCCGTCGTACAGCTGGAAGATGACCACCGCGTGGGCCGGCGGCCCGCTCATGGACATCGGCGCCAAGGCCTTCGCCGAGCGGCTGCAGTTCCTCTCAGGCGGGCGCATGAAGATCCAGGTCTTCCCCGGCGGCGCGCTCGGCAACCCGCTGAAAGTCTCCGAGACGGTGAAGAATGGCGTCGCCGAGATGGGCCACACCTGGATGGGCTACGACTGGGGCGCCGACCCGACCACGGTGATCTTCGGCGGCTACGCCGGCAGCTTCAACTCCGAGTACATGCTGCACTGGCTCTACGAGGCGGGCGGCGCGGAGATGCAGAAGCAGTACCGCGACGAGAAGTTCGGCATCGTCTCGATCCCGCTCTTCATCCGCACCGCGGAGGTGTTCCTGCACTCGCGCAAGCGCGTCAAGACCATGGACGACCTGAAGGGCCTGAAGCTGCGCACCGCGGGCGCCTGGCTCGAGATGTCCAAGGAGCTCGGCGCGGCGCCGGTGACCACCGCCGGCGGCGACATCTACCCGGCGCTCGAGCGCGGCGTCATCGACGCGGTCGAGTGGGGCACGCTGTGGGAGAACATCTCGCCCGGATTCTGGAAGGTGGCGAAGTACCTGATCATCCCCGGCGTGCACCAGCCCACCGCGCCCTTCGAGCTGTGCATCAACAAGGACGTCTGGGCCAAGCTCTCCAACGACGACCGCAAGCTGATCGAGCTCACCGCGAAGCTCGTCACCTTCGAGACCTTCACCCGCATCGGGCACGAGGACGCGAAGGCGCTCGAGTTCTTCCGCAAGAACGGCAACGAGATCGTCGAGCTCGACGCCGAGGTGCAGTACGCGGCGCGCGAGCAGGGCGCGCGCTGGGCCGACAAGACCAAGGCCGGCAATGCCTGGTTCGCCAAGTCGCTGCAGAGCCAGCGCGACTTCGAGGCGCTCTGGAAGGACGCGCCGCGCTACCGCAACGTGAAGGTCAAGCAGGCCTGAAGGGCCTTCTTGCTTTCCTAGACCGCATCAGCGGGACCGCGGGCGCCGTCGCCGCGTGGCTCGTGATCCCGCTGATCGCGGCGAGCTGCTGGGAGGTGTTCTCGCGCTACGTCATGGGCGAGCCCACCTTCTGGGCGTTCGAGGTCGGCTACATGATGATGGGGACGCACTTCCTCATCGGCCTCGCCTACACGCTGCGCGAGCGCGAGCACGTGCGCGTCGACTTCCTCTACGCCCACGTCTCGCCGCGCAAGCGCGCGCTGATCGACGCCTTCACCTACGTGGTGCTGCTGATGCCGCTCGCCGGGTGGCTGACGGTGGCGCTGTGGGACAAGGTGACCAAGGCCTACGAGAGCCACGAGCGCACCGGCATGTCCGCGTTCAACCCGGTGATCTGGCCCTTCCGCCTGGTGATGTGCGCCGCCTTTGCGCTGCTGTTCCTCCAGGCGCTAGCAGAATTGCTGAGGTGTATATCCATTCTGAAAGGTAATGGGAAAGGTCATCAAACGGCAGGATGAGCGAGTACCTGCCTCTCTTCATGCTGCTGGCGATGTTCGTGCTCGTGTTCCTGGGCGTGCACGTCGCCTTCGCGCTCTCGGGCACGGCGCTCCTCTTCGGCTGGCTGGTGTTCAAGGGCGCGATCATCTTCCAGGTGATGGACAAGATCGAGGACATCGCCTCGAACTTCGTGCTCGCGGCGGTGCCGCTGTTCGTCTTCATGGGCACCATGCTCGAGCGCTCGGGCATAGCGGAGGAGCTCTTCGAGGCGGTGCACCTTTGGACGCGGCGCCTGCCCGGGGGCCTCGCGCTCGGCACGGTGATCATGTGCGTCATCTTCGCCGCCTCGACCGGCGTGATCGGCGCCACCGAGACGGTGGTCGGGCTGCTCGCCATCCCGGCGATGCTCAAGTACGCCTACAGCAAGCCGCTCATCTGCGGCACCATCTGCGCCGGCGGGTCGCTCGGCACCATCATCCCGCCCTCGGTGGTGGTGGTGGTGCTCGGGCCGGTGGCCGACGTCTCGGTGGGCGACCTGCTGGTGGGCATGATCTTCCCCGGCCTGATCATGGCGGGCCTGTACGTGGCGTACATCTTCGTCCTGTGCGCGATCCAGCCTGCCTTCGGGCCGCGCGTGCCGCCGGGCCCGGACGACCCGCCGCTCTCGCGGCGCCTGGCGATCACCGCGCACGCCCTGGTGCCGCCGCTGCTCATGATCTTCGCCGTGCTCGGCTCGATCATGCTCGGCTGGGCGGCGCCGACGGAAGCCGCGGCGCTCGGCGCGCTCGGGGCCATCCTGCTCACCTTCTTCTATCGCAAGTTCAGCCTGGCCATGCTCACCGAGTCGGTGCTGAAGACCCTGCGCATCACCTCGATGATCATGGCCATCCTGCTCGGGGGCACGATCTTCACCGGCGTGTTCTTCGCCGCCGGCGGCATCGCGCTCACCAACCAGGCGGTGAGCTACTTCGATCTGCACGCCTGGGCGCTGCTCGCGCTCCTGCTCGGCATGGTGTTCCTCGCCGGGTTCGTCCTCGACTGGATCTCGATCCTGCTCATCTTCATCCCGATCTTCATGCCGCTGGTGAAGGCGGCGGGCTTCAACCCGGTCTGGTTCTGCATCCTCTTCCTCATCATCATCCAGACGAGCTACCTGACGCCGCCGATGGCGCCGGCGATCTTCTACCTGCGCGGCATCGCGCCGCCCTCGATCACGCTGCTCGACATGTACAAGGGCGTGATCCCGTTCATCCTGCTGCAGGTCATCACCCTCGCCGTCGTCATGGCCTTCCCGGAGACGGTGCTGTGGCTGCCCTCGAAGCTGCTCGGATTCAAATAGGAAAATGAAGACGGAAAGTGATCGACGGAAAATGATCCACGGAGACCCGACATGACACCCGAACAGGTCCTTGCGCACAAGCCGCGCGTTCTCACCCAGAAGCAGCGCGAGTTCTATTTCGCCGAAGGCTATCTTCTCCTGGAGAAGATCATCCCGGCGGAAATCGTGGAGCGGCTGCGCGCCGCGACCGAGGAGCTGATCGAGCGCAGCCGCAAGGTCACGAAGCCCGACGCGGTGTGGGACCTCGAGCCCGGCCACCGCCCCGAGGCGCCGCGCCTGCGCCGCGTCTCGGCGCCGGTCGACCAGCACCCCGCGTTCTGGGACTACGTCTCGCAGTCGCTCGTCGGGGACATCGTCGCCGACCTGGTCGGCCCCGACGTCAAGTTCCACCACTCGAAGATCAACTTCAAGTGGGCGCACGGCGGCGAGGAGGTGAAGTGGCACTACGACATCTCCTTCTGGCCGCACACCAACTACTCGCCGCTCACGGTGGGCACCTACCTCTACGACTGCGGCATGGACCAGGGCCCGCTGCAGGTGCTGCCGCGCAGCCACCTCGTGAACCCGATGCCGACGCAGTACGACCACGACGGGCGCTGGATCGGCTGCCTGCGCGAGGCGGACGCGGCGAAGCTCGATACCTCGAAGGCGGTGGTGCTCCCCGGCCCCGCGGGCTCGCTCACGCTGCACAACTGCCGCACGCTGCACTACTCGGCGAAGAACGTCTCCGACCTCGGGCGGCCGCTGCTCCTCAACACCCTGAGCTCCGCCGACGCCTTCCCGTACACGGTGAACCCGATCCGCTCGACGAAGGACCAGATGATCATCCGCGGCAAGCGCGCCGAGTGGGCGCACCACGACCCGCAGCCCTGCCTCATGCCGCCCGACTGGTCAGGCGGCTACACCTCGATCTTCGCGCTGCAACAGAAGGAAGAGCGCGCCGCGGCCTAGGAGCGGAACTGCCGATTGCTACTATGATCGCTGCCATGGCCGACAACGACGCCGTCTCCCTTACCAAGTCCCTGCTCGCCTTCGACACCATCAACCCGCCGGGCCGCGAGCGCGACTGCGCGCGCATGGCCGGCGCGATGCTCGAGGACTGGGGTTTTTCCGTCGAGTACTACGACTTCGCCGAAGGCAGGACGAGCGTCGTGGCCCGCGCCGGCGGCTCGGAGGCGAAGGCGCCGCTCTGCCTGACCGGCCACCTCGACGTGGTGCCGCTCGGCTCGCGCAAGTGGTCGAGGGATCCCTTCAGCGGCGAGAGCGACGGCGACAAGCTCTACGGCCGCGGCACCTCGGACATGAAATCGGGGGTGGCCGCAATTCTTCTTGCTTCCAGATCTTTTGCAAAAAGGCTTTCCGGGACGCCCGGCATCGTCCTGGTCCTTACCGCCGGGGAGGAGGGCGGCTGCATCGGCTCGAAGCACCTCGCCCAGCAGAAGAAGCTCCTCGGCCGCGCCGGCGCGATGGTGGTGGGCGAGCCGACCTCGAACTACCCGCTCGTCGGCCACAAGGGCTCGATCAAGTTCAACGCGCGCTTTCGCGGCGTGTCGGCGCACGGCTCCATGCCCGAGCTCGGCGTGAACGCGGTCTACAAGGCTGCGGCGGCCGTCACCAAGCTGGAGAACTTCGAGTTTGGAACGGCGAAGCATGCCGTGATGGGCAAGCCGACGCTGAACGTCGGCACCTTCGCCGGCGGCAGCGGCGTGAACCTCGTCCCGGACGACGCCGTGATCGGCGTCGACATCCGCACCGTGCCCGGCATCGATCACGACGCGCTTCTAAAGAAATTGGGTTCTCTGTTGGGTGAAGCAGAGCTCGACGTCTTTTCCGACTTGCAACCGGTCTGGACGGCGCCGGACGAGGAGTGGGTGCAGCGCGTGTTCGAGATCTGCAGGCCCTTCGTCGGCGAGGCGCCGCACGCGCGCACCGCGCCGTACATGACCGACGCGGCGAACCTGCTCAAGGCCTATGTCGGCGCGCCCACCGTGGTGCTCGGCCCCGGCGAGGCGGCCATGGCGCACCAGACCGACGAGTACTGCAGCATGGAGCGCACGCGCCAGGCGGTGGCGATCTACGAGGCCGTGATCAAGGACTGGTGTAAGGCTTGATTCAGCGCGGATTCTGCGGCGGCGGGGCGTGGGCCGGGTCGCGCACCGTCGGGGGGGCTCCCGACGGGCGCGTCGCGCCAGCGCCGGCATTGCGCGCGTCGCGCAGACACTGCTCGCGCAGCGTCCCCGATAGCTCGTAGCAGCGGCTTAGCGCCCGGTCCGCGGGCGGCGCCGCGCCCGGCGAGCCGTCGGGCATGCCAGCCGATTCGCCCGGGAGGATGGCGCCGCCCTTGATGGCGCCGTCGCTCGGCCGGCTGCCGTCGCGCGCGGCGCCCGGAGGGGTCGAGGAGCGCTCGCCCTCGCCGCTCTGCGCCCCTGCAAAATAGGGCAGCCCGAGCAGGGCGATCGCCAGTACAGTTCCAGGCCAGTTCACTGCCATAGGCTTACCCTCAGCAAGATGCGGACCCTGGGGCGCTCCGGCGCGCTCGCGCTGCTCGCGCTCGGCATGCTGTTCTGGGCCGGGAACTGGGTGGTCGGCCGCGCGCTGCGCGAGACCTTCGACCCGGTGGCGCTCACCTTCTGGCGCTGGGTGGTGGCCGCGGTCGTGCTTGCCCCCTTTGCGGCGCCGCAGCTCGCCGGCAAGGGCGAGGCGATCCGCCGCCACGCCGGCCTGCTCGCGGTCCTCGCGCTCTTCGGCGTGGCGATGTTCCAGGCGATGGTCTACCACGGGCTTCGCTCCACCACCGCGGTCAACGGCGTCCTGCTCAATTCCTCGGCGCCGCTCTTCATCCTGCTGTGCGCCTGGGCCATCGACCGCGAGCGCGCGAAGCTGCGCCAGGTGTTCGGCATGCTGGTGTCCTTCGCCGGCATCCTCGTGATCCTCGCGCGCGGCGAGTTCGCGCGGCTGCTCGAGCTCCAGTTCCAGGTCGGCGACGCGTGGATCCTGCTCGCCATGCCGGTGTGGGGCGTGTACTCAGTGCTGCTCAAGCGCCTGCCGCGCGAGCTCGGCGGCACGGTGCTGCTCTTCGTGCTCTCGCTCGCCGGCGTGGCGATGCTCGCGCCGTTCGTGGCGTTCGGCGCACTGTGCGCACCGCCGCAGTGGCCGCCCTCGGCCGAGGCGGCGGCCGGCGTGCTCTACGTCGGCCTGTTCGCCTCCGTCGGCGGCTTCATCTGCTGGAACCTCGGCGTGCGCGTGGTCGGCGCGAACACCGCCGGCTTCATGCTGCACCTGCTGCCGGCCTTCGCCACCGTCCTGGCGATCCTGCTGCTCGGCGAGAGCTTCCGCGCCTTCCACGCCGCCGGCGTCGCCACCATCATCGCCGGCGTGGTGCTGGCGACGAGGCGCTAAGCCGCCTTGGGCGGCGCTCGTCTAGGGCCTTTTAATAAGGTGATCCTCGGTAAGCTGGACGCGCGTGCCGATCGGGAAGTCGCGCGTGTCGGTGTCGACGTACTGCATCGTCCCGTCGTCCATCTTGATGCCCATGCGCAGCACGCCGCCGCCCGAGGGGTCGACGCGGCCCGAGGCGCCCGCGGCGGGGCTCGGCGCGGCCGCCCAGGTCTGCACCACGCCGGTGCCGGCCTTGTAGGGCATTTGCTGCGCCACGATATTCGGGCGCTTGTCGAGGCCCGAGGTGCTGCTCACGCTAGGCTCGTTTCCGGCGCACCCGGCGAGCGCGGCGGCGGCGAGGGAGAGGACGAGGGTCGGGGCAACTTTCATGGCAAGCCTCCTGTTGTGCAAGGATCGAGGGAATGGAACTCCTGCTCCTAAGCAACTCGCGTACCGCGAACGGCTTCCTCGTCGACTACCTGGCGGAAATCCGCGACTTCGCCGGCGGGCGCCACGCCGCCTTCATTCCCTTCGCCTCGGTGCAGCGGCCCTGGCCGGAGTTCACCGCGATGGTCGCGGAGGCGCTAAGGCCCGCGGGAATCGCAATCCGAGGCTTTGAAGCGCTGGAAAGCGCCGATCTCGTCATGGTCGGCGGCGGTAATACCTTCCAGCTGCTCGCCGAATGCCGCGCCCGAGGGCTTTTGCAGCTTCTTAGAACAAAAGTACTTTCCGGCTGCAAATACGCTGGCTGGAGCGCCGGGTCGAACCTCGCGTGCCCGACGATCAAGACCACGAACGACATGCCGATCGTCGATCCGGGCGGGCTGGAGGCGCTCGGCCTGCTGCCCTTCCAGCTCAACTGCCACTACACCAGTCAGTCGATTCCCGGGCACCAGGGCGAGACGCGCGACCAGCGCCTCGCGGAATTCGCCAGGGTGAACCCGGGCGTGCCGGTGCTCGCGCTTCCCGAGGGCGACCGGCTGCGCGTTTCAGGCGAAAGCATCGAGCTCCGGGGTCCACACGAAGCCATCTGGTTCCAGGGGGAGGAGAGGCTCTCCGTGGAACCGGGACGGCTTCAGGTGCCGCGTCCCCACAGGCCGCAATAGCGGCGGAACGGCTGGTCCTGCACGTCTTGGGTGGGACCTCCTCGGCGTGCTTGACAGCACGGGGTGCGGCGCTATTCCCGGCACGTTAGTTGCGCGCTGCAACCTGTCACTCAACTGACGGAGATAGTCATGCTTAGCTGGGCGATCGCGTTCTTCATCCTTGCGCTGATAGCCGCGTTCTTCGGCTTCGGCGGCATCGCATCCGGTGCCGCGGGCATCGCGAAGGTGCTGCTGGTCCTCTTCGTGATCGGCTTCATCGTCTCGCTGATCATGGGCTGGCGCGGCCCCGGCCGCGCCGCGCGCCGCGACGATCTGCTTTAGCCGCCGCCGCGAAGACGGCGGCTCCTGGGTCAGGAGCTGCAGGACAGCGCCGAGCACCCGGCCTTGTGGCGCGCCCATTCCGGGCGGCGCGCCGCGAGGTCGTCGTGCCCGGGCTGCTCGTCGTACGGGCGCGCGAGCACCTGCATCAGCCGCTCGAGCACCGAGGCGTCGCCGGCCGCTATCGCGTCGATCGCCTGCACGGCGAGGTAGTTGCGGAAGACATACTTCGGGTTGGCCGCGTTCATGCGCTCGACGCGCGTGTGCAGCGCCACCCCCTCCTGCTTCACGCGCGCGGCGTAACTGCGCAGCCAGGCTTCCAGCTTCGGCCTTTTCGTTTCCTCGTAAAAGGAATCCTTCAGCGGCGAAAGCAGCTCGCTGCCGTCCAGCGGCACCTTCGCCAGGTTCCTGAAGAAGATCGTGAAGTCGGTCTCGGCCTCGGCGAGGGCCTCGAAGAGCTGCTTGCCGAGCTCGTCGTCGAGGGACACGAGCCCCAGCTTCTGCGCCAGCGCGCGCTGCCAGGCGGACTGGAACGTGTCGACGTAGAGCTTCAGTCCGTCCTCGAGCGGCGCCACCTCGGGGATGAGCGGCATGAGCGCTTCGGCGAGGCGCGCGAGGTTCCATTGGGCGATGTACGGCTGGTTGCCGTAGCAGTAGCGCCGGCCCTGCGCATCGGTGGTGTTCGGCGTCCACATCGGGTCGTAGCCCTCGAGCCAGCCGTAGGGGCCGTAGTCGATGGTGAGCCCGAGGATCGACATGTTGTCGGTGTTCATCACGCCGTGCACGAACCCGAGGCGCATCCAGTCGGCCATCAGCGCGCCGGTGCGCCGGCACACCTCGTGGAACCACTCGACGTACGACTTGCCCGCGAAATGGTTGCGGATGACGTAGTCGGCCAATTGCTTTTGAATGTCTTTTTCAAGAACCTGAAAATTGCCGAAGCGGACGAACGACGGCGCGACGCGGCAGACGATGGCGCCGGGCTCAGGGGCCGGGTTGCCGTCGTAGAACATGTCGCGGATCACCGGCTCGCCGGTGGCGGCGAGGCTCAGCGCGCGCGTGGTCGGCACGCCGAGCCAGCTCATCGCCTCGCTGCACAGGAACTCGCGCAGCGAGGAGCGCAGCACAGCGCGGCCGTCGGCGGTGCGCGAGTAGGGCGTGAGGCCCGCGCCTTTCAGCTGCAGCTCCTGGCGCGAGCCGTCGGTGGCAATCATTTCCGCAAGCGTGATGGCGCGGCCGTCGCCGAGCTGCCCCGCCCAGTGGCCGAACTGGTGGCCGCCGTAGCGCGCCGCATACGGCTCCATGCCCGCCAGCACGCGGTTGCCGGCCAGGACGTCGGCGTTCTTGGGTTCTTTGATGCCGAGAAATTCGCCCAGGTCGGACGACCAGGCGAGCAGGCGCGGCGCCGCCACCGGCGTCGGTGTCACACGCGTGTAACACGCGTTCGCCACCGGGCGCGGCACGTTCGCGGGCACCGGGTCCGCCGGGAGCTCGCGCACGAACGTGTTTTCGAAGCCGATCGCCTCGAGATCGCGGAGGACCTCGACGCGGCGGGCGGGCAGCGGCGTCATGGGCCCATTATCCGCCGCAACTGTCGTTCCCGCAGCGACAGAAGATTGTGGGTTTCTGGACTTGAGCGCGGGTTTCCTTCGCGCCAGCATTGCGCTGCAGGAAACGGAAAGCTCATGGCCACGATCCACAAGCCGTTCCGGTACGTGCCGGCCCGCGAGACCGACATCCGCCAGACGTTCAAGCGCGAGTGGCAGCGCCTGCGCCTGCTCGAGGAGGCAAAGCGGGCGGCGGCGGGCAACGTCACGCCCCTCCACAAGGACAGGGCGCGCCCCGGCGCCTGAGGCGTCCGCGGCCAGGGGCATAATGCCCCTGATGCTGAAGAGGCTCGCGAAGTGGACGCTCGGCGGCGCTGCCGCGCTCGTCGTGCTTGCCGTCGCGATGAACGCGTTCGACGAGGACGTGCATCCCGAGGTGAAGGCCTACCTCGAGGCGCGCCCGCCTGCGGTGCCCGACGAGCGCAACGGCTACTTCCACATGCTCGGCCTCGCCGCGCTGCAGGCGGACCCCCACGCGGCCGGCCGGCAGCATGCGCAGGCGCTCGCCGAGGCGCAAACGAGGGCAGCGGCGTCGCCCGCGTCCGGCCTCGAGCGACCGGAGATGAAGAGCCTGCCGTTGCCGCGCGGCGAGAGCATGGCGCGCCTGTGCGGCGCCCACGTCGCCGGCTGCCTCGCCAGGGTCCGCGCCGACAAGGCGGCGGCGCGCAGGCTCCTCGCCGAGCACGCTCTTCTCCTCGGGCGCTATCGGGCGCTGCTCGAGTACCCCGACTATGTGGAGACCTACCAGCCGCGGCACTACAAGGCGCCGATAGGGCCCTTCCAGCCCTTGATCAACGCGCAGCAGCTCTTCCACGTGCAATCGGCGCTGCGCCTGCTGGAGGGCGAGGCGCTGCAGGTGGCCTACGACCTGGAGCGCAGCCTGGCGTTCAGCCGCCGCATGCTCGCCGGCTCGACCACCCTGGTCGGCAAGATGCTTTCGGCGGCACATGCGCGCAGGGCCGCGCAGTTCATCTCGCAGGCGCTGCCCACCGTGGCGCGGGCCGATCGCAAGGCGCTCGCGCGCCTCGCGCAGGCGCTCGCGCCGCTCTCGCCGGCCGAGCGCAGCTTCGCGCAGGCGTATCGCGCCGAGCTCGCCATGTTCGGCTCCATTACCCACATCTGCGCCGGGCAGGAGGCGGGCGCGGACGCATGGGGCGCGGTCAACTGCTATTTCTTCCAGCCGAACGCCACGGTCAACCGGCAGTACTTCACCCTGCACAGGCTCCTGACGGCGATGGACGAGGCGCCGGCGCAGCGGCTGGACGAGATGCGCGGCCGGCTCGAAGAGCTGGGCTCGTTCCCTTTCTGGAGCGCGCTCTACAATCCGACGGGCAAGGTGCTGATGGGCGCGCCGCCGCAGTTCGGCAGCTACGCCGCCCGCGTGCACGACGTGGACGCGCTCTTTCGCCTGGTGGCGCTCCAGGCGCAGATCGGCGAGCGCGGGCTGAAAGCCGCCGAGGTGCCGGCGTTCCTCGCCGGGAGCGCGGCGCGCTACGGCGATCCCTACAGCGGCAAGCCCATGGGCTGGGACCCGGAGCGGCGGCAGCTCTACTTCGAGCCGCGCGGCAAGGTCGATGGAGCGGAAAAACGCTTTACTGCGGGACTGATATAGTCAGCGCATGAAATCCTTCTTCGTGGTGGCGTTACTGGCGTGCCTCGCCTTCCCGGCTGCAGGCGATACCGAATACGCGCCGTGCCTCATGGCGCAGGAGCAACAGCAGCAGCAGAACTGCTGCAAGGCGAACAAGGGCATCTGCGGCTGCCGCGCCGGCAAGATCGTGTGCTGCGACAAGACCTTCGCCGAGGGCTGCACCTGCGCCCGCGAGGACGAGCCCCCTACTTCTTAGTCAGGTCCCACACCCCGTCGGCGCGGCGCGCCTCGGGGTGCTCACGCAGGTAGGCGATGCGGGCGAGCATGATGCTCGCGGGTTTGTCGTTCTCCAAAGAAGAAAATCCTTTTTCAGCCGCATCCCATTCGCCCGCCCGGTAGTGCGCCAGGGCCTCTTCGTAGGGCGCCTTGAAGGGGTTCGCGTCGCCCTTGCGGCCGACGAGCTCGAAGATGCGCACCGGCTCGCTCTTGCCCACGACGCGGATGGCGTCGATCTCGCGCGCCTCGATCGCGTCGCCGGCCATGTGCCGCGTCTCCTCGCTCATCAGGATCCAGGTGCCGTATTCCTTGTTCGCGCCTTCCAGGCGCGAGGCGAGGTTGACGGTGTCGCCGATCACGGTGAAGCCCTTGGAGAGCTCCGAGCCGATGTTGCCGATGGTGACGTCGCCGGTGGCGAGGCCCATGCGCACGCCGATCTCGGGGATGCCTTTGCGCAGGCCGGTGATCTCCGGGAGCATGGCGCGGAAGGTCTCGAGCCGCGCGCGGCTCTCGAGCGCGGAGATGCAGGCGAGGGCAGCGTGCTCGCGCTCCTTGGTGAACGGCGGCCCCCAGTAGGCCATGATCGCGTCGCCGATGAACTTGTCGAGGATGCCGTGCTGGTCGCGGATCGGCTCCGACATCACGGTGAAGTAGCGGTTGAGCAGGCGCACCACGCCCTCGGGCGAGAGGTGCTCGCAGAGCGAGGTGAAGCCGACCAGGTCGGAGAAGAACACCGTCATGTTCTTCTTCTCGCCGCCGGCCGCGGCAAGGCGGTCCTCGAGCAGCCCCGACACCACCCGCGGGTCGACGTACTTGCCGAACATTTCGCGGATGCGCTCCTTCTCGCGCAGGCCCGCCACCATGGTGTTGAACGACTCGGTGAGCGTGGCGATCTCGTCGGAGCTGGAGGCCTGGATCTGCACCGAAAGGTCGCCGCCCTCCACCGCCTTGGTCCCGGTGAGGAGCCGGCGCACCGGCTGCACCAGGTTCCGCGTGATGAACGCGGCGAGCAGCAGGCCGAGCACGCCGGCGATGACGGTGATGGTCCAGTTGAGCGCGATGGCGCGGCTCTCCTCGGCTTCGGCGCGCCGCGCCGAGTTCTGCACCACGTCCTGCAGCGCGACGATCACCTTCTCCAGGCGCGCGTTGATCGCGTCGCGGTCGCGCAGGATGGCGTCGCGCACCACCTTGACCGAGCGCGGGTTGCCTTCCTCGGCCTCGACCAGGAACTGCGCGAAGCTGCCGTGGAAGTTCTGCCGCGCCTCCTGGATGTCGGGCAGCTCCTGCTTCAATACGGCAAGTGCCACGCGGTTCACGCGAATTTCACGATTGCTCAAGGCTTCGTCGACCATCCGCAAGCTCGAATCCACCACCTGGTCGGCGTTGATGCCGCGCTGGTCGAAGAGGCGCTTTTCCGCGTCGATCGCCGCCTTGTCGCGCTTGCCCGATTGCAGGAGGAGCAGGATGCGCTCGAGGTGCACGATCTGCTGGCGCACCAGCGCGTCGACGCTGCCCGCCTGCTGGTCGAGGGGGATGTAGTAGCGCGAAAGGGCGGCCACCTCGTTATTCAGGCTGCGCAGGTTGCGCGCCGACAGCGCGGTGACAATCACCATCAGAATCAACAGGCTCAGCGTGATGCTGTAGACCTTCAGGCTGATGGGACGGCGCATGAGCGGCCCTGACATGGGCGCTCATGTTACCTGCCAGTGGTTTCCGACCGTACGGTCGACAGCCATGTCAAGAAAATCCGCAAGAAGATTGCTGCGGTGCTCCCGGAGCGTGAAATCATTCACTCGCTTTACGGGGTCGGATACGAGTACGAGTGGTGAGAGAACAACGCGTCGCTTCCCGGCGACGCCTCAAATAGCGACTTAATTCCTGCAGGCAGCATTTAGGACCCCGGCCGGCTTGCGGTTTCTCTACCCTTTCGGGAGGGAGGTACCACGTCATGAACAAAGCCTGGATGGTCTGGCCTGAAAACCCCGCTGTGTCCGTGCTGGTGCTCGTCGTGCTGGCGATGCTGTTCCTGTACGCGGCGCGCAAGCCGATGCACGGCCTCATCCAATCGCTCGGCCGCACGGCCATGGGCCCGCTGCGCCTCGGCGCACGCTGGCTGAACGGCGCCGCCGACCGCATGGCGTACCGCAACCGCGCGGTGCTGCTCGCCCACGGCAAGCAGGAGGTCGAGACGCGCATCGAGCGCGAGTTCGAGCGCATCGGCGCGCTGGTGACGCGCGAGCTGCAGGGCTACCCGACGCTGCAGAGGAAGCTCCTCGACGAGATCACGCGCGTCGAGGAGGACTACCGCAAGTGCGGCGAGGTGCCGCCGCCGCCGCCCGACTGGGTCGAGGCGGTGACCGCCATGTCGAACGTCAAGAACGGCAACGAGATGGTGATGCGCGTGCTGGAGGAGATCCAGCGCTCGGTGAACGCCATCCACGACAAGGCCATCTCCGAGTACCGCAAGGCGTACGAGTCGCGGCACAGGATCCTCGAGGGCTTCATGCCCTTCTGGCGCTCGCTCGACAAGACGCTCGGCCGGGTCGACCGCAACATCGGCTCGCTGCACTCGAGCACCGCGGCGGTCGACGCGCAGATGGAGAAGTACGAGCAGATCGTCGCCGGCAACGACAAGGCCGAGAGCATGCTCACGGTGTCGGCCTTCACGCAGTTCGCCATCGCGGCGCTGGTGCTCGTGGTCGCCGCGGGCGGCGCCTTCATCAACTTCAAGCTGATCGCGCTGCCGATGTCGGAGATGGTCGGCGCCGGGGACTACATCACCGCCAGCCTGCGCACCTCCGAGGTGGCGGCGCTGGTGATCATCCTGGTCGAGGCGTCGATGGGCCTGTTCCTGCTGGAGGCGCTGCGCATCACGCACCTCTTCCCGCGCATCGCCAACCTGAACGACGTCATGCGCCGGCGCATCCTGTGGATCGCGCTGACGCTGCTCGTGACGCTGGCGGGCGTCGAGGCGGCCCTCGCGCTGATGCGCGACATGCTCATCGCCGACAAGCAGGCGCTGCTGCAGTCGCTCGCCACCGCGCCGCAGCCGGCGGTGACCGACGGCTGGGTCGGGCGCATCCCGACCGCGGGGCAGATGCTGCTCGGCTTCATGCTGCCCTTCGCGCTCGCCTTCATCGCCATCCCGCTGGAATCGCTCATCCACTCGGGGCGCACGGTCGGCGGCGTGCTCGCCACCTCGCTGGTGCGCGTCGCGGCCTTCGCGCTGCGCCTGGTCGGCAACGTGGCGCGCCACGCGAGCCGCGTGCTCGTCAACCTGTACGACGTGGCGATCGTCATCCCGCTGCTCGTCGAGCGCCTGTTCGCGGGCCGGCGGTCGGCGAAATCGGCGAAACCCTCCAAGCGGGTGGTGGACGTCGACGACGCCGAGCGCACCCACGCATAGGGGATAGGCATGAAAAAGATTCTCTTCGCACTCTCAACGCTGCTTGCCCTCGCCGGTTGCGCCGATCCCAAGGAGCACAGCCACGCCGTGTACATGCTGATCGACACGTCGGGCACGTACTCGCAGGAGTCGGCCAAGGCGCAGCTCATCGTCAACTACCTGCTCGGCACGCTGCAGCCGGGAGACTCGCTGGCGGTGGCGCGCGTGAAGAGCCGCAGCTTCAGCGAGAAGGACATCATCGCCAAGGCCACCTTCGACTCGCGGCCCTCGCAGGCGAATGCGCAGAAGCGCGCCTTCCGCGAGGCGATCGACAACTCGCTCAGGCAGGTGATGCCGAGCCGCTACACCGACATCACCGGCGCCATGATCCAGGGCGCCGAGTACCTGAACGAGGCCGGCGCGGGCCGAAAGACCATCATTGTCTTTTCCGACATGCAGGAGGAGCTCGACAAGGTGACGGTGCGCGACTTTCCGATCAGCCTGCAGAACATCCGCATCGTCGCGGTCAACGTCGTCAAGCTGAGCACCGACAACGTCGACCCGCGCCGCTATCTCGGGCGCCTGGACGACTGGAAAAAGCGCGTGGAAGCCGCCGGCGCCAGCGAGTGGCGCGTCATCAACGACCTCGAGCGCCTCGACTCGATCCTGGCGCGCAGCTAGGCCAGGACCTCCGTCTTTTCCTCTTCCCGCCGCGGCAGCGGGGGGAGGGTGGCATCGGGATCGAAGTCGGTGGGCTCTTCCTCAAGCTCGGCGTCCTCGTCAAGCCCGGCATCCTCGCCGGGGTCGACGTCCGTGTCGACAGGCCGCTGGTGCGTGGTGATCAGGCCGAGCGTGCGCTGGTCGTCCTTGGTGAGCACCGTGAGGGGGCTCAGCCACTGCAGGAACCGGGCGAGGTAAAGAACCTGGGCGCCCTGGTTCTCGTGGGCGGCGAAAGCCGCTCCGCTGTGCACCCACGCCGCGCGCTCGGGAATGGCCGACATCATGCGGGCGATCGTTGCTGCATCCATGCGCTCCTCCTCGCTCTTGGGTTTGAGGCGATGCTAGTGCAGCCGTTTGCGCCTGTCGGTCGCTGCCGCGTGATTTCGCAGGCACGCGCGCGCTACAGCGCGTCGCGTTTAATCGACCGCCAGACGCTGGCGAGCCAGGGCTGCTGCTCGCGCGGCAGCCCGGGAGGACGGTAATAATGCTCGAGCTCGGCGAAGCCGGCCCGGGTCAGGTAGCCCCGCCAGGTCTCGAGGTCGTGGTAGGCGCCGTAGCGGCCGCGGTTCCAGCCTTCCTCGTTGTGGCCGTGCGGGTTGGAGCTGAACAGCACGCCGCGCGGCTTGAGCGCGGCGTGCAGCTCGCCGAGCACCCGCGGCAGCTCGCGGCTGGGCACATGGAAAAGGGCTGCGTTGGCGAAAATGCCGTCGAAGCGCGCCGGCGGCAGCTCGAGGTGCAGGAAATCCTGCTCCCAGACCTCGCAGCCGCTGTGCTCGCGCGCCATCGCCGCAAAGCGCGGCGCGCCGTCCAGGCCGATCGCCACGTGGCCGAGCGCGCTGAAGGCCTTGAGGTCGCGCCCCGGCCCGCAGCCCAGGTCGAGGAGGGCGAACGGCGGCCTGCCCTCGATGTGGCGCAGCAGCGCGTCGATGTTCTGGCTGACGTCGTGGCCGCGCGTGCCCTGCCAGAAGTCCTCGGCGCGGCTCTCGTAGTGCTCGAGCGTCGTTTTCGAAACGGGGTCCGTCCCCATTCAGCCGGCGCGCTCGAGCACCGCCTGCAGCAGAACGTCGCAGCCGGCGGCGAGGTCCTCGGGCCGGGCGTTCTCGACCTCGTTGTGGCTGATGCCGCCCTCGCAGGGCACGAAGATCATGGCCGTGGGCGCGACGCGCGCGAGGTACACGGCGTCGTGGCCGGCGCCGCTGACGATGTCGCGGTGGCTGAGGCCGAGCGCGCCGGCGGCGCGGCGCACCGAGTCGACGAGCGCCGGCGCGAACTCGCAGGGCGGGAAGTGGACGATCTCGCGCACCTCGATCGCGACGCGGCATTCCGCGGCGATGGCGTTGGCCGATTTTTCAAGATCCTGCTTCATCAACGACAAGGTCTTGTCCGAAGCGTTGCGCATGTCCACCGCCGTTCGCACCTCGCCGGGCACGACGTTGCGCGAGTTGGGCTTCACCTGCATGAACCCGACGGTGGCGCGAGCGTAGTCCGGATACTCGCGCGCGATGCGGTTCACCTCGAGGACCAGGCGGCTTGCGCCGATGAGCGCATCCTTGCGCAGCTCCATCGGCGTGGGGCCCGCATGCGCGTCCTGGCCGATGACGGCGACGTCGAACCAGCGCTGGCCGAGCGCGCCCTGCACGACGCCGATGGTGGTGCGCGTGTCCTCGAGCACCGGGCCCTGCTCGATGTGCGCCTCGAAGTAGGCCCCGACCGGGTGCGGCCCGCCCGCGCCGGCGTAGCCGATGCGCTCGAGGGCTGCGGCGAAGGAAACGCCTTCCAGGTCTTTTTGAGAAGAAACGAATTGAAGCGAGTGGACCCCCGTGAACACCCCGGAGCCGGCCATGCCGGGGGCGAAGCGCGAGCCTTCCTCGTTGGTCCAGGAGGCGACCTCGACCGGGGCGCGCGTCTTGATTTTTCGGTCGTTCAGGGTGCGCAGCACTTCCAGGCCGGCCATTACCCCGTAGGCGCCGTCGAAGCGCCCGCCCGAAGGCTGCGAGTCGAGGTGGCTGCCCATCATCACCGGGGGCAGGGGCTCGGCGCCCTCGCGGCGCGCGAAGATGTTGCCCACGGCGTCCCAGCGCACCGCGAGCCCGGCCTCGCGCGCCCAGCGCACGAACTGGTCGCGGCCCTGGCGGTCGACCTCGGTCAAGGCCAGGCGCTTCACCCCGCCCTTGGGCGTGGCGCCGATCTTCGCCAGGTCCATCAGCGAGCGCCAGAGGCGTTCTGGATCGATCCGGGCCATGGATTCAAGGGTAACATTGCGCCCCTTCGAATCCCCATAGTCGAGACAGCCATGAAACGCAAATACGGCGCCGCGAAGGCGCGCGAGACCGAAGCCGAGAAGATGATGCGCGAGGCCGCCAAGGCGGCGGGCGACAACAGCCACAACTACGGCTCGGATTCGCGCAAGGGCGCGATCTCGCGCGGCAAGCTGCGCAGCCGGGCCGCGCGCCGCGGGTAAGCCGCTAGGGGCCGAGCTTCCGGAACATCTCGAGCGTCGGCCGGCAGCGCGCTTCGATCTCGGCGGGCCCCAGGACCAGGTCCGGGCCCTCGATCAGCCAGACGAACTGGCCGCCGCGCAGCACCAGCGCCGCGGCGTGCAGCGCGTCCTGCTCCGTCGTGAAGTGCACGGGTACCAGCCGCTGCAGCGCCTCGCGATCGATCTCCTTCGGCGCCGCCGTCGTGGCGTAGTACAGCGCGTAAGCCATCTCTCCTCCCCGGGGGCGCGAGTGTCTCAGGAAACGCCACGGTCGGGGGAGGATTTCAGGGAAGTGGAGCGGGGAGTGAGTTTCGGACTCACACCTCGATCTTGGAGGGATCGTGCTCTGCCCCTTAAGCTATCCCCGCTCGTGAAGAGGATTATTGGAGCGGCGCCGCAGGCGCGCAATGCGCCGATCCGCGCCCGGCGCGGGTGCCGTGTGGACGGGGGCGCCAAGACTTGTCGAGTAGTCCGGCGGCGACGTCGCCGGGACGGCGCCGCCTGTCACTACGGCGGCGACCCCCATATCAGGAGTTCGTTACGCGTCGCGCCGGTGCGCGCCGTGTATAAATGGGCCCATGAAGAACTGCGAGATTTTCCACGTCCCGTACAAGGGCTCCTTCCGCTGGAAGTGGCGTTACACCGCGCCCGACGGGCGCGTCAGCGAATCGAAGCGCGAGTACCAGCTGTTCTACGAATGCGTCTCGGCGGCCCGCGAGAGCGGCTACGAGCCGCACGCGATCCTGCCCGCTAAAGAAACTGCCGCCTGACCAGCGCGGCGCCCTCGGCGAGCGCCCTGAGCTTGCCGAAGGCCACCTCGCGCGGCAGGTATTTCATCCCGCAGTCCGGCGCGGCCACCAGCCGTTCGGCGCTGACGTGCGCCAGCCCGGCGCGGATGCGCGCCGCCACCGTCTCGGCGCTCTCCACCTTCGGGTCGCCGAGGTCGAGCACGCCGAGCATCACGGTCTTGGGCGCGAGCTCGCGCAGCACGCCGAGGTCGAGCCTCGGCTGCGCCGCCTCGATCGAGATCTGCGTGGCGCGCGTGTCGGCGAGCTGCGCCAGGAACGAGTAGCCCGAGGGCTTCTCCTTCACCGCGGCGGCGTAGCCGAAGCACAGGTGCACGACGGTCGTGCCGGCGATGCCCTCGAGCGCGCGGTTGATCGCCCTTACGCCGTAGCGCGCGGCGCGCTCGTGGCGCGCCTGCAGCCAGGGCTCGTCGAGCTGGATCACGTCGGCGCCCGCGGCCTTGAGGTCGCGGATCTCCTCGTTCACCGCCGCCGCGAAGGCCATCGCCACCGCCTCCTCGTCGCCGTAGTGGTCGTCCTGCGCCTGCTGCGTCATGGTGAACGGGCCGGGCAGCGTGATCTTGATGCGCCTGGCCGTGTTCTTTCTCAAGAATTCAACATCCCTTGTTTCTATTGCTGCCGTACGCCGGATCGGACCGGCGATGCGCGGCACGGGAATCGGCTGCCCGCTGCGGTTGAGAGTGCTGCCCGGATGCTCGATGTCGATGCCCTCGAGCGCGGTGGCGAAGCGGTTCGAGTAGCTTTCGCGCCGCATCTCCCCGTCGGTGATGATGTCGATGCCGGCGCGCTCCAGGTCGCGGATCGCGAGCAGCGTCGCGTCGTCCTGCGCCTGCTCCAGGTACGCCGGCGCGATGCGCCAGATCTCCGGGGCCCGCACGCGCGGCACCTTGCCGCCCAGGGCCTCCCGGTCGATCAGCCAGTGTGGCTGCGGGTAGCTGCCGACGACGGTGGTAGGGAGCAGGTCCTTCATGCGCCGATCTTATACGCGCAAGTTGAAAAAAACGCCCCGGCGTCAGGGTGGCGACAGCTTCGCCCAATGTGACACGGATACCGCTGTCCCCGCCCGGCGACAGGTCCGCCCGGCCTATCTCTTGCTGGTAGAGGGGGGAGCGCCGCGGCGCGGACACTGCCCAGCCGCGGGCCCAAAGCTTGCTGCCCCACCCTTACCCCAACCAGGAGGCGAACACATGAAACTTTCCATTCTCGCAGCTGCTGTTTCCCTAGCCTTGGGCCTCGCGGCCTGCGGCGACAACAACAAGGGCCGCACCGCGCGCGACACCAGCACCCCGCCATCGGGCGCGGCGTCCTCGTCGGGCTCGACCACGTCGCCCTCGACCACCCCGTCCTCGCCTTCGGGCGCGGCCTCCTCCTCGTCCAGCTCCGCGCCGTCGTCGACCTCGCCCTCGGGCGCGGCCTCCGGCTCCGCCGCGACGAGCACCGAAGAGAAGAAGAGCGCAGGCGGCGGCGCGTCGACCAGCCCGAGCAGCAGCTCCAGCTCCGCGGGCGCCGGCTCCTCCACCTCGCCGAGCACCAGCAGCCAGCCCTCGAGCTCCAGCGCCCCGGCTTCGAGCACCGAGGAAAAGGACAAGGCGAGCAAGTAAGCCGCCTTTCCCGGCAGTTCGAAAGGCCGTGCGCCCGCGAGGGCCGCGGCCTTTATCATTTGTGGATGAAGATCTGCGTGTACGGCGCCGGCGCGGTCGGCGGGCATATCGCCGCGCGCCTGGCCGCTGCGGGCAGCGAGGTTTGCGTGGTGGCGAGGGGTGAGCATCTCGCGGCCATTCGGCGAAACGGCCTCAAGCTCATCCGTGGTGAAGAAACCATTTCACCGAAAGTCAAAGCGAGCGAGCGGACGGCCGACCTCGGCCCGCAGGACTTCGTGCTCGTCACCCTGAAGGCGACCATGCTCGGCGCCTTCGCCGAGGCCTGCGCGCCGCTCCTCGGCCCGCGCACCGCGGTGGCTTTCGTGCAGAACGGCATCCCGTGGTGGTACGCCCGGGAGATCGAGCGGCTCGACCCCGGCGGCAAGCTGGCGCGTGCCATTGCCACCGAGCGCATCCTCGGCGGCGTCGCCTACTCGGCGAACGATGTCGTCGAGCCCGGCGTCGTCCTCAACCACGTTCCGAACAGCAACATGATCGTCGTCGGGGAAGCCAATAATGAAAATTCACCCCGTATACAGAAACTAAGGGCTTTGCTGGAGCAGGCAGGCATGTCCTCTCCTGCCGTGGAGGACATCCGCCAGGCGATCTGGAGCAAGCTCACCGTGAACCTCGGCACCTCGACGCTGTGCACGATCACCGGCGCCAACATCGCCGAGGTGCGCTCGAACCCGCAGCTCGCGGAGCTCGCCGCGCGCCTGGGCGCCGAGGGGCGCGCCATCGCCGGCGCGCTCGGCGTGGCGATCGAGCGCGCGCCGCAGCGCCCCGGCGGCGGGCAGTCCTCGGGCATGATCCAGCACAAGCCCTCGATGCTGCAGGACTACGAGCGCGGCCGGCCGATGGAGATCGACGCGCAGATCACGGCGCCGCTCGCGCTGGCGCGGCAGAAGGGCGTGCCGACGCCGACCCTCGACCTCGCCGCCGCGCTCGTCGCGTACAAGGCCGCCGCCAAGGGCCTCTACACGCCGGCCTCTGCGGTTTCCAGTTGAGGCTGGAGCAGCTCCTCTTCTCGCACGCCGAGCGCACGCCCGAGCGCATCGCCGTCGTTTCGGGCGAGCGCAGGATGTCGTACCGCGAGCTGGCCCGCTCCATCAAGGGAATTTCGAATGAACTGAAGAAAAGCGTAAGGCCGGGGGATCGCGTCGCCCTCCACCTGCCGAACGGCATCGAGTTCGTGCAGCTCTTCTACGCCGCGCTCGCCGCCGGCGCCTCGGTGGTGCCGGTCAACACCCGCCTCGCGCCGCCGGAGGTGGAGCACATCCTCGCCGATGCGAAGCCGGCGCTGGTCTTCGGCGAGAAGGAAAAACCCGTTCTCGAGGAAAAAGGCGAAGCGCTTCAACCCCAAAGCAACGAGGACTGCGTCGTGCTCTACACCTCGGGCACGACCGGGAAGCCGAAGGGCGCGATCAACACGCACGCCAACGTCATCGTGCAGAACGTCTACCAGCACGCGATCGCCTGGGGCATCGGCGCGCAGGACAACTTCCTCGCCACGACGCCGCTCGCGCACCGCGCGGGGGTGGCGCGGCTCGCGAACGCGCTCGGCCTGGGCGGGACGCTGGTGGTCATGGCGAAGTTCGATGCCGCGCCTGCGCTCGAGGCGATCGAGCGCGAGCGCATCAGCGTCGCCGGGCTGCCGCCCACGGTGCTGCGCATGATGCTGCCGGAGATCCGCCGCGAGCCGAAGAAGTGCGCGTCCTTGCGCACGGTGATCGTATCGGCCGAAGCGTTTCCAGTCCATTTATTGAAGGAAATGGCCGAGGTTCTTCCGGGGGTGAAATTCCACACGGTATACGGCATGTCCGAGGCGGCGGTGTCGAGCGCGACGGCGGCGGAGATGCTCGAGCGGCCGGGCACCGCGGGAAGGCCGTACCCGGGCATCGAGGTGATGCTCGACGAGGACGAGCTGCTGGTGCGCGGGGCGTTCGCGGTGATGAAGGGCTACCTCGGCGAGCCCGAGGTGCCGCGCGGCGGCTGGTTCCGCACCGGCGATCTCGCGCGGCGCGACGGCGACGGCTACCTCTACATCGTCGACCGCAAGAAGGACATGGTGGTGAGCGGCGGCTACAAGGTGTATTCGAAGGAGCTGGAGCAGGTGCTGGTGCAGCATCCGGGCGTGGAGGACGCCGCGGTGCTCGGCATCCCCGACGCGACCTACGGCGAGGCGGTCGTGGCGGTCATCCAGCCCAGGGCCGGGCAAAAACTGCGCGAGGAAGACATCGTGGAGCACTGCCGCGCGCGGCTCGCCGGCTACAAGAAGCCCCGGCGCGTGGTTTTCGTCGACGCGCTGCCCCGCAATTCCCTCGGCAAGGTGGTGAAGCGCGAGCTTCGGATTAGAATCGAAGCCGCGCTATGTCCAAGGCCAGACAGGTAAAAAAGGCCCCGGGGGAGGAGGCGGGGGACCCGGTCGCCGCCGCTTTCGAGCTGCTCGAGGCGCTGCCCGTGCCGGTGTTCTTCAAGTCCCGCGACGGGCGCTATCTCGGCGTCAACAAGGCCTGGGAAGACTTCTTCGGCATCCCCCGGCGCGAGTTCGTCGGCAAGCGCGTCGCCGACCTCTACCCGCAGGTGCCGGCCGTCGCCGAGAAGCACGCGGCGATGGACAAGCTCCTGTACGACAGCCCCGGCGGGCAGAGCTACGAGATCCCCCTCATGACGCGCGGCGGGGTGTCGCGCGACACCATCTACTACAAGGCGACCTTCAACGACGCCGCCGGCGAGGTGGCGGGGCTGGTCGGCGCCATCGTCGACATCACCGGGCGCAAGAAGGCCGAGGCCGCGGTGCGCGAGAGCGAGGAGCGCTGGCGCGCCATCGTCGACTCGGCGAACGACGGCATCCTGGTCTACGACCGCTCGCTCAACGTCATTTTCGTCAACCGCGCCGCCGAGCAGATCCTCGGCCTCGCGCGCGCCGAGATCATCGGCGCCGCCGGGTTCACGTCGCTGCTTTCCTGCATCCACGAGGACGGCCGGCCGCTCGACCCGCAGACCGACCGTCCGACGCGCGTCACGGCGCGCAGCGGCAAGCCGCTCACCAACTACGTGGTGGGGGTGAAGCGCCGCGACGGCGCGGTGACCTGGCTCTCGGTGAACACCGCGTTCCTGCGCCGGCGCGAGGAGTCGGACTGGTACGGCATCGTCTCGACGCTCTCGGACGTCACCGCGGAGAAGGACGCGGAGCTCAGGCTGCGCGAGAGCGAGGCGCGCTACCGGCGCACCTTCGAGCTCGCCGCCTCGGGCATCGCCCACATCGGCATGGACCGCAAGTTCATCCGCGTCAACCGCCGCCTGTGCGAGATGCTCGGCTACCCGGAAGCGGAGCTGCTCGGCCTCACCGGCCGGCAGATCTCGCACCCCGACGACCTCGACGTCATCAACTCGCAGCGCCCGGCGCTCTACGCCGGCAGGATCGACGCGGTGCGGGTGGAGAAGCGATACCTGCGAAAGGACCGCACGCCGGTGTGGGTGGCGTTCTCGATGACCGTCGAGCGCGACGCCGAGGGCCGGCCGACGCACGAGATCGCGGTCTACAACGACATCACCGCGCAGCGCGAGGCCGAGGCGCGGGTGCGCGAGAGCGAGGAGCTGTACCGCCAGACCTTCCAGCTCGCCGCCTCGGGGATCGCGCACGTCGGCCTCGACGGCCGCTTCCTGCAGGTGAACCGCAGCCTGTGCGACATCCTCGGCACCACGGAAGCCGAGCTGGTCGGCCGCTCGGTGAAGGAGGTCTCGCACCCCGACGACAAGGACCTCACCGACCGCGAGCGCGCGCGCGTGCACGACGGCGAGATCGACTCGGTGCGCTTCGAGAAGCGCTACCTGCGCAAGGACGGCACGCCGGTGTGGGTCGAGCTCGCGGTGGCGCTGGCGCGCGACCCGCACGGCCACCCGCAGTACGAGATCGCCATCTTCGACGACATCACCGAGCGCAAGAAGGCCGAGGCGGCGCTCAGCGCGGCGCACGAGGAGCTCAAGCGCTCGAACAGCGAGCTCGAGCAGTTCGCCTACGTCGCTTCGCACGACCTGCAGGAGCCGCTGCGCATGGTCTCCTCGTATACGCAGCTGGTCATGAAGCGCTACGGCGAGCGCCTCGACGGCGACGCCAAGGAGTTCATGGCCTACGTGGTCGACGGCGCGGCGCGCATGAAGCAGCTGATCGAGGACCTGCTCGCCTACTCGCGCGTCGGCACCAAGGGCAAGGAGTTCAAGCCGGTGCCGGTGGAGAACGCGCTCAAGCGCGCCATCACCAACCTGCGCGCCGCCATCGAGGAGTCGGGCGCCGAGATCACGCACGACGCGCTGCCCACCGTGAATGCCGACGAGGTGCAGCTCGCGCAGCTCTTCCAGAACCTGATGGGCAATGCGCTCAAGTTCAGGGGTCCTGAAAAAGCGAAAATCAGGATAGAAGCCAAGGAAAACCCCGCTGAGTGGCAGTTTTCCGTGAAAGACAACGGCATCGGCATCGAGGCGCAGTACTTCGAGCGCATCTTCATGCTGTTCCAGCGCCTGCACACGAAGGGCGACTACCCGGGCACCGGAATCGGGCTCGCCATCTGCAAGAAGGTGGTCGAGCGCCACGGCGGGCGCATCTGGGTCGAGTCCGAGCCGGGCAAGGGCTCGAGCTTCAATTTCACGCTACCGAAATAGGGAAACACGCGAATGGGCAGAGGCAGACCGGTCGAGATCCTGCTGGTGGAAGACAACCCCGGCGACGAGCGCCTGACGCGCGAGGCGCTGAAGGAAGGCAAGGTGTACAACAACTTCCACTGGGTGAAGGACGGGGTGGAGGCGATGGAGTTCCTGCGCCGCCAGGGCAAGTACAAGGACGCGCCGCGGCCCGACATCGTGCTGCTCGACCTCAACCTGCCGAAGAAGGACGGGCGCGAGGTGCTGCAGGAGATCAAGACCGACGAGGACCTGAAGCGCATCCCGGTCGTCGTGCTCACCACCTCCAAGGCCGAGGAGGACGTGCTGCGCACCTACAACCTGCACGCCAACTGCTACGTCACCAAGCCGGTGGATCTCGAGAAGTTCATCGTGGTCGTCAAGTCCATCGACGTCTTCTGGCTCACCGTCGTCACCCTGCCGCCCAACGGCACCGAATGAACAAGGTCCTCCTCATCGAAGACAACCCTGGAGACGCGCGGCTCATCCAGGCGATGATCGAGGAGGACGAGGGCGCGCCCTTCGTGCTGCACTTCGCCGACCGGCTCTCGCTCGGCCTCGAGCACCTCTCGGCGAGCGAGACGGCGCTGGTGCTGCTCGATCTGTCGCTGCCCGACAGCTTCGGCCTCGAGACCTTCGCCAAGGTCTACGCGCACTCGCCCACGGTGCCGATCATCGTGCTCACCGGCAACGACGACGCCACGGTGGCGCTCTCGGCGGTGAAGAGCGGCGCGCAGGACTACCTCGTCAAGAGCCGGCTCGACCGCGAGCTGCTGCTGCGCTCGATGCACTACTCGATCGAGCGCAAGCGCTACCAGGTGCAGCTCGAGCACCAGGCCAACTACGACTCCCTCACCGGGCTGCCGAACCGCACGCTGCTGCACGATCGCCTGAAGCAGGCGGTGTACGCGCAGCGCACGCCGCGCAACATCGCGGTCGTGTTCATGGACCTCGACCACTTCAAGTTCGTCAACGACAGCCTCGGCCACTCGGTGGGCGACAAGCTGCTGAAGGCGATGGGCGATCGCCTGCGCGGGACGCTGCGCGAGGGCGACACGGTGGGGCGCGTCGGCGGCGACGAGTTCGTGCTGATCCTCGCCGACCAGAACAACGAGGAGGTGATCTTCCGCGCCATGCAGCGGATCAGCGCCAAGGTCGCCGAGCCGATCACCGTCGAGGGCAAGGAGCTCTACGTCACCTGCAGCGCCGGCATCAGCCTCTATCCGCAGGACGGGCCGGACGTCGACACGCTGCTGAAGAACGCGGACGCGGCGATGTACCGCGCCAAGGAGCACGGGCGCAGCAACTTCCAGTTCTACACCTCGGAGATGAACGACCGGGTGAACGAGCGCCTGGCGCTCGAGGGGGCGCTGCGCCGCGCGCTCGAGCGCCAGGAGTTCCTGCTGCACTACCAGCAGAAGGTGGACCTGCGCTCGGGCTCGATCATCGGCGCCGAGGCGCTGGTGCGCTGGATGCACCCGGAGTGGGGCCTGGTGCGCCCGGCGCGCTTCATCTCGCTCGCCGAGGAGACCGGGCTCATCGTGCCGCTGGGCGAGTGGGTGCTGCGCGAGGCGTGCCGGCAGACGCGCGCCTGGCTCGACCAGGGCCTCGAGCCCGGCGTGGTCTCGGTCAACCTCTCGGCGCGCCAGTTCCGCCAGCAGGACCTCGTGCGCATGGTGTCGCGCATCCTCGAGGAGACGCGCCTCGACCCCGCGCACCTGGAGATGGAGCTCACCGAGAGCATGGTCATGCACAACGTGGACAGCGCCATCGCCACGCTGCAGGGCCTGAAGTCGCTCGGCGTGCGGCTCTCGGTGGACGACTTCGGCACCGGCTACTCGAGCCTGTCGTACCTGAAGGACCTGCCGATCGACGCGCTGAAGATCGACCGCTCCTTCGTGCGCGACATCGGCGGCGGCGCCGAGACCGGCGAGGGCGTGCTCGCGCAGGCGATCATCTCGCTCGGCCACAACCTGCACCTCAAGGTGGTGGCCGAGGGCGTCGAGACCGACGCGCAGGTGCGCTTCCTCAGGCGCCACGCCTGCGACGAGGTGCAGGGCTTCCTGTACGGCGAGCCGGTCGCCCCCGAAGCCCACGCCCGGCTGCTCGACAAGGCCGGGCGCAAGGGCAAGCGGGCGTGACGCGCGCCGTCGTCCTCACCGTCGACGACGACCCCGATCTCCTGGCGCTGATCGCGAAGGTCCTGAGCGCCGACTACGAGGTGCTCACCGCGAACGACCCGGGCACCGCGCTCGAGCTCGCCGGCGGGGAGCCGCGGCCCGATCTCATCCTGCTCGACGTCGACATGCCCGGCGCCACCGGCTTCGAGCTGATCACGCTGCTCAAGGAGGACGGCAAGACCGCGCACATCCCGGTGGTGTTCCTCACCGGGCGCACCGACCCGCAGGACCAGACCGAGGGCTTCCAGCTCGGCGCCGCCGACTACATCACCAAGCCGATCAACGCCGCGGTACTCAAGGTGCGGGTGCGCACGCAGCTCGCGCTCGCCAACCAGAAGGCCGAGCTCGAGCGGCTGGTCCATGAGCGCACCGCGCAGCTCGAGGCGACGCGCACCCAGCTCATCCGGCGCCTCGCCCGCGCCATGGAGCTGCACGAGAGCGCGGCGGTGGGCAACCGCGTGCTGCGCCTCGCCCAGTACGCGAAGCTCATCTCGCAGGCGGCGGGCGCCAAGCCGCAGATCTGCGAGGCGATGGCGACGGCGTCGCCGCTGCACGACATCGGCAAGCTAGGCGTGCCCGCCGAGATTCTGAGGAAGCCCGAGAAGCTCTCCGCCCCCGACTGGGAGCGGGTGCGCCGCCACCCGCAGATCGGCGCCGACATCATCGGCGAGCACGACGACCCGCTGCTCAAGCTTGCCCGCCAGGTCGCCCTGACGCACCATGAGAACTGGGACGGCACGGGATACCCGCAGGGACTGAAAGGCGAGGCGATCCCCTGGCCGGGGAGGGTGATGGCGGTGGTGGATTCGTTCGAATCGATGACGACGACGCAGTTCCACCGCGCCCCGCGCTCCATCGAGGAGGCGGCGGCGGAGATCGAGCGCGGCGTGGGCAAGCGCTATGACCCGGCCGTGGTCGCCGCCTTCAAAAAGGCGCTGCCGGTGATGAAGAAGGTGCGCGAGAGCTACTCCGATTCGCTTGGCGACCTGATCAACCTCGATTTCGCGAAGCCCGGCAAGGCCGCGGAGCCGGCAGGGACGAAGACGCAGGCCCAGGCCCAGGCGCGCAAGGACGCGAGGCGCACATGAGCAAGCTGTTCGACAAGCTGAAGGGCGCGGAGCAGGAGCGCTACGAGAAGGAGAAGAGCGCCGAGGAAGTGGCGCAGGCGCGCATCAGCGAGGAGCGCCGCGGGCTCGACATGGCGCGCGAGCGCCAGCAGGCCGAGGTCGAGCTGCGCCGCCTCGCGCACGCGCGCGCCGAGGCCGAGGCCAAGGCGGCGCGGCTGGTCACCGAGCGCGAGCGCGCCGAAGCCGCGGCGCTGAACGAGGCGCGCCAGCGCGAGGAAGCCGAGAAGAAGGCCGCCGCGCTCTCCGAGGGGCGCCGCCGCAAGGAAGAGGAAGCCGCCGAGCACGCGAGGAACCGCGCCGCCGCCGAGGCGCAGGCCTCCGCCGCGATGCGCGAGCGCGCCGCGGCCGAGGAGCAGGCGCGCCGCCTGGTGCGCGAGCGGGTGCAGGCTGAGGCGAAAGCAGTCGAGTCGGCGCGCGAGAAGAAGGCCGCCGAGGAGAAGCTCCGGCGCGAGGCCGAGGCGCGCGTCGCCGCCGAGACCGAGGGCGCTCGCCTCGCGCAGGA
>Ga0209705_10000183_pt1 | contig 33100 bp, 26 predicted proteins | sample PPLLaktember2015_5_FD_187262 | JGI IMG/M metagenome (GOLD analysis project Ga0209705, IMG submission 187262) | Freshwater sediment microbial communities from Prairie Pothole Lake near Jamestown, North Dakota, USA - PPLs Lake P8 Core (1) Depth... | ecosystem: Environmental > Aquatic > Freshwater... | reverse complement strand
GCTGGGATTGCGGCGCCGGGGCGGCGACCGCCATGGCCGGGAGCGCCAGGATCAGGACGGCCAGGGCCAGGAGCGTTCTCTTCATGGGATCTCCTCCGGTCTTCCGGAGGATTATAGGCCGGATGGGGCCGGGAGACAATCCCCGACGGGCGCTCCGCGCCTGAGCACCGCCGGGGACCCGGGGGTCCCCGGCCGGTCCCCTTCGCTCAGGCGCTATCCGCGAACGCCCCTTGGCTCAGCGGCTCTTCCACTGGAACTGGTGGGGCCACCTTGACGCGTCGGCAGGCGGGGCGGCCGTGTGGCAGACCGAACAGGCCGTCGCCCGGCTGCCGCCGTGGGCCTCGGTGAATTCGTCGATGCCCCCGCCTCGCGAAGAGTCATGGCAGACCTTGCAGCTCCCGATCGTCGCGACCGTCGTCTGGTACTGGACGGCCTGCGCGTTGTCCGAAGCGACCGAGGTCGGGACCATGGCGTGAGGGCTGCCGTGGCAGGCCGGGCAGGACATCCCGTGATGGCCGCTGGCGTTCCGGAAGAGGGTCAGGCCGGTATTGACTTCAGCCACAGAGGGGTGGCAGGTCGCGCAAAGGGGCTCGTTCACCCAGGGCACGCGGCCGCTGTTGGCGATGGAGCTGGCCACGTCCTGCAGCGTGCCGTGGCAGGCGATGCAGTTGCCGTCAGCCTTTGTATGGGCGATGCTGCGGCTGCATTTGGCCGTCGTGCCGGGATGGCAGTCGTAGCAGGCCGCGCCCTCCGAAGCGTGCTTGTCGTGGATGGCCTCGGACAGATATCGACCCGACGTCCCGCGTCCGGTCTGGCCCAGGGCCGGACTGCCGTGGCAGGCCGCGCAGAGGACGGGGCGGCTTCCCGCCAGGTTGGTCCCCTCTTCGTCGTCGTGCTCCTCGAGGACATCGAGGAGCGGGTCGGCGCCGTGGCATTTGCCGCAGTTGATCTCGTCGGAGGTCGGCACGGTCGCGCTCGTCTGGACCAGGATGGCGTTGGTGCCGGAATCCCGGACCGTGATGTCGGCGATCTGATAGGGATCGTAGACCAAGGCATCGTTGACAGGCACGACCGGGACGCCGTTGACCTGGAAGTGGTCGCCCTTGACGACCATCGTCCCGGAGAGGCCGTTGTTGATGGCCGGATCCTCGAGGTTCAATCCCAAGTTGTTCGGCAGGGACACGCCGAACAGCAACGGCATATTGTCCCAGAACTGGCCGTAGCTGCGCTTCCCGTAAGAATAGGTGTTGCCGCGGATGGCATAATCGACCTTGATGCCGGCAGTGACGATCTCGGGCGGATCTCCCCTCTTGACGACCTGGACCCAGACGTTGTTATAGGGAGGGAGGATCACGGCCTTGTCATAGGTCGGATTGAGGCAGTGCATGCCCAAGTCGTTCCAGGCGAAGGCCACATACGCTTTCTCGGTCGCCGGGATGGCCACGGCGTCGTCATCGCCGTCGCCGTTCCCGTTCCCCCCGTTCGAATCGCAGGAGACGAGCGCCGCCGCCGCTAACAAAACGAGGGCCAGCAGGAGCCCCCTGCCCCGTTTCAGGCTTTCCATCTCCCCTCCTCCGCCCCGGGACGGGCGTTATCGCGTTACAGGAATTGGGCCGCACGTCTTGGCCGATGCCCGCTATAAAGCAAGTTTCGTGCCCGTTCCTGATAGGGGGAACGGAACGCGGCGGCCTCCAGGCGGCTCCCTCCCGTACGCTCCGGCAGGACGGAATTCCCTGGGAACAGGAACGACCGGGCCCGCCCCGCCCGCGGCCGCGGACTTGAGGAGTGCCGTGTTTTCCGCTATAATGCGAACTCGACTGTTCGATTTCGGACCACCCGTTGGCCCCTTCCGGCAACACCCCGAATATTCCGACAGGCGTGAGAGTTTATTCTCGAACAGAGTGAGCCCGACATGACGACCGCGATCGCCCGCATGCGCAACATCGGCATCAGCGCCCACATCGACTCCGGCAAGACGACGCTGACCGAGCGGGTCCTCTTCTACTGCAAGAAGATCCACAAGATCCACGAGGTCAAAGGCAAGGACGGCGTCGGCGCGACGATGGACTCTATGGACCTCGAACGGGAGCGGGGCATCACCATCGCCTCGGCCACGACCGCCGTCGAGTGGGCCGACCACTCCATCAACATCATCGACACGCCCGGCCACGTCGACTTCACCATCGAGGTCGAGCGCTCGCTCCGTGTCCTCGACTCGGCCGTCCTCGTCCTGTGCTCGGTCGGCGGCGTCCAGTCCCAGACGATCACGGTCGACCGACAGCTCCGCCGCTACAATGTCCCCTTCATCGCCTTCGTCAACAAGGCCGACCGGATCGGGGCCAACCCGGCCAAGGTCCGTGACCAGATCGCGGACAAGCTCGGCCACAAATCCGTCCTGATGCAGATCCCGATCGGCCTCGAGGGCGCTTTTTGCGGCCTCGTCGACCTGGTCGCCATGAAGGCCCTGTATTTCGACGGCCCCGAGGGCGAGATCGTCCGGATCGAAGAGATCCCCGGGGAGCTCGCGGCCGAGGCGGCCCGGGGGCGCGAGGCACTCCTCGATGCCGCCTCCCTCCATTCCGACGAGCTCACCGAGGCGCTGCTCGAGGGGGGGGCGAGCGAAGAGCTGCTGAGGGCCGCCGTCCGCAAGGGCGTCCTGTCCCGCCGGCTCGTTCCCGTCTTCATCGGCTCGGCCTACCGCAACAAGGGCATCCAGCCCCTGCTCGACGCCGTCGTCCACTATCTGCCCAATCCGGCGGAGGTCGAGAACCGGGCCATGGACCTCGACGCCGGCGGGGCCGAGCGCGTCCTCGAGGCCGACCCGGCCGCGAAGACCGTCGCCCTGGCTTTCAAGCTCGAGGACGGGCCTTACGGCCAGCTGACCTACGTCCGCGTCTATCAGGGCGCCCTGCGCAGGGGCGAGGATCTGGTCAACACCCGCTCGGGCCAGAAGATCAAGGTCGGACGCCTCGTCCGGATGCACGCCGATACGATGGCCGAGATCACCGAGGCCGGACCGGGGGACATCGTCGCCCTCTTCGGCGTCGAGTGCGCGTCCGGCGACACCTTCTGCAGCCCCGGCCTCAACCTGGCCATGACCTCGATCTACGTCCCCGAGCCGGTCATCTCGCTGGCCATCGATCCCGTGGACAAGACCGCGGCCGATCGCGTGGCCAAGGCCCTCAACCGGTTCACCAAGGAGGACCCGACCTTCCGGACCCACGTCGATCCGGAGTCGAACGAGACCATCATCCAGGGCATGGGCGAGCTCCATCTCGACGTCTACATCGAGCGCATGAAGCGGGAGTACCGGGCCGAGGTCCGCACGGGCATGCCCCAGGTCGCCTATCGCGAGGCGATCTCCCAGGCCGTCGAATTCGACTACACCCACAAGAAGCAGACCGGAGGAGCCGGTCAGTACGCCCGGGTCATCGGCCGGCTCGAGCCCCTGGCCAAGGGCGCCTTCGAGTTCGTGAACGAGGTCAAGGGCGGCCGCATCCCCAGGGAATTCATCCCCTCCTGCGAGAAAGGCTTCCGGGCGGTCCTCCGGAAGGGTCCGCTCATCGGCTTCCCGGTCATCGGCATCCGCGTCGTCGTCGCGGACGGCAATTATCACCCCGTCGACTCGTCCGACATCGCCTTCCAGACCGCCGCCCAGGGCGCCTTCAGGCAGGTTTACATGAAGGCGAAGCCCCAGATCCTCGAGCCGGTCATGAAGGTCTCGGTCGAGGGGCCGTCGGAGTTCGCCGGGAACATCTTTGCTACGATCAGCCAGCGGCGGGGGATCATCATCAGCTCGGTCGAGGACGGGAGCTTCTCGCGGGTCGACGCCGAGGTGCCCCTGGGCGAGATGTTCGGCTACTCGAACGTCCTCCGGTCGCTGACCCAGGGCAAGGCCGAGTTCACCATGGAGTTCCTGAAGTACGGCCGCGTGCCGACGCACGTCTCCGAGATGCTCACCGAACAGCATCTCGAGACCGAGCGGAAGAAGTCCCAGAGATAGCGGAGGAGACAGCCATGACGATCACCGTCAAGGAAGAGCTCATCAAGCGCAGCCCCCTGCGGGTGCTCGAAAAGTCCATATCGGGGGGGCTCGGCCGGGGGAACATCGGCGTCCTGGCCAGCCGCAAGGGCGTCGGCAAGACCGCCTGCCTGGTTCACATCGCCGCGGACAAGCTTCTCCAGGACCAGCATGTCATCCACGTCTCCTACGCCAGCCGGGTCGACCACATCGTCACCTGGTACGAGGACATCTTCAAGGAGATCGCCAAAGCCCCGAAGATGCGCGCGGCCCTCGACGAGTTCGACGAGCTCATCCGGCGCCGGGTCATCATGAACTTCAAGCAGGACGGGGCGAAGACCGAACAGGTCCTGCGCAGCCTCGAGGCCATGATCGTCCACGGCAATTTCCGGGCCGAAACGGTCATCGTCGACGGTCTCGACTTCGCCCAGGCCGGCCCGGACGACCTCCGGAAATTCAAGGATTTCGCCGGCCGCCTGGGGCTCGAGGTTTGGTTCAGCGCCTCGCTCAAGGGCGACGAACCCCTGTTCGACGAACGGGGCATCCCCCGCGAGATCGAAAGCCTCCTCGGCATCATCGATTGCCTCATCTCCCTCCAGCACCACGGCGACCATGTCCACTTCAACCTGGTCCAGGACCATGGCCGGCTGGCCCCCAAGCACCTCGGACTCAAGCTCGACCCGACGACCCTGCTCATCGCCAAAGAATCCCGCCCCCGGACGCGCTAGCTGCGGGCCCGGCCTTCCGCCCGCCGCGCCCCCCCGCGCGGCTCTTTGACTGGACCGGTCAGGTGTGCTATATCTGCCCCCACGACCCGCCGTTGCGCGAAGTCCGACCATGGCACCCTCTGACAATGCGAAGATCGCGTTTCCCGCGGGGACGCGTCTGGCCATCATCGATCTCGACGGCACGCTCCTCCAGGGCATGAACGCCGAGAGGATCTTCTACATGCATCTCCTCGTCCACGGCCATGTCGGCGTTTTCAGGATGGCCGGCTTCATCCTGTCGCTCTTCGGCGACACCCTCCGGCTGGGCTTCCGGAAGGCCATCGCCTCGAACTCCCGGATCCTCAGGGGCCGGACCCCCGAAGAGGTCCGGCGGTGGACGGCCGCCTTCGGACAGGTCTTTCTGCGCAAGGCGGTCCCCGAGGACTTACGGGCCAAAATCCTCAGTCTCAAGCGGGACGGCTGCCGCGTGGTGCTTCTCTCCGGCTCCCTCCAGGTCCTCGTCGACCAGCTCAAGGAACGGCTCGAAGCCGAGATCCTCATTGGGACCGATCTCGAGGTCGTCGAAGGGCGCTTCACGGGCCGGAAGACGGGGATCTTTCCCTACGGCCGGATGAAGCTCGACGCCCTGTTCCAGAGGATCGAGCGGCGGGGCGTCGATTGGGCGAGCTCATGGGCCCTGGCCGACCGCATCTCGGACCTTCCGGTCCTCGAGCTCGTCGGTCATCCGGTGGCCGTCCACGGCGACCGCAAGCTCCGGCGGCTGGCCCTGCAGAGGGGTTGGGAGATCATCGGCCGGCGCTAGGCCGGTCCGTCAGAAAAGAAAGCTCAGGCCGGCGAAGGTCCGCGTCTCCTGGCTCCCGGCCCTGGCGTCCCCGATCCTGCCCCAACGATGGATCCCTTCGACGCCGGCGAACGCGCGCAGTGGCGCGGATCCGAACCGCCAGCCGGCCTGAAGCAGGAAACGGGTGCGGGTGTCGCGGCAGCTGACATCGTTCGTGATCTCGTTTTCGAAACGGTCCAGGCCTTCCCAGGAATCCCAGACATGGCCGCTGACGAGGCCGCGGACCCAGAGGTTCCCCCAATCGACGTCGACGCGCCCGGAGGCGCTCGCCCCCAACCCATAGTAGTAGCCGTAATAGTTGAGGGTCGTCTTCATGCCCTCGATCGGGTGAAGGGCGGAATAGGCGTTGAACGCGAAGGCGTTCATCAGGGCGAAATCGAGGTACGCATCGGCCACGGCCCGGATCTTGATCCCCCGGCCGAAGCGGGTCCAATCGACGACCGGCCCGAAGAGGTGCGTCACGGTCATCTTGTCCCGGAAATCCGTCGGCGTCTCAGGCAGCGGCCCGATGCGGACCTGGACGACACGATTGTCGTAAACGGTCGGCCTCTTCCGGAAGTAGGTCAGGGCCGAGCCGAGCCCGATCGAGAGGGAGGTGCCGCGGCCGAGCTCGTCGATCGTCTGCCGGAACCAGCTCAGACTGACGACCCGGGCATAAAGGTCGACTTCTTCATTGAGGCCGCCCCGCAGATGTTCTTCTCCGGCGAGGGGCTGGCGGAGCTTCGCGCCAAGGGCAAGCTCGCTCAGCGAGGTGTCCCGCAGGGCCTTCCGGACGGTCCCCGGCTTCCCGTATTCCGGGGTCCGGATGAGCTGGGTTTCCAAGGCGATCATCCCCGCGCTCGCGGCCGGCCGGTCCGTCGCCGAAGACCTCCACCATCCCGCCGAGAGGACGAAGGAGGCCCAGCCAGGCTGCTGATAAACGCGAGAGGCCGGATTCTTCCGGTCGAGCCATTGGTTGAGCTTGTTGACCGGGTTGATGAAGCCCAGGGCCTTCAGCGCGAACGACTTCTGGTGATGAAGGTAGTCGGCGAGCTGGAACCACGTCTCTCCCAGGGAGTAGCCGCCGAAGGTGGTCAGGAACATGTCGTTGACCGAGATGACCTCCCGCCACTCCGACACATATTCGTAGGCGAGAGAGGAGACGAACGCGGCCAGGACCGACTCATGCCAGCTCAGATAATTGGACCGGGCCAGCAGATAGTAGAGGCTTCCCCCGGAGATGTGCAGATTATTCGTGGAAAAAGCGTTCGAGTCGAACCGGATGGCTTCGGTCGTCAGGAACCGCCTGTACTGGTCGGCGAAAGTCAGCTCATACTGCCAATCCTCGATCCATTCGTGATAGTCGCTCCAATACTGGTAGGTGGAATAGACCGAGACGACCGCGAGTTGGATGAGCGCGCGGCGCCAGTTCTTTGGCATGACGAGATCGGAGGGCTCGGCCTCGGTCCGCGCCGCGAGGGAGAAAGCGGGCGTCGGGGCGCTCCCCGACAGGGCTCCGGACGGGGAGGACAGCCTGAAGGCGGGGCGGGCGGCCGCGACCGAAGGGAGGGCGGAGGCGACGAGAAAAAGCGCCGCGAGCCCGGACGCCAAGACCGTTTTTCGCGCGGGCGTGTCTGGATCGTTGGGTTTGTCTCTTCTCAAGGTAGGGAATAAAATAGGCCATTCGTCGCGGCGAGTCAAGACGCGTTCTGGCCGCCCCTCCCGATGCGGCGGCGCGGCCCTGAAGGTGGTATAATCCTGTTCTCAGTCCGAGCGGAGGTAATCGCATGAGGACAAAAGCCTGGTTCCTGGCCTTGGCCCTGGCGGCCATGGCCCTATCGCTCCCGGCGGCCTTCACCAAGGCCGACGTCCGGGTCTACACCCTCGAGAACGGCCTCAAGGTCCTGCTCCTCGAGGACCACAACATCCCGAGCGTCGCCCTCTACACGTTCTTCCGCGTCGGGTCCCGCAACGAGCGCCCCGGCCTGACGGGCGTCTCCCACTTCATCGAGCACATGATGTTCAACGGGACTCCCGGGATCGGTCCGGGCGAGTTCGACCGGCGCATGGAATTCCAGGGCGGGCGGAACAACGCCTATACGTCCGACGACATGACGGCGTACACGGACTGGTTCCCGCCGGCCGCCCTCGAGTCCATGATCGCCATGGAGGCCGACCGCATCCAGGGCCTGGCCTTCGTGCCGGAGGTGTTCGAGTCCGAGAGGGGCGTCATCGCGTCCGAGCGACGGCTCGGCGTCGAAAACGACAACGACTCCCTGCTGGCCGAGACCGTCCGGGCGACGGCCATCATGGCCCACCCCTACCACTGGGACGTCATCGGCTGGATGAGCGACATCCTGGGCTGGCGCCGCGACGAGGTCATGGCCTATTACCGGACCTATTACGCCCCGAACAACGCCGTCCTCGTCATCGCCGGCGACATCGATGCGGCGCGGACGCTCGAGCTCGTCCGCAAGCACTACGGCCCCGTCAAGCCCTCCCCGGCCCCGCCCCCCGTGACCACGGCCGAGCCCCCCCAGCTCGGGCTGAAGACCGTCGTCATGCGCAAGGAGGCTCAAGCGCCTTCCTATCAGGCCGTCTGGCACGGCCCGAGCGTCAAGGACCCCGATTTTCTGCCGCTCGCGCTCCTGGCCAAGCCTCTCCTCGAAGGGGAAAGCAGCCGCCTCTACCGCCGGCTCGTCCGCGAGGAGGAGCTGGCCATCGACGTCAGCGGCGGCATTTGGGAGACGATCGACCCGCAGCTCTTCCGGATCGACATCAAGCCCCGGCCGGGGGCCGACCTCGAGCGGATCGACCGCATCGTCGAAGAGGAACTGGCCAAGGTCCGGGCGGACGGCATCACGGCCCGGGAATACGACAAGGCCCTCAACATCATCCGCGCCGATTTCTATCGGGGCCTGCAGACGGTCGCCGGCAAGGCCAACCAGCTCGGGGCGACGGAGCTGCTCTACGGCGATTTCGCCAGGCTCTTCACGATCATGGAGGACTACGCGGCGGTCAAGATCGACCGCGTCAAGGAGGCCGCCGGCAAGTTCCTCGTCGAAAAGAACAAGACCGTCGGCAAGCTCATCCCCGAGGGAGGCGCACAATGAGACGCCCGATCCGCTTCGCGCTGGTCCTGGCCCTCGCCGTCGCGCTGGGCGCGGCGGCCCTCCCGGCCCAGCCGGCCCGTCAGCTTCAGGCCCCGGTGAAGCTCGTCCTCGCGAACGGGCTCACCGTCTATCATCTCCGGAATGCGGACGTGCCGCTCGTGAGTTTCCGGATGTTCATCGGAGGCGCCGGGTCGGCCGCCGAACCGGCATCCGCCGAAGGCGTCGCCGGGCTCGCGGCCGCCCTGCTGATGAAAGGCACCCGGACGATGGGCGCGGACGCCGTCGCCGAAGCCCTCGACTTCATGGGGGCGAGCTTCTCCATCAGCGCGGCCGAGGAGTACGCCCAGATCGCCGGCGACAGCCTGTCCGAGCACTTCCCGCGCCTGCTCGAGATCGCGGCCGCGCTGCTCACCGACCCGGCCTTCGCCGCGGACGAGTTCGAGAAAGAGCGGGCGCTCCGGATCGACGGCCTCAAGGCCGCCAAGGACAACCCCGGGTCGGCCATCCGCTATTATTTCCAGAAAGCCTATTTCGGCAACCACCCCATGGGCCACCTGTCTTCCGGCACGGGGACATCGCTCGGCCAGATGAGCGTCCAGACGGTGGGCGAATTCTACCGGGCGCGCTACCGGCCCGACCGGGCGATCGCCGCGGTCGTCGGGGATATCGACAGAGCCGCGCTCGAAGCGCTCCTGGAGAAAACCCTCGGCCGCATGGCCAGACCCGCCGGCCCGGCCCCGGCGGCCTCCATCCCCCCGCTGCCCCGGCCCTCCGGGAAAAAGCTCATCCTCGTCGACAAGCCCGACGCGACCCAGGCGTATTTCCAGCTCGGGGCACCGGGCTACGCCATGGGGGACAAGATCACCGCCGCAGCCTCGGGCATGAACACCCTGTTCGGCGGCCGTTTCACCTCCTGGCTCAACACCGAACTGCGGATCAAGAGAGGATTGACCTATGGCGCGGGAAGCTCGGCCCGCACCTGGGCCTCCGGCGGCCTCTTCGCCGTCAGCTCCTACACCAAGAACGACAAGATCGGCGAGATGCTCGATATCGTCTTCGATCTTCTCCGCAAGGGCGCGCGGGACGGGTTTGGCGCGGACGAGACGGAAAGCGCCCGCAACTATATCCTCGGCCAGTTCCCGCCGACCCTCGAGACGAACGCGAGCAAGGCCGGCGCCTATGCCCGGCTGGCCTTCTACAAGCGGGATTTCGACGAGTACGACAAGTACCTCGACGACGTCGCCAAGCTCACGCCGGCGGCGCTGAAGGCCGCGGCGGCGAAGCTCCTCCCCCAGGAGGATTTCGTGCTCGTCGTCGTCGGCAAGGCTTCGGAGATCCGCCCGCTCCTCGCCAAGTTCGGCAGCTGGCAGGAAAAAAAGATCTCGGATCCTGATTTCTAATCTGTGGCCGGTATGACCGGAGGAGAGAGAAGCCCATGACATCGAAAAACGCCGTCCTCGCGGCGGCCCTCGCCGTCGCAATGGCCGCGGCTCCGGCCGTCCTTGCGGGACAGGACAAGATCTCCCTCCGGTTCGGCCCGGCCCAAGGCACGACCCTGGACTACAGCCTGTCCAGCGTCGTCAATGTCGACGGCAAGAACTTCCTGGGGGTCAACCTGGCCCTGAACGCCGATTCACGGGGTGAGATCCGGCTCTTCGCCAAGGCCTCGGCCCGCGACACGGTGCGGGCGGACCTGACCAGCCCCGGCATCGACGTCAACATCCGCCTGCCCGAAAAGGTCATTTCCCAGAAGCTCGGCACGACCCAGGGTGAGCCTCTCGAGGTCGTCTTCAACCGGACGGGGCGGGTCGAATCCATCCGCAATCCCGAAGTCGTGGGGAGCGGCAATCCCTTCAATATCTCCATCCCCCAGATCCTGCGGGATTACTTCCCGGCCTTCCCGGTCGAACCGGTCAGCCGGGGCGAGAGCTGGTTCGAGACCCGGCGCCTGACCATCCCCTTCCAGGGCCTCGATCTCCAGGTCAACCTGGCGATCACCTACACCCTCGACGACATCCTGCCGACGGGCGACGGGCGGCTGGCCCTGATCTCCGCCGTCTACAAGGTCGCCGTCTCCGGCACCAAGAACCTCGGCGATTCGGAGGGGATCTTCGAAGGCGAAGGCGCGGGCGCGGGCACGCTCCAGGTCCACATCGACAAGGGCTGGTTCACGGAGTATCGCCTCGACTTCAAGACGGACGCCGCGTTCGTCATGAAAAAGGGGGCGGACCGGTTGGCCGAATTCCCGTTCTCGTTCTCGGCCTTCGCCGAAGTCGTCCTTCTCAACGCTCAGGCGCCGGACCCCGTCATCCGCCAGGGCCCTCGATCCGGACCCAGCGGCCGAGCGCGGTAAAATAGAGCCCGGATTCCTTGACCTTTTCCCCGGTGATCCTGGCCCAGAACCGGGTATAGAGCCTCACCTGAGGCCGGTAGTGGTCCACCAGAGCGGCCAGGGCTCGTTCCTTATCCTCCTCGCCCGCCCCTTCGAGGCCCCGCGGCAGCCGGTCGGTCTTGTAATCGGCGATGACCCATCCGCTTTCTTCCTCGAAGACGAGGTCGACCGCGCCGGAGAGAGAGACGGGCGCGCCGGCGACGGGGACGACGGGCCGGCCTCCGGCGGCGGGGACGGGACCGATGGACGCGGTGATGTCCCCGTAATCGGCGTCCCCGGGCTCGATCCTGACCGAGAAGGGCACTTCATAGAAGCGACGGCCGGACCGCATCGCCCTCATCCAGAAGGAGGAGCGGACGATTTCCCTGACATGAGCGGCGAGTTCGACGGAGGCCGCCGGGTCCCGTCCGGAAGCGACGAGGACGTCCCGGGCCATCCGCTGCAGCCGGGCGTCCGTCACTCCGGCCGCCGCAGAGGCGCCTCCCGTTTCGCGCCAGGAGCCGCCCAAGGCCTTCAGCATGATATGGACCTCGGATCCCCATAGCCCCAGTCCGCCCTTGGCCCACTCGGGCCCCTCCCCCGCTCGCCTGGCGAGCGAGGTTACGGTCTCGTGGAGCGTCGAGGCCATCGACGCGAGGGCCATCTTTCGTCTCAGGTCCTCACGGGCCTTGGCCGCTTCGCCCGGGGTGACGGCGCTTTTCTTCCCGCGCGGCCGGGGAGCGCAAGTCGATGCCAGGCCCGGAACATCGGGGCACTCGGGCAGCTCTTCGACTTCGGGCAGGCCGTTGGCGAGAGGGCCCCAGGCGCTTTTCGCGCCCAGGTCGGCGGCGTAGCCGCTGACGACGAGAAGGTCTTGGGCCCGGGTCGCAGCGACATACATGAGCCGGTCCTCCTCGGCCGCTTCGTAGGCTTTCTCCTCGTCAGCGCTCTCCTCCCAGCCGGCGGGCTGGGAGACCGTCCGCGTCACCTGTCCGAAGGGCTTCGAGAACCGGAAATGTCCCAGAGGCGTCATCCCGGTCCTGCGGATATGCCTGTCCGGCTCGAAATCGCGGACGCCGACCGGATTGGCCAGCCAGACGACCCGCCCCTCGAGGCCCTTGGCCTTGTGGAGGTTCATCAAACGGACGGCATTGCGGCGGCCGGGCGTGAGGCTCATCTCTTCGACGGACTCGGCGCCCAGCCATTCGTGCATGAAAGAGACGGCGGCGGCGAACGAGGTCATATCCTCGCTCTCGCGGCCGCGCAGGACCTCGAGGAGCTTGAGGATGTTGCCGGCCCGGCTGCTGCCCATCTCGGCCGTGACGAGGTAGCTGAGAAGGCCCGAGCCCTGGATGATGCTCTCCAGGGCCACGGACGGGGGGACGCGCGACGTGAGGTCGCGCCAGCCTCGGAGAGCGGCAAAGGCCCGCCGGATCGGTTCCGAACCGGCGGTTCCGCCGCCCTCGTCGAGGAAGCAGAACCGCCCGCCCGCGGCCCGGTGCTCGAGGAGCTCCTGATCGCTCAGGCCGAAGAACAGACCGCGCAGCGCGGCCACGGTGGCCACGGGATCGTCGGGATCGTCAAGAGCTTTGAGGAGGTTCATGACCTCGGTGACCTCGGAGTTCCCGGCGAAGGCGTCGCTGCCGGCGATCTCGAAGGGAATGTCCCGCTCCTCGAGCTTTCGGGCGTACTTGCCCATCCGGTCCTTATAGCGGAAGAGGACAAGGAAGTCGCCCGGCTCCGCCGGCCGCACGGCCCCCTTCCCGTCGTCGAGACGGAGGTTCCCGGCGAGGGACCAGGCGACAAAGCGCGCCAAGCGCTCGGCGTCGATCTCCGTGATCTCTTCCTTGCGGTGATACGGGACGGCGGGGATGGTCGTCTTGCGCACGCCGGTGAGCGGGGCGCCGCCTCTGTCGCGCACGGTTTCGAGGGGCATGAACCCGGCCTGGCAGGCGTCGGGCCGGGCCGGAAAGACGCCCCCGTTCGCGGGATCGAAGAGCGGATTGACCCAATCCGCGATCGGGCCGAGTGACCGGAAGTTGGCGCTCAGGATGAGCGTCTCGCCTCCCGACGCTTCGATCCTGTCCTTGACCAGGTTGTAGACATCGATATCGGCCCGGCGGAAGCGGTAGATCGATTGCTTGGGATCGCCGACGAGGAAGAGGGACCCCGGCGCGGGCGCGACCCTGGTCCAGTCCCTCTCCGCGTCCGGGGTGCCGGTGAGGAGGAACAGGATCTCGGCCTGGATGGGATCGGTGTCCTGGAACTCGTCCACGAGGATCGGGTGGAAGCGCTTCTGAAAATAACGCCGGACCTCGGGATGGTCCCGGAGCAGCGCGGCGGTCAGCATGAGCTGGTCCTGGAAATTGAGCCGGCCTTCGTCCCGGCGCCGCCCGGCGTAGAAGGCGATCGCCGGCTCGACAAAGGCCAGGGCTTTCGAGTGGCGGAACTCGCGCCATTCGCGCAGGGCCGGACGGGCGACCTTCTCCCGGAACGCCTCCGCCGCGGCGAGGAGGCGCTCGCCGTCCTCCTTCGAAGCCCAGCGGGCCTTGGTGAAGCCGAGCTTCTTGTCGAAGAGTTCGACCGACTCCATGAGCCGCCGGGCGTCGGTGAAACCGATGTTCCTGCGCCGGCGGAAAAGACGGACAAAAAGGCTCTGGAGCCCGTCGCGGCCCTTTTCCGGCTTCTCTCTCGGGACGAGGCCGGAGGCGAGATCGATGAGTTGGCCGAGCGCCTTGCCGACGGCGTCAAGATCGGGCGGCCGGGGCCGCCCGGGGGCCGCTTCGACTTCGGGGAACTCGGCCATCATCTTGAAGGCGTTTTCGAGCTCGGCCGGATCGAGTCCGGCCTCGTCGAGTCCGCGCAGAGCCGCCTCGTTTTCGAGCCGCGCTTTGGCCTGGTATTCATCCCAGCTCTTCTCGAGCAGGATGCGGTCCTCGTGCTCTTCGAGCTCGCGGAATTCCGGATCGATGCCCGCCTCGACGGGCCGCTCCCGGAGGAGCCGGGCGCAGAACGAATGGATCGTTCCGATGAAGGACCTTTCGAGACCGGTCAGGGCGGCGTCGAGCCGGTCCCGGACGGCAGGGTCCTTCTCCGCGATCCGCCGGCGTTCCAGGGCGACCTGGAAACGGCCGCGGAGCTCGGCCGCGGCCTTGCGGGTGAAGGTCACGGCCGCGAGCGTATCAATCGTCGTTCGGCCCGCGGCGAGCAGGGCGATCATCCGGTCAACCAGGCTTTTCGTCTTGCCCGAGCCGGCCCCGGCCTCGACGAGGAACGTCGTCCCGAGGTCGCGGCAGATCCGGTCCCGGGCGGCCTGGTCGGGCGGGGGCGTCTTTCGAGTGGACCTCATTTGTATTCGTCCAGCTTTCTGAAGGCCTCGATGACCTTGCGGTTCGCTTCGCATTCTTCCTTGGCGCTATCGGGGCCGCCGGAGACGCACACGTCCCGAAAGTCGCAATAGTCGCACTTGGCGCCGGGGCCGGCGATGAACGCGCCGGACTCGATGAACCCGAGGAGGTCGGCGAGCAGACGCTTGAGACGGTCCCGGTCGAAGTCCCCGATCATGATCTCGTGACCCTCGCCGCGGCGCGACGGGAAGAAGTAGCCGCTCTCGGCGACCCGAGGGATCCCGCCGGGCCGTTCCCTGGCCAGGATCTGCTCAAGCGCGACGGCGTAGAGGGCGGGTTGGAGCGTCCGGCCGCGGCCGAAGTAGACCACGTCCTCGTAGGGCTTCGAGCTCCCGGTCTTGTAATCGATGACCCGGTAGGTGTCCGGCCCGAGCCGGTCCACGCGGTCGATCGAGCCCCGGAGCCGGAACGAGCGGCCGCCGGCGACCTCGATGCGCTCCCCGTCGATTCTCTTCTCGAACGCGAGCGGACGGCCCCTGTTCTCGCGCTTCTCCTCGGCGGCGATAAAGATGTCGAGCGTTTCGAGGATGTCACGCCGCTCGCTTTCAAAGATGCCCTCGGAAGGGGGCGGGATCTGCCGTCTCATCCCGGCGATCTTATCGCCGGCGATCCGGGTCATCAGAGCGCGATGACGGGCGGCCTCGACGTCCTCCCCCGCTTCCGCGATACCGGTCATGAAATCGCAGAGGATCTCATGGACGAGACTGCCGCGCTGGAGCGGGTCGAGCCAGCGCGACCGGTCAAATTCGACCTCTTCGGGAGGCTCGATCTTGAGGACATGGCGCAAAAAATAGCTGAAGGGGCACTTCGCCAGGAGCTCGAGACGCGTGGCGGACATCACCGCACCGCCCCCGGCGAAGGGATCGATCGCCTCCCGGAGCGGCCCGATGTCGACAAGCCCGTCATAGGCGGTCAGCTTGTCGGCGGCCCGCGCGGCCAGGGCGGCCAGGCCGGCGGCCAGGCCGGGGAAGTTGGCAGCGACGGTGCGAGGGCCGTCGGGACGGGGCTCGGCCGAGAGCCTTTCAAGCCACCAATCGGTCTCGTCGAAGGCCCGCCCGGCGCCCGGGAGGAACCCCGACGCGTCTGCGAGGGCCTTTTCGAGGGCGGCGTAATCGAGATCGGCGTCGCCGCGGAGAAGCCTGAACGCCTGGAGAACGACGGACGACGGGAATGACTCGCGGCCCTCGACGATGTCGTAGGAGGGATAGCTCACCACGAGCCGGCCCCGGAGCGAAGCGAGGACCGCGGCCAGCCCGAACAGATTGGAGCGGAGGATATCGGCCGATGTCGGAAGGGAATCGGAGATCGCCGCCCGCTCCTCGTCGAGGAGGATGGGGTCCTGAAGGCCGCGGCCGGGAAAAGAGGCCTCGTCGAGTCCTGCGACGAACGTGAGGGGCCGGCCGGAGAGTCCGCCCGACACAAGCCCGGCGACGTGGAGGCGGCCGGGAAGGGGCGGCGCGGCGCCCACCCGCAGCGAAGCGCCGGCCGTCCGGATGAGGTCGAGCGCCTCCTTCAGAGGCATGGCCGGGAACCGGCCTTCCGTGACGAATTCGCCCAGGCGATCGAGCAAAGCCTGCCGGGCCCGGCGGTCGAACTCGGAGTCGCCCCGCGCATGATCCCCGATGAGACCGATGAACGCCTCGCAGAGCCCGCGGAGATCGTAGGTCCCGGCCGCGTCCGGGCCGGGGATCGACGCCAGGATCCGGCCGACCGCCGCCGCCAGTCCCTCGATCTCGGCAGCGGCGGTGAGGATCGCGGCCCGCCGGGCCTCGTTGTCGTCCCCGCCATCCCCGCCCCCGCATCCCTGGAGCGCGTCGAAATCCGCCAGCTTGCCTTCACGGAGGGCGGCCAGCCGGTCCAGGTAGCGGCCCCGGCCCCATCCGATCATGGCGTTCCGAAGATGGCGGCACGCCGTTCGGGCGGCGAGCGGGCCATCCGGGGCGCCGCCCGCAAGGGTGATGTCGCCGTTTTCGAGAAGGGCGCAGAGATTGTCGCTCGAGAAGTCGTTCTCGAGCCAATCGAGGAGACCGAAGAAGAGCCTTCCGGGCGATGTGAAAGAAATGGCGACACCGTCCCCGAAGGTCACGGGCAGGCCCGTCCGGGCCGACAGGAGATAGAAGACGGTGGCGTGAGCCGATCCCGGAGGCGTCAGGACCTCCGCCTGGTCGAAGGGGACCTTTTCGGTGTAGAGACGGCGCAGGATCTCGCGGCACTCGTTGGTCGGTCCAAGCGCCCGGAAGATCTCGATCCGCGCCTCCTTCTCCGGCGACGGGGCCTGCCCCGGCGCGAAGAGCCAGGACAGACGGTCTGATCCGGAGCGGCCGTCCGGTGCCTGGGCGGGCCGGCATTGGCGCGGCCGGTCCAATCCGAACACGGCATCGCCCGGGACGGGCATGAGTCGGCCGCCGCCCGCGGCCCGGATGAGATCGTCCTCGAGGCGGCAGAGGCGCATGTCCTCCGGACAAAGGATCCAGGTGAGAGCGAACGGTGTTCGGGCCAGCCGCTCGATCGCGCGCAGGAGGAGCCCGGGAAGGTCGAGCAGATCGCCCGATTCGAGAGCGCGCTCGTAGCGGGCGAGGAGAAGGGCGAGCGCCTGGCCTTTCTCCTCGGCGAGGAAGCGCTCGGGCCGGACATCGGAACTCGTCCGGCCGTCGAGACGCAGCTCCCGAATGGCCCGGTGAAGCGCGCGGGACAATCCCGGCGAAGCGCCGGCCACGCTGAAATGGCCGAGCTTTCCCTCGGCCAGGAGCTCCCGGAACAGCCGGTCCGTCAGGGCGATCTCCGCCGAGGAGGTCATGGGCTTCGCCCCGCCCGCGCCGCCGCCCCTTTCCAGGATCTCGGCGGCCAGCGCCGGCGTCGTGACGAAGCGGAGGTTCGCCCAAGAACCAGCTGCGCGGGTGAGCGCTTCGCCGATCTGGCGGCCGGCGACGAACGAGGGGACGACGAGGGTCTTTTCGTCGACAGGGTGCTCGCGGCAGAAGGCGGCGAGGAAGCGGACGAGCGCGCTCATCGCTTCTCCGGCATCCGGTAGAGGATGATCCTGTGGTCGCGGCCGCCGTCGCCGGGCAGGACCTCGGTCCGGGCGATCCTCTCGTCCCAGCCCGGGATCTTGTAGTCGTGGGAGACGATGCGGGCCCCGGGCCGGAGGTCCTTTTCGAACGAGGGCGCCAGACTTTCGAGGGATTCCGGGAGGAGATAGAGGAGGAGCACCGTGGCCTCGGCGAAATCAGCCTTGGCCGCGTCCAGGCGGACGAACCGGACGAGCTTCGAAACCCCCTCGCGCGATGCGGCCGCCCGGCACTCCTCGAGAAGGGCGGCATCGAGTTCGATGCCGACGCCCCGGGCTCCGCGGATCTTGGCCGCGGCGATGACCATGCGCCCGTCGCCGCAGCCGAGGTCGTAGACCATATCGGCGGAGCTGACCGCCGCGACCTCGATCATGCGCGCGACGACCTCCGGGGGGGTTGGGACATACGGGGCCAAGTCGGGCGCGTCCGCCCGGCCGTGGGAGCCGGGGTAGACCCGGATGACGTCGTTCTCGTCATAGCGGAAGGAGTACGGCTTTCCCGGGTGGACGAGATAGCTCATGGTGCGCCGGCCGTTGTCGAACGAGATCTCGACCGGAACGGCGGTCGCGAGCCTGTCGACGGCGCCGACCGCGAGCCGGCGGGCCCGGGGAGCCGGCCCTTGGGGGCCTGGGCGGATCGTGTATTCGATGGGCTTCCGGGTGACGTTGCGAAGAGTCGCCTCTTCCTGAAAGGCCCTGGCCATCCCCGGCCGCGGCGAGAGGTCGACCACGTTCTCCGGCTCCGGCCCGGGCCGTCCGACGAAAAACGCCAGGACGGCGAGGACGAGGACGGCCCCCCCGATCACAGCCTGGACGGCCCGCTTCATGATCGGCCCCCGGCCTGGTCCCCTGGTCTCATCCGTTCCAACTTAAAACAGCGGCCACCGGAAGTCAACGCCGGGGGGGACATCGTCAGCGCCGCTGCCGAACGACGCGTCCTAAAACAGGACGAGGAGCAGGGCGATCAGGGCTAAGACGGTCAAGACGATGATCCGGACCAGGGTCTTCATTTCGGGTTCTCCTGTCCCCTCTCGAGGCGGCCGGCCTTCCGGACCGCCTCTTTGAGGACGTATTCCATCTGGGCGTTGATGCTGCGCAGCTCGTCGCCCGCCCACTTCTCCAGGGCGTCGTAGAGCGCGGCATCAAGCCGCAGAAGGAACTTCTTCTTCTCACTCACGGCTCATAACCCCTCAGGTGTAGAGAGTTCCCGTGTTGACGATCGGATGCATCTCGGTCTCCGAGACGAGGGCCACGAGGAGATTGTTGACCATGGCTGCCTTTTTCTCCTCGTCGAGCTTGACGACGCCTTGGGACTCGAGGCTCCGCAGGGCCATCTCGACCATGCCCACGGCGCCGTCAACGATCTTGGCCCGGGCGGCGATGATGGCCTCGGCCTGCTGGCGGCGGAGCATGGCCTGGGCGATCTCGGGCGCATAGGCCAGATGCGACAGCCGGGCCTCGACGACGTGAATGCCGGCCACGTCGAGGCGGTTCTGGACGTGCTCCTTGAGCTTGCCCGCGATCTCGTCGGGATTGGCCCGCAGGGACTCCGTGTCCTTGTCATGGGCGTCGTACGGATAGTGCGTGGCCAGCTGGCGGATGGCCGTCTCGCTCTGGATGGCCACGAAGTTCTGGTAGCTCTCGACGTTGAAGAGGGCTTTGGCCGAATCGATGACGTTCCAGACGACGACGGCGGCGATCTCGATCGGGTTGCCCAGGGCGTCGTTGACCTTGATCGTCTCGCTATTGAAATTGAAGATGCGCAGGGTCACCTTCTTCTTCACGACGAACGGATTCGTCCAGAAGAAGCCCGCAGTCCGGGCGCTGCCCACGTACTTGCCGAGGAAGGTGAAGACTTTGGACTCGTTCGGGTGGATGAGGAAAAAGCCGCCGAAGGTCAGGAAGACGAGGATGCCCATGAGGACGGCGGCGATCATCCCCGGCGTCGTCCCTGCACGGTCCACATGGGTGACGAAATGGCGGGCGCAGAAAAAGAAGACGACCAGGTCGACCGCGGCCATGATCAGGCCGTTGACGGCGAAAACGTTCTTTTCCCGGATGTCTTTCATGCGAGCCTCCTTGTATAATATCAATATAATATCATTACGATATTAATGTCAAGTTTTTTTTCTTGCCAAAAAAGGGCTCTTCTCCAGATTCCGGGAAGATCCTCTCTCTGGCTCTACTCGGGATATGCCGCTAGCTCCCCGGCCCCCCGGGAACCAGTCGTCCGGTTCCCCCCGCTCCGCGGGCCCCCCCTCCACGGACGGGGATCTTCGAGGCAACTCCCTCGCCGCCTCGAGAGGATTCCCGGAAAAGGGAGAAGAGCCTAAATAAAAAGGCCTCCCGGGGATCTCCCGAGAGGCCTCTCGGCGGCTTTTTATCTATATATCTTAGGCGAAGAATTCGCCGGGGACGGCCCTCAGGCGGCTGATGTCCCGGACCCGATCGGCGATATCGAAGCCCTTGGCGCAGACGGCCGTGCAGGACGCGCAGGATCCGCAGGGCGCCGCGTCGATGTCGAGGGAGCTGACAAGCTCGTGCGCGGCCTGGAGGTTTCTGTAGCCGTAGGCGTACATGTAGCTTCTCATGAGATCGGGCAGGGGCAGGTTCTTGGGACAGCCGGCCAGGCACTGGCCGCACTGCTGGCAATAGAGGCCGGCCGCCTGCCCGCCCAGCCGGAGATCCTTGATCTCCTCGGGCGTGAGGGTGATGTCGGTCACGACCGAGAAGTCCTCCTTGAGCTGGTCGAAGGTCGTGAACCCGGGGATGGCCGTGGTGACATTGGGGTCGTTGAGGGCCCACTTGAGGGCGGCCCGCTGGTTGATCTTGTCCTGCTTCTCCTTGTCCCAATAGGCGCCGGCCTGCGTCTTCATGGCCACGATGCCCAGCCCGGCCGCGGCCGCCTCGGCGATGGCCTTGCGGACCTCGTCGCGGTGGTCCTGCCGGAAATTGTAGGCGGTCAGGATGACGTCGTAGGCCTTGGCCTCGACCGTCGCCCGGATGACCGCCGGCTCGTTGCTGTGGGTGGTGATCCCGATGAAGCGGCACTTGCCCGCCTTCTTGGCCTTCTGGAGGGCTCCGATGATCGCCTCGTTTTGGACGTGGGCCTGTTCCGTGTTGTTGTGGAGGTACAGGATCTCGACGTGGTCGAGCCCGAGCCGCACGAGACATTCGTCGAACTTGGCCAGAAAGGCCTTCTCGATGCCGGCGTTGTCCAGGCCCTGCATGGCCCGGTCCCTGTTCGGGCCGGGGACCTTGGTCGCGATCATGAAGGAATCGCGGGGCCGGCCGGCGATGACCTGGCCGATCATCTTCTCGTTCTGGCCGCGCTGGTAGCCCCAGGCCGTGTCGAGGAACGTGATGCCCGCGTCCAGGGCGGCCTGGACGACGGCCGGGTTGTCGGCGTTCATGACGCCCATGCTGACGACCGGGATCTTGAGCCCGGTCCGGCCCAGCGTCCGGACGATCGGTTTGGCCCCGGCGGTCGCGGCCGCCTGGACCGGCCCGTTTGCGCCGAGGGCCGCGGCCGTAACGACGCCGGGGACAGCCCCGACAGCGGCCAGCCCGGTGAGGCCTTTCTTCAAGAATTCCCTTCTCTGGAGTCCGTTGTCTCTCTGAGTCATCATTGTCTCCTCGTTTAAGATTCTCTCGGGCGGCCGCGTCGCGCCGCGGCCCTATCGCCATGACCGGAACGGGCCCGATTCAGCGCCGGTCATTCAGCGTCTTCATGAAATCGACGATCGCGTTCTCCTCGTCATCCGTGAGGCCCAGGTTCCCCATCTCCTCGTCATTAAGATTGACGGAGATCTCAGGCGGCGGCCAGCCGGCGCCGGACACGTCCCGCGTGTTGTAGAAGTGGACGATGTCCTTCAGGGTCTTGAAGTAGCCATTATGCATGAAGTTCTTGACAAATCCGGGAGTGGGCCTCTTGTCCACGTTCCTCAGGGTCGGCGTCCTGTGCTTGCCGACGTTCTCGGCGGCATAGGCTCTATAGGCCTCGACGGTTTCGAGAAAGCCGCCGAGACCCGGGTCGACCCAGCTCTTGCCGTCGGGATTGAAGGCCCGGTCCTGCAGATAAAAGGGATTCGCGGGGTTGCGAGGGATGCCGAGGTTGTCGTATTTGTAGTCCGCGAAGACCGGCGGGACGCCTGGGGCCGCCGGGGTCAGGACATGGCACTCGGCGCACTTGCCCTTCCCGCTGAACAGGGCGAGGCCCCGGAGCTCCCGATCGCTGAGGCCGAGACCCCGGAAATCCTTGATGCCGGCCTCGCCGATCTCGTCCACCTCGAGTCCCTTGGCTGCGGCCGCGCGCCAGAAGTCGTCGAACTTCGAGCTGAAGGAATTGAGCTCGGCCGACCGCTCGTAGGCGGCGATGGCCCGGCCGATATTGGCATAGGCCGCGGCCGGGTCCGCGTCCGCGGCAAGAGAGCCGCGGCCGAAGACCGTCTCGAAGAGGCCGGCGTATTTCGATTCGCGCACGGCCCGGACGAGGCCCGCGGCATCGGCGAAGTTCTGTTCGAGCGGGTTGAGGAACGGGCCCATGGCCTGCTCCGCCAGCGGGTCGCCCAGGACCTCGCCCGTCGCCCGGCCGTCCCAGAACAGGCCACCGACGAACTCGCCGTCGGCCCGGTGGAGCTTGGGGCTCCAGCCGGCGTAGGACGCGGCCGGCGGCTTGCGGTTGCCGAACCGGCCCTTGACCGCACCCTCATAGACGCCCGCGGCCCTGTTGAGGTGCTCATCGGGGCCAGTGAATCCGACCTCGCGGCCATGGCAGGCCGCACAGTCCTGGCCCGGCGGCGAGGACAGGTTCTTGTCAAAAAAGAGGTTCTTGCCGAGCTCTTCGATCGGGGAGAGCTTCGCCCCCGCGCCCGGGCCGGAAAGCTGCGCCATAAGGGCAGCGGCGAGGATCGCCAGGGCCCCGAGGACCGCGATCCTTCTCATTCTCCCTCCTGTCCGGCCGGTCTGGCGTCCACCGGGATGCCGATGGGGTCAGACGTCCATTGTAGCGGAGGCCCGCCGAATGTCAACGGGGTCGGGGGCCGGCGCAGCGGTTTGACATTTCCCGGTTCGGGGCTATACTTCCAATCGATCATGAGACGCGCGTCCCGTCTGTTCGGATCGGCCGTCCTGGCCGCGCTCGCCCTCGGGCTCCCCTCTCCCGGACAGGTTTCCGGGCCGGCATCCGGCTTCCCCATGAGGACTTTTTTTTCGGTCCGCTCGGCCAGGTCCGACGCCGACATCCCGGCCGTCCTCCGCGGGCAATTCGAGAAGGACGAGGGGGGGGCGCTCCGGTCCGTCGCGATCGATCTCGACGGGAACGGCAAGGACGAGAAGCTCGTCCTGTGCGGCGTCCCGTCCGCGGCCGGCGGCTACCAGTGGCTCGTCTATGACCCGGCGGCGGGCGTCGGCCGCGGCATCATCATCGGGACCTTGATCTTCGTCGGCCGTGAAGCCGACGGAGGCTACCCCCGGCTCGAAACATACTGGAGGCAGGGCGGGAACATGTCCATCGTCTCCCGCTACACGTTCGCCAAGGGCCGCTACAGCCGCACGGAGACCAGGGCCCTGTCGCAGTGGGAAGCGAGCGAGTACTTCTTGTCCAAGGGACCTCTCGACCTCGATCTGGAGCTTGCCGAGATCGAGATCAAGCCGCCTACCGAGTGAGAAAAAGCGCCTCCCCCCGGCGTCTTCTTTGATGACACGACGGGAAGGGAGGTCCCATGAAAAGCAAGCTCGGTCCCGAGGAATTCGTCAAGCTGGCCATCGCCCGGTTGCGCCTCGAGAACTACAAGGGCATCCACTCGGTCTACAGCGGCTTCAACGACGCTTTCAAGAGCTACTTCGACGGCGCCAATCCCATCGACGCGACGGGCGAGCTCGCCCGGACCGGCAAGATCGTCCTCCGGCCGGTCAAGGGCGGGGTCATGCTCTATCTTCCCGGGGACGGCCCGGAGATGAACCGCGGCGATATGGCCCTCAAGAAGATGGGCCTGCTCGAAAAGGCCTGAAAGGGCCCCGGGACACAGAGGCGGCGGGCGAACGCGCCGGCTCCCGCCTATTCCGGCAAGACCCCGCTGAGCCCGGCCACCAGGTTGTCGATGTCCCCGGCCGCCTCGACCAGGGACTGCTCCATCTCTTCGTAGGCGTCGGGCCAGGCGGGGTCCGCCACCCCCTCGAGCTCCTCCGATTTCGAGCGGAGGCCTTTCAGCCTCATGCGGAGGTCGTCGAGCTGGCGACGGAAGTCGCCGATGTCGTCCCACCCGGACGATTCCATGTCCGATTCGACCTGGTCGAGCTTCTCCTCGAACGCGCCGATCTGCTGGATGACGGTGGCGACGTAATCCTCCCGGGTCTGGCGGGGCAGGCTCAGATCGTCGGGACAGGCCGGACCCTCGGCTGCCGTCTTTGTCTTGTTTCTGCTGAACATGAATCCTCCTGACAGGCGGTCTTCAGTCCTAGCCGCTCCCTCCCACTCCAAGAAGCGTGCCAAGGCCGCAGATATTCGAAAAAAGGGGCCCGGCCCCGAGAGCGGGAAGAGCGCCGCGGAGGCTGGGAAGGCCCGGCCTCCGGCCGGACAGGATTCTATCCCGGGGAACGGGACAGCAGAAGGCCGCCGGCGGGTTCGACGGATCTCACATCCCAGCCGGGGCGGCGGGCGCGGGTCCCGGCTGTTCCTCCATGTACTGGATATAGAGATCGGTCAGGTCCTCGTGGGCCAGGTCCTGGACCGTCTTCAGCATGACCAGCCTGCCCTTGCGCATGAAGCCGATCCGGTCGGCGATGAGCTTGGCCCGGAAGATGTCATGCGTCGACATGAAGACGGACTTGCCCTGGTCGCGCATCTGGACGAGGATATCCAGGAACTCCCGGCCCGACTGGGGATCGAGGCCCGAGGTCGGCTCGTCGAGAAGGATGTTGGCCGCGTCCTTGATCAGGGCGATGGCGATGCCGAGCTTCTGGCGCATGCCTTTGGAGAAGTTCTTGATCCGGCGGTCGAAGGCCTCCGGCTGGAGCCCGACCCGGCCGAGGACCTCGGCGTACTCTTTCTTGGCGAGGTTGCGCTTGCCGGCCAGCTTGCTGAAATAGTCGAGGTTCTGGATGGCGGTGAAGTTGCCGTAGAGCATGACGTTCTCGGAGACGAAAGAGACGTGGCGCTTGGCTTTGAGCGGGTCCTTGGCCACATCGATCCCTTCGATGAGAGCCGTCCCCGACGTCGGCGGGATGAAATTCAGGAAGAGATTGATGGTCGTCGTCTTGCCGGCTCCGTTGGCCCCGAACATGCAGAAGATCTCGCCCGGCTCGACCTTGAAGGTCAATCCGTCGAGGGCCAGTTCGCCGTCCTCGTAACGCTTGGTCAGTTCGATGGCTTCGAGCATGGGGGCCTCCTTAACGGACGTCGTAGTGCAGGAAAGAGACGTAGGCGCCGACGAAAAAGACGATGATCAGGACCAGGAGCAGGGCGAAGTCGGGGATGGCCCGGACGAGCGAGCGGCTTAGCCACTCGGGCTCGTAGACATGCTGGGGCATGTCGTCGATCTTGATCTTGACCTGCTCGCCGGTTTCGAAGTTGATGCTCTCCCCCAGCTTGGAGTTGATCCACTTGGTGTAGATGGGCTTGTAGGTCCGGACCGAGGCCAGGAACCGGTCGAATTCGTCAACCCCTGTCCGGGCCAGGGTCATCGAGCCGAAAGTCAGGGCCGAGGCCGGCGAGATCCGGGAGAGATTGACGGCCAAGCTCTGCTGGGCCCTCTTCATCTGCTGGTAATCCCGCTCGAGGGCGGCGTTGTTCTCGTCGATCTTGGTCGTCAGCTCCTGCTGGTAATCCTGGATGAACTGCTTGAACTTGTCCTGCCAGGCTTTGGGGTCCTTGGCCGCTTCGGCCTGGTTCTTGGTCATCCAGTCGCGGGCGCCTTTCTGGCCGTCGACCTGGATCTGCTGGAGAAAGGCGTCTTTCTTGGCCGTGATCTCGTGGACCGACGGGATCGGCTTGATCTGCCCGGCCGTGATGACCGCGGCTTTGGGGATGACCATGACGATGAGGACCCAGGCGAAGAGGAGGACGAGGAACGACGTCGACGAGCGCGTCGTCCGGGCCGAGACGAACAGGCCCAGACAGAAGAAGACCGAGAGGTAGAGGAAGAACATCAGGAAGATGAGCATCAGCCGGCCCCAGTCCTGCCCGCTGAGCGAGATGTCGGGCATGATGAGCAGGACGAGCAGGCTGAGCAGGAGCGGGATGAGGAGCGGCAGGAGCAGGCTGATATAGCCGCCGATCGCCTTGCCCAGGATGAGCCGGTCGCGCGGGACATCGTTCGACAGGGCCAGCTTCAGCGTTCCCTTCTCCTTCTCGCCGACGATGGCGTCGTAAGTGAAGAGAATGGCAAAGAGGCTCAGGACGATCTTGACGATGAACATCAGGTCGAGGGAGCCGAAGACGGCGAAGACCGGGTTGCTGCTGTACTTGGAATCGACGAGGTTGGGGTCGGCAGCGATGTTGATCGGGGCGACGCGGCCGACAGCCTCTTCGATGCCCGAGACGACCGTCCCCAAGACCTGGGGCGGTTTGCTGATCTTGACGCCGATCCCGGCCAGCGAGCCGTAGTTCGGCTGGCTCTCCATGTTCTTCTTGTTGAGGGCCAGCGAGGCCGTGTGCTCCTTCTTCTCGGCGCGGTAGTTGGAGACGCCGGTATAGACGGAGAGCAGGATGAGGATCGTGCAGAGAAGGAAGGTGAAGACGAATTTCGGGCTGGTGATGTTGTCCAGGATCTCTTTCTTGATGATGTCTCGGAGCATGCCGGCCTCCTTCGCGAAAAGGGCGGATGGGGGGACCCGCGCGCGGGTGCCCGGGGTATTATACGACAAACGGGCCGGCCGGTTCTGAAAAAGGGGACATGTACCGCAGGTACGTGTCCCCCCCATATCTCGCCCTTGACCCCGCCGGAAGGGTCATCTATCATGCGGCCATGCCCAGATGCGCCGTCTTCTTGTCCGTCATCCTCTCCCTCGTCGGCTGCCGGCAAGCCCCACCGCAGCCCGCCCCGGACCTGGAGAGGCCCCTGGCCATCTTCGACGGCCACGGCGACATCGGTCCGGTCGCCCGGCCGGGATCGGTCGTGGAGGATCCGGCCGATGGCGCGCTCGTCATCGAGGGGGCCGGCGCCAACATGTGGTTCGGAACCGACGAGGGGCATTTCGTGTGGAAGCGACTCGAAGGCGACTTCATCGTCGGCGCCCGGGTCGCGTTCATCGGCGAGGGCGTCGAGGCTCACCGCAAGACCGGCTGGATGGTCCGGTCGACCCTGGACGGGGGCTCGGCCCACGCCAGCGCGGTCGTCCACGGCGACGGATTGACGTCGCTCCAATTTCGAAGGACGTCCGGCTCGGACACGGAGGAGGCGCGGCTCTCCGTCACGGGCGCGGACGAGATCCAGCTCGAACGGCAAGGCCGGAGGCTGATCATGTCGGCGGCCCGGTTCGGCGAGCCGTACGAAACGGCGAGCGTTGCCGAAATCGATCTCGGCGACGACGTCCTCGTCGGGCTCTTCGTCTGCTCGCACAACGCGGATGTTTCGGAGAAGGCCCGGTTCACGAACGTCCGGATCACGGTTCCCGCCCCGCCGGACCTCGTGCCCTACCGGGACTACCTCGGCGGAACGATCGAACTCCTGGACGTCGACACGGGCCGGCGGACGACGGTCTTCCGGTCCGATCGCCCCATTCAAGCCCCCAACTGGACCAAGGATGGCCGCTTCCTTCTTTATAACGTCGGCGGCCGTATCGACCGCCTCGATATGGCCACAGGCCGGGTTTCGACGCTCGACACGGGCTTCGCCGCGGCCAACAACAACGACCACGTCCTGTCGTTCGACGGGAGACGGCTCGGCATCAGTCACCATAGCGCCGAGGACAAGGACGAGTCGGTGATCTACGTCCTCCCGGCCGGGGGCGGGACGCCGAAGCGCGTCACGTCGAAAGCGCCGTCCTATCTCCATGGCTGGTCGCCCGACGGCCGGTTCCTCGTCTACACGGGCGGCCGCGACGGGACCTACGACATCTACAGGATCCCGGTCGCGGGCGGAGACGAAGTCCGCCTGACCGATGCGCCGGGTCTCGACGACGGTCCCGGGTATTCGCCCGACGGCCGGTTCATCTATTTCAATTCGGCCCGGACGGGCGACATGAGGATCTGGCGGATGGCCCCGGACGGGAGCGGCCAGGAGCCGGTCACTTCAGGGGAATTCCACGACTGGTTCCCCCACGTCTCCCCGGACGGCAGGCGAATCGTGTTCCTGTCCTTTCAGAAGGACGTCGCCGCGGACGATCATCCCTTCTACAAGCAGGTCTACCTCCGGATGATGCCCGCGGACGGATCGGCGGGGCCCAAGATCATCGCCTACGTCTACGGCGGCCAAGGCACGATCAATGTCCCGTCGTGGTCGCCCGACGGGAAGCGTATCGCCTTCGTCAGCAACTCCCGTTAGGGGGCACGAACCGGGCATGTGCCGGGGACATGTACTTGAGGTACGTGTCCCCGTCCTCCCCCCGGCCCGGGCTTATCCGTATCATCGGCCAGGATCGAAATAGAGCCCGAAGGAATCGAGAGGATCCCCGAGGAGGCCCAAGAACAGATGGGGGGATCTTCGGTCCCTGATCGCGAGGAGGCGCACTCTCACCTTGGCCGCTTCGACGGCCGGAAAGCGCAGGAGCTTCTCATAGCCGACCGTCGTCCCCCGCGCGATCTCCCTCCATTCCTTTCCGTCCCAAGCGTCCAAGGCGACCGCTTCGATCCGCTGGCCGTATCGGACGTCTTCCTTGATCTTGGCCACGTTGAAGGTGGCCGGTCCGCCGAGATCATGCTCGATGACCCCGATCGGGGCGGCAGGATCCGTCGGCACGCCCGGCCCCGGATCATCATGGCCGGTCGTCGTCAAGGTGAGGGTGAGGTCCTTTCCGCGCGCGATGTTGACCGCGAATGTCGCTCCGAGCCTGTCGCCCAACTCCTTGAGCCGGCGGACGTCGTTCTCATGGATGCGGCCGCGCTTGTCCGGCGGGATGTTGAGGAGCAGCTGGGCGTTGCCGCCGACCGAAGTGTAATAGATGTCGAGGAGATGGTCGAGCGTCTTGACCTTGTCGTCCTCGGCGGCGTGATAGAACCAACCCGGCCGGATGGAAACGTCGACCTGGCCGGGGTACCAGATCAACCGCCCGCCCTGTTTGGCGACTTCGGCGATCCGATCCAGGGAGCCGAGGTCGACGGCCTGGGCGTCGAGATGGGCGATGCCGCCGGGATTCTTCTCATCGGGCAGGTCATCGAAGCCGACGACCGGAATGACGCTCCACTCGCTCTCCCGGGTCACGCCGGCCTCGTTCCCAATCCAGCGGGCATCCGGGCCCATGATGGAGATGACTGCGCCGGGCTGGAGCTTGCGGATGAGGGCGAAGTAGCCAGCCCAATCGTAAACCTGGCGCTTGCCGTTCGGGCCCTCGCCGCAGGCGCCGTCGAACCAGACCTCGGAGATCTCGCCGTAATTCATCAGGAGCTCGCGGAGCTGGTCCTTGAAGTGGCCGTTGTAGCGCGGAGAATCGCCGTAGGACGGCTCATGCCGGTCCCAGGGCGAAAGGTAAACGCCGAACTTGAGCCCCCCTTCGCGGCAGGCCTCGGCCACTTCGCCGACCACATCGCCCTTCCCGTCCCTCCACGGCGAGCTCTTGACCGAATGCTCCGTGAACTCACTCGGCCAAAGGCAGAATCCGTCATGGTGCTTGGCCGTGACGATGAGGCCGCGGATGCCGGCGGCCTTGACCGCATCGACCCACTGGTTCGCATCGAGATCGGTCGGATCGAAGATCTTCGGATCCTCCGTCCCCTCGCCCCATTCCCGGTCGGTGAACGTGTTCATGCCGAAATGGACAAAGGCCTGAAACTCGAGCGCCTGCCAGAGGAGCTGCCGTTTGGAGGGGACGACCCGCGCCGCCTTAATCTCGAGCCCGGCGAGGGTATCGTTCGGACCGATCTCAACGGGTCCGGGCGCGGGAGCCTTCGGCCCGCCGCAAGCGGTAAGAACGACGGCGGCAACGGCACCGGCGGCGAAAACGAAGATCGAAGGGATCCGGATTCTCATGGCCTCTCCCCCCGGAGCAATACAGCGGTCCGGTGGTATCAATATACAATAAATCCAGGATGGGGACACGTACACGGGGGACATGTCCCCGCCCGCCTCCCCCGCTCGCCTCTCCGATCCCCCCGGCCCCTGCGGCGGCGTTGACAACCCCCGGGGCGTGAATTATGCTCCCTCGCGGAAAAAGGAACCCCCTTCGACCCGGCAGGAAAGGAGAACGCGATGGCCCCCGTCATCACCCTCAACGCCGTCGATTACCTCATCATCGGCGGCTACATCGTGGTCATGGTCCTGGTCGGCTACTCGCTCAAGAAATACATGAAGACCGGCGAGGACTTCTTCCTCTCGGGCCGGTCGCTGCCCGGCTGGATCACCGGCCTGGCCTTCCTCTCGGCCAACCTGGGCGCCCTCGAGGTCATCGGCATGGTGGCCAACTCGGCCAAATACGGCATCGCCACGGTCCACTTCTACTGGGTCGGGGCCATTCCGGCCATGGTCTTCCTGGGCATCTTCATGATGCCGTTCTATTACGGCAGCCGCGTCCGGACCGTGCCCGAGTATCTCAAGCTCCGCTACAACGAGGCGACGCGCGGCCTCAACGCCATCTCCTTCGCCGTCATGACCGTCCTCATGAGCGGCATCAGTCTCTATGCCATGGCGCTGCTCTTCAAGATCATGCTCGGCTGGCCCCTCACGCAGAGCATCCTCTTCGCCGCGGTCGTCGTCCTGCTCTACGTCTTCTGGGGCGGCCTGTCCTCCTCGATCTACAACGAAGTCATCCAGTTCTTCCTCATCTGGCTCGGCCTCCTGCCCATCGTCTTCCTCGGCCTCAAGCAGGTCGGCGGCTTCGCCGGGTTCACGGCCAAGCTCCAGGAGACGCTCCTCCACTCGATCAAGTACCTGGGCACGAGCAACAACCCCCTCGGCGTCGACTGGTTCGGTGTCGTCATGGGGCTCGGCTTCGTTCTGTCGTTCGGCTACTGGACGACCGACTTCCTGGTCGTCCAGCGGGCCCTGGCCTCGAAGAACCTCAATTCGGCCCGGATGACCCCGATCATCGCCTCCTTCCCGAAGATGCTTGTGCCCATTATCGTCGTCATCCCCGGGCTCGTCGCCCTGCTCGTTCTACCCGAGTTCGGACCAGCCGCCCTGCCCACGGCCGACTACAATTCGGCCCTCATCCTGCTCATGAAGCATTACCTCCCGAACGGCCTGCTCGGCCTGGCCATCACGGCCCTGCTCGCGAGCTTCATGTCCGGCATGGCCGGCAATGTCACCGCTTTCAACACCATCTGGACCTACGACATCTACGGGACCTATATCCGGAAGGGCCGGCCCGACGCGCACTACCTGAAAGTGGGGAAATACACGACCGTCTTCGGCATCGCCATCAGCGTCGGCACCGCCTACATCGTCCAGTCCTTCCCGAACCTGATGGATTACATGCAGCTCATCTTCTCCTTCTTCAACGCGCCGCTCTTCGCGACCTTCCTCCTGGGCATGTTCTGGAAGGGGGCCACGGCCTGGGGCGGCTTCTGGGGCCTGCTCGTGGGCATCCTGACCGCGGCCGGGCACTACATTCTCTACAAAGCCGGCGTCCTGACCTATCACAGCGACATGGCCGCGAATTTCTATCAGGCCATCTGGGCCTGGCTGGCCGACTTCGTCGTCACGATCGGGGTCAGCTTCTTCACGGCCAAGCGGGACCCCAAGGAGCTCGTGGGGCTCGTCTTCGGCCTGACGCCGAAGCCCAAGGCCGAGGCCCGCTGGTACGCCCGGCCCGCGGTCTGGGGGACGCTGGCCGTCATCGTGGCCGTCATCCTCAACGTCATCTTCTGGTGACCGGCGCCGCGACGGACAAGGAGTGAACCATGAACGACACCATCGAAACGAAAGATCAAGGGGCGGGGATGAAGCAGGGGCACGTCCTCGACCTCAAGCTGCCGATCGGCTGGCTTCTCAGCGCCTACGGCGCCCTCCTGACGGTTTACGGCCTCGTGACCAAGAAGGAGATGTATGCCATCTCCCTCGGCATCAATCTCAACCTGATCTGGGGGATCCTGATGCTCGCGATCGGAGGCGGCTTTCTGCTGACCGCTTTCCTCAAGCGGAAGGGCCGGTCATGACCCGCCCGGGGTTTCCGGACGCTGAGAACCGCCGGGCCGCCAGGGTAACCATCGTATTGGTTCTGACAGGCGCGCTGGCCGTCCTCTCCCCCGTGACGGGCGCGCGGCAGGCGCAGGGCGGCCCGGAGCCCGAGGCGGTCTCCCTCCTGGGCAAGCCGCTTTACCGGACACCGGCTTCCGGTGAGGCCCTGGCCAAGCTCGAGACCGCGCTGCGCGACGCGGCGCGCAAGCTCGAGGGGGACCCGGCCGATCCCGGGAACATCATCCTGTACGGCCGCGCCCTTTCCGGGCTTTGGCGCTATCATGACGCCATCGACGTCTATACGAGGGGGATCACCGCCCACCCGGACCACGCCATGCTCTACCGGCACCGCGGACACCGGTACATCTCGGTCCGCGCGTTCGACAAGGCCGTCGCCGACCTCAGCCGCGCGGCCGAGCTCGAAGGACATGATTTCGACATCTGGTATCACCTCGGGCTGGCCCGCTATCTCCAGGGCGAATTCGCCCTGGCGGAATCCGCCTATCGCAGCTGCCTGGCCGCCGCCAAGGACGAGGGCTCGGTCATCGCCGTTTCGAACTGGCTCACCATCACCCTGATGCGCCAGGGAAAGAAGGCCGAGGCCGCGAAGGTCCTCGAAGGGATCCGGGAGGGGATGGAGCCGGGCGAGAACGGCGCCTACTACGATCTGCTTCGTTTCTACAAGGGATCGATCAAAGAGGCCGAGCTCGAGGCGGCCGCCGCTAGCTCCGATCTCGATCTGGCCACGACGGGCTACGGCTTGGCCTGCTGGCACCTGTCGAGCGGGGATCCGGACAAGGCTTTCGCGTATTTCGAGAAGATCGCGGCCATCCCCTATTGGCCGGCGTTCGGCGCCATCGCCGCCGAAGCGGAGCTCTATCGGGCCCGACGCTAGTCGCGGCCCTCGCGCAGGCGGATATAGATCGCCGCCCCACCGCCCTCCTCGCCCCGCGAATGGACGTCGAAGAGGGCTTGCTGGCTGTTGATGAGCTGGGACAGCTGCTTGAAGCCGTACGTGCGGGGGTCGAAGCCGGGGTCGAGCTGGCGGAGATAGAAGCCGATCTCGCCGAGGTTGGCCCAGCCGTCCTCGTGAACGGCCATGTCGAAAGCCCCCTTGAGGAGGGGGACGGGATCGAACTTGGCGGCCGCCTCGGCGCGGTCCTCCCGATCCTCGTGCTCTTCGCGCTCCTCTTTTTGCTCCCGGGTCTCCTTGCCGCCGCCCTTGCGCGCCGTCCCGCCGCGGTCGCGCCGTCTCGGTTCCCGCGTGTCGCGGTCCCTGCCCCGCGGAACCAGGTTCTCGGTA
>Ga0209705_10000181_pt1 | contig 33312 bp, 29 predicted proteins | sample PPLLaktember2015_5_FD_187262 | JGI IMG/M metagenome (GOLD analysis project Ga0209705, IMG submission 187262) | Freshwater sediment microbial communities from Prairie Pothole Lake near Jamestown, North Dakota, USA - PPLs Lake P8 Core (1) Depth... | ecosystem: Environmental > Aquatic > Freshwater... | reverse complement strand
AAATTCCTTCGTATAACGTTTCTGCTTTGCCATAACGAACACTCCTTTCACTGTACTTCTTGGGCGGCATCATACCCTCTTTTCGAGTGTCCGTCATCCGTTTAGCACCTCACCTCTCCCAGAGCAAACACTCCCTCTCCTCTTTCCTCTCCCAGTGGAAACACTCCCTCTCCTCTTTCCTCTCCCAGAGCAAACATTCCCTCTCCTCTTTCCTCTCCCAGAGGGAGAGGATGTAAAGGTGAGGGTGTCGCTGTTTATAGCGACATCAAGGGCTTTTGCAAATCCACAACACTGGAAGAAATCCAGAAGCATAATTTTGTCTTAACGCCGGGGCGTCATGTCGGAATCAAGGATGAAGTCGATGACGGTGTCCCATTTGAAGAAAAGATGAAAAAATTAACCAGCGAACTTGCCGGACAGATGGAAGAGGAAAAGAGGTTGAATAAGGAAATCCGGCAACAGCTTGTCAAAATCGGCTTACATCTGGAGTGATTATGCCAAAAGAATATTTACATTTACCTACAGCCTTTTCGAGAACAAGCCTTTATGGTAAATACAGTACACCCGCCGGGCCTCTTTCGAAAGATAGGCTCACTTCGGCAGGTTTTCTTTTAATCTATCAACGTTTAAAGAATCAGCAAAACTGGGTAAGACGATAGAGTAGAATCTGAAAGGGCCTGAATATGTTCTTTAGCTGGTTTAGGAAAAAAACAACATGTCCCAATTGTAACCATCCGTGGGATTACCGCAGATGTATCCGTTGCGGTTTCATTAAGAGATTATCAAAAAAGGAGCTTTTAACACAGATTATGGATTTTTTTGACCCCAAAACATATAACCCACAGGACCTCTATTACAAGAAACAATTAATACCTGAAAGACCAGGAGTTTATGCTTGGTATTTCGATAATCACTTCGGCACTTATTTTGTTCACAATAACCAGAGCGTCATAAGAATTGACCTTGACTCAGTTCCGGGCAAAGAATGGTTTCTGCTGTATATTGGTATAGCTGGGAAGAAAAAAGGTAGAACACTGAGAGACCGAATTTATGGTGATCACCTGAATCAGAACAGTACAGGCTCAACGTTGCGTCACAGTTTGGCATCTCTTTTGTGGCAAGAAATTAATTTGAATCCTGTTATGCAATTAAATGGAGATAATGAAAAACAAAAGTTGAACCGTTGGATTTTTCAGCATGCAAGAGTGGCATGGATAGAAAATGATAATCCGGAAAAAATAGAAAAAGTGATGCTAAAAGAATTTGGCAATTATCTGCTTTTCAATATACAGGACAATAAAAATAATCCATACAGCAAAGAGCTACAACGATTGCGTAAAAGCTGGAAAAAATCAGGAAAATGAATAACTGGAAAGAAACAACGCTGGGAGAGGTGGCTAAAGTCAACGAATCGACAGTTGATGCCAATTATCGTTTTGATGAAATTGAATATATTGACATTGTATCGGTTGAGGAACGCAGACTATTGCAAACTCAAAAATTAAAACTCAAAGATGCTCCAAGCAGGGCCAAAAGAATTATAAGAGACAATGATACTTTGATTTCGACAGTTCAGCCAAATTTAAAGCATTATTGCTTTATCAAGGAAGCCACTTCAAACCTGATAGCCTCTACTGGCTTTGCTGTAGTAGTAACGGCGACTAAATCTGATCCAGCTTTCATATATTACTTAGCGGAAAATAGAGAGAATTAATTATATGGCTGAAAAAGCAAGTGAAAAACAGATCGAGGCACGCAATAGCTTGCCTGACGAGTTGAAGCCGATTTTTGATGAATTTGTGGCAGATTATAAGTATGCCGCTACTATGCGTCATGGTCGGCCATATATTTCGTACATTGTTTTAGCGGATATGATAAGGGCCGGCTGGCGGCTTTCGGCAAAGCCCGTGAAGTAGATGGCACCGTTGCCGCCCACGGCGGCTGGCGGAAAAAATAACAGACATTATTTGTGATTTGAATCCGCGTAGTGTTTTTAGAAGAGGTAAGGATGTTGGAAATATACCAACTTTGAGGGTTCCGCTATCTTTCGCAATAGTGCATGCTCAAGTTTTTTTTACCTGAGCATGCACCTTGAATTTTGTGTCGGTCTTCCAGATAACCGCTGGATATATCATACAAATACGTTCGGTGTTTCTTATTGTCGGCCTTCGACCAGATTTTCGACTACCTTTGGATCGGCCAGTGTAGAGATGTCTCCGAGCTGGTCGATGGCTCCTTCGCTGATTTTACGAAGGATACGTCGCATAATTTTTCCGGAACGAGTTTTTGGCAGTCCCGGAGTAAACTGGATTTTGTCTGGAGTGGCGTGTGGACCAATTTCACTACGAACCATTTTGACCAGTTCTTTTTTGACCTCATCGGAAGGTTCCTGCCCGGTTTTTAGGGTAACGTAAGCATATATGCCTGTACCCTTGATATCGTGCGGGAATCCGACGACGGCGGCCTCTGCGACCTTGGGGTGTTTGCCGAGTGCGCCTTCGATCTCCGCGGTGCCGAGCCGATGGCCCGAAACGTTAATGACATCGTCAACCCGTCCGGTAATCCAGTAGTAGCCGTCCTCGTCGCGACGGCAACCGTCACCGGTGAAATACTTGCCGGAGAACATGCCGAAATAAGTCTGTTTGAAGCGTTCGTGATCGCCATACAGGGTCCTCGTTATACCGGGCCAGGGCCGATCGATGCACAAATTGCCGTTGACGCCATTGCCTTCGATGAGGACGCCGTTTTCGTCAACGAGCACGGGGCTAACACCGAAAAACGGCAGCGTGGCTGAACCGGGCTTGGTCTTGATGGCGCCCGGCAGAGGGGTAATGAGGATGCCACCGGTTTCGGTCTGCCACCAGGTATCGACGATGGGGCAATTTTTTTTGCCTATGACCTCGAAATACCAGTGCCATTCGGGACTCTTGATGGTTTCCCCAACGGTGCCGAGTACTTTGAGGGTGGAAAGGTCACATTTTTCAACCCAACTGCTGCCTTCCTTCATCAAGGCCCGCAGTGCGGTGGGGGCGGTATAGAAGATATTGACTTGGTGCTTATCGACAATCTGCCAAAAACGGCTGAAATCGGGATAATTTGGCACACCCTCAAACATAACCGAAATGGCGCGGTTGCAAAGCGGCCCATAAACGATATAGCTATGACCGGTTACCCAGCCGATGTCGGCGGTGCACCAGTAGATATCGTTTTCCTGATAATCGAAGACGTATTTGTGAGTAATGGCGGCGTAAACGAGGTATCCGCCGGTGGTGTGCAGAACGCCTTTTGGATGACCGGTGGATCCGGAGGTGTATAGAATGAACAGAGGATCCTCGGCATCCATCCGCTCTGGCGGGCATGTGGTCGATTCGTTCTTGACCAGCTCATGCCACCAAAGATCACGGCCTTTGACCATTGGCACATTCACACCGGTTCGCCTTACGACGATAATATGCTTAATACTGGGGCATCCCGCTATGGCGGCGTCGGCATTGGTTTTCATGGGGATATTGTTTTTTGGGCCACGCAGAGCGGTGTCCTGAGTGATCAGCACCTTACAAGACGAGTCGTTAATGCGTTCGGCCAGGGACTCAGGACTGAATGCGCCAAAAACCACGTTGTGCACCGCGCCGATCCTGGCGCACGCCAACATGGCCACGGGTAACTGGGTGATCATCTGCATATAGAGACAAACACGGTCGCCTTTCCTGACACCGATTTTCTTAAGGGCGTTTGCAAACTGGCACACTTCTTCGAGAAGCTGCTTATAGGTAATTTTGGCATCCTCATGTGGATCGTTGCCTTCCCAGATCAAAGCGGTTTGATTTCCATAGCCGGCTTCGACATGGCGGTCCAGGCAATTATAACTGACATTAAGCTTGCCGCCCTTAAACCATTCGATATTTGCTTCCTCAAAGTCCCACTCCAACACTTTGTTCCACTTGGCGTCCCAACTGACGAATTCCTCCGCCATCTCGGCCCAAAACCCTTCCGGATCATCAATCGATCGCTTGTACATTTTCTGATACTTGGCGAAATCGATGTCCGTTTTGCCTTTGATCGCTTCCGGCACATCGTAGGTGGGAACATCAGATACGTTTTCAACTAACATACTTAACTCCTTATACTATAATAAGATACTCAACAATAGCCAACCAGCGCCTACCGCGGGTCGGTATTGATGCCGACAATACCAACAATGATGATTATTCGGCCGAGATTGCGGAGGCTATCCACGGACTACCACCTCTCTTATCGACCAAATAAAGGTTCGTCATTATATCATTCGGGGCCAATAGTCGCAACACTAAAATTCCAAACTGACCTATTTTAACGAATTAGAGTCCAGTTGAAGGCAACAGGCACGAGGCACTAGTGGTGCCGAGGTCGCTATTGTGCATATACTTCATAACTAGATGTTCATAAGGTAGTTACGCGTGTTTGCCAACTTAAAACGGTCAGTCTGAGGGAATTAAATTTTCCCAGGACACAAAACAATTATGTTTTTTATGATGCTACAACCGTTGTCGGCAGCTTTGTGGGTTTTTCATAACTACCTGATTTTAAGGATGTTATGTTATCGTTCGGGTAATCGCGGGATAGTTTAATTTTCTCCGCGAGATTGACAAAACCATCCAAGATAGTTAGGATAACGAAATAAGCGAGATTTTACAGAAAAAAAAGTCGCCAATACCAGAAAAATGTGTCAGCTATCAGGAGTTGACCAGATGGATATGCACAAATTACCAGCTTCCGCTGGACCTCGTTGTGTTAAACCAATGGTGTTATGCTAACTTATTGAGAAAGCGTAAGTTGAATACAAATTCCTATACACTTAAATTATACTTGTCGGCCCTCAAAGTGGCCGTGTTATTCGGACTTTTGCTGGTCTGTTTCATTGGACAGGCCCGGGCGGAAACGGCGGAGGAAAAAGAGCAGGTATTTCAAAATCCTTCCGGTCAAGTCGAGCCACGTCAAAAATCTATGTCCGTTGTGGTTATTCGCGTCGGTGGATACTTTACCGATAAACCTGGGGCAAATATGTTGAGCCTATCCGGGGAAATGACGAAGAGCATCTGCGAGATTACCGATACCCTCACCGAAATCGCCAGCGATAAAAGTGTGGATGGGGTGCTGTTTAATTTTGAAAATCCGTCGCTAAGCTGGGCTCATGTGGATCAGCTCCGCCGAGCGATCGGACGATTACGCGATGCCGGCAAGAAGACTTATGCCTATGTCGAGGTGCTTGACCAAATAAATTATCTGTTGGCATGCTCCTGCGACCAGATCATCATGACACCGACCGGTCAGGTGATGCTAACCGGGCTGGCCGGCGAAACATTGTATTTCAAGAATCTGCTCGATAAATTTGGGATGCAGATAGATGTTGTCCATATAGGTCAATACAAATCGACGCCCGAGACGCTGACCCGTAGCGGACCGTCTGAGGCTCAACTGCGGCAGATCAACAGCCTGTTTGATTGTCTGTACGATCATCTGCTGGAAACGATCGCGGAATCGAGAGCGGGTATCCCTTCTGTCCGGCAGTCAGCTCAACTTGTCGATCAGGGACCCTTTCCGGCCGAGCAGGCCCTGCAGGCGGGACTGATCGATATGGTCATGTACCGTGAGGAATTCCTGGAGAAGTTAGGCCAGCAAAATGACAGCGAAATTTCTCTGCGATTTGATTACGACGAGTCACAAAAAGTCGATCTGCAACTGGACAACCCCTTCGCAATGCTGAATATTTTTCAAAAACTGCTGACAGAACCCAAAGAACAGCCTGGTGACGCCATTGCGGTGGTTTATGTGGATGGTCCCATTATGTTGGGTGAAAGCAGTGATGGGTGGGGCGGTTCTGTAGTGGGAGCCCGAACGATTCGAACGGCACTTGCCGAAAGCCGCACGGACGACGATGTTAAGGCAGTAGTGGTGCGGATTAATTCGCCCGGCGGCAGCGCTGTTGCCAGCGATATTATTTACAACGCGGTTCGGCAGACCGCAGAGGTGAAACCGGTAATCGTAAGTATGGGCGACATGGCTGCTTCAGGAGGTTACTATGTGGCCTGCGGCGGGCATACAATCGTGGCGGATGCATCTACTATTACCGGCTCGATAGGCGTCTGGGGCGGCAAGCTTGTATTAGGCGATCTTTTCGACAAGCTGGGGATCACCACCTACAGTTTCCAGCGTGGCCGCCACGCTCAACGGTTCAACTTGACAAAACCGTTTACCCCGATAGAAAGATTCGATCTGGCAAAAGAGATGTGCCAGGTTTATGAAACATTCAAGAACTGCGTAGTCCAGTCGCGAGGTGATCGTCTGAAAGATTCGATTGAATCGCTGGCCCAGGGGAAAGTCTATACCGGCCGGGTGGCGCTAAGTGTCGGACTGGTTGACAAAATTGGAGACCTGCACGACGCCATAGAAATGGCGGCCGGACAGGCCAATATTGAGAAATACCATATCCGCACTCTGCCCCGACCCAAGAATATAATGGAACTGGTGGAGGAATTGCTGACCCAGAGGCAGGAGGCCGGCAGTGATCCCGTGGCGAGGTTGTTGTCACTTGGCCAGGGGCTAAAAAACGGAGGCACGTTACCGGCAGGTTCGTTCGATCTGCTGAAAGGCGGTGATCTGCAAAGAATATGGTATCGGACCGCTTACTTGCTAAATTTATTGCGACAGGAACAAATGTTGCTGGTATCACCTTATGAAATTGTGATTCGCTGATATTAGTTAGTGGCCCGTTATCCATGAGCCGACAGAATGGTAGAAGCAGAGGATTTTTCATTTTTTCTCGCATTGGGCAACAGGAAACACGATTTTGAATGATTCAGAAGTATTGGAATCTAGCTCGTCGTCAAATGGAGCCGGGGCAGGTCCGGCTGATCCCGCGGCGTTGCGAGTGGTGCTGCTGGCGGACGATGATGCCCTGCGCAGTTACGGCCCGGTGCTTCGTCGATTGGTGGTAGGGCTGATAGACGAGGTCGGCGATCTGAATCTGCTGTGCCTTGGGACAAGTGCAATGCTTAAGCATGTTCCCAGCCCTCCCGTACGTTTGATCTCCGAGGCGAAACATTATCCCGAAAACGCAGATCGCATCGATTACATCAGCCGGGAAGTAATAATAAAATCCCCCCCATTTGATTTTTTTGAAACATTGTGGCCTCGGCGTCAGGCGGCTCGAATCGCCGATGTACTTTCTACCTACAAGCCTACGTTGCTGCACGCGCTCAGCGAACGCCAGGTGCTTCTGGCGCAAGATTTAAGTAAATTACTGGAAATCCCTTATGTTATTTCACTGCTGTCGCTGGAAAACGGGGACATTGATTTTAGTGATGACCGCTGTGGCAAGATTCTGCCGTGCAATAGCCGACTGGCCCGGCAGGTTCGTCAAAAATATCCCCGCCTGGCTCCACGCGTACAAGTACTGCCGATCGGAACCCATGTAGTCGATCTGCCCTGCTGTTTTGAGAATGAGCAGTTGCGTCCCCAGATATTCTGCTGTGGCAGATTTGATTATGGTCATGGTTTTTCCGAACTGATCAACGTGGCCAAGCGGCTTAGTATGGGTGGCTATACGTTTGGACTGACCCTTGCCGGTTGTGGACCGGGCGAACACGAACTGCGTCAACACGTCGAGCAACTGAAGCTGGCCGAGTACGTGACCTTTGTCCCACCCCTGGAGACCATGTTGTCAGATAGCGACGTTTATAAAATGGTGTTGCAATCGGCCGATATTTTTGTTCAGCCCTGGCCGGAAAAGATGTGGCGGCCTGAACTGTTGGAAGCAATGAGTGTGGGCAATGCCGTGGTGGCAGCCGAAGGGGTGGAAAACGACCTGGTGATCAACGGCAAGACCGCTTTGACGGTAAAGTTCCATGATGAACAGGCGATGACGGATGCGTTGGAAAAACTCCTGAAGGATCATGAATATGCCCGCTCGCTTGGTCGGACGGCACAGGAATATCTGCGTAAGCATTTTTTGGCCAGTCGAATGATCGCCCGGCTGGGCAAGGCCTACCACCAGAGCCTGCAGGTAAAAAATACATCAGCTTAGGTCGGATAGAAACACCTGGCCTGATCGATTCACCTCACAATCAAAACCAACTACGGGACTTCACCCACTTGACTTTACGCATTCTATCTGTTTATCCATCCTGATCAGTTTATCAGGCCGTACTCGGTTAGTACCTGTTCCAGGATTTGAAGTTTGCTGTCGCTGAGACCCACCATCGGCAGGCGCATCTGTGGTGAAGACAAGTGGAGCAGACCCATGGCAGTCTTGATGGGTATGGGGTTGGTGGCCAGGCCGAGCATGACGCTGGCGAGGGCGAAAAGCTTGTTGTGCCATTGGCGAGCGGTGGCGAAATCGCCTTCCAGAATGGCGTCGGTTAGTGCCTTGACGTCGGTGGGAACAATGTTTGCAACGACAGAGATGACCCCTTTGCCACCCACCGAGGCGATCGGCAAGGTCAGACTATCGTCGCCGGAAAGGATCGTCAACGATGTACTAAGGGCAATCTGTGAGACCTGGTCCAACTGTCCGCTGGCCTCCTTGATGCCGACAATGTTTTCTATCTCGGCCAATTTGACGATGGTTCGCGGTTCGAGGTTGACGCCACAACGGCCTGGAATGTTGTACAAGATCATTGGCAAATCGATTTCCCGTGCGATAGTCGAAAAATGCTGATACATGCCTTCCTGGGTAGGTTTGTTATAGTAAGGCAGTACCTGAAGCGACCCGTCGGCGCCGACTTGCCTGGCAAAATCGGTCAGGCTGATCGCTTCAGCAGTACTATTGGAGCCGGTGCCTGCGATCACGGGAACCCTCCCGGCAACTTCCTCGACCACTACCTTGATGACCTGCTTGTGTTCGTCATGTGTAAGGGTGGGCGATTCGCCGGTGGTACCGGTGGGTACTATGCCGTCGGTGCCGCTCTTGATTTGAAAGTTGACCAACTCACGTAAGGTTTCGTAATCCACTTCACCGTTAGCAAACGGTGTAACCAATGCAACTAAACTGCCAGTAAACATATTATTGTCTCCACTCAATATTCCAAAATCATGTGTTTACCACTGCCCGAACTTGTCTATCAAGTCTATCATTTCGCGTGTGGCCTGGCGGATGCCGACAAAAATCGAGCGGGCGACAATGCTGTGACCGATATTGAAATCCGCCAATCCCTCGATTTGAGCCACCGGTCCGATATTGCGGTAATTAAGGCCGTGGCCGGCGTGCACTATCAAGCCGCTGTCCCAGCCGAGGTCGCGTGCTTTTTCCAATTGGCGCAGGCATTGGGCGATCTGCCGCTGGCTGCGGGCATTGGCATACGCACCCGTGTGCAGTTCGACAGCTTCACAACCTGCATCACTGGCGGCGGTTACCTGATCGACCTGCGGAACAATGAACGCTGAAACAGGGATGCCGGCGCGGCGCATCCGCTCTGTCACTGCCGTCAAGCGACGTTTATTTTTGACACAGTCCAGGCCGCCTTCGGTAGTGAGTTCCTGACGTTTTTCCGGAACCAGCGTTACCTGATCGGGCTTCAACTTCACGGCGAAACGAACCATCGGCTCAGCCATGGCCATTTCCAGATTCAATATTACCCCGGTTGTTTGTTGGACCAGTTGTACGTCGCGGTCCTGAATGTGCCGGCGATCCTCACGCAGATGCATGGTTATACCGTTGGCGCCGGCGAGTTGGCACTCCACCGCCGCCCATACCGGGTCCGGCTCGTCCACCATACGCGCCTGACGAATGGTAGCTACGTGATCAATGTTTACGTTCAATTGCGCCATCGACTAATCATCCTTTCCATACAATATGCTGGTTTTCCAGATACTAACAGCAGGGCAGGAGCCTGGAACCCAATTAAGGTTGTGTGAGAATTTGTAATAAGGTAAATATTTTGCGACCATTTTGCACGCAATTTTACTCGTGAGAGACTAAACTTTCAACTTTTTCGTCTTTTTTTGTTCCTGTACATGTTCGGTATCGGTGATAGCGCTGCTGTAGCCGTCCCATTGGTGCCGATTGATTTCGCTGACGATCCGGTCCGCTAATTCCATGGCCGTAACCGCGTCCTCGGCGGATACCTGCGGACGTGTCTGGTCAACGACCGCCTGGACAAAAGCCTCCTGTTCCAGGCGTAGCGGCTCGCGGTCATCTATATCGAGCGTTTCCACATTTACCATTTTGGCCCAGTCGGCGTTGAGCAGATCAATCTGACCGTCCCGGCTCTGCTGACGCAGTAACTGCACCATATCGATATTGGCGGTTTTGCTGATCATTGTGCCGGTTTTCCTGAGATAGTCCAGCGAAAGATAGGCCTGGTCACTAAAGACTCGAATCTTGCGCTCGGTTTTCAATGCCAGACGAGAAGCGGTCAGATTGGCTACGCAACCGTTGGCAAAGAGCAGCCGGACATTGGCAATATCCTCATGCTGGCTCAGTACGTTCACGCCCACCGCCGCTATGTCCTTTACCTTGCTTTGGGCGAGCGAAACAACAATGTCGATATCGTGGATCATCATATCCAATACCACGCCTACGTCGGTCGAGCGGAATGTATAGGGCGAGATGCGATGCGCTTCCATAAACCGTGGGGTAAAATTCAACCGGCGCATCGCCTGGACCACAGGATTGAATCGTTCGGAATATCCCACCTGCAGGATGCAATTGTTATCACGTGCCAATTGCAGCATTCGTTTGGCTTCGGTCAGGTTCTCTGCCAGTGGTTTTTCCACCATTACCGGGATACGCCTGGCCAGGAACGGCCGGGTCACATCTGCATGAAATTCGGTGGGCACCGCTACCGTCACAGCATCGACCTTATCGAGTATTTCACTATGGTTCTGATAGGCCGTGCCGCCGTACTCCACGGTAAGCTGTTGAGCTTTTTCCAATTGCGTATCGACTATTGCCACCAGTTCGACCTGGTCCATCTGACTGTAAATACGGCTGTGCAGACGACCCATTTTGCCGGCGCCAATTACCGCGGTTCTTAGTTTGTTCACTGGAATTCTCCTCTTTCAAAATTAACTTTTGTCCCGCACTTCGGCGGGTCGGCGACGCAAACGATCCTGAGGGTTGTCCTGGCGAAACGTTTCCCGATAACGGCCGAGGCGACTGTGACAACTTCGCTGCATAAACTCACATAAATATCTCGCGTGCCGGCCCAGATTGTCCTGAGCCAACAACTCCTGAACGTTAGATGCTATGCTATCGCCCCGGCGGAACAACTGGCGAAACGCCTGTTTGATCTCGTCAATTTCCTCTTCGGTGAAGCCGTTGCGCTTGAGTCCTTCACTATTGACACTGCGAACCTTGTTGGGATCACCGGAAAATCTGACAAACGGCGGCACGTCACGGCGTACCGGCGTTATGCCGCCGATATAGCTGAACTTACCTATGGTGACAAAATGGTGTATTCCCACCAGGGCCGAGATCGCAGCACCGGTCTCGATGGTAATGTGGCCGGCCAACAAGGTTTGATTGCCCAGTAGTATTTTGTCTGCCAATATACAGTCATGTGCAACGTGCACCGCCGCCATGAACAGATTATCGTCGCCAATCACCGTTTTGCCGCCGCCGTTTTCGGTACCGCGATGAACAGTGCAGTTCTCACGAAAGACGTTGCTATGGCCGATGATGGTCTCGGTTGGTTCACCATTGTATTTCAAGTCCTGCGGCGCTTCGCCGATCACTGCATTCTGGTAAAAAATGTTGTTCCGGCCGATCTGCGTGCGTCCATTTATAGTAACATTGTTGGCTAACTCGCAACCATCGCTAATTACCACGTCCGGGCCAATCACGCAAAATGGACCAATGGTCACCCCAGACGCGATCTGCGCCGACGGATCAACAACCGCTAAGTTTGATATCTTTGACATTCGTCCGCCTTTAACTACATTTACTCGAACCGAAATATATCTGTTTAATGTCGGAACAACTCCTGATAGCGTCCAAAACGGTGCTGAAAACTGCGCTGCAGAAATTCCAGCATGTATTTAACGTTTTCGTCGAGTCCATCCCGGCTTGACATTTCCTCCATCGCCTGGGCTATGGGGCCTCGGCGGCGACGATACAAACGCCGATACGCCTCATCCAGTGCCTCAATACTTTCCGGACTGAAGCCGGCCCGCTGCAGACCGATGGTATTTAAGCCTCGCACCCTGAAAGGATAGGCGCCGGAAACTCGCACAAACGGTGGGACATCGGCGTTTATGGCTGTTAACCCGGCGGTATAAGCAAGTCGCCCAATGGTGACAAACTGATGGATTCCACACATGCCGCTGAGCCAGGCATTGCTTTCAACTTTGCAATGGCCGCTGAACAGACAATTGTTACCGATGACGGTATTGTTTTCCACGTGGCAATCATGGCCCAGATGCGAGCCGATCATAAGATAGTTGTTGTTGCCGATAATGGTTTTTCCGCCGCCATTTGGCGAACCACGATTGATCGAAACATTTTCCCGGAAAACGTTACCCGTACCGATTATCAGTTCGGTTTTCGGCCCAACCGTACCGATTATCTGCGGCTCTTCACCCAGGACACAATTTGCAAAAACGCGGTTGTTGGCCCCCATGGTTACGCCCTCTGCAATAATCACGTTGGCCGCCAACGTGCAACCATCGCCTATAACCACCCCCGGCGCGACAACGCATCCGGGACCGATCACCACGTCTTTGCCCAATTGAGCCGTTTTATCCACCACTGCTGTATGAGCAACATCCGTCATTACATCACTTTCAACTACTACTTTTTAACTTTCTTACGCCGGGTCGGCATCGACCAGCATAAACCGTATTTGCGCCTCGGCGGCCACTTCATCGCCCACCAAGGCCCGACAACGACAATCACCGGTACGACTCTTGACACGTACCGCTTCCACTTCCAGTCTCAACTGATCGCCCGGCATGACGGCTCGGCGCATTTTGACCTTGTCCATACTCAGCAGCACCGCGAGCTGACCGGTGTGTTCCAGCCGCTGTGAGAATAACAGTCCAGACATTTGTGCCATTGCCTCGACGATCAATACGCCCGGCATAATGGGGGTACCGGGAAAATGTCCCTGAAAAAAATTCTCGTTAATCGTTACGTTCTTGATGCCGACCGCCCGGCGCTCACCGTCAAGCTCAATGACCCGATCCACCAGCAGAAACGGATAACGATGCGGCAGAATCTTCTGTATCCTGCGAATATCCAATACGGAATCCAAACCCACCCCTTTGTGCTGCTGCTTCCGCGCCAACTCAAGCAGTTTTTTTGCCATCAAATGATTGCAACTGTGTCCACTGTGATACGCTACCAGGCGTCCGCGAACCGCCCGGCCCACCAGCATCAGGTCACCCAGTAAATCCGCTATTTTATGACGAACACATTCATCTTCAAAACGAAATGCATTATCGACAGGTCCGTCCGGCCCCAGCACCAGGACATCCTTGGCGCTGAGATGCTTACCTATGCCACGCGTTTGAAATTCTCGTGCTTCGGCTTCAGGTATGAAAGTTCGCGCCGACGATATGTTTTGGACAAAGTCATCGGGCGAAACCTGAAAACGATACAACTGCCGACCTATAACCGTATCGTCATAGTCGAGATCGTAAATAATGCTGAGTTGATCGTCGCGGTCAGGCAAAGCATAAATCCTGGCATCGCCTTCCTTGGCGATTACCGGTTCGGTGATGACCAGCGGATCGCGTGCTTTGCTCTGCTCCAGGCAACCGACTTTGATTATCGCCTGAGTATAAAGGTCACAACTACCATCGACATTGGGCAGTTCCGCTCCGTCGAGTTCGATCTCGATATTGTCGATTTCCATTGCATGGATAGCAGCCAAACAGTGCTCGGTGGTCTCTACCGTAACCGTACCGTTACACAAGGTCGTGCGACGCGGCTGCGGAGCCAAATGCGAGAGGCGAGCAGGGATTCGAGGCCGCTCGGGATGATCGATACGTACGAACACCACGCCGGTATCCACCTCGGCCGGGCTGAGCGTAAGGACAACCTCATTGCCGGAAAACAAGCCGCGGCCTTTAACGGCCACCGGCTTAGCTATGGTCTTTTGTTTCTGCTGCGTCATTGCCTATCTGCTTTCGCAACTGCTTGATTTCCCGGACTATTTCGGGCAGTTTACGAACCAGCGAAATTCCACGATAAAAATCCCGAAACGATTGTGCCGGAAAGCCCATGACCTTGGCGCCAGGTTCAACATCACGGACAAGACCGGTCCTGGCCCCTGCCATAACGCCATCGCCAACTTTTACATGGTCACCGACACCGGCCTGTCCTCCCAAAATCACATAGTTACCTAACTCGCTGCTGCCAGCCATTCCCACCTGCGAGACCAAAATACAGTTCTGACCAATCCGCACATTATGCGCAATCTGCACCAGGTTGTCAATCTTTGTTCCTTGGCCGACCACGGTTCGGCCGAACTTGGCTCGATCTACGCAGCTATTAGCGCCGATCTCCACATCGTCTTCGATCACCACTATGCCGATATGCGGTATTTTTCGATGCCGGCCGGCGACCATCCGATATCCGAACCCATCCATACCGATAGTGCTGTTGGCGTGAATGGTCACATTATTGCCCAAAATGCAGTTCTGGTTAATCACTACATTCGGCCACAGATGGCAGTTTTTGCCGATCCGCACGCTGCGCCCGATGACGCATCCGGCAGAAATAACACTGCCTTCGCCCAGGGAGACGCCGGGACCAATTACCGCACTGGCTCCCACGGCTACGTCTTTAGCAAGTTTAACCGACGGGTCCACACATGCCAAAGGGTGAACGCCGACTTCAGGCTTGTCTGGTGGCGGAGCAAAAACGGACAACAACTGCTCCAGCGCCTCGTTAACGTCGGCAACGAACAGGATCGCCGTGTTTGCAGGCTCATCAAAATCTTCCGGCACAACTACAGCGGCAGCTTTAGTTTGACAGACCTGCCTGGCATAGCGCACATTGCTCAAAAAGGAGATATCGTTTGGCCCGGCCTCACGCAACGACGCTATTCGCTGAACCGAAACCTCGCCATCGCCCTGAAGCCTTGCCTTGAGACGCTTTGCCAATTCCGACAGTTTCATTTGATCACCATTTACGTCCGCCGATCCCGATACGCCGGGACAGCAACCCGTCGAACCTGCTTCCAATTTTTCCGGTTACGATTAACGCCGGCGTCACGACTACCAAACAGGTTAGCTATTTTTGTTGTGTGGCTTTCTCTTTTTCGTAAGCGAGATCTATATTGGCCAACACTACTGCCGTCATATCCATGCTCGGCACATTGTAGAGCACCTTACGAGCAAATACAAAATCGGCATTGACGCCTTTGACAGGTAATTCGTCTTTGTTGAGCATCAGGGAGATTCCCTCCTGCCGAGCTACCTCGGTCACTTCCTCTATCACCGTCTCATAAAGAGTCTCGAGCCAGGCCTGCGACTCGGCGGCATAGTTTTCCTTATGGAAGTCGGTAAAGCCCTGGATCTGGGCCTGCTTGTTAAACCACTGCTCCCTCCGATCCTTGAACGCCTGGCTGTTGGGTTTGAGCACGTTTTGCAACTCCTGTTGAATCTCGTCGGCCTCGGCCTTGAGCTTCTTCAGTTCACTTAATAACTGCTCCTGTTTCTGCTGGTCTTGTTTGTCCTTGTCCAGCTTTGCCTGGCACTCAGAGAGCACTTTGAGGACATTAACCACCCCCACTTTGACTGTCGCAGATGCCGCAGGCTGCTGCGCTTCACTGCCGGAATAGCACCATAACGCCACCGAAATTACTGCCAATACCAAAACAATTACTCTCACATTTTTCATTATTGTTTACCTCACTGTCTGCGCTTACGCTAAAAACTCATACTAGATCCAAAATTGAAACTGAACAACTCCTCTTCGTCCTTGTCATCGCTAAGCAATGGAAAGCCAAAATCAAAGTGCATCGGTATCATCTGGAACAATTGCGGTATTACCAGTTCCAACCCGAAACCAACCGTAACACGGTACGGCCCTTCGCTGACCAGTCCGCTGTCGCAGAATATCTTACCATATATCGTCTCCTCAAACAACGGATGAACCATCTCTGTACCGGCCAGCAAAATGTATTCACTGCCGATTGGGTAGTCTCTTATTCCGTCGCGTGGGCTGACGCCACGATAATCGAATCCACGCAGCGAACCGATCCCGCCGGCATAGTACCTCTCGAATACCGGCGCATCATCAATAATCTTACTGCCGCTAATTTGTCCGGCCCATACGGTCTTGCGTTCGGCTATATCTTCATACACCGTATGATACAAGGTGCCGCCGGCATTGGCAGCCGCATAAGAAAAATCGCCTCCCATCAAACCCACCTGTTCCAAACTTACGTTGAGCTTGTACCCTTCGGTCGGTCTAAACATCATGTCGGTAGTATCACGCCCGATCCCCACTCTCAGAGTATTCAGTAAGTTGCTGCCTTCTACATCCTGCACATCCTGTGGGGCGATAACTGTGCCGGTGCTGTCTTTATCGAGCCTGGTTACCGTCACTTCTTCCGTCCGCAAACTCGCCTCCACAGACCAACGGTTTTTGAAGCGATGCCCCAGGGTTATCGATCCGCCGCGCCGGTTCTCCAGATACGATTCCCGCCACCGTCGAAACATACTCAGGTTTAAATCCATGTAGTAAGGTTGATCGAACAGGTATGGTTCGTGAAATTGAATATGGCCGGTGGTAACACGGGTACCGGGCATAAAAACTAATCGCAATTGCTGTCCAGCACCGACAAATGCTTCGCCACGCAAAAGATCACCCAGACTCTGTGGGTAGTTGGCAATGTCAAAATTGCGCTGTTCAATCGAAAAGATTCCCCCCACGCCGCTGTTGGTATCAACACCGACACCAAAATTCACCAGGCCGGTACGGGTCTCGGTCACTTCCACCAAGCCATCACGCCTGTCAGGGGCATCACCTATAGGGGTAACGGTTATGTTCTCGAACAGCCCGGCGCCATGCAATCGTTTTTGGGCTCGTTCGGCAGCGTCGGTATCGTAAATCCCACCCGGCAGAAAATCGTAATAATCGAACGCTCGCCTTATCACTTTATCGCGGGTCTGATAATTCCCACTAACGATCAACCGGTCCAGCAGATACTGCTGATTTTCCTCGATCTTGAATACCACGTCCACTTCACCTTCCTGATCGGTATATTGCAACTCGAGCGGAGTACGGGTGTAAATGTAACCTTCCTTTCCATAGATGCGGCCCAAAGCCCGCTGGGCAAAGACTCTCCGCTTCTGCGTAAGCACCTGCCCCGGCTCAAGTTTCATCGAATCGAGCAGCTCCTCACGTGAAAATTTCTGGTTCCCTTCAAATCGAATCGAGGCAACGCGATATTTCACGCCTTCTTCGATCAAAAACCTGACGGTCACCCGCGTCTTATCCTCACTGAAATCACAGCTATAGCCGACCTGCGCATCCAAAAAACCCTCTTCATGATAGAAACCAGCCAGGGCCAGGCAGTCTTGTTCCAATTTTTCGTCGTCGAGTCGGCCTTTTTGGAAAACGGGGAGATACGCCCGCGTCTTGGTCTTACCTTTAACCTTTCTTTTCTTTAAGGCTTTGTTGCCTTCAAAGCTCACCTTTTTAATCCTGACTTTTGGGCCTTCGACGACTTCATAAACAACCTGCCCCTGCTGCTTGAGCATATCCTCTTTCAGCCGGATTGTGGCAAAGTAATAACCTTTATTACGATAAGCCTCGACCAGAGCCTCGCCGCCCTGTATAACCTGGTACTGGTCCAGAAAATCACCTTCTTTGAAACTTAGCTCTTTCAAAAGTTTATTGCTCTTGAGGTGCTTGTTACCGAGAATCGATATTTTTTGAATTTGCGGCGACTCCTTCACCGTAAAAATCACATCCACCTGATCGCCGACAGCGACCACCCGCCATTCGACATGATAAACCTCCGGCATGATTTGTATCCGTCGCGCATCTTCACTGACAAGCTCTTCGTTGAATACCGCCCCGGCCCGGCTGTGTACGCCGGCCAGAATCAAACCACTCGCAACGGCTTTGTTTCCCTCGACATCGACACGACGAATAATTTTCCCGGCGGTCTCCTCTGCTGCCGCCGCATCGGCCGCATGCAACTCAACGCCAAAATAACACAACCATACCCCTAACCATAAATAAAGACTCGCAACGCCGCTCCTGGCCAACAATTGCTGCCTGCCAATCGATTTCTTTATTTGCTTTTCGTTTTGCCCTGCCAGGCTTGCCTGATTTTTCATGCAGTTTTATTCCGACATATATAATCGCAGTATATCAAAAGCTGGACGAATGCGAAGGTTCAGGTGATCTTGCCAAGTTCTCAAACCGCGTCCACTGTGGAATCCAGGTTAGTTTGACAACTCCAGTAGGACCGTTACGCTGCTTGGCGATGATCAACTCCGCGGTGTTATCCTCGGCGACATCTCCCATTGAATGCTCATCAAAACTTTCTTCGGTACTTCTGTTGGTCGTTTGAGCGTAATAAGATTCACGGTGCAGCAGGATAATCACATCGGCATCCTGTTCGATATTACCGCTTTCTCGCAGATCGCTCATCCGCGGACGATGACCTTCACGCCCTTCAGGCGAACGGTTAAGCTGCGACATCGCTATCACCGGCACATTTAACTCACGGGCCAGGGCTTTAAGGTGACGCGAAATAGTCCCCACTTCCTGTACACGCGATTCGATCCCTGGTACATGCATCAACTGCAAATAATCAACCACTACCAGTTGAATGTCATGTTTGAGTTTGAGTCGCCGGGCCTTGGCTCGCAACTCCAGGGGCGTAAGAGAGGGGCTATCGTCAACAAAAATAGGCGCCTGAGATAATTCGTTGGCGGTATTCTGCAACTCTTCATATTCTTCTTCATTAAGGTAGCCCTGACGCAGTTTATTCGAATTGATATGAGCACGTCCGGCCAGCATTCTTTCCGTCAACTGCTGAGCGGACATCTCCAGTGAAAACACAGCCACCGGACTCCTGCTGTTGGCGCCAACGTGCTCTGCAATGTTAAGCCCCAAAGCGGTCTTTCCCATACTTGGACGTGCCGCCACTATAATCACCTCGCCTCGCTGCAGACCACAGGTTATATCGTCTAGTTCCATAAAGCCGGTGGATACTCCGGTTATCATTTTGCCTTCACGCAGTTCAAGGACCTCAAAAACCCGTCCCAGAATATCCTTGATAGAAACACCCTGACCGGAAATTTTCTGCTGGGTTACCTCGAAAATTTTCTGCTCCGCCGATTCCAGGATCTCCCCGATATCACCGTGGGCCTCATAAGCATTACGGCTGATTTCACCGGCGGCGGTGATCAGGTTGCGCAGCATCCCTTTGCCGGAGACAATCTTGGCGTAATAAACCGCGTTAGCGGTGTGCGGAACGCTATCGACCAGACTAACCAGATAGTCCACGCCTCCCACCTGCTGAAGTTGTCCCCGCCGATCCAACTCGTCGCGCAACAGCACCAGATCAATAGAGCTGTTACTCTCATACAGCCCGATCAACGCGTCAAAAATCAGGCGATGGTCATGCCGATAGAAATTATCCGCGTGCAAAAGCGGTATGATCTCGCCGATCTCTTCCTTATCCAGAATCATCGAGCCCAGCACACACATCTCCGCTGCCATATCCTGCGGCGGCATTCGCTGCGCCAACTGTTCCGGTAGCGGACTGTCAGTCCTGCTCGGCAGAGTCTGCATCGGTTGTGTCGGATTCGTCTTGTTCTGGTTGGGATTCACCGGCTTGCTCCTCCGGCCGAACGATGTTTAAGCTTATGCTGGCGACAATATCGTCAGCAAATCGCAATTTGACTTCGTGAGTTCCCAGGATACGTATATGCTCGGGCAGTAATATGTGGTTGCTCTGAATTTCAAAACCTTTTTCGAGCAGGGCTGCTAACACGGCCTCACTGCCAACCGAGCCGAACAGATGTCCAATATCGTTGGCCAGAGCACTAATGGTAATTTCGGCACCGTTGACTTTTTCAGACGTCTTGACCAGTCTTGATCGTTCCAGACGGCGAGCTTCGGTTTTTCGAGTCCGTTCTTCTTCGATCTTCTTTATGTTGGCCTCGGTCGGTTCTACCGCCAGTCTTTGCGGCAAAAGACAATTACGGGCGTAGCCGGCGGAAACCTCTACTATGTCGCCAAAATACCCCAGCCTGGGAATGTCGCAATGCAAAAGCAATTTCATCTCATAACCTCCTGGCCCGGCAAACGCCGGAACCACATAGAGTTAACATCTCTACGATTTTGTGAAAAATATTCTAGTCCTCTTATATTTGAATTCGGGCGTAAGGGGCCATGCAGAATAAGCCTTCTCACCCAAATACCTGCGATCGGGATATACGCCCCACGACCCGGCCATCAAGTAGTATAAGGCAGCAACGCCATGAAGCGAGCACGCTTGACCGCTCGTTGTGCCTTACGCTGACAACCGGCACAGTTGCCGCTGCGCTTACGCGAAAATATCTTTCCACGCTGGGTCAGCAATTTCTGCAAACCATCGATATCCTTATAGTCGATGTATTCTATCTTGTCTCGGCAGTAACGGCATTCTGAATGTTCTCGTACCTTAATGCTCTTTTTTCGGTCATTAGGTCTTCTTCTGGTTAGCTCCACTTCAACCTCCAATCGGTTAATTACCAACTCAAAAACCACACACGCGTTCAGCGATTATCGCTCTACGTTCCAGATTTATACATTAAACTCTACAATTTACATTATTATCCGGGCCACTCTCGCCCGGCTTATTATCAACAGCATCAAAACGGAACCTCATCGCCGCCGGCAGAAGCCGATGGGGCGTCTTCCTGAACCGGCGCCTCATGATCGTCGCCCGCGGATATATTATCTGCGGCGCTACGCGAACCCACAAACTCAAAGCCCTCAACAAAAATGCGGTGTTTTGAACGCTTGCTGCCGTCCTGCGCCTCCCATCGATCAAACTGCAACCTGCCTTCGACAAGGAGAGAACTGCCCTTTTGGCAATATTTGTTTATCACCTCCGCCCGGGAACCATACATCCGACAGTCCACAAAACAGACGTCCTCTTTCATATTACCATCGGACCCCTTATATTTGCGGTTAGAGGCAAGTCCGAATTCCACCACCGGCGTCTGGCTCGGCAGATATGTAAGTTGCGGGTCACGCGTCAGATTACCCAACATAATCACCTTGTTAAAACTAGACATTGTTCCGTTTCCTTTCAGTAACCAAAAAATGGTCAACACACAACTTAACTCTAACGTACAGGAAAATTATTGTTTACGACTGTTTGGTATCTTCCTGTTCCGTGGCGATTCCGTCGGTTATTGCGTCTTCAACGCATTCACTCTGCAATTGAACCGATTCGGCTTCCAATTTCGGCTCAGCCGGTTTGATTTCTGCTTAAGCTTCTGCATCCTCTTCAGCTTCCATTCCTGCTTCTACCTCTACCTCTGCCTCTACTTCTGTTTCGGTGGCTGTTTCGATTGCTGTCTCGTCCGCTTCTTTCTGCATGGCCGGGGTGGGGGCCTGCATCTGTTCTTCAGTGATATGATCAGCCTGCAGAATCAGCGCCCGCAACAGCAATTCGCTCAACTGTACATCACGTTCAATCCCAACGATTGCTTCCGGGGATGCTTTAAAGTAACAAAGAATATACATCCCACGTTTATGGTTGGCAATCTCATAGGCCAAACGACGCTCATCCCACTTTCGCAAGGAGATTACCTCCACCTCGGCGCGGGCCATTACCTTGTTAATGGCCTCCTTAACCTCATTCCAGTCGGCAGCAGCCACTGCCGAATCCACCAGAAACATTGCTTCATAGATACGTTTGAGACTGTTGGACAACGCAACACCTCCCGCACATTATCGTGCCTAAAAATCAAAAATCCTCTTAATATGTCCTATTCGCAAAACTTTACTGCAATATATGCAGTACAAATACTCTAATCACTCTGTTCAACTCGCCGATTGTGTCGGTTCATAGCCTCGTCAATTCCAAAGGCAATCCAGTCTTCCACTGCCTCGGTGGCTTTTTCTATCGCAGTTTCCATTATCGTCTGCTCTTCCGGGCGGAATGTGCCCAGCACATAACCTGTCGCATCGCCCGGGCCGGCGGTGCCGATACCGACTCGCAAACGAACAAACTGGTCGGTTCCCAATTGATCAATTATGTCTTTGAGCCCATTATGTCCACCTGCTGAACCTCCGAGCCTCAAACGCACTCGGCCCGGCTCCAGGGCCATATCATCGACTATCACCAGTAAATCGCTCAGCGGAACTTTGTAAAAAACTACTGCTTCGGCTACGCTCCCGCCGCTGCAGTTCATAAACGTTTGCGGTTTGAGCAGCATAACCTGCTGAGAACCGTATGTCCCGCTGCCATAGCGGCCACGGAACTTGCGCCGCTTCAACTCGATCGACCAGCGATGCCCAAGCAGATCCACCACACCAAAACCAACATTATGCCGGCTGTGACGATATTGATCTCCGGGATTTCCCAATCCCACAATTAACTTCATACTACTAACGGTCTAATCCTTGTTCTTCTGCACAACCCGGCACTAATATTACTGCCCGGTGCGATATTGAAGTCCTGTTCCAGGTTAACTTTCGCAGTTTTTTTAACCCAATTTTCATTCAACAGGGCCTGTTACGCGAAAATGGATTTTTATACAACTTCGATAAATGCTTTGCTAACGTATAAAATTATCAATTTTGGCTCCAAAGGCCCTGTTCTGACTTTGCACATAAGCAATACACAAGAAAAAGTGCGAAATCGCACTCCAAGTATTGTGCCGAATAATATTAAAACGATTATACCAGCGGGATTACGGCAAACATTACTGTTCGTTTTCTTGTTCTTCTCCTTCCGATTTCTCCCGGGTTATGACTTCCGGCTCCCCAGCTTCCGCTTCCTCAACTGCCTCCTCCTTCTCTTCTTCTTCGGGCTTGGCGACCTGCAATCGTACCGTCGCTATCAACGACTCGGCTTCGGTCAGCAACTTAGCTTTCCCTGGAAGTTCCAAATCACCGGCCAGCAATGAGTCGCCCAACTTCAAGTGTCTTATATCCACTCTGATATTTTCGGGAATGTCGGTAACCAGGCATTCCAATTCCACTTCCGTCAGCACATGATCCAAAGTTCCACCTTCGGTTAGTCCGACCGGTGTACCTTTCAATATCACTTCCACGGTCACATTTACTCGCTCATCCATATCGACTCGCGTTAAGTCCACATGGATAATCGTATCGCCAAGATGGTCGTACTGAACGTCTTTGAGCAGGAATCTTTCTGCTTTGCCGTCGAGTTCCACTTCCAGCAGACGATGGTGATGCCGAATTTCCAGGGCTAAATCGCGATAACTCAGCAGTGCCGCCACCGGCTCCTGCTTGTGGCCGTAAATTACCGCCGGTACCAGACCTTGAGCACGCTGTTTACGCGCCGCTCCTGTGCCGATATGTTCACGTTTCTGGGCTTTGAGAACCAATGTTTCTGTCATTTCAACCTCTCTTATTGTTTTTTAAAGATTTCACTTACTGATTCATCATTATGAATTCGATGTATCGCCTCGCCCAACAGCTCGGCAACCGTCAAAACCTTCAGGTTCCTGATCTTTTTGCTTTCCTCGCTGAGAGGAACGGTATCAGCGACCACAACTTCGTCTATGGAACTATTGTTCAGGCGATCCACCGCCGGCGGAGCAAATACGCCGTGCGTCGCCGCCACTCGTATGCTCTTGGCGCCATTCTCCCTGACCATCTGAGCCGCCGAACAAATCGTTCCCGCTGTGGTAATCATATCGTCAAACATTAAAACATCCTTGCCCTGGACATTACCGATGATCCGTGTCGCTACGGCATCGGCGCCGCTGACACGACGCTTGTCGATCACCGCCAAATCGGCCCCAAGATCCTGAGCATATACATTTGCCGTCTTCACATTGCCCACATCGGGGGAGACCACTACTATATTGGATAGATCCGACTTGTGAAAGTATTTCAAAAACACCGGCTCAGCCGTCAGATGATCGACCGGTATATCAAAAAATCCCTGAACCTGCTCCGCATGAAGATCTACTGCCAGAACCCGATTAACTTTAGCTGTTACTATCAGGTTCGCTACCAGCTTGGCGGTAATTGGCGTACGCCCTTCACTTTTGCGGTCCTGGCGGGCGTAACCAAAATATGGCAGTACCGCCGTGATTCGACGGGCCGAGGCGCGAGCCAGACAATCGATGAAAATCAACAACTCCATAAGGGTATGATTGACCGGATGGCTCGTCGGCTGAACCAGAAAACAGTCTCGACCGCGAACATCATCTTCTATTCGCACAAGCGTCTCGCCGTCGGGAAACCGGTCCACTGAAGCTCGACCCACGGGTATATTCAGGCACCCACAAATCTTCTCCGTCAACGCCGGATGGGCTGTACCACTAAAAACCCTCAAACCATATCGACTGCTCATATCTTGGCAACCTTTGTATCAACACCAGCCTTATACCAACACCAGGTCAAAACTACCCGGCCAGGACTTGAACCTGGAATGCAAGTACCAAAAACTCGTGTGTTACCAATTACACCACCGGGTAACAAAACAAAGCGAAACGCTCATTCCATTTTTCATTCTTTCCTGGTCCAGATCAAGCCGCGGTCGGGCATTAACAGCCCGTGCTGGACCTCGCCGGAGGCTTAGACTGGACACGCCGCGTGCTTCCAGCCCACCGCATGCACATACGTGCTGCCCCATGCGGCGAGGCAAACGAACATTGTAACGGCCGACCGGAACCTCTGCAACTATTTTCTTGCCCAAACTAACCGATTTTATGGAAAATACGTATAAACCCTTTACCGACAATGAAATATCGAAAATACTATTCTGCAGAAAGACCGTCATTCCTGCGAAAACACAGATGAAAATCTGGGATATTTTACATTGCGACACATTTACACTTATTTGTACAAAAGGTTTTGTGTGGGTCAGTTGCTTAGCTTGAATTACTCAGCAATAATGTCTTATCGGACCTGAAATCTACTCGGAAATGACAGCTTTCGTCGCGATACCTTTTGTCATCGGCGGCATCTGGTGGCCCAGCAGCTTTACAATCGCTTCGACGCTCCGCTGGGTAGCGCCTTTGTTTTCGATAATCACCTGCCGCGCCCGCTGGCCCATCTCTTGGGCCGTTTTCCTGCCAGACAGCAACTTGCCTGCCGCCTCCGTAAGCTGTCCGCCGTCAGCTACAACCTCAATACCATTACCGGCCACCAGCAGCTTTACCGATTCCATAAAGTTCTCTGTATAAGGCCCTACTATCACCGCCTTGCCCAGCCCGGCTGCCTCGATCATGTCAGAGCCGCCCATCGGAACCAGTGACCGGCCGACAAACACAACCCGTGCCAAACTGTAGAACTTCCGCAAATCCCCCATGGTATCGCCCAATATAACTGCCCCGGCGTCCGCTTCTACAGGCTGGTACTGGCCCGCTTTAACACGGCTGTAACGCAAAACCCGATGACCGTGTGCCTCGATCATCCGTGCCACTTCGTTGAACCGCTCCGGCTTACGCGGTACGATTACTAATCGCATCGAAGCCAACTTCTTTTTCTCACTGAGCTGCTCGAAGCATTCCAGCACGATTTGCTCCTCACCAGGACCGGTACTGCCGGCCACCCACACCGGCACATCCTGGCCCAAACAAAGCTGCCCGGCCAACTTATCCGCCCCAGCCACCTTCTCTCCAACCTCAGCGGTATCATATTTGAGAGAACCCACCACCTGCAATCGTTCCGGCGGCACCCCTAAAAATGAAAACCGCTCGGCATAATCCTGGTCCTGAACCAGCGCCAGTGCCAAACGTCGGAAGATCGGCCGAATCACACTTGCAACCCGGCGATAACGAGGAAACCCCTTGCCACTGCTGATCCGGCCGTTGGCCACTATCACCGGAATCGACCGCTTCGTAGCGATCAGCGTGAAGTTGGGCCACACTTCCAGTTCCATCATAATGCACAATTGCGGTTGCAGGCGTCCTATCGCCCGTTTTACCGCCCAGGAAAAGTCCAGCGGAAAGAAAAATACCCTATGCGATCCACCGTAAAGCTTCTTAGCGCGGCTTATCCCGGTATCGGTGGTGCTGCTGATAATAATTTCGAACTGGCTCAACACCTGCTGCAATTGGTTTATCAGCGTTGCCGCCGCGTTAATCTCACCCATACTCACCGCGTGAATCCAAATGCACTGCTGATTAGTATGACGCCTCGGCACAAAACCAAAACGCTCTTTCCAGCCGCAGCGATAACGCTTTTGCGCCACCATTCGATAGAGCACCCACGGCATCAATAACACCAGGCCTACCGCGTAAATTACATCCAGTAAGATACAAATCATCTTCGATCAATCCACCATCACATTGACCGGTACGCTTTGACACTCAGCGATCATGTCTCAGTTAACTTTCGCACTCTCAGGCAGTTAACGGAAATGGTATTGTAACCACTGGTGGTAAGGACCGGCAAGCAGAAAGTGACCCAGTGTGGACAATGGGACAATCCGTCACCGCAGATCAAATCATGGAAACCCCCCAAAAAATGGCTGTATCGCCGGTTTGCGAAATGAAATACCCCGATATTCGGCGGTATTTGAGCTATGCAAAAAAAAGGGTCTCCATAGTTCCAGAGGAACACGGCAGACCCATACCCTCCCCTACAATCGGCATCCGAATCTTTCCCTTTGCGGGATGACACAATGTTTCAGAACAAGACACTGTGCCACTCTCTCTCCCGTAATCTTCTCCCTCAGCGGAAAACATCGCTGTTCTCATTTCGGAGCCGGTTAACCATATTTTGTTAGAGCTTTTATCGAAACGCTACTTCCAGCACCTTGACAGATGCCGCTGTAGCGATTGTTTACGCCGGTTCTGGCAAAGCCACCTTATAACACGCGATGTCCTTCGCCAGAACCTACCAGCCACGACAAAATTCAATTTTATTACCCAGTCCCTGCCTGCGTCCTTGGCCGCTCCACGACCTCGGCCCGGGCAGGACCGGTTTATATTGTTGTGCTGTGAAACCACAGCATTAACTTTCATAAACCCTTATCTCCACGGAAAGGGCTTTTGGGCGCTACTGTCACGCCAATGAGATATGGAAGTCCGATTATATTTAGGCCCGGGAAGAAACCTCAAACTCAAAGTTTCGGTGCCAAAATCGCTCTTTTCAACGGCAAAATCCGTTTTTCCTAAAACCACGCGATCCTGGGCGTACATCCCTGCCAGCCTCGGGCTGAACAACCAATTAATCTCATCTTAATCTCATCATCTAATTAAGCCTAAAATACAAAATCATAAAAGGCAAACCGCTGTCGCTGTTTTTTTGTAAATTGGGGACAAATACCCGTAACTTCCCCAGGGCAAAGACGATATGAAAATCGCATTTTCTGGAAATGAATTATCGGGCGCGGAAAATGGCCAAGACGACGTGCCTTACGGTAAGTGAAAAACCACTAATTGCTGGAACCGCGTTGCAGCCTGGCAGCCAGGAGGATATGCCGCAATCGTTCCAATGTCAGTCCGTCGAGATAGTCTTCCGAAAAATCCAGTTTGAAGCTGCCTTTTTTGAAGTGCAGGATTTCGCGTTTGATCTGATCTCTGCTCATCTCGGCAATGGAACAAGTCACGCTATCATAATCGGTATTTGTTGTCGCCATAACTTGAGTTCTTTCATAGAGTTAACACAACACCATCAGTCACCAGTTGACCACGGTAACGAACGTTCTTTTATCGATACCAATGGGCACCTGGGCTGACATCGGCAATTGAACACGGCGACTTTTCTCAATTATTCAATTTAATTCGAATTGAACGTAACTCCTTGTTTTTGGTTATGGGGAATTGATGTAAGTGCTTATTTTTGTTAGCGGGAAATTGTTGTACTGGATGCCCGATCAAGTCGGGCATGACAACTACAGTGCTTGTTTTTGGTGGCGGGGGATTGATGTAACTCCTTATTTTTCGTTGTGGGGAATTGATGTAAGTGCTTATTTTACGTTGTTGGAATTGATGTAAGTGCTTATTTTTGTGTAACGATTGTAACGATTAGGCAAGATAGGTAAGAAAAAAGTGTGAAATTCGGCGAAATTTGGATGAATTCTGATGAAAAGTGATGTGGTTTGTACCCTGTTTGTACTATGTTTGTACCTACTTTGTACTATGTTTGTAGTATGTTTTGATGAGTTTTGATGAAAAGTGAATGGAGGGATAGGGGGGATGGGAAAGTTAGATTTCAGATTTCAGATTTGAGATTTCAGAAGACAGAAGAAAGGGGGCGGACCACTTGGGGGGGAGGTTAGAAGAGTGCGGAGTTGAGGGGATCGGGGGTCAGGGAAGAGAGGAGGTGGGAGTTGGAGGGGTCGGGGGGCGGAAGAAGGCACGAGGCACTAGGCACTAGGCACTAGTAAGAGAGAAGAAGGAAGGAGGCAGAGGGCGGACCGGTTGGGGTGCGGACTTAAGGAGTGGGCGGTCCGGGGGCAGGGGAAGGAAAGAGGAGGTGGGGGGTTGGGATTTTGTTGACATTGTGGGCGGGCCGTGGTAGAAGGCGTAGTGCGTATGTCGTATTGCGTATTGCGGGGGAGGGAAGGATGAAGAAGTGGTCAGTGGTGAGAAGAATAGAACACGGATCGGACGGATTTGACGGATCAGACGGATCGGACGGATCAGACGGATCGGACGGATCGGACGGATCAGACGGATCGGACGGATCGGACGGATCGGACGGATTTGACGGATCAGACGGATTGGACGGATTTGACGGATCAGACGGATCAGATTTTAAAATAGGGACATGAGGTAGGAAGAAGGCACGAGGCACTAGAAAATAAGAATAAAAAGATGAACCACGGAGACACAGAGGCGCAGAGAAGAAAGAATTTTTAAGAAAAAGATTTATAGGCACAGAGGGCACAGAGTTTTTGGCAAGATAGGATTATGGCAAAGAAAAAACTAAAACTAGTTCTGAACGCGGGCTTAAAAGCTCTTCTGGCGGGTGCAGAAACGTCTGCTCTCATTAAAGTTCCGGCTACATTTGTTTCGGAATTGGCATCGCTGCCTGATGAGAAGCAGAAGGTTTTAGGTGGGCTTTCACAGGAACAGTTTAATGCGTTGCTTACGCAATCGAGGATGGCTACGATCAATGCGGCGGAGGCTGCTGTTGGTGCAAGACAGATTAAAGTTCTGATAGAAGAGATGATTGGTAAAGTTGATGAGGTAATAAATAGCCACGTTCGCAAATCAGAAAGGTTGCAGATACATAATCTGCCATATAAGTCGATTGGTGGGTTGTTTAAGGGGAGAAAGGAGGCGTTGGGGAAGTTGGAGGAGGAATTGGGCGGGGGGAAGGTTGCGGCGATTACACAGACTCGTGCGATTTGTGGGCTGGGTGGGATTGGTAAGACTCGGCTGGCGGTGGAGTTTGCGTGGGAAGGGATCGATAAGGGGAGATTTCGGGAAGTGTATTTTGTTCGGTGCGGCAGGGAGGATAAGGCTGGGGGGATATCAGGGGAAAAACAGAAGGAAGTTACGGCAGAAGATATGACAACGGCGCAGGGCAGGTTTGCGGCGGCAATGGCTGAATTGGCAGGTAAGGATGTGATGGGGCTGGGTATGGAAGGGAACAAGCAGGTTGAAACGGCCCAGGCGGTGATGGGAGAATTGCAACAGAGAGAGGGATGGCTTTTGATTTTGGATAATGTTGATGAGCGGGCGATGCAGGAGTGTGTGCGGTCTGTGATGGGGCGGTTGGGCAGAGGTAAGGTGATTGTGACTTCGCGGATTACGGAATGGCGGGAGGAAGAGGCTGGGCCGATTGTGATCGATAAGCTTGGACTGAAAGATTCGACGAGGTATTTGTTGGAACGGACAGAGAAAAGACGTGCCGGAAGCGACAACGATGAGGCACTAGCGGAGCAGATGGCAAAAGAACTGGACGGGCTGCCGATAGCGTTGGAGTGGGCGGCGGCGTATATCAATCGCAAACGGGTGGGGTTTGATGGATATCTGGCGAAATATGAGAAGGGTCGCAAAGATGTTCTGGGGTTTGCGGACGGGGGGATATGGGTGGATTATCCGAAGCCGGTGCTGACGGTGTGGCAGACGACGGAGGAGCAACTGAGTGAGGGGGCAAGGATGTTGTTGGGGGTGATGTCTTTTTTGGGGCCGGAGGCGATACCGGCGGAGTTGTTTATCGGCAGGGCAGGGGAGACGGGGGAGGATGAAGGGGTGGATTGGCAGGCGGGATTGGTGGAGCTTGGGGACTGGTCGATGATTAGATACGAGGGCGGACGGGTAACTGTGCATCGGCTGATTCAGGAGGTGACGCGGCTGCGGTTGGAGAAGGAACGATACGGCAAATTGTGTGAAACGGCCATTGGAATGGTTGATGATTATACGTCGATTGATCCTAGGCCGGATGATGTGCGAAGCTGGGGGTACTGGGAGGCTATGGCTGGGCATGTGGAGATGGTTGTTGGGTATGCGGACGGGCAGGCGGTTGCCGGGCCGACAGGGCGGCTGATGAGTTGTCTAGCCCTGTTTTATGCGGCCCAGGCACGGTATGGTGAGGCGGAGCCTTTGATGCGGCGGGCGCTGGCGATAGATGAAGTGTCGTTCGGGGCGGGGCATCCGGATGTGGCTATCCGGCTGAACAATCTGGCGGGATTGCTGGCGGATACGAACCGATTAGATGAGGCGGAGCCGATGTATCGGCGGGTAGTTAAAATTTTGGAGAATCCTGGAGGGGAACCCCTTCCTAATTATGCTGGTGCGCTAAACAATCTGGCGCAATTGCTGGCGGATACGAACCGATTAGATGAGGCGGAGCCTTTGATGCGGCGGGCGCTGGCGATAGATGAAGGGTCGTTTGGGCCGGGGCATCCGGATGTGGCCAGAGACCTGAACAATCTGGCGGGATTGTTGCAAGCTACGAACCGATTAGATGAGGCGGAGCCGATGTATCGCCGGGCGCTGGCGATAGATGAAGGGTCGTTTGGGCCGGGGCATCCGAATGTGGCTATCCGGCTCAACAATCTGGCGAGATTGCTGCGGGATACGAACCGGTTAGCTGAGGCGGAGCCGATGTATCGGCGGGCGCTGGCGATAGATGAAGGGTCGTTCGGGGCGGGGCATCCGAAGGTGGCTATCCGGCTGAACAATTTGGCGGAATTGCTCCGAGCTACGAATCGATTAGGTGAGGCGGAGCCTTTGATGCGGCGGGCGCTGGCGATAGCTGAAGGGTCGTTTGGGCCGGGGCATCCGAATGTGGCTACAGCCCTGAACAATCTGGCGCAATTGCTGGCGGCTACGAACCGATTAGATGAGGCGGAGCCGATGTATCGGCGGGCGCTGGCGATAGATGAAGGGTCGTTCGGGCCGGGGCATCCGGAGGTGGCTACTGACCTGAACAATCTGGCGCAATTGCTGAGGGTTACGAACCGATTAGATGAGGCGGAGCCTTTGATGCGGCGGGTACTGGTAATTGTTCTGGAGTTCACGCGGCGGGTGGGACATCGGCACCCACATCTGGAAGATGCTATCGAGGGCTATAGTGGTTTGCTCACGGAGATGGGTTATAGCGAGGATGAGGTTATGGAGCGGCTGAAGGGGCTGGGGCCAGAGATGTTCGAATAATGAAGAACAGGAGCAGACGAATTTCTTTTTTACACTCAAAGAGGCATCTCACGGGCGTATTTCGCTCATTGAAATACCGCAATTATCGTTTGTTCTTTTTTGGTCAGAGCATTTCGCTAATCGGTACCTGGATGCAAAGAGTAGCGATGAGTTGGCTTGTTTACCGACTAAGCGATTCCGCTGTCATACTCGGCATCGTCGCATTCGCAGGCCAGATACCAACTTTTCTTATAACCCCTTTTGGCGGTGTTGCCGCCGACAGATACAACAGGCGTCGCTTGCTCCTGGCAACACAAATTCTTGCTATGATCCAGGCGGTAGTATTAGCGATGCTCGTACTGACCGGTGTCATAGCCACCTGGCATCTTATAATACTCAGCATTGCTCTTGGCATCATTGACGCTTTTGATATGCCCACTCGCCAGTCATTTGTCATCCAAATGATTGACAACCGCGATGATCTGGGCAACGCTATCGCACTGAATTCATCGATGGTTAATGTCGCAAGACTACTTGGTCCTTCTATTGCAGGACTGATTATAGCCACGGTTGGCGAAGGCTTTTGTTTTAGCATAAATGCTGCAAGCTATCTTGTTGTCATTACGACCCTGCTCATGATGCCTGTCATACAACAAAAAAACAGCAGTAAGGCCACGGTATGGCAACAGCTCAGGAGTGGATTCAGTTATGCACTCGGTTTTGCCCCCATCAAATATCTGCTTGCACTTTTGGCCCTGCTAAGCCTGGCTGGGATGCCCTATATGGTCCTGATGCCCATTTTTGCCAAGGACATTCTTCATGGCGGGTCATGTACGTTTGGCTTTCTAATGGCCGCTTCAGGCGTAGGTGCGCTGATGGGTGCGATATATCTTGCCCGCAGAAAAACCGTGCTCGGCCTGGGAAAGGTGATAGTAATATCAAGCTCGCTTTTCGGTATCGGGCTTATAGGGTTTTCATTGTCAACCGTAACATGGTTTTCAATGCTTTGTTTACTGCTTGCCGGCCTGGGTATGATACTGCAATTGGCTTCCAGCAATACGGTTTTACAAACAATGGTCGAAGACGATATGCGTGGACGGGTCATGAGCCTCTACGCAATGGCATTTGTGGGAGCGGTTCCTTTCGGCAGTCTCATTGCCGGTTATTTGGCAAGCAGAATTGGTGCTTCTTATACACTAATGATTGGCGGAACCTGTTGTCTCATCGGTTCGTTTTTATTTTTTAGAAAGCTGCCGGAATTACGCAAGCAGGTTCACCCGATATATGTCCGAAAAGGTATCATCCCATCTGTATCAAAAGGTCTGCAGACTGCTGCAGACCTAAACTCCCCCTGATTGATATCTCTATCCGGCTCCCCGTAAGAATCTATGCAGGATTTTAAGTGGCGCATTTTAATCTGAAGCGCAACGCTTCAGGTTAAGAGCAGCCCGCCGTGGGCGGGCTGGAGTTTTTCGCTTTATGCTGCCAGGATAGATAAATGGCTCCTCATAAGAATCTGTACATGGATATGCCAAAAAATGACTGGTTTCTTCATGGGGGCTTTGCGCCCAAACTCCCAGGATTTTGCGCTTTAATGTCAATCCCGGAGTTTTTAGTTTGACTGTT
>Ga0209705_10000179_pt1 | contig 33378 bp, 28 predicted proteins | sample PPLLaktember2015_5_FD_187262 | JGI IMG/M metagenome (GOLD analysis project Ga0209705, IMG submission 187262) | Freshwater sediment microbial communities from Prairie Pothole Lake near Jamestown, North Dakota, USA - PPLs Lake P8 Core (1) Depth... | ecosystem: Environmental > Aquatic > Freshwater... | reverse complement strand
TAGCAGTGCAAGCTGTTCGTGTGGACATGAAAGGACGTTTTTTATTGCATTGCCGGGAATTCGAGAAATTTTCAACACTCAGCATCGCTGCCTGAGCAAACTTTTGACGCAGGCGTCATGTGTGCATCAAATAAAACACGGCGTGATTTTTTGAAATCGGTGGGTATTGGGACGGCGTCGCTGGTTTTTACCGGCAGCGAGATGGGAAGGCCGGTCTGGGCCGGGGGGAAAACCACAAAACGACCCAATGTCGTTTTGGTTATGACCGACGATCAGGGGTACGGCGATTTGGCGTGCCTTGGGAATCCGATGCTGAGGACGCCTCACATCGACAAGCTGTATGCCCATTCGATACGGCTGACGGATTTTCATGTTGGTACGACCTGTTCGCCGACGCGGGCCAGTCTGCTGACCGGTCGATACTGCAACGCTACGGGTGTGTGGCATACGGTGATGGGTCGGTCGCTGCTGCGTGAAGACGAAGTGACCATGGCCGATGTTTTCAAGGCGGGTGGGTATCGAACAGCCGTGTTCGGCAAATGGCATTTGGGTGACAACTATCCGTGCCGTCCGCAGGATCGTGGTTTCGACGAAACGATAGTCCACGGCGGCGGAGCTGTCGGCAATACGCAGGACTATTTCGGTAATGACTACTTTGACGATACGTACGTCCATAATGGCAAGCGAGAAAAATACGAAGGTTATTGCACCGATGTCTGGTTCGATAACGCGATGCGTTTCATTAAGGAATGCTCAGAACAGGAGAAGCCATTTTTTTGCTATCTGCCAACCAACGCGGCGCACGGTCCGTACAATGTGGCGGAGCATTACGCAAAGCTATACCGGTCGAATCCGGATGTGCCGAATCCAAACTTCTATGGGATGATTACCAATATCGACGACAACATGGGCCGACTAATGCGATTCCTTAAAGAAAGCCACCTGGACGATAATACCATACTGATTTTTATGACAGACAACGGCTCGGCGGTCAGTATCCATGACGGCAAAGGTTTCAACGCTGGGATGCGCGGCAAAAAAGGTAGTCCGTATGAAGGTGGACATCGGGTGCCGTGTTTTATCCATTGGCCGGGAGGTGATCTGACAGGGCCGGTGGATATCGGTACGCTCACGGGGCATATCGACCTTCTGCCGACCCTGATGGACCTGTGCGGGCTGAAAAGACTGCGTGGTCCTAAACTGCACGGCAGGTCACTTAGGCCACTGCTGTACGGTGAAAAACACGATCTGGAAGATCGAACAATTGTCGTGGATACGCAACGAGTGGAAGACCTGATTAAATGGCACAACTGCTCAGTGATGAGGCGGCGCTGGCGGCTGGTCAGCACTGAAAACCGCATAGAACTCTATGATCTTGAAAAAGACCCCGGTCAGAAAAAGGATATCGCCGGCGATCATCCCGATGTGGTCGAGCAGTTGCGCGGTGAATACGAGAAATACTGGCTGGAAACATCACAACGCGGCGGGGAGTATGTGCGAATTCAACTGGGCCATGATGCGGAAAATCCAGCGTGTCTTACAGGGCATGACTGGCATGACGCAAAAACAGGTTTTCCGGTATTCGCTCAGGGACAGGTCCGCCAGGCGATCCAGTCCAATGGTTTCTGGACGGTAGAAGTCAGTCGAGCGGGACGTTATGAATTTCAGTTGCGGCGGTGGCCTAAGGAGGTGGATCAGCCGATCAACGGCGCTATACCAAATGGCAAGGCAATTAACGCGGTTGAGGCAAAGCTCAAGATCGGCGATATCGAACAGACAGTGCCTGTCACCGCGGCCGAGAAGGCGGCAGTGTTCACGGTTGATCTCAAAGGAGGACCGGCGAAGCTACAGAGCTGGCTGATTGACGAAGGCGGCGAAAGCCGCGGGGCCTATTACGTTTATGTCAAACGATTGTAAAACGACATGATGACTGTTAAATAGAGGTAATGGCCGCAAGATAAAGGTGATTACTACAAGCTAAAGGTGATTAGATTATGAGTACAACGATGAAAAATCGTCGTGATTTTCTCAAGATCGTAGGCGCCGGTACGGCAGGACTGGCTATGGGTGGATGCGCAAATATCTCCCGCTGGCTGGGCGGTAAAGCGGTATCGCAAAGGCCCAATATCATTCTTATCATGTCTGACGATATGGGCTACTCGGATATCGGCTGCTATGGCAGCGAAATCCATACGCCTAACCTGGATCAACTTGCCGAAAAGGGACTGCGCTTTACGCAGTTCTACAACACCGCCCGCTGCTGTCCGACGCGAGCTTGTCTGCTCACCGGGCTCTATCCCCATCAGGCCGGTATGGGCCACATGACCAACGATTATGGACTGCCTGGGTACACCGGCGGGATCAATGGCCCGTGCGTCACCATTGCCGAGGCGCTCAAGACGGCGGGCTACGCCACCTACATGTCCGGCAAGTGGCACGTAACGCGTCACATCAAACCCAAGAGCGAAGCAGATAAGTACAACTGGCCCCTGCAGCGAGGCTTCGACCGCTTCTATGGTACCATCTTCGGCGCAGGCAGCTTCTACGATCCAGTGTCCCTAACACGCGGCAACCAACCCATCAGTCCGGCTGCTGACCCGCAGTACCAGCCGGAAACCTTCTACTATACCGACGCCATTTCAGACCATGCGGTCCGCTTTGTGCGCGAGCACGATACACCTGAGCCGTTCTTTATATATGTCGCCTACACTGCCGCGCACTGGCCCATGCACGCGTTGCCGCAGGACATCGCCAAGTACAAGGGCAGATACGATGGCGGCTACAAGCCAATTCGCGAGGCGCGATTTGAACGAATGAAAAAAATGGGGCTGATCGATCCATCCTGGCAGCTCAGCGCCCAGGCCGGCCACTGGGATCAGACCGAGAATCAGGCCTGGGAAGCTCGCTGCATGGAGGTTTATGCCGCCATGGTTGATAGAATGGACCAAGGCATCGGCCGCATCGTAGAGGAGCTCAAAAAGACCGGGCAATTCGACAACACATTGATCCTCTTCCTGCAGGACAACGGCGGCTGTGCTGAGGGCTATGGCCGGCGTGCGAGCGAGTCCTCTACAGCGGATACGCCACTGACACCGATGGCACCGGAGGAGTTGCAGCAAGATATGATCCCCAAGAAAACACGCGATGGCCGACCCGTGCGCATGGGGCCCGAAGCCATGCCAGGACCGGCTGATACGTACATCTCCTATGGCAGGGCCTGGGCCAATGTCTCGAATACGCCGTTTCGTGAGTACAAGCACTGGGTTCACGAAGGCGGTATCGCCACACCGCTTATTGCCCACTGGCCCGGGGGGATTGTACGTCACGGCGAACTGGAATCGCAACCAGGCCATCTGATCGATATCATGGCCACCTGCGTGGACGTGGCCGGTGCCAAGTATCCGACTACATACAAACAGAAAAAAATTATACATACGGAGGGAGTGAGCCTGGCGCCGACATTCGACGGCAGGTCGCTGCCTGACCGGGCGATATATTTTGAACATGAGGGCAATCGGGCCATGCGGATGGATAAATGGAAACTGGTTGCCAAAGGCCCCGAAGGCCCATGGGAACTGTATGACATGGCGGCGGACCGAACGGAGACCAATAACCTGGCTGAAAAGGAACCAGATTACGTAAACCGAATGGCAGCAATCTGGGAGAAATGGGCTAAACGGGCTAACGTGGTACCATGGCCCTGGGAGCCAAAACCAAAAAAGAAATCCGAGTAAAACAAACAGATCGGCTACTTTATACCCAATGGGTGATAATTCCCGGCACAAAAAAGTGCGAAAGTTAACAGGATGTATGCCCATGGAAATGAACCGACGTGAATTTATTAAAAAAACAGCTTTGACAGCGGGGATGTGTACACTGCTGGGGAGGCGATTGGTCAGAGCTGCCGGCGAGTCTCAAAAGCTTAACGTTCTGTTCATAGCGGTTGACGATCTGCGGCCGGAACTGGGGTGTTTCGGTACAACTTATGCCCAGACCCCCAATATTGACAAGTTGGCGGCAACCGGTGTGAGGTTTACGAATCACTTCGCGCAGGTGCCAACCTGCGGCGCGTCCCGCTACGCTTTACTAACGGGTCGCAGCCCGGCCAATTCCGGAGTGACTTCAGGCAACGAGGTGCTCTACCAGGGGAATTCCGCCCTTAGCCGTCAACTTCTCAAAAAGGCGCAGTCTATACCTGAACTGTTTCGCGGGAACGGCTATCATACAGTCTGCATCGGCAAAATATCACATACGCCGGATGGTCGCGTATTCAGCTATAACGGCAAAGGCACAGGACAGCCGGAAGTTCCATACGCGTGGGATGAACTGGCTACGCCGTATGGAAAATGGAAGCGAGGATGGGGTACATTCTTTGCTTACGAAGGAGGCAAACACAGGGAAGATGGCAAAGGGAACAAAGACCTCATGGAATTTAAGGCCCAAAAGGATGAAGACCTGCCTGACGGCCTGTTGGCAAAGGCTGCCGTTGACAAACTGAAAGAACTCAAGGGTAAAGGCAAACCCTTTTTCATGGGAGTGGGCTTTTATAAACCGCATCTGCCTTTCGTCGGCACACAAGAGGATTGGCAGGCCATAAGCCGGGTGGACGTTCCCATCGCGGCGCACCAACAAAAACCAGACTCCCCCTACTGGCACTCCAGTGGAGAGTTCTACAGATATGACGTCCCATTTCAAAAAGAAACGCCGCTGGCTCAAGAAAATCAGCTAAAGGCCAAACGGGCCTACTTAGCCTGCGTCCGGTACGCTGATCGACAGATTGGCAAAGTGCTCAAGGCTCTCGACGACCTGGGACTGGCCGAGAAAACAATTGTGGTGTTGTGGGGCGATCACGGCTGGCATCTGGGCGACTCCCAGATATGGGGAAAGCACACGCCTTTTGAGAGAGCTGTTCGCTCACCGCTGTTGATTCGTGCCCCTGGAATGAAATCGGCCGGCAGAGAGTGTGACGCACTCGTTGAAACGCTCGACATCTATCCGACCCTGATAAGTCTATGTTCCCTAACCCAGCAAGAAACTGAGTACCCACTAGACGGCAATAGTCTCCGGCCACTGCTCGACAATCCAGATGGTGACATTCGCGGGGGGGCGTTGAGTTATTGGAATTCGGCTGTAAGCATTCGCACAAAAACACATCGATTGATTGTCGGCAAAACAAAGAATGATCGTGCGAATGTCGAACTATACGATATAGTAAAGAGTCCCGATCCGATCAACAATATCGCAAATGATGAACCGGAATTGGTAAAACATTTGCTCGGGTACGTTCGCAAGAAGGAATAACCGCGCAAGGAGATATGCCAGTCCGTTGGTGTCAGCATTGACATAAACCACAGATGGACACCGATTTTTCGTCATAATTGTTACGACCGTAACATTTGCTACGATTGGGAGATATGTTCTTTTTGATATATTTATATTAAAAAATGTCAATATAAGAGAAGATTGTGCAATATGATAGGAAAGTATATTGACTTACATAGCCGAAAAATATTATGATAATATATGAAGCGTTTTATCTCCTTTCGCGGCGCTTCTACCGACGGTCGCGTCTTCCCCATACGACCGTCGGTCTTTTTTATGCGTCCAATTGTACTGACCGGTCGGTATTGTTGGCAATTTTTTGCCTTCCTGTATCCATTCTTTGGCTAATTGCGTCTGTTTTTTTGTCATTTATCTTAGTTTGCACTCCTGACGAATAGATTCTTAATAATTTACATAAGTGCTTACATGAAATCAGGTTGCGTGCCTTGGCGATTCGTGTTCCAGCAGTCGCTTCTTCAACCGGATTCCTCCCTGGGCCGAAAAACCGCCCAACCTTCCGTCAGTTCCGATAACCCGGTGGCAGGGGATTATCAGTGGCACACGGTTGGCGGCCATTATGTTACCGACGGCCCGTGCAGCGTTTGCATTGCCCACGAGCCGGGCGAGCCGGCCGTAAGAAAGGGTTTGGCCCGGTTTGATTCGACTGCAACATCGCAAAACAGCCTGCCCAAACTCGCCGGCCCATGACAGATCAACCCGGCAATCAAAGTGAAAAGACCGGCCAGCAAAGTAGGCAACTATTTGCTGGTGCAGGTCTTGCAGCAGATCTTCCTCCAGCCGGGCAGTGGGACACCAGCGTTTGATGGCCTTGTCGGCAACCGACCGGCTGGAAACCGGCAACAATAACCGTGTAACCACCGAGCCACAGCAGGCAAAAGCTACCAAGCCCCAAGCGGTCTCAACGAGCCGGTAACGATATTGGGGTACCGGCTGAGGTAGCGATCTCACAAAGCTAATCGGCATAAGAATTCTTTGGGAACCTCTAAAAATTCATTTTTACTACGAACGGCTGCAATTTCCGTCAGCATCGTTATCGGCCAAAAATCGTCCTCAACGTAGTTGAAACTACGCCTGCGGCGATTTTTGACCTCTGCCTCGCTGACGAAAATTTCGCTCGTTCTCGTGACAAAAGCAATTTTTAGAGGCTCCCTTTGTTATAGCCAGTCAAAAACCTTGACGCCGGGGACTACTTTGCAGACATGGACAGCGAATTTGTCGGTGTACATCGGGTAACTGCGAGGATAGGCGGTTTTGACCGCTCGCTGGAGGGCATCGACGCTGTCGGGTGGTACCAGGGCGCCGGCGGCGCCTTTATCACCGCCGCCCAACATTCGTTCGCCCAGCACACCGGGCACCGTTCGGGCAATGTCACAGGCGGTTTCAAGCTCAGGGCCGGAAATTTGATAGTCGTCGCGCAAGCCGATGCCGTCCTGACGGAAAATGCGGCCGACCGTTTCAACATTGCCGATCTTCCAGGCGTCAAGCATCTGATAAAACCTTTGCTGAGCATGATAAATATAATTGGCCCGGGCGCATAAATCGGGGTGCCGGCTTTGGAACTTGCTTATGATCTGATCGTAAAGGTCCTGGTCCTTAATGTCGGCCAGCGATGATATGTCATAGTCCGCTTTTTGCAGCAGTGCAACGAGCTTTTCGCATTCGGCTCTTCTGATTTTATAAGTGGATTTTTCCAGGCCTGGCCGGATTGTACCGGTATCCATTACAACGATGCGGAGGTCCGCTCCTGAGCCAAGGGGGATGTAACTGATGGTTTTGGTTTTTGGGTCGTAATAGGTACCCATGCCTTCCCTGGCGAATAATATCATTATCTGATCGAGCTGGCCGCAGGGCGAACCGATGTAAACGTTCTCGACGGCCTGAGCTATATCGACGATTTCGAACTGATCGTCGATCTGGATGTTGTTGGCTTCCAGTAGTGACAAGATCAGATTCAAACTCAAAGAAGCTGAACGTGACATGCCGCCGCCTGGGATGTTGCCATAGATAATCACGTCGATGCCCCTGGATAATTTATAGCCTCGCTGAGCCAGGATGTAGTCCACGCCATAAGGGAACCTGGCCCATGTATCGGCGATGACAGGTGATTGTGGCGGTGGTGGCGAGCCGATTTGGAAATCGATCACGCCGTCGTCAGGGAAATTGCCACTGAATAGTCTTATCCGATCGGTACCATTGGGCTTGTAAGCGAGCCAAATGAACCGGTCGGTACCGACTCCAAACAACTCAGTGCCATTGTAATCGCCGTGCTCAACGCTAAGGCAAAATCGGGAAGATGTTCTTCTGACCTTACCGCCGGCTACATCCAGGTTGGTCTGCCCGGCGAGCTGTGATATTTTCTCAAAGGCCGTTTTGTCTTCTGTTGTGAGTGTCATTTTTTGCCTCGCTTTATTGTTTTGATATTGGCGTCAGAAGTCTATATTCACGCCTAAAAACATTGTTCAGGCACCAAAATCAATGATTCACAACCCTTTTGACGCTGGTGTCTGTTTTGACAAATTCTGCACAATTATGTTACGGTAGGAGAGCATAATATGGGAAAATGTGTGCATAGGAAAGCAAAAATTCCAGTTGGGCAGTGCTGATACTGTGATCTTCGGCGGTCCCTGCATAGGAAAGCACTACGGCCTGTTCCCAGAGACTCTCTTTATTGAAATTGGGAGCCATGTGTGTTAATTTAGAGAAGATAGGGAATATAGCGAACTCACTTGTCGGACCAGAACCATTACCTGGCTGAAACCGTAAAAAAAAAGAGAAATAATCAGATTTCTTTGGTAACCAAAAACAATTTTGAGCGTCTTACCTTTATAGCGTCCCACCTGTATGGCGTTTTGTTTATTGTGTTGCTTTATTTGTATGTGACGTTACAATACGAGTAGTCGTATTCCAAGCCTTGGACGGCAGGTGGGGAAGCTTGCCGTTTAGTTCATGGACATAAGTTAGACACTCTAGCAAAACCCGCCTGGACCTCCGAGAACCGGAACCAAATAGGAATTATATGAGAATTTGTAGTGGGGTAAGTATTTTGTGCCAATTTTGCGTGTGCCTTCCTTTGAAGCAGGGACAATATGGTCGATTTGACTAAAACAAGACTAGGTCAGGTTCTCTGTGAGAAGTCTTATCTGGACAACAGCCAGTTAGATCAGGCATTGGGTGAGCAGAAGGTTAGCCGTCGGCGACTTGGGGAGATTCTGTTAGATTTGGGATATATAACGCAATCCCAGTTGACAGAAGCACTTGCGGTTCAGGTAGGTATAGAGCGAATAGATTTGACCGATATTTCTCTTGAGCGGCAGTTGATCGCTGTAGTACCGGCGGAACTGGTAAGCAGGCACAATATTCTGCCATTATGGCAGACGAATGGCCAACTCGGGGTAGCAATGGTCAATCCGTTTGATACGCAGGCGGTCGAGGATTTGCGTATGGTGACGGGTCTGGTGATCGCGCGTTATTATGGTCAGCCGATGGAGATGGAGCGAGCGATTCTGAAATTCTACGGCAGCAACGTAGCGCGAATGCTGGAAAACCTGGCTCCCATTGAGCATCGACAACAGGAAGAAGGTGGAAATGGAGATTACTCGCCCGCTAAGCTGCACGAGTTGGCACGAGAACCTTCGCTGGTCAACCTGGTGAATTTAATTGTTTTGGAGGCAATTGAGGCGCGGGCCAGTGATGTGCACGTTGAGCCGTTCGAACATCAGGTTAAGATCAAATACCGAATCGATGGCAGTCTGATCGAAAAATCGCCGTCACCGAAACGCCTGCAGGCGGCGATTGTCTCGCGTATAAAAATTATGGCAAACATGAATATCGCAGAGCGGTTTGTGCCACAGGATGGTCACATTGAGTTTCCGGGAGCCAAGAGCAAAGTGGATATTCGTGTTTCCACGGTACCGACGATATTTGGCGAATCGGTATCGATGCGTATTCTGGATAAATCGGCATCGCTTTATAGTCTCCATGATCTGGGCATGAACCAGGCAACTCTGGAGGGGTTCACTGAGGGTTTGGCCAAGTCTCACGGGATCATCCTGGTGACAGGTCCGACCGGTAGCGGCAAGACGACGACGCTTTACGCGGCTTTGAATAAGATATATTCGCCGAGCTTGAAAATTATCACTATCGAAGATCCGGTGGAATATCGACTGGATGGCATAATTCAAATGCAGGTCAATCCGAAACGTGGGTTGACCTTTGCCACGGGACTGCGCCATATCGTACGTCAGGACCCGGATATTATCATGGTTGGTGAGATTCGAGATCGGGAGACGGCGGATATTGCGATCCGCTCGGCGATGACGGGGCATCTTGTTTTTTCGACGCTGCACACCAACGACGCGGCCGGGGCCGTCACCAGATTGATCGATATGGGTGTGGAACCGTTTCTTTTAGCCAGTTCGCTGGAGGTGGTAATGGCGCAAAGGCTGGTGCGCAGAATCTGCCAATACTGCAAGGAATCATATAAACCGACCAAGACTTTGCTGAAAAGCCTGAATAATTCAGTGGAGATCGATGAGGGCGTTGAATTATATCGCGGCAAAGGGTGCAACGAATGTATGAACAGTGGTATGCGTGGCAGGACAGCTATATTCGAATTGCTGAGGATGACGAATCAATTGCGTGAAATGATCGTTTCCAAGCCCACTACGGAACAAATTGTTAAGGCGGCGCCGGCTGATCACGTGTGTTTGCGGCACAATGGAATTGAAAAGATGCTGGCAGGTGTAACTACCGCGGAAGAAATACTTCGTGCGACTCAAGGGATAGATGATGAATAGCGGCCGATTGTGAGTGGTCAGTGAAATCGCAAGCCGGGGAGGAACTGTAAGGAAGGTGGTTGATTTGTGGGACAGTTTGAATATCAGGCAGTGGACGAAGCAGGGGGTCGGATCAGCGGTACGGTGGTGGCGGCGGATCGTCGGTCGGCAGTGTCTAGCCTGGCTAAAAAGGGTCAGTTTGTAACCAATCTGTCGCCCAGGAAACAGGGGCGGAAAGAAAACGGCGTCGATTTAACCGCATCAGAGCATACCAAACAGTTACGAATCAGAACCGGCAGGGTCAGCAGTAAAGATATGGTGGCAATGACAGGGCAGTTGAGCGCGGCGGTGCAGGCCGGTCTGCCGTTGTTGGACTGCCTGCGAGTCATCGAAAAGCAAACACACAAACCGGCTATGAAATATCTGCTGGGGGAATTGTCGAATTCGGTCAGTTCGGGAAGCTCGCTTTCGGAGGCGATGAGCCAACATAAGAAAATCTTCAAGCCGTTGTACCTGGCGATGGTCCGTGTGGGGGAAACAGGCGGAATCCTGGAACAGACCATGGGGCAACTGGCCGAATTGCTCAAGCGTGAAGAAAAGATAAAATCAGATATCAAAACGGCCTCGGCCTATCCCCTGATCGTGCTGGCGGTAGGGATAATTTCAGTAATCATCATCATCACAAAGATACTGCCGAAAATAGTAGGAGCGATAAGTGAAACCGGTGCGGTGCTTCCATGGCCTACGAAGGTGCTGATGGGTCTGAGCGAGTTTATAGCGAGCTACTGGTTTCTAATGCTGATTGGGGTGATTCTGACGGTGGTGGTTTTGATGAAGTGGATTAGCACACCGTCGGGCAGATTTAACTGGGACCGATTCAAACTAAAGATTCCGATTTTGGGAGCGGTGCAGCGAGCCATAGCAATAGGACGGTTTACGCGTACGCTGGGATCCTTGAGCAAAGGTGGAATTACTATTCTGGAATCGCTGCAGGTGGTGCGCGATACGCTGGGTAATGAGCTTTTGGCCCGCGAAATCGATAACGTGAAGCAAAAAGTAAAAACCGGTGAGCCTTTAGCGGAACCGCTGGAGCGGTCGGGTTATTTTCCGCCGCTGCTGGTGCAGATAGTCTCGGTTGGCGAACAAACCGGCAAACTGGATGAGTTGCTCTTAAACGCGGCGGAAACGTTCGACAGCGAAGCGGACGCGGCGATTGCCAGGTTCATGGCGGTACTGCCGGCATTGCTGGTGCTGCTTTTGGCAGCGGTGATCGGGTTCATCGTGGCCGGGGCCTTGCTGCCGATTGTGGCTATGCAATTGGGAGCGGGTGGCGTATAGCAAGGCGAAAAAAACAAATAAAGCAAAAGCAGAGTTTTATAAAGGAAGTGATAAGAATGAAACGTAATCGCAAAGAAAAAGGGTTTACGCTGGTGGAATTGTTAGTGGTGGTATTGATCATCGGGATGCTCGCATGGTATGTAGCGCCGAGAGTTTTCACGGGACTAGGCAAAGCTCAGAAAGACATTGCCAGAAGCAAAATGGCAATTATCGAAAACGCGCTGGGAAGGTTTCGTCTGAATTGCGGCAGGTTTCCAACGGAAGATGAAGGTCTGGAAGCACTGCTCACCAGGCCGGATGATATAGAAGATGAAAAATGGGATAGCCCTTACCTGAAAAGGAGCGAAGTGCTCGATCCATGGGATCATCCATATATTTACGTGGAAGAAGGGGCAGTCAACCAAGGCAGTTTTGATTTGATCAGCTATGGGGCTGACGGTGAGCAGGGCGGTGAGGGCGATAATGCCGACATTTATAATGAGTAGATGAGTGGATGAGTATGGGAGTTTGTGGTAAACGACAGCATAATGGGTTTACACTGGTAGAACTGTTGGTAGTGGTCTCGTTGATAGCACTGCTGACGGGAGCAGTAGGCGGGGTGTATCTGGGCACATATAAAAAACGGATAATAGAAAAGGCGGCACGTGAAATGCTGCTGACAGCGAAATATGCCAGGATAGTCGCTATTCAACGACAACAAAGTTGCAAACTGCAATTTGATCGAGAAAATAACCGGTTCTGGCTGGCTGTCGATGCTCCGGGTGAGTTGACCGGCCAGACGGAAGAAACCGTTATAAAAGACGTGTACAGCAAACCCGTTGAATTTGAGGGAAGCGTAAGGTTTGAAAATATTATGATACGGCTGGGAGGCGCAGCCGGTGAGGACGGATGGCAGGAAGATAGCGAGCAGGCAGAAATAGTTTTTACCGCTGTGGGCACGGCAGATGCCGCGGCGGTGACCATCGGTGACGGTAAGAGTCGCTATACCCTGATAATCTCGGCGGCAACGGGAAAAGCAAAACTCGAGTTCGGCGAGCCGGACGAAACATGGAACGAATTGATCGACCTGGATGAATGATGGTGAAAATCACAGAAAAAAATCGCAGAGGGTTTACGTTGCTGGAGGCGCTGACGGCCAGTGTGATACTAGGTATGGCGGTGGTGACGCTGAGCGGGATAAGTACACGGTGCCTCTCACAAATCCGGCTGAATCAGCAGTATGAGCAGGCATGGCAGATTCTCGATCGTCAGCTTACGATGATAGGAGCGATGGGGATCGAAGAATTCATTATGCAGGGGACAATGGAAGGAGAAATCAACTCCGTGGCAAAAGAATCCGATGAGGCAAACGAACCGATGTACTATTGGCAGGTGCAGACCAGTAGCGAGCCAATAGACAACCTCTACAAAGTTGATATAACCGTACAATGGGTGATGGATAAAAAAGGACATACGATCTCGGCGACAACGCTTTTAGATGGACAAGCTGGTCTGGTTTTATAGGTTTATTATTGAGTGCGATTTTGCACAAGATGATTTAAGGTTCTGTTGGATTGAGAATGAAAGGTTTTACATTACTGGAGATTCTTGTGGCCTCGGTGATCGGTGCGTTTGTAATGATCACGGCGACAGGAAGTTTTATGGCGGTTACGGCCAGCCGGGAAAAGATTGACGGAAATCTTACGGCGACAAGCGAAATACGGTTTGTCGCTGATATGATCCGCCGGGACCTGACCAACCTGTACCGGGACAAAGAAACAAAAAACGTTCTACTGATCGGAACGCAGCAAATCATGGGAGACGGCCCGACGAGTGTTTTGGTGTTATATACCGTCGGGCAAACCAAGGCACGGCCAGGCAGAGCGGAAAGTGATGTTTATGAGGTGGAGTACTATCTGCATCAGAAAGAGGGAAAAACGCGGTTAATGAGAAGATTGGAACCGTATCCGTACAAAAAGGAGGAAATGGGCGGAGTTTTGTGTGCTGTCGCGGAAAATATTATCGCGTTTGAGGTAAGGTTTCTCGATGGGAAATACGGTGAATGGGTGACCGAATGGTCGGAAGAAAACAAAACGCTTCCAGAGTTGGTAGAGGTGAATCTAGTGAGTAAAGTGCCAGAGCAAAACAACATTGTGACGAATTCGTTTGTGGTGACTTACCCACGATGGCCTCAGAAAACGCAAGAAAGCAACAATGAGTCAAATGGTAATGACAATGGTAGTAGTAGTAATGGTAATGGTAGTAATGGTAATGATAGTAATGGTAATGATAGGGCGAAGTAATTTCTGTTATGGCAAATGTTGTTACTAAAAATAAAGGTCATTATCGAGGGTTGGCGCTGGTGGCGGTGCTGTGGGTGGTGGTGCTGCTGACGGTTATAGTGACGGTAGTTGGTAAAACCGTACGGCTCGATTCGTATGTCAGTCAGTCAACAGCTCAGGAGGTGTGTGGCAGATGGGCGATGCGGGCGGGAGTGGAAAAAGCCATAGCACTGCTGAACGAGGATACTAAAGCGAGCGATTGTTTGACGGATTTGTGGAGCGAAAACAACGAGGATTGCAACAACATTATTTTGGACGAGTGCATATTAGATATTAAGATCACTGACGAGGCGGCCAAGCTCAACATAAATACCGCGACAAAAGAACAACTGATGCGATTGCCGTATATGTCGAGTGATATTGCCGATGCGATTATCGATTGGCGTGACGAAAACGAAGAACCTGAGCAGGACGGTGCTGAAGGAGGCTATTATCTGAATCTCGACCCAGGCTATAATATTCGCAACGGACCTTTTCGTACACTGAAAGAGTTGCTGCTGGTCAGAGGCGTAACTGAAGAGTTGTTTTATGGAGAAGATACGAATTTTAATGGCAAACTCGACCGCAATGAATGTGACGGTGATGAGAGATTGCCTATCGACAATGAAGATGATGTGCTGGACAAAGGATGGATGGAATATCTGACCTGCTATTCCTATGACAAAAATGAGGACAGTCAGGGGCAGGAAAGAATTAATATCAACAGTGCGGACGAAAAAGAGCTTACCGAGTCCCTGGGAATCAGCAAGCCACACGCCAAGTGGATTGTGGAGAACCGCAAGGAGAATTATAACAGTATCGCTGATTTGATAAATAAGGACAGCAAGAAGGAAAGCGACAAGAAGGAGGCGAAGGACGAGGATGATTCCGACAAGGTAGAGGCGGAGCCGCTCGACATGGAAACATTCTCTGGAATCGCGGACAAAATAGCAGTTAAGGGTGATGAGCGAATAGCCGGACGGATAAACATCAATACGGCATCGAGCAGGATTTTGACCGTTCTGCTGGAAGGCAATGGAGAACTGGCAGAGAATATCATTGCGTATCGGGAAGGGTCGTCAGAGATGGAAAACATTGCCGATCTGCTGAATGTGAAGGGAATGGAAGTTGAAACGTTCAAAACAATCGCGGAATATGTAACCACTCGATCAAATGTATTTACGGTGAAGTGCGAGGCACGAAGTGCGATTGTCAAGGCGATGTATCAAAAGACAGCGGTAGTGGACAGGGGAGAAGCCCCCGGTACGATACTTTACTGGTACTAGAGGTTCCAATTGGTTTTTGACATATTAAATCAGGTTGAAATGAGCAGGATATTTTTTCGAAGTCATACAAACGTTAATCCGGCCCTTGCCGGCCAGGGAGCGGACCATTGAAAAGAACGGCAGTATCTATAATTCGTCGAGGCGATAAGCATCAAGCCGCGGCGCTGAGTAAAAGGGGTGAAACCTACGAATTGCAACTGGGCAGCACTCAGAACGATCACGCGGATTGGGATTCGCTGTGCACAGAGATGTTCGGACAGAATATATTGACGGCCGGCAGTGGCAGACCGGTCATCGGTTATGACTGCGGATGTGTGGCTTTTTACCGTCTCAATGTGCCGGCGGTTAAAGAAGATGAGTTACAGACGATGATCGCTCTGCAGGCGGAAGCTTTGTTACCATTGCCAATAGAAGAAATGGAACTGGCCTGGCGGGTGGGAACTCGGCGCGATGGCAAATTTACTATTACCATCGCTGCTGCGCGAAAAAGACAATTGGAAGCGTTTGACCGCCAGATGCGAAAATACAAGCCAGCCAGGATATTGCTGGCCAACGAAGCAATAGTTAAAGGATGGCAGACGCTGTTTACGCCGGACGTGGACAGAGCTGCGATAATTTACCTGGACAATTCGACTACCCAGGTGTGTTTGGTGGACGAAGGGAAATTGGTCCTGGCGGTTACTTTGGATGTGGGACGAGATGATCTGATTACCACGGAAGGTCTAATTCAGCCCAGTGCCGAACGGCTGGTACAGGACATCCGCAACAGCATGGAACGGTTCGGCGGTTCCACAGCCGCAGACCTGAAGATTTATGTATTGGCTGACGGCATCGCCGTAGAACGGATAACGGATTATCTCAGTGCGGCTGGACTAAATGCGCAAACGGCCATAGTAGAAATGGCCAAACTGAAAAGTAATACTTCACTTTGTCGCGAGGAGATTTATGAGTACCTGGTTCCGATCGGGTTGGCGTTGATGGAACTGGATGAGGACGACCAGAAGCTTGATTTGTTTGAGCGGTTGCGTGCTGCAGGCGAAGAAAAACAGAAAAAACGACGTGTGCCGTCACTAAAACTCAGTGCGGCGATTGTACTGATAATGCTGGCGGCGTTTACGCTGGTTTCTTACGGAATTGACGTGGCCCGACTGCGAAAGATCGAAACCGTACTGGGTAAAGTGGAGGCTGATATTGACATAAATCAGTTGGAAAAAGAGCATCAGTTGAAGAAGGTGGTGGCCCGACAGCGGGCGGATGTTCTGGAACTATTGAGCCTGATAAACACGTGTAGGCCGGAAGGACTGCTGCTGGACAGCGTTAGCTTTAATAAAAAGCAGCCTGTTGCGGTAACCGGGCACACTAAAGACAAGGCCCGAATATATGAATTTCGAAAGAATCTTCAAAAGCAGGCAGACATAAAAACCGTGAGACCGCAAAGCAACGCGGCTAGTGGCAAGAAGGAGGATATAAGCTTTACCATCACGTTTATATATAAAAACTTTGGGAAAAAATAATAGTTTTACGAAACGGGAATTACCGAGAAATGATCGAACTGGCAAATAAAAGAAATAAGCGGGCGTTGATAATCCTGGCGGTGGTTGCCGGGCTTATCGTGATTTCTGACTGTGCGATTGGTCCGTGGCTGGATGATTGGAAAGAGGTTAGAGCTTCGCTGGCTATCGGGCAGGGAAAGCTGGACCTTATCAGCATGGTTCACAGTCCGACAAAACAAAAGGAACTGGCCGAGGTGGTACCGGCGTTCGAAATGCCGCAAGGCGAAGACGAACAAAGGTTGCAGTTTGAAGTTAAGGTCAATGAACAATTGCAGAAAGCCGGGATCAATGTGACCGACCTGCAGTATGTCGGCGGGGCAAAGAAGCAGCCGGGGCTGAGTGTGAAGCTGCTGCGACTGAAATGCCAGGGTAAAGGCAATTTCGATCAGATTATGAATCTGCTGACCAGGCTCAACGAAAATCCCGGTTTTGTGAGCATCGAGGAAATGAAAATCGAATGCGGAAAAGAAAAACGTGAGGAGATGGAAATGACTTTGATGGTGTCAACATTTGTTCAGTAAGTATTTATGGTCAGAAAACGAGAACGAAAAACAGATAGGAAACAGATTTTGGGCGAAAAAAGCAAAGAACAAAAAATAAAAGATGGGTTTTCGATTGGGTTGTTGGGAATCACAGCGGTTCTGGTGGTGGTAATGGTTGTCAGACTGATGGTGCTGTGGACAAATCCGGTGATAGCGGCGGAGTTGTTGAATACTGACGCCGCGGCTTCGGAAAACGCCGGCGATGATAAACCATCCAGGAGTCAGGAAATGGCCAAGGCATTGAAAGAAAAGAATCTGTTCATGCCACCGTCGAAACCAAAGCAGCCGCCCGGGGAAGTGAATGGGATATTCGGTAAGCAGGCGCTCATTGGGGGTAAATGGTACAATGTAGGCGATACGGTGCCGCCCGGAGCAAAGATACTGGCCATTGAGGCGACTCAGGTAAAACTGGAATTGGAAGGTAAAGAAATAGTGCTTGCCCCTATTAAAGCGGCAGATTCGGCTGAGGACAGAAAACCGCCCAGAGAGGAAGAAAAGAAAAAGTCAAGACCCAGGAAAGATGATAGGCCCCAGGCAGTACAAGAAAAAGAGGAGGAGAGACCACAGGAGTCGGTAGAGACCGATGAATTCGCCTGGATGGGGGTTGATCTCCCCGCAAACGTAAGGGAGAAGTTCCTGGAAAAGTGGAATCAAATGACAGATGAGCAAAAGGAAAAAGCCAAAGAATCATGGAGTAATATGCCGGATGAACAAAAACAACAGGCTGTAGATGCCATGTCGAGGCAACTCTAAACGGATAATTATACCCATACTGAATTAAAATGCCAGGTTTAAGGAGACATAGAAGTGAAACCGGGAAAAATAGTTCTTTTGTTATTGGTAGCCTCTGTGCTGGTGGGAGTGGTAGTTTGGCGGGTGGCGTTTTACACTCCGGTACAGACGGATAAAAACCAATCTATCGAAATGGTTAAAAAGCAGGAAGAATCCAAGCCGAGCGAACCGGAGGAAACAACTGCGAAATCTGATGACCCCCAGGATAAGGAAACCAGTTCCGGCGATGCGGAAACAGAGGAAAAGAAGGAAAAGGTAGAGGAAGAAGGAAAGGAAAAAGAAAAAGGCGAAACCCCTGAGAAGACACCAGGGGCTGAAAAATCCGAACAAGCAAACCAAACCAAAGAATCAGCGAAGGAGGCGTCTGATGATAAGGACTCGACGGAGGCGGATGACCCAAATAAGCCGGCTGAGCCTGAAGAAGAGTTGGAAGCGGTCAATCTCAAGGATGTGGAGATGAAGGAGATCATTCCACGGCTGTCCAACTGGACTGGCAAGGTAATCATTCCACATCCCGATGCGGCCAAGGAGAAGTTGACTATCTACTCGGACAAGAAGCTGCCGCGAGCACAGGCAATGGCGCGGATATACGATGCCCTGCGATTTAAGGGCTTCGTTGCTGAAGAAAGCGACAGCGTGATCTTCATTAAGCCGATCAAGGATGCCAAGCTGGGGCAGGTACCGACGATCCCGGCTGATGAATCATTGGCGCTGATTGAGAACAAAAACCAGATCGTGCAGAAATTCTTTCGGCTCAAAAACTACAATCCCGGACAGTTGCAGCAGATCATCCAGCCGTTGATTCCCGAACACGGCGCTGTTTTCGCCGACGAAAGCACCAGCCAACTCGTCGTGATTGATACCGTCGATAATTTATTGCGGATAGAACGCATAGTCAATCAGCTCGATGTTACCGAAGCAGAGGAAACCGTTACTAAAACATTTCAAATTAGTGACGGCGATCCGGTAGAGATTGTACAACTGCTGCAATTATTACTCGCTGACAAACAGGTGGGAAATAAGGCAGCCACGAAGGTAGTGAAGAACGATTCTTCCGGACCGGATAAGGGCGGCGGATCGGCGACATCAGTAGTGATCGGACCGAGCCAGAGTCCCATTATTCTTATCCCCGTACCGAAACGTAAATGGATTATTGCCAAAGCATCGGCAAACGACATGGTTCAAATTGTAGATTGGATCGAAAAGCTCGACGAGAAAAAAACCGCAGAGCGAGAATATTCGCTTATGGAGATCGAATACGCTGAAGTCCGCGAACTGGCCGGTCAGATCAGTAAGATGTTGGAAGAGGCGCCCGGTCAACTCAAGGCCAATGTGATGGTACAACCGCTGATTAAGGGCAGGAAAATCATGATCATCGGCAGTGCCGAAAACCGCGAAATGGTGGAAAAACTGATCGCTGATGTTGACAAACCCGGCCTAAAATTTACGACCAAGAATATCAAATTGACGCATATCGACCCTGAAATAGTCAAGAAAAATATCGACGATCTCTACGCACCCACAACTTATATTAGCAGTTCTTCTTATGGCCGTGAATATAGTAGTCGTTATACGAGTTCCCAGTCGCGAAGCCTTGACGATCCCGATCTGGTGAAGGTTTATGCATTTCCCACGCTCAAGCAAGTGACGGTAATGTGCTCCGACGAAAATATGATAGCCATCGAGGAGCAGATAGCCGAATGGGACAAGCCCATCGATGTTGATGAAGTGAAGCCCATGATCATTGGACTGAAGAATTCCGATCCGGTTCAAATGGCGAAGTTATTGTCCAAACTGTTCAGCGAGGAAGCTTCTGGTGGTAGTCGATCCTTTTTTGATTATTTTTTTGACTCTGGTGGCCAGGACGAGAAAAAAAAGATTATTGGTCCGCTGTACGGACAATTGACCTTTGAAGCGGTGCCGGAAACCAAAAAGATCATCGTGATCAGCAAAATCCCCGAAGCGTACGAGGTGATAGAAGAGCTTATACTCGAACTGGACAAGCAGGAGACGGCGGAACTGCCGATGGTAGTGGTTTTGAAGTATGCCGACTGTGAAGAGCTTTGTGACCAGCTAAACGCCATTCTCAATGAGGCCGGCACCACGGCAGTCATGTTACGGCGTGAACGCGGCCTTGACGATACCAAAACGAACGAAGAAGAAGCATCGAGAAATCCCAGCGGGAGCAGGGACGGGAGCGTGGACGGTGACAGAAGCAGGCCGGGTGAATTGAGGTTTTGGTGGAATTCGCCAACCGCCCGTAGTACTACCACAAACAGAAGTGGTCAGAGCGTAGCGATGCCGATTAGTAATATAATTGGAAAGATACGGTTTATTCCTGTTCATCGGAGCAAGGCAATTCTGGTGCTTTCGCCAAAGGAATACCAGGAAAGCCTCCGGCAGATGATTGACCAGCTCGATCAGCCGGCCAAGCAGGTGATGATTAAGGCCGTCATCGTCGAGGTCAACTATGAGGATCTGACTTCGCTTGGCGTTCAGTTGTCATCAAATCAGGCGGCACTGGGCATGATAAATGAGGACGCTATAAAAACGTTAACCGAGTTGGTGTATGCAGAAGCACCAAGCCCGGCTTTTACTACGCTGCAGACGACGTTAAATGTGCACACGCTGGTTGACTTGCTGGTTAAAGAAACCAACGGACGGGTACTCCATCAACCTACTATATTTACTAAAGATAATGAACAGACTCGATTTTTCAAAGGTGACGAGATACCGTTTCTCAAGGGTTCGCAGACATCGCCGGAGGGTGGTAGTATAACAACAACAGTTGACTATCGCGATGTTGGTTTGACACTGTATGTACGGCCTAACATTACTCCGGAAAACAAGGTGGATACTACGATTACAATGGAAATAGCTCAAGTGAAGCAGGGCCTGATCAACGGCAATATCGCCACCAGCAAGTTTGATACGTCCACGCATTTAATCGTAGAAAACGGCCAAACCATTTTAATCAGCGGCATCTTGTTTCAAAATGATGTCAATATCGAAAGAAAAGTCCCATTGTTGGGTGACATCCCACTGCTCGGCGAGTTGTTCAAACATTATAATGTGATTCATGGCAATAGCGAATTGCTGGCGTTTATTACCCCCTATGTTATTGACGATGAGGATTCCAAAGTCAGCGAATCCGCTATGGAGGAATTGGAAACCTCAGTAGAAAAAATGGAAAACGTCGCCGAAGAACTGAATGAGATATTCACCGACGAGGAATACGAAGATTGATATTGGGATACAAGGACAGGCCGGAGGGCCTGCCCTTAAAGCCTGTTGGGTATCGCCTTTCACCGAGGTGCGGGGTGAAAGGGGCTAACCGTGTAGTTTTACTGCCAATTGGCCGACCAGTCGGCCGAGCTTTTGGCATTCAGATTGAGCACGACCGTCCGGTTTGCCGATCGATACGGGGCCGTAGTGATCGCCCTTGGCAGAGCCGGGCACAACCATGCCGTGAATCAGCAGGGCTTTGATTATATCCATAACCGTGGTTTCGTTGCCGCCGCCGACGTTGGCACTGCTGGCAAAGGCGCCGCCGACCTTTCCTGCCAGTTTGCCGTGATGGGCCACGCTCTCGTCGATGAGCTTTTTCAACTCTGCCGCCATGGTTCCGTAGTAAACGGGCGAACCCATGATGATCGCATCGTAGTCGAGCAGATCATCGGCCGCCACCTGATCTACCGGTAAACACGATACCTCAGCACCGGCGATTTCCCTGGCGCCGGCTTTGATGTGGCCGGCCATCGCCTCGGTGTTTCCCGTGCGACTGTGATAAACGATAAGAATTTTTGCCATCGGTATTCTCCTGTAACACAAAGCGACAAACTCTCGCATTCTGCTGTTGTTTAACCTATTTCCACCATCTTGTCCATCTTATTATATTCATAACGATTGAGTTTAACCCATCCCCCAATCCAATTATTTACTCATTTTTTTGTTGACATAATCTGATCCTTTGGTTACGGTAAAGACGATATGTCATCTGGGCGCGAAGAGGAAGAGATTGGTGAGTTATGCAGGTTGCCGACGGTATAAAAATATGGCTTGTTTTGTTCTGCTGGGCCATGGCCTGCCACAGATCGACTATCCATGGGCAGGATTTGGCTACGGGGGAATCCTCCAAACTCGACGCCATGGTCCAGGTGGTCCTTTCTGAGGACACGCCCATGGATATTCGAAAAGCCAATGCCAGCTCTCTGCTGCAGGATCCACAGGCTCACCCTGCCCTGGTCAAAATACTGCAAAATGAAGCCGGTATCACTGCCAAAATCGTTATCTGTCAGGCAATTGCCGCGAGCAATGGTGAACCTTTCGGTCTCAACAGCCTCGACCATGTTCCATCGGTCTTCAATGAGTCACTTTTCCAGACACTCCTTGCCGATAACGCCGAATTGGCCTCCTGGGCCGCTCAGGCACTGGTAAATTGTCACGACGGCGTAGCAGATAAGCTCGCTCAGATGGTGCTCGACACTTCCAGGTCACCGAAGCACCGATTGGCATGTATCAATGCCTTGCGGTTGATACCGGGAAAACAGTCCGTATTGGCCATGGCGGATATCCTGGACGACCAAATACCTCAGATTAACCAACACGCCGCAGAAGCCCTGGCCGAAATGCTGTATCTGCCAAAACCATTGGATATCGATCAGTTTCACCAATACCTGCCACAACTGCGGACTATGGACCAGGAAACCTTCCTGCGATGGCAATTTGACCAGCAGGAAAAGCAGCTACGACGGAACCGGCTGGACATGCTGCAGTGGCAAAAATGGTACATCAACGCACAAACCGAAAAATTCCAGTCGCTCTCCAAGCCGGAGGAGAAACTCCAGTTCCTTAAAGAGTTTCTCGATGCCAGCCAGAACCAAGTACTGCGAATATGGGCCATAGAGCAAATGAGTCTATGGTCCAACGCCGCCTCTGTCAGAAGCGGTGAAATCGCTGGGAATTTGATCGATCTGATCGCCAATCTTATCAGCGATGACAACAGCGATGTCAGAACCATCACCGCCGAGATCCTGGCCAAACTGAATTTCGAAAAAGCCAGGAGCACCGCCCCGGCACTGCTGGAACAACTAAAAAAAGAAAACAACCCCAAAACACAGGCAGCCATCTTAGCGGCGTTGGGCATATTCGAATCTGCTGAATCGCTGGAGCGGGCGATCTATTTGCTTGACAAATCGACTCAACCGGAAGTCGTCGCTCAGGCGGCACGGGCTGTCGGACAAATCTGCGCCGCCAGATACGAAAATATCACAGCCACGCAGATCGAGCAAATTACTTCATACCTGGCCCTGAGCTATCCCAAATGGTCCGAATCCGTCAAAATCAGAAGTTATTTGATCCAGGCCATGAAAAAAATCGACGAGCAGGGCAAATACCATCCAAAAGCAATCGAACACTTCAAAGACATTCTCGAAAACGCACTCAACGATCCTGAGCCGGTCATCCGCAGTGGAGCAACTTACGCACTTACCCAATTACTCGGCAGTCAGGTTCTGCCACTGCTGCTGACCGAGCATGAAAATCTAATTAACGACAAGGACAATTCGGTAAGATCAGCCGTCATCGCTGCTATCGAAAAATTCGGCGGCAAGAACCAGCTTGACCTTCTAAGGCAGCGACTGCTCGACCAGGAAACCGACCCTGATGAAATCCTGCTCATCCACGCAGCCTTCACCAAAATCCTCAAATCACTTCCTATCGACGAGATATATTACCGAACTGCACAATTTCAGGTGATATCCGACAAAGACCAGCTCCTCCGACAGGAAATGGTTCAATTGCTCACAGACAGGATCACTCGCGACAAAGCCGATGGTGCTGACGTCAAAAGCGAATACGAAGTGTTCGCATTTGCCATGCAGGCCGAGATCGCACAGCAAAAAAAACAGCCTGACCGTGCCCTCGAATGCTACAAAAACATCCTGAACCTTAAACTGCCGGAAGAGCACAAAGACCAATATCGCCAAAAAATCCTTGCTCTGGTACTCGAACCATCACAGGATGCCTCGCTCCTGGCCGCCGCCAAGCCACTTTTGCTGAACCTCCCGGCGCGTTCCGCGGGGGCCCTGGACCTGATCGCCCAGGCTTGTGATCAATTAGACCTCGAAAATGACCAGCAGCTTCTGCGATGTGCCGATATCGTCGCCACTCTGGTCGTCCCCATCGCCCAATATCCTTCAGAACAGCCCCAAACCATCCGTCAACACTGGAAACAACGCATTGTAAAGATTGCTTTGACACTGATCGAGCGCCATGAAAAACTTTTACCGAATGAAACCGGCAAAACCAACGCCTGGACTATTGATCTCCTGCAACGACTGAACCCAAAACTTACGAACTATCCGTTTGACGGTTCGCTTGAGCAGCGACGCGATAAATTACAGGAGTTCCGCCGGATTCTTCAGCCGCCCGAAACCGAAACCGTCTCCCAGCCGGCCACTGAACCGGCCGAACAACCCAAAACCACGGACTAAGCAGCATTAACTATGTCAGGTTATCACAAAACATGGTTCAAGCCGCTGGTGATATGTGCCGTGTTGGCAACGCTCATTTGGCTGGGGCATCTGGGCATCAAACACGTGATCCGCGGTATGCAGCCGCCGCACCCTCATCCCACCGATCCACGTGACACTACCGGGCAGTTCTTTTGTCATCTCTACGATCGGGAATATCAAAAGTGCTACCGATTACTCATCGGCAAACGGAAAACCGCTACCGTCATAAATCAGCAGAGCAGACAGGAAGGTTACTTCCCTCATTTTGACCGCATAAGAAGCTATATGTGCGAACACGCCGGCGACAATTTCACTGAGATGATGCAGGTCTCACCAGATGGCCGCCAGGCCACCTTCGCTAATGACATCGTTCTTACCATGACGCTGGAAACCTCCCAGGACTACGACAAAAAAAACCACTATGGAATCCGCGAAATCAACGAGTTTCCCATTGACCTCGCCCCCAGAATCGGCGTGGAAAAATACTACCGCAACCTCGATCTGGCCATCGATTCTGCCGGCGACTCGACCGGCAACCAGGAAATCGACGACGTCTCAGAGATCATACGCGAGCGACCAGACGAATCGAAACAACAACGCCAACAGCGAATGATCAAAGCCTTCAAACTGGCACGCCAACTGGACACCCGCCACACCCTCCTGGAAAAATGGATCATCGGCGAGTTCCGCTATGACCCGACAACTCAAAAATTCCTCGCAGAATTGGCCCGCAACGAAAATCAGCCAACACAACTACGCAAATTAGCCCAACGAACACTCTACTAACCCGCCCACGCTACGTCCGCAGGCGCCTCTGATCGAAAAAGCCGGTTTCGAACATCTGCTACCGTCACGGACCCAATCCTGACATGTTTTATCGATGGCAAGCTATTTCCCAACGCAAAATCGGCTGAAAATACGCCCCAGGATATCTTCGGTTACTGCCGCACCGCTGATGGAGGCTAGTGAATCCAGGCTGGAACGCAGTTCCAGTGCAACCAGCTCTAATTGAACCGTCTCGTCGTCAGACAGCAAGGAGAGGCACTGGCCCAGTGACTCTCGCCCGGCAAGGAGCCTCTGACGCTGACGGGCGGTCAGGGCAATGGTTTGGCTGGAGCAATCGACGTACAGATTATTCTGTAACATCTTGTCAATCCTGAGCTTAAGCGCATCAAGATTATCGCCGCGCAATGCGCTTACTTCGATGATCGAATCGGCCCCACTGTCTCTCGGCAGGTTCCCCGCCAGGCCGTTGGGGCAAAGGTCGATCTTGTTAGCCACGACAATCACGTTTTCGGGTGGGTTCAGTTCGGCAGGCGGACCGGAGGTACGATCCCGGGACAAATCGCACGTGCTGGCATCAAGAACCCACAATAGCAGGTCGCAGGTGGCAATGGCCCGACGGGAAAGACGCTGGGTTTTCTCGGACAATGGGTCCGTCACATCGCCCAGGCCGGCAGTGTCGATAAGCATACATTCGCCGTGCGGCAGCTTCAGAGGTGCGGTGAGCAGATCGCGGGTGGTGCCGGCGATGGCGCTTACAATACTGCGGTCGATGCCGAGAAGACTGTTGACCAGGCTGCTCTTGCCGGCATTGGCCGGGCCGGCAACAGCAAGGTGCGGCAGATGACTCAACTGATCCCATGTTATGCTACGCGACAGCAGCGAATCGAGGTCCTGATAAATGGATTCTATTTGCCTGCGCAATTGACCGAGTGAGGCAAATTCAATGTCCTGGTCACTAAAATCGATCTCCGCCTCGACCAGAGCCACAAACTCGCTCAGGCGTTCGGTCAACTGGCTGCACAGACGGTGAAGTTGGCCGTCGAGCAGTTTTTCAGCGGCCCGCAACTGTCTGTCGCTGCGGGCGCCGATAACGGCAGCGATGGCTTCTGCTTCGGTCAGGTCGATTCGGCCGTTTAAAAAGGCGCGGGCGGTGAATTCACCCGGCTCAGCCGGACGCACTCCGGCACCGAGCAAAGCTTCCAGAACGATCCCCAAAAGCGACGGTGAACCGGGCAAATGCAACTCGGCCATATCCTCGGTGGTATAGCTGTGCGGCGAACGAAACAAATACAACTGTGCGGGACAGGTGATGGGATCGTGGTCAGACAGCCGGCACCGACCGGGCAGCACTGCCCATCCGGGAGAGTCTTCCAGACGGTTTTCATCGGCGCCTTGGAAAACCCGCCCTACGCAGCGCAGTGCTTCCGGGCCGCTCAGGCGAATAATGCCGCGTGGAGCCGGGCCGGGGGCGGAACTGATCGCAACTATCGTATCATTCAAAAGGTACATAGCGAAAACGAAACCAACCTGAGAACATAGGAACTCGTGTTCCCCATTGGTTATAGTTTTAATGGGCGACAAAGGAGCTTCTTGGACGTAATCCCACTTTCAACAGACCGCGGATGTGTGAGAAGTCCGTGGTTGGATTACTCTTTAGCCTTCTCGGAGAGCAGTTTCCGGGCGGCGGTAACGAGTTTCTCCATGCGGAACGGCTTATTGATATAGACGTCAACCCCCAGAGTCTCGGCGTAAATCTTGTGGCGGGCTCCCGGATTAGCGGTAATCATGATAACCGGCGGTTTGCCGGTTTCCTTGCGGATGCCGCTTATTTTCTCCAGTACCAAAAAGCCACTGCGGCCCGGAAGCATTTGGTCCAGGATCAGCAAATCAGGGGGGTTCTCGATGATCATCTCGACGGCGGTATTGCCGTTGTCGGTCGTGCGGATTTCCGAGCCGAAATCTTCCAGGGCCGCCTTAATGGCAGTTACAATATCTCGGTCATCGTCCACCAGTAATATGTCTTTTCCTTCAAAATCAGCCATAATTATTTCTCTTTACTTAGTTTGTCAGTTTATATTTCCAATTCAGATGCGTTGGCCTTACCGCTCGTAACACACTGAATAACAACAACTTCGACAGATAATACCCTCTTGGCGGCCGGTTGTCAAGCGACGAACCCCGGGAAGCTCAAAAAGGTCGAAATAGCTAACGTCAGGCTCGACACACTCAAAACGCCATCGTAATTGCCAATGCCTGCCTTGTCAAAAACTTTCTTTGTAAGATGAATATGAACTTTCGACGCCAATATCAAATAATTAATGTAGCATAACGAGCTAAGTACCGATAACATAAAGTGAGTACAATGACGGGCTAGGTACGCCGTCAAAGGTGAGACTGCGGTTCCCAGTTGCTGCTGAGTTGCTAAACTCTTAATATAAAGATAGTTACGTTTATTAACGCAAACCGCCGCCATCTGTTGACACAACCAATGAGCACAAAATCAGGACAACTCGAAAAGGATCCCCAACAGCGGGATATGCCACAGCGACGGCAAAAAACATCCCCGGAGCAACTGAATCCCACCGCTGGGGGCACAGAGGCAGTGCGAACGCGACTTCAGGAAGAACCAACAAATGCCAACGGGCCGATCAACAAACAACATGAAAACCTAAGCCGCATTTTGTCAATGAAAATCCCTGTTATCATCAAGGTTGTGGATAAAAAAATGACAATGGGCAATATCCTCAAGCTCCGTATCGGCAGCATGATACAGTTCGATAAGGATGCTTATCAGCTTATCGAACTGATGGTCAATAACCGCACTATCGGTTTGGGACAGCCCGTCAAAATAGGGGAAAAATTCGGTTTGAGAATCGCACAACTGGGCCGGATCACCGAACTGATCAAAAGTCTCGGCGCAGCAGTCAATACGGACTAGCCCCCATTTCATATCAATCCCGGTTATCGTTTGCCGGAATAAGTATTACGCGGTACTGTAACGGACAAACTGTTCAAGAGGCTGGGCCAACTGCCGGAAGATCCGGGCAGGAACATAAACGGTTTTCCAACTGGCACTGCGCCGGCGCATACATAAGCAATAGGCGCTTAATTCCACGGCCATAAAACTGTAGAACCGTTGTTCGAAATGAAAAACACCTGTCATTGAGGCAAGTGGTTCAACAGGTGTGGCAATCGCTTCGGCCAGACTGGTGGGGTTTTCCGGGCAGATCCAATAGGCAAAGACAAACGCAGTCAAATATTTTCGACCGAATATCTCCTGCCAGTTTTTCATACCTTCGACGTCTGCGGCGGTCGCCCACGATTCGCCAATCCGGCGACGCTGAAAAATGGGATAAGACAGCTTGCGACCCTTGACATCCACGATCATTCCCGGCCGACGCGGCGGGTAAACAAGAAAATCGAAACTCTTGATGGAAACGCTGGAAAACAGGGCTTTGCGGGCCTGATCAACGCAGACATACTCAAAACCGCCTCGGCTGAGAAAGGCCTCGAAGGCTCGCTCATAGTGGGTTCCGCTCTGGCTCATTACATATACTTGTCAGGTTGATCCATGAACTCCTCCAGCGGACCAGTCACCTGGGAGCCGGTGGTCATATCTTTGATGGTTATCTGATCACTATCGATGGTCTCCTGGCTGAGGATAACAGCGAAACGGGCATTCGCAGCGGAGGCCTGCTTTAACTGTTTGCCCATAGCAATAGTCCGGCGGTAATCGAAAGCGGTAGAAAAACCCCTAATACGGAGTTTATCGACTAAACGTAACCCGTGTTTTTCAAATGTATTGTAATCGTCCCAGACGACAAAAAAGTCCAGTTTGTTTTCGGCGCTACCGAGCAGATTCTTTTCGGCCAGAAGGATTTCCAATATCACATCACCCATTCCAAAACCAATAGCAGGAATCTGGGGGCCACCCAGACTGGCCAGTAAATTATCATACCGACCACCACCGCACAGGGCACGAAGTTGCGAGTTTCGGGCGAAAATCTCAAAAACCGTACCGGTATAGTAAGCCAGGCCACGAACAATATTAATGTCGAATTCACAATACCCCCCTACGCCCATTTTCCCCAAAAAATCACGCAAAACGAGCAAATCATCGATGCCGTCCTGCACAGAGTTCGGTAAAATCGCTGCAAGCCCATCTAAGCCGCCTTTATCGGTTTCAAACTGGAGTTTATCGAGCATATCTTTGAGCTTATTCCGTAGCAGGCTGTCCGCTATCTGTTCTTCCGCCAGGGCGATGAAGGTCTCGGCCGGCAGTTTAGGACGCTTGTCCAAAAGTGAATATACCGTTTCAAGCTGACTATCGGCAAAACCTATCTCACCAAGCAGGGCTGCCAATAGGCTCCGGCTGGAGAATTTGACCACGATATCATTGCTCGTAAGGCCCACACTACGGAGGTAATCGACGGCGGTATAGATGCACTCGGCATCGGCCAGAACATCGTCGGAACCGATCACATCGATATTCCATTGAAAAAATTCGCGGAGTCTGCCTTTTTGCGGCCGCTCGGCCCGGCACAGACGCGGTATAGAAAACCATTTAATGGGCCGGGCCAGAGAGTTTATCTGCTGGTTGACCATCCGGGCCAAAGTGGGCGTGATTTCCGGGCGAATGGCCAGTTCTCGGCCGCCACGGTCGGTCAGGGAAAAAAGCTGACCGGCAATCTCATCGCCACTTTTTTGCGTGTAAAGCTGGAGATATTCGAATATCGGACCGTCATATTCGACAAAACCGTTACGAACCGAAGCGGCCCGCCAGCCGTTAGCGATCCAGTTGCGAACCGCCATCTGTTCAGGATAGAAATCTCGAGTTCCTTTTACCGGTGCTATCTTAGCCATAGTTTAAATGTATAGGAATTTGTATTTAACTTACGTTCTCTCAATAAGTTAGCATAATACCATCGGCTTCACACAGGGCGATCCAGCGAAAGCTGCCAACTACTGTTCCATGCCAATATACCTAACGGCTATAAAAGATCAAGCTAATATCATGATCGCGGAAATGGAATCGTCGATCATTGCTGTTATTTACTGACAATTTTCTACTTTACCGGACGGGCATGGTCGGTCATAATGGGGCTTGGCTGACCAGGCCTTGCAGGATAATCAGAATGCATCGCAAATAGTGTGCTGCCGAATTGCCTAACATGTACATTGAACCATTAAATTGAAAGGGAATCGAAGTGAGTAAAAAAGATATTTCACGAAGGGATTTTATAAAAACCTCGGCGGCTGTATCGCTGGCTGCCATGACCGTGGGCGCGAACAAGGCCTTTGCCGCCGGCTCAGACAAATTGCGGGTTGGTATGATCGGCTGTGGCGGACGGGGCACTGGAGCTACACTTGACTGCCTCAACGCTGACAAGGGCGTTGAAGTGGTAGCGATGGGCGACCTGTTCAAGGATCGACTGGATGGGTCACTCAATACACTCAAAAAAGAGTTTGCCGACAGGATAAAGGTCACGCCGGACACCTGTTTTGTGGGGTTCGACGCATACAAAGAGGTTGTCGCCTGCAAGGAAGTGGACCTGATCGTGACGGCGACGCCACCACATTTCCGGCCGATACATTTGAAGGCCTCGATCGAGGCCGGCAAGCATGTCTTTATGGAAAAACCCGTAGCCGTTGACCCGGTAGGTATCAGGTCGGTAATCGCCTCATCAGAGTTGGCCGACCGTAAAAAACTCGCCATAGTAGCGGGTACCCAGCGACGCCACGCAGCGGGCTACCAGGAAATCATGAAACGTATCCATGACGGCGATATTGGCGAAGTTGTTGGCGGACAGTGCTACTGGAATCAGGGTGGGCTATGGGTAGAAGAGAAAAAGCCCCAGTGGTCGGATATGGAATGGCAGTGCCGCAATTGGCTGTACTTTACCTGGCTCTCCGGCGACCATATCGTCGAGCAGCACGTGCATAACATCGATGTTATTAACTGGGCCTTTGGTTCTCATCCGGTAAAGGCTATGGGAATGGGCGGTCGTGAGGTACGCACTGACCAGAAGTATGGCAATATATTTGATCATTTTGCCATCGAGTTCGAGTACGCAAACGGTGCTCGGGTACTGAGCATGTGCCGTCAGATCGACGGATGTACTCATCGCGTTTCCGAGCGGATCGTCGGCACCAAAGGCACCAGCAATTGCTCTAACAAAATCGAAGGCTCTAACGCCTACCTATACGAAGGCCCCGATCCAGACGCCTATGTGCAGGAACACGCCGACCTCATCAAGAGCATCCGCGAAGGGAACCCATTGAACGAAGGCCGGCAAGTCGCCGAAAGCACAATGTCTGCGATCATGGGACGCATGAGTGCCTACACCGGACGCGAAATGAGCTGGGACTGGGCAATGAATACATCCACGCTTGACCTTTCGCCGTCCGAATACAAAATGACCGATCTGCCCGTCCAACCGGTAGCCGTCCCAGGCCAAACACAACTTATTTAATGCCTTAACTAGTACTACAGCGAGACTTAGCAGACCTTTGCCAAGTACATCATTGATTTATAAACTCAAACTGACCGATTCGTTAGAACAGGTTTAACATTCCGTCGCAAAATCAATCCGCCGACCGCCAATAACGCAAACGTCCCCGGTTCGGGAATTGGTATCATCACAAAACCGTGATAATCCTGGCTTTGCGGGTTAGTGCCGTAGCCGACAATGCAGCCGGCATTGTTGATATCATCGGCCCTTTCGATAACCCAACCAAGCTCTGACAGTTCCACCGTATTCAGATCGATCAACACACCGTCTTGCCAGAGACAGACACTGGAATTGCTTGCGGTGGAAAAGCCCCCGATAACATCTCCGTTGTCATTGATACGTACAGCCCAGCTTTCATCACACCCGGTATCGGCTAATGGTGCCATGGTGTCATTCTGCCAGATAAAAGCATGGCTTTGTCCAGCCTGGTCGTATGAATCGCCAACTACTTGGCAGGAACCAGCGTTGTTGATGCCCCTGGCCACTGCACTGACGTGACCATCAAGCTTTCCCAGGTCCTGCATTCCCAGCCCTTCTTCCCACAGGAAAGCCCGATCTCCACAATAACCAACCAATTGATCCGAGTTGTTTATGTCAAAGCCGCCGGCTATTTCATGCCAGGGTGGTGTTCCGGCAAGATCATACCTTTGGCCGTCTTTCCAAAACGAAGCGTTAGTTAAAGGTGTTGGAAATAAAGAACCAGCAACATGCCCGGAATCATTTATGGCGCTTCCCATCGAGAAATGTTCTCGTGGATTCTCCAGATAGTTTATTTGCCAATGATATGTTCCTGGCAGGAATGGATTTTGAACCTTCTCAAAGATACCGGGCCCCATTGCGTCCCATCCGAGCACCTGGTTGGAATTGTTGATATCACAGGCGCCACTGGCACCACCACCCACCAAATAATCAGTCGTGCTGCCATTCCAGGCAAAACCACAGTTGTCGGGTGAGGGGCCTTCTTCTGTCGAACCGACTACCCATCCGTTGTCATTGATTCCGAGGTTGGACACGCGCACTAGAGAAGACCACGGCCCAATCATCTCAGACCACTCAATCTCACCGAGATCGATTATTTCATAATCAACCGCTGAGCAAAGATGGGAGCCGGCTAAAAGAACGACCAGAAAAACAAAACCTATACGCTTCATACTCTCTCTCCAATGTTAAAACTTCTTTAATTTCGCAACTTTACCATTCCAGCAAGCGACCAACGGGAGCCGTTCTTTGCCAATTTTATGGAACATAAAAAGTGGCTATGCCACCTCCTTGATAGTAAACGTTGGTATAGACAAACCTCCATACCGATTGCTTGTAAGGGAATAAACTCTCTCTCATTTCAAGCCCTATTATACCCGAAACCCTCCTGTATGTCAATAGCTATTGGCGGAAATATGACATTATTCCTGAGCGGTCATAATTGCAGTTGTCACATATTGAGTTACAGTAATGCCAGGCCGGGGTTGTCACTATGATTAGCGGCACAATTATCTTTTCGTCTATATAATCGGCTCCTCATAAGAATCTGTACATGGATATGCCAAAAAATGACTGGTTTCTTCATGGGGGCTTTGCGCCCAAACTCCCAGGATTTTGCGCTTTAATGTCAATCCCGGAGTTTTTAGTTTGACTGTTT
>Ga0209705_10000178_pt1 | contig 33393 bp, 27 predicted proteins | sample PPLLaktember2015_5_FD_187262 | JGI IMG/M metagenome (GOLD analysis project Ga0209705, IMG submission 187262) | Freshwater sediment microbial communities from Prairie Pothole Lake near Jamestown, North Dakota, USA - PPLs Lake P8 Core (1) Depth... | ecosystem: Environmental > Aquatic > Freshwater... | reverse complement strand
TCTGCACTGCTTTGATCTCTATCCAGTTCATTTATATAACTCCTACTTTGCCGATATCTATGCATTTTTTAAGGTTTCGGCGCATTAAAATAGCAAAAAGCCTATATTTTACAAGCTGAAATAAAACAACCAAGCACATAGAAAGTGCAAGTATACCGAATACAGGCGTAAAGCTAATAGGGTCTCCGTATTGGCTAAGTACGTTAGCTGTTTGACTTATACAAACACCAAACATAGTAATAGTAGGCATCCAGCTATCCAATGCGTATTTGTAATATTCTATCAGCTTCTTTTCTGGTAGTTTATCTCGTTTTGCGTGTAGCCAATAAAGAGCCTTATTAAGGACATACACCTGTGCTTCGTCATCATCCGTAGTTACTTTCTCTTTAAGTGAGGCTAATAAATTCCAGCCATACTTGTGTTCTAGTAGTATTGCCTCTCTTTGAGTTAGAAATACTAAAGGAAATGCTATTTTTTCGTCTGTTTTCATATTATGGCTAACTATTGCAGCTGCCGATCCGTTAACAAATGTTTTCTTCATTGTTTCTCCTTATTTTGGTTATCTGTTCCTTTATCCACTTATTACAAGCGCCCTTTCCTCCTATAAATTCTTTCATACCAGAGGCTTTAAGGCTTAATATAAACCAATAAAGCCTATACACAATTTTGCTCATTTACGCTCCTCTGTTAAAGTTTAAGACACACTACTCCCTACGGTCCCTCTTAGTACACGGGTTAAGTTTTGTTAGGGCTGTTTATTAAACCCGTAGGCACACCTTCCCCGTGCTTCACACTCAGTTTTTAGTCCGGTGTACCTGTTTTAGCTTAGTAATATTAAACAAATACTCTTCGCGCCTCCTTTCCTCCTAGCGGTTAAGTTTATTCCGTCGGCTAGGAAAACTCAAGATACACTACCGCCGAACCTTACTCTAGGAATTCGGTTAAGTGTACCTCTATATACCTTTTTTGGCTAGGTAAAAACACCCTATTCTCGTCTTACCTAACTACATAGCTTCAGCTTATTATTGCCGAGGCTAGAAGAATACACGAATACTTACACCTATGGTTTACATAGGAAGTAGTATAAGTTTTAACTACAAGACCAATAGACATATATGGACACAACTAGCATAAATAACTAATTGTGTTTATATGTCTATTTAACGCCAAACAACCAACCAAACAAACAGAAACAAGCCTGAGTAAAGAAACAAGCATACAGGCTATAGAAGTAATAGGTTTCCATTAATTAACCTTTCTAGTCTTAACAATAGACTTCTTAGTTTCTTCTGCTTCTTTCTTAATTCTTCTCACAGCCTCTTTCAACTCAGACTTAGTGAGGGGAAGCAATAGGTTTTTTAGTTCTTCAGCAGTCATCCTCTTCTCTTTCTTCCTTGCTACGAAGGTCTATAACAGCAGGAAGACTACCACCGTCACTGATAGCACCGAATATGTGGCTTATCACCACAAAGCCAGCGACTACCCATATAAGTACTAGAAGCATACTCCTACTCCTTTGAAAACATTGAGGTTTCTCCGCAACTACCAATAAAAACACGTATTTACGCGAGCCCTGTTCCTGCGGTTAGTACTTGCGCTGACCGCGACCGGTACCAATGCATTTTTGGTGCCAAAATGGAACTGCCGCGAAAACATTGACGTTTTTCGGCTGGCACGCGACTTGCACGTCACGAAAACCACGACATTCTCGCCTGTGTGCGCATGTAGGTGCATGTAGGCAAACTCCAAAAACCGCAATGTTTTCGCGCACTTGACGCGCTGCGTCACGACCACGACATTTTCGCCTGTGCGTCTTGGACCTACACGCGCGCACATGTAGGTGTAAGTAATACATGTAGGTATAAGTACGACATTCTGTCGTATGGTCTATGCGTATAATGCCTAAACGAACGATTCTTAGCGAGAGAAACGCATTCTTTTATTCATAGCGTGGTGGGTCAGGGTGTGTGGGCCAGGAAGTAATGCGCGCCTGGTGTAAGAAATAGGTGTTATGGTCCGCAGGACCTAGACCCCACCCTTACTATTCTAAGGTACTGCGCGCGTATTAAGTTCAGGCTTAATTTCACTGTGTCTATAGGTTTGCAGTATATAAAAAATATAAAAAATACTAATAAAATATATATAGTAAGTAGTCGTAAAGAAAAAAGAGAAACCTATGTATAAAGACTTAGAAAAACAAAAAGAATATTGTAGAAAGTGGCGTAGTAGAAATAAGTCACATATAAAGAAGTACCGTGACGGTAGAGTATATAATTATAACCGTTATAAATGTGCAGCAATAAAAAGAAACCTAATATTTTCACTTACTTATGAACAATTTTGTAATATTGTTAGTTTAAAGTGCCATTATTGTAATTGTTTTTCTGAAGGACATGAATATTGTGGTATAGACAGAAAAGACAACTCTATAGGTTATACTATATTCAATTGTCTTCCTTGTTGTGCCATGTGTAATAAAATGAAACTTGCGCATTCCTACGACAATTTTATATTAAAATGTGTTCAAATAGCCAACCAATATAAAAACCTATGTATAAAGACTTAGAAAAACAAAAAGCCTAGCGTAAGTGACTTTATTACACATATAAAAAAATACTAAATTATTTAGAGGTAGACTATTAATGTGTGACTTAATATACACTGAGCCGGATGGTTATGTTACTCCTTGCAAAGGTGTTATTACTTCTTTCCGCACAGTAGACAATACATTATATAATGCTTGTAGTTTTCATATAAATTTATATAAAACAATAGAGGTTTTATTAGGTATGGGCTATGATCTGGAAATACTAGAAACTCTTAATTTAGCACAAATAACTAAACTATACGCAGAAATACCAACTTATTATAAGCGAGGTTATTTTCAATATGCCACTAAAAAGCGGAAGTAGTAGAAAAACTATAAGCGCTAATATAGCAGAACTTATACACAGCGGGCGTAAACCTAGCCAAGCAGCAGCAATAGCGTATAAAAAAGCGCGCAAAGTTAAAATACGTAGGAAGCGTAAACATGGAAAATAATGACGGTTACGAAGCAGTAATAACAGACTGGGATCCTACAAGACAACGAATACACGGAGACGGTAGAACAGGTAGACGTATAGCTATGCAGAAAGCCTCCTACCAGGAAATAAGTACCACTAAAATGTTTGAGGACTTATTGTCTATATTCGTCAGTACTATTAACAACTTAAACCAAGCAAGTACGTCTCAGGTTGGCGGGCTAAACTCTAGGCAAATAAACGACATGAGTAAGTTAGTTGCAACTATGACCATGCTTAATAAAGAAATAAGAGAAACTACTAAAGACAGCAATACTTTACAAGGCTTAAGCTTTCCAGAACAATTACAGGTAGTTATGGAAGCACTTAAGAAAATAGGAGCTATATAATGGGAACCACTGCTTCACAAAAATTAATAATAAGACCTTATACACCAGACGACGTTAATTTCATTATTAAGTCTTGGCTAACTAGTACTAGGTTTGACTTACAAATAACGGACCTAAAAGCAAGTCTAGACATAATACGTTACGAATCGTTAATGCGTCCTTCAGTACAAAATGTAATGGCGCGCTGTGGAGTTTTAGTAGCGTGTGATCCAGAAGACTACTCACATATATTTGGTTTTATTTGCGGCGAGCACCAAGAGCACTCATTTGTTGTTCATATGGTATATGTTAAGCAGTTTGCCAGAAAGAACCACGTAGCCACTGTATTATTAAACCGCGCTAATAAATATAAAAAACCAGTAGTTTCTAGCTGGACCTCAAGTATTATAAATAAAATAGAAAAAGAAATAGGAAGAAAGCTTTGTGTTTATGACCACAAAATGTTAGAAATTATGTGGGGTGCTAAATTTGAGCCTATAGCGAGACTAGTAACAGAAGGAGCCAAAGAATGAATTTAAAATATATATGTTTAACTCAGCCTATACAAGCTGGCGGTACACTAGGAATGGGAGCCACTAAGCTTATTAGGAAAGCAGATGTAGAAGAGTTATTTATTAAAGGTAATTTTGTAATGGCCGTTAAGAAAGGTAAAGTTGTTAAATTTCCTTTAGCCAATATTCTATTTTTTGAGGAAGAGGAAGAACCTATTGTAACAAATGAATAAATTAGACGCTTTTTCAGTAATAGGCGAATATGCTAGGTTACATGGCAAAGAAGCTATAAATAATATACTACAGGCTAAACAGCCTAAAATAGACTTAACTAAAGATTTGTTTCCTATGCAAGTAGACTTTATTAACCATAAGTCTAAGCGTAAGGCTATGCTGTTTGGCCGCAGGTCAGGCAAGTCCTATGCCGCTGCGCACTACTTAATTAAAACAGCCTACGAGAATAAAGGCTGTTTATGTTCTTTTATAGGTATTACCGCCGGCTCAGCCAAGAAAATTATATGGGACATTATTATAGAAGTTTCTACACAATTTGACTTGAAAATAGAACCTAATATAACAAACATGCTGTTTTCCTTTCCTAATGGTTCTAAAATAATAATAGCCGGCGCTGACAACGAAAGAGAAATGCGTAAGCACTTAGGCGTACATAACGAATTAGTTATTATTGACGAATGCGGCGAGTTTGGTTCACACTTAGAGACTTTTATAAAGAAAACCATAATGCCTACGCTTATAGACACCGGCGGTACTATTTGTTTATTAGGAACGCCCGGAGACCTATGTGGTGGCTTCTGGTTTAAAGTAACCAAAGAGCTAATAAAAGGCTGGAAAGTGTGGAAAGGAAACATGCTGGACAACCCAAAGATGCCTATTTGGAAAGACAAGCCTAACTGGAAGAAACTAGCAAAAGCGGAGCTAGAAAGAGTTAAACTTGAAGAAGGCTATGATGACGAAAGTCCTCAATATATAAGGCAATATTTAGGCCGGTGGCACGAAGGTTCTAGTAGTTTAGTATATAGTAATTTTAGCTATGAAAACAACACCTATGAGGTATTGCCGAAAGATATACAGCATTGGAACCATCTAATAGGTATAGACTATGGTATAGAAGACGCTAGTTCCATAGTAGTTGCTGCCTATTCAGAACATACTAATAATTTATATATAATTGAAACATATAAAAAACCAGGACTTACGCCAGAAGAAATGGCGTATAAAGTTAAGTTTTATTACGACAAATATGAACCAGTTTCAATAGTTGCCGATGGTAATGGTATTGGAGCTGCCTTTTTAAGTCAGTTAAACTCTATGTATGCGTTAGGAATTAACCTGGCTGCCAAAAAAGACAAAGCGTCATTTATTGAATTATTAAATGATGACTTCAGGCTAAAGAAAATAAAAATAAATAGGAACGCAGAACCATTGCTTACAGAAATAGCGACATACCAGTGGAAAGATAGCCAACAGAAAATTTTACCTGCTGTAGCTGAGGACCATTGTTGTGACGCGTTATTATATTTGTGGAGAGAATCATTGCACTATTTAGGCAGAAAACCTAGGAAAATACCAACTAGGCACGAACCAGGCTACGGCAAGTATTTGGTAGAAAGAGAACTAGAGGCTATGGAAGAGGCAAAAAACGCCAATGAATGGGAAGAGTTAGCAAAAAGTGAGGGGTATAAATATGGAGACTAAAGTAGAGTTTACCGTAGAGCAGATAAAAGACTTAATTACCTTTGCCAAGACAATGAATATAAAGCACTTTATATTAGGTGACTTACAAATATTATTCAATGACGAAAACACTATGTATCAAGGCACAGAAATGACTGCCGATGAACTAATGTTTGGTAGTAAAAAGCGTTAAACGGAGTTAAAATGGTAGTCGTAAAATGGTGGGAAAAAGACAAAGACGAAAAACATTTGGCTATTTTTGAGCTAGCAAAACGACTTGAGCACATTAACGAAGGAAGACACGATCGGCTATTAAACTACGCCAGACTGTATAGTAACTACGACATAGCAGGTTTAGATCCACACAATTATATAAGAAGTAATGACATAGGGTTTCTTGAATTAGAGGGAGAGCGGTCAAAATACAATTTAATAGGTTCAGTGGTAGACACTTTAGTTTCACGAATAGCTAAGAATAAACCTAAAATAAATGTTCTACCTACTGGTGCCAATTGGACTATACAGACTAAAGCACGTAAATTAGAGCGTTACATACAAGGTGTATTTTATGAGACTAGTGTATACGACAGCGGAATACTAGCCTTCTTACAAGCAATTTGCTGGGGAACTGGCGTCGTGTATCCGTTTATGAATGACGACGGTAATATAGAAGTAGAAACAATTCCAGTGCATGAATTATGGGTAGATCCTAGAGAAGCTATTTATGGCAAACCTAGGCAAATATTTAGACGCAAGCATATGGACAAATCAGTACTGTCCGAGTTGTTTAAAAAGAATAAATTAGACATAGAAACGGCAGGAAAGCTGTTAGACGAGAGCGATCCAGGAGAAACAATTTCTGACCTGGTAACTGTTATAGAAGCCTGGAGGTTGCCTACTTCATTAAGTTCGGAAGATGGAAGACACACTATATGTGTAGACAATGCTGTACTTTTAGATGAAGAATATAATAAAGCAGACTTTCCTTTTGTATTTTTACGCTGGAAACGCCCACTTATGGCTTTCTGGGGTATAGGTTTAGTACAAGAACTAATGGGAATACAGTTAGACATTAATTATACGCTTAGTAAAATACAGAAAGCACATCATTTACTAGCGAATCCACATGTTTATGTTCATGTTGGTTCTACAATTTCTAAACCGCACATACAAAGAAATGACACAGGTTCAATAATTCCTTATAGTGGGGCAGTGCCGCCAACAGTACAAACTTTTCAGGTAATACACCCTGAAATATATCAGCATTTGGAAGCACAAATGCGAAGAGGTTACGAAATTGCTGGTGTTTCTCAACTAGCCGCACAGTCTAAGAATGTATTAGGACCTAATGCTTCAGGTGCAGCCATAAGAGAACTATCCGATATAGAGTCGGAACGTTTCGCAGTTGTTTCACAGGACTATGATGAATTTTATGTTAATTTAGCAGATAAAATGATTGACTTGGCTAGAGAAGCCTATAAGACAGACGAAGGAGCTAAATTAAAATTCACTGTCAAGGGCAAGAAATTTATAGAACAAATAGACTGGAAAGAAATAGACTTGGATGCAGACCAGTTTGTATTAGAACTAGAAGCAGGAAGTAGTCTACCAAAGTCAAAAGCAGGAAAAATACAAACTGCTACAGACTGGCTACAAGTTGGTGCCATAACTCCACAAGAATGGAGAGACATAATAGAAATGCCGGATCTAGAAAGAAAGCGAGAAATAGAAAAAGGACCAGAAGAATATATTAAGAAAGTTATCGAGGAAATGTTATATGAAGGAGTTGTTATAGAGCCTGAAAAATTTGACAACCTTTCTTTTGCGCTGAAATATGCCATATTAACATATTCAAATGGAAAAATAAATGGTGCACCAGAAGAGCGTTTAGACTTACTGAGACAGTTTATAGAAAAGGTGGATGCAATGTTAGCGCCTCCTCCAGAAGCAATGCCTGCTCCGCAGGAAGGTTTGCCGGGCGAAATAGCAGCTCCTTCTACTGCTCAAATGCCGCCTCCTATACCAGGAGCTCCGGGAGCCGTGCCAGCACCAAATATGTAATAAAAGGAGCTAACAATGAGCGACGAAACAGAGCAAAATTTAGACACTATACTTAAAGCGGCAGAAGCAAGAGGCTTAATACCTTCAGACGAAGAAGTAAAAGCATTAGAAGGCGAGCCAGAAGTAGAACCGGAAGTAAAACCAGAGCCTAAGAAAGAACCGGAAGTAACAGAAGAAGAAAGAGAAATCCTACATCCTAAAGTTATTGCATTGTCTAGAAGAGAAAATGTTATAAGAAAGCGGGAATCAGAACTAAAAGATCTAGAAAAGCAGAAACAAGAGTTTGAACAGCAGAAGAAAAGTCTAGACGGAATGACTTTAAGCGAGTTTGTCAAGCAGAAAAACTATACTTATGAACAGGCTTTAAAGGAATTTCTAGGAACAGGAGACAAGCCAATAACTGATCAAGAGTCAGCTTTGGCTGTAAGACTAGAAAAAATAGAAAAACAAACTGCTGAAAAAGAAGAACAATTAAAAAAACAGAAAGAAGAATTAGACCTAAAAGTACAGCAAGAAGAAGCAGAGAAATATGTTACGAGTTTGCGTAAGTTCTTGGACGACGGAGCAGAAAAATATGAGCTAATAACAGCTTCAGACAACCACAAACTTGTTTTAGATACAGTGCTTGAACACTACAATGAAACAGGCGAAGAGCTACCATGGGAACAAGCAGCCGAGCGAATAGAAGCCTTTTTAGAGGAAGAGTTAACAAAGAAAATAGAGAAGTTACTAAATACTTCGAAAATAAAAAATAAATTAGGAAAAGTAGGAAAATCAGAGCCAAAAAAACCAGAGCCTATTAAAGCGGGAATTAGACAGCAAGAACCTACAACAAAGACATTGTCTAATAAAAACACTGCCTCAAACATAGTGGAAGACTCAGATATTGAGGATCCAGAAGAGGCATACAAGCAAGCGTTAGCGTTTGCTAGAGAAAAACTAATTTAATAGGAGAATATTATGGCTACTTTAGATTCTACTACTGGTGCAGCTCTTTTAAAGAAAATGTATCCAGTAAAGGTGATGGAGAAATTAACATTCACCAACCGTCCGTTTTTGGCAATGGTTCCAAAAGGCGTATATGGCGGGTCCTCTGTTGACTTCGCTATTCATTATTCAGATCCACAGGGCATTGCTACTGATCTAGCAGATGTTACTGAAGGTCCATCAGGCTCCAAGCAGTTTAGTGCTACAATGCGTAGTATTGAAGCTTCTGCCTCAGTAGATGGAAAACTAATAGAGAAATGCGCTGCTGGCGATCCAGCTGCTTTCGTTGACCCACTCAAAGATGAGTCGTCAAACCTTATTAACAGCGTTTCCAACGTTCTTGCAGCTCAGCTGTATAGAACCGCTGGTGGAGCACTAGGAAAGGTTTCTAGCGTCACTGCTACTACCCTAGTACTTACGAACCCATCCGATGCTGTTAACTTTCCAGTAGGTATGTATGTTGGTGCCGATACGGTAGACGGCGGAGGCACTGTTCACTCGGGCTCAGAGCCAATTACTAAAGTTGACGCAAATACAGGCATATTGACTGCGGCTGCTTGGACTGACATTACTGGCATTGCTGCTGGTGACTTTTTGTTCAGACACGGAACCTACGACACTTGCTTCCACGGTCAAGGAAGCTGGGTTGCGAAGAATGCTTCTGATGTTGGAACGTTGTTAGGCGTTGATCGCACTGTAGACGTTGAGTCGCTAGGTGGCTTGCGTGTGAGTTCTTCGGACGTAAGCGGTCTTCCAATTGAGCAGAAACTGCAGCATGGTCTAATGCGCTGCGCTATCAAAGGCGCTTCGCCTGACAAGATCTTCCTGAACCCGGTTGATTACAATGACTTGATCATTGAGCTAGGTTCTAAAGTTCAATACACCGAATTTAAAGTTGGTGTTGTCGGCTTCGGCGGCGTAAGAATGAATGGACCAACCGGTGAAGTTATGGTAGTTGCTGATAGATTCTGTCCTGTAAAGGAAGCAAGAATTAACCAGATGAACACCTGGAAGCTATTAACCACCTCCGGTGGAACGCCTAAGTTCTTGGACTTAGACGGAAGAGTTGCTCGCGCAGCTTCTTCATATGCTTATTCGTTTAGAGCTGGCATATTTGGTAACCTTATATGTACCGCTCCAGGCTTCAACTGCGTAGTTGACCTTAGTTAATTAAGAAATAGGTAAAGGGGGCTTAAAAGCCCCCACCTATAATTTACTCATTCAAAGGAGAGTATTATGTCAGCAATAGGAAAAGTATGGGCACAGACTATAAGTAGAGGGACAGTTATTCTGTCTGGTAGTGCCAATTTAGACGTAAATGCAGATGGCGCGTCTGTTGACGGCTATGATGCATACGGCGAAGGTTTTACTGTATCGGTAATTGCAGATGGTGAGGTAGAAGTAACACCGCGCCAACTTCCGTCTCGCATTTTGTTTGCTAGTGGTGTTGTTGCTACTAGTCCAGACGCTATGACGTTAGGAACTCAGTATGACGTTGTGTGGGAGGCACAATCTGCTTCAAATGCCGATGTGTTTGACAATAGTAAAATTAAGTTCCATATATTAGATAAGTCTACTGCTCTGCACGCTAAGCCAAAACCTAATGAACGGTTCGCGTTCTTAATTATAGTGCAGCACGGGAAGCAGTAATGAAAGCACCAGCATTGTCAATATTACTAATGGATAAGAAAGATAAGAGTAAAGAAGAGCCTGTTAAAGAGAAAGAAGCAGATGACTTTACTATAATTGCGGAAGAACTTATGGCATTAGCAAAAGAAGACGATCCTGAAGGTTTTGCAGCTGCATTGAAAGACTTTGTGTGGATGTGTATGGAAAATAAAGAGTAATTGGATAGGTTTCTGGGGGGTTCCGTTTAAAAACGCCCCACAATTCAACAGAGGATAATAATAATGTCTGTTACGCTAGATACCTTGATGCAACAATGTCGTGATCGTGCCGACATGACCGATAGTGAGTTTATTGAGGATGCTGAGCTAATTCGCTTAATAAACCGCTCACAAGAAGACTTATATGACGTCCTAGTGTTGAACTACGGCGTAGACAATTTCGTAGACGGCTACGAATTCACAACCGCTGTTAGCCAAACTTCTTATGGTATTCCTACAAATATTTACAAACTATGTGGTTTAGACCTTAAAGTCAACTCAACTTGGTATAGCTTGCTGCGCTTTTCTCATGCAGACCGCAATAAGTATTTAAACGCCACAGAGGAAATAATTGATGGTAAGCCAAGAATTAGGTATATATTAAGAACCGGACACCTAGAACTACAACCAGCACCAACTGATACTTATGGTTGTAGGCTGTGGTATGTTCCTCAAATAACTCCCCTAGTTAATACCTCAGACACAATTAAAAATGGTATAGTGGACAGCTTTGCTAGTTATATTATAGCAGACGTTGCTTTCCGCATGTGTTCTAAAGAGGAAACAGAGCGCCCTGATCTTGCTGCAGAAAGAACAGAAATACTTCAGAAAATTATAGCCGCAACAGAACGAGACATAGACACTCCTTCGCCAGAACCAGATAGTGGCGTAACGCTGTTTAATTTGAAGTTACAGGCACGCTATAAAGCTGATGCAGTAACAGACCGCAGTATAAGCGAAACTGAATTAGAACATTATATAAATCAGTCTTATGGCGAATTACAAGACATACTAGAGAAAGCAACGGGAAACTATTATTTTCTAGATGGCTATGAGTTTGTAACAGAAGTAAACAAACGAGATTATGATTTGCCTGCCGACTTTTATAAGCTTGGTGGAGTGGATTTGGTTATAGGTACAGATAAATATAGTATACCAAGATATAATTTTATAGAACGCAATTTATATGAAAATACTTCATTACACCTATGGAACGGAACACCATTCTTACATTATGAATTATTACAAAATAGTATAAGATTACTTCCTGCTCCGACCGCAGTATATAATATAACTCTGTGGTATTCAAAACGTTTAAGTACATTAACCAAAGAATCTGATAAAATGTCTAACATAATAATTAGAGATTGGTCAGAATATATTACAATAGATGCTGCTATTAAAATATTAAATAAGAAATTATTAAATTTGCCGCCACAGCAAATGCAAGGAACACAGGCAGTTATAACTAATTTACAAGGACAAAAGGCATCTATGTCTGAGCGTTTAAAAGAAATGGTAGAAAATAGAGATTGGGGCGCTCCGTTAAATGTTGTAGACACAGAATTATTAGATGGCGCATTCTGGAAATACTAATGACTAAGCGTTTAATAATTCACCAGCCCAAGCCAGTTACTAAAGATCTAGAAAGTGCCGTAAAACAAATAGTTTATGATTTAATAATGGCTCAGCAAAAAATACAAGTTATTTTAGACGAAATAGCTAATAAGCCTCACCTAGATAGTTTTTTGTTAGAAGATGTGGAATTAACGACTGGTATAGTTAATTATATAAATCATAAGTTAAATAGACGTATTAGGGGCTTTAAACTTTGTGGACAGAATGCAAACGCTGTTATTTGGGAAGATATAACTGTAACAGTTGATAATAAAAAACAAATAGCATTACAATGCAGTGCTGACGTTACCTGTAGTATTGAGGTTTTCTAATGACGTTATTAAAGGAACAAATAGTAACCATTCCTCTTACTGGCGGACTTAATACCAAAGTAAGCGAAAAGCTATTAGAACCTGGCTCAAATTTAGAGTTAGAAAATGTTTATATGGATAAGACTGGAGAGATACACAAGCGTAATGGTTATTCTAATTTAACCAAAGTTACGCAAATGGTTTCTACATCTATTGATGATGGAACGTTAGATTCTGCCAACTCATTACATTCTTACAAAGATCAGTTAGTTCTTATAGGTTCAGATACCGCATCCACTTCTCAAACAGTTCACGGTCCACATATATGGGTTAAAACGGACAATTCTAATAAATGGGTAGCCGCGGGACACTACCAGCCTTGCACTTTTGAGACAAAGCGATTAAGCACCTCAAGACAAGACTATTGTAATCCATCAATAGTTGAGGGGAATGGTTTACAGGTTATTACTTACCAGTGTGGTTCTGTTCCTTATTTTGATTTAATAGATGCAGAAACGGGCATTAAATATAAAGAGCGTCAAAGCATAGAGGCAGGCGGCTATGCTCCAAAAGCAGTTTACATTGAAGACAGATACGGAAAGCATTTTTTGGTATTGGCTTATGATCCTGGCGATAAACTTGCAGGCCGTATTATAGATGCTGAAGACCCAGGCTCTATTACTTCAATTACTGTTTCTACACAAGTTCACGCTACTGATATTTTGTGGGATATTGATGCTGTTGAATATCCCGCTCATTATGATGATGCAGAGGGTGATTTAGATGCTTACCAAGAAGCAATAATAGTTTGGAAAAACGATGGTGGGTATATTTCAAGAGATGCCCTCACCGGACTTGGTGTATCACATACTTATAGTCAAATAGAAGATACGCCTAAAAATTGTTTAGCTATTAAATATGTTGAAGACCCAGAACAAGGTGGAAGAATATTTATTGTTTATCAGGCACATTCAGATGGCGCTATAGACGGCTATGCTTATGATCCAATATTTACTGCAGCACAAACACGTGCTGCGAAGGTCGAAATAACCAGTGCCCACCCGGCAGAAAATGTTAAACAAATAACGCTGGCATCTGATACTTGTTATTCTGGTAACAATTTAAGTATATTTATTGAAGTAGAGGGCGATGCAGAACACAAAACCTATACTAAACATATATATACAGATTTCTTGTTAGCCCCTGATAGTCCTTTCAGAACTGCTTATCACGTAGGTTTAGCCTCTAAAGCTTTTACTTATAATAACCAAGCTTATGTGTTACTAACACATCATTCATATGGGCAATCTACTTATTTTCTTGGTTGTGTAAGAGATTCTGGTTCTGATTGGGTATATCCTGCTAAAATATTTTATGGAATAGGCGGTGGGTTAAATACATACAATGGGTTGTCTAATGTCATACAATATGGCACTAACCAATTTAAGGTTTGTGCTTTAAGACAGTCACGCTTTATTTCAGGAACAATAAGAGATAAACAACTGGCTTCTATTTTGTTTAATTTAGAGCCAGAGCCGCTACCATCAGTTAGAACAGGTGAGTCTATGCTGATAGGCGGCGGGATAATAACTTGTTTTGACGGAAAATCGCAGGAACATAGTTTTCACTTATATCCAGAGAATATTTCCGTTGAATATCCCGCCGGCTCTGTTGCGGGCGGTGTTGGAGATGGCTACCGATCATTTGTAGCGGTATATTCTTACATAGATCGTAATGGTGAATTACAACGATCTGCGCCATCTGAAGCTTATGGTATTACTTTTGATCGCGGCACAGATACACAGTCCGGAACAGTAAATGTTCCTTATCTGAATCAGCAAGATAAAGATAATAAATCAGCCTATGGTAAAGTAGAAATATATCGCACTATTGCTGGCGGAACTACTTATTATTTAGAAATTGCACAAGATAGTCCAAATTCAGCTATTTCAGATGATTTGAACGCTACTAATTCAACTGATACTGCTGATCATATACACGAGTCACACGAGATATTATATACAGAAAGTGGTGAACCACCAAATATAGGGCCCCCTGGTGCTGTTATTATAGCAGCGCGCACCGATAGAGTATTTTTGGTGCCTATGGATGATCCCACAGCTATATGGTATTCTAAACCAAAAGTTGCAGGATTAGGTATAGAATTTAGTGATGAGATGGTTATGCGTATTGATGTAGATGGGCCCAATACTGGTTTGGCTTGTATGGATGACCAAGTTATTATATTTAAAGAAAGCTCTATATATGCTGTAGCAGGCTACGGACCTAACACTTTAAACCAGGATAGTTTCTCTACCGTAAGACCCATTGCTACTGATGTTGGTTGTATTAACCAGAATTCAATAGTAACTATGTCTCAAGGCGTTGTGTTTCAATCTAAAAAAGGTATATTCTTATTAGATCGATCACTACAAACAACTTATATAGGTGCACCAGTAGAGTACTATAACGAATATGAAATTAAAAAGACTGTAATAGTTGAAAACCACAACCAAGTACGGTTTATATTAAAAGATAACAATACTATGCTGGTGTGGGATTATTATCACAATCAGTGGTCTACTTGGACTAATCATTCAGCACAAGACACAATTATGCATGGTGATGATTTCTATTATGTTACTTCCGCAGGACAAGTTAAAAAACAGAACGCTACTTATTTAGACTGCGGACACATAGTTGGTTTTTCTGTTAGAACGCCGTGGATTAAAATGGCAGGAATTCAGGGTTTTCAGAGAATTAAACACGCTCTTGTTTTGGGTGAATATAGATCAGCACATAATTTGGTTGTTAAAGTATATACAAATTTTGATGATTATACGGTACAACAAACAGCCACATATAATACTAAAACAAACCATGTGTTAGGTGAACCGCTACAATACGATATACATCTAAAAAAACAAAAATGTCAGGCAATGATGTTTGAAATTTATGACGACAATCAGTCAGGCACTATGGAAAGTGCCAGACTTAATGCTATTAGTTTAGAAGTAGGCATTAAAGAAGGAAAGGTTAAACTTCCGAATAGGAACAAATTATAGGAGTTATGAAATGGCGAATCCATTAGATATATTAAACCCTGGGACTACTGGTGGCGGCACCGGAGGAGGAGGAGGAGGAGGAGGCGGAGGTGGTGGATTAATGGACCTAGCAAATAATTTTTATGGAAGTTTGTTTGGTAAAGGAAAAAATGACGGCGGCGCCAGGGGACCACAAGCCTATACTCCAAGAGAAAGTTATTTTAAAGTAGATCCGTCAGGAAGACTTGGTGGCATGTGGCAACAGGGTGCACAAACTGCTCCTGGACGTGGTGCTGCACAATTTCAAATGACTCCACAGCAACAACAGGCTTTAATGCAACAAGAACAGCTTAGAAAACAGCAGCTTGGTTATTTGTCTCAATTACAGGCGCAGGCTGCTGGAACTGGTGGCCCGTCTGCTGCTGAACGAATGATAGAAGCACAGCGTGGAAAAAATGTTTCACAGGCAATGGCTTTGGCTGCTTCACAACGTGGTATTAACGCCGGAGCTGCTGCTCGTGGTGCACAACAGCAAGCAGGACAAGCAGGATTAGAAGCAACACAACAAGGTGCTATAATGCGTGCTCAAGAACAAGCACAGGCGCAGCAGATGTTAGGCGGCGCTTTATCTGGCGCTAGAGAACAAGACATAGGTTTGGCTCAACTAGGACAGCAGGCAGGACTAGCTAATTTACAGTCAGAACAAGGACAGCGACAATTGAATGACCAAATGACGCAATATTATTTAGGAATGGGTATGAGTTTGGAGCAGGCACGATTACAAGCACAAATGGAAATAGAGCGACTAAGAGCAGAACAGCAAATAGCACAAAATCAGGCTATAGTTGCACAATCAGAAGGCTCAGCAAACAGAAGCTCAGGTGTGTGGGGCGGTCTTATGACTGGCGCTGGTTTGTTAGGCGCTGCAGCTCTAATGTCGGATCGCAATGTTAAGAAAAATATTAAACCAGAAGAAGGCAAAAAACTAAATGAATTTATGGACGCACTGGAGTCTTATGAATTTGACTATAAAGATGAGTCTTTAGGCAAAGGCAAACAACACGGTATTATGGTTCAAGATCTAGAAAAGTCAGAAATAGGTAAAGGTTTGGTAATAGAAACTCCAATTGGAAAAGCAATTAACACTACCAAAGCAGTTGGTCCAATATTTTCAGCTCTAAACCAGATAAACCGCAGACAAAAGAAATTAGAAGCAATGATGAGGAAAAAATAATGGCATTATTTATAGGCGAAACACCTGAATATTATAGTGTTTTAAACGGAAACGAAACACTAAAAATACCTAAGTTTGGTCTGTCAGGAGAAATACAACAGCAAATATTAAGTTTGCCAAAGGCTCCAGCCGCTTTGCCAGTACCTCAAGTTGCTGCTGGAATACAAGCGCCAAGAGAACCAACAACTGATCCAAAACAGTATTTTGATATTCCTCAAGCCGCAGTACCTACTGCTGGACAGCAAATAGCTTCCGGCGCAGGACGTTTAGCAGGAATGATAGGAATGGCTGGAGGTGTACCAGAAGGCGGCGGTGGTTTACAATTAAGTGGTGGCCCGGCCGCTAGTGGTGGCAATTTAGCAATACCAGAGTTAGAAGGAATGTCATTTGGCACGCCAAGACTTAGTTTAGAACCACAGTTTATGCCCCAGGTTACACCTTCAGTTCCGGGCGCAGGAATGGGTGCGTTAGGAACGCCAGCACTAACACCGCCAACAATGCCTAGCGAGTGGCAAAGTTTTGGTGGAACAGGAGCTGGTGGAATAGGACAAGTTGCTGGCGCTGCTTTACTTGGTGGAGCGTTAAAACCTGATACAGGACAGACTTATAAACCTACAGCTGAAGCTTCAGGAATAACAGGACAGGTGGCGCAGCCGTCAGTTTTAGACTTTGCGGGACAAGAAGGAACTGGAGCATTTAATGTTGAAATGCCAAATGCAGAAGAAGCAAAAAGATATCCAAGTATTGCAGCAGGAATGCCAGAAGTAGTGACCCCACCAAGATATATGCCTCCTGCCGCAGACAAAGCATCAGATGTTACAAAAGATATGATAAGTAATTATAATTTTGCCGGACAAGAAGGAACTGGTGAATTTATTGTAGGACAACCAAATATAAGCCAACTTGGCACACAAAAATGGAGTGAGGAAAAACAAACACTTGAGCCAGGATTACAACGTCCTGCGCCAAATACAGATTTAACAACATTACATAGTCCAGAGCAAATGAAATATAGAGAAGAACTTAGAAAGGCAGATATGCAATCAGCTGTTGATAATAGAAATGATGTTAAACGACTAAATGAAGAATTAAAAAAGACAGAAGATGAATTAAATAATAAAAAACTTGAGCCTTGGTCAGATAAATCATTTGGCGAACGAATGGGAATAGGCTTAGCATTTGCTTTAGCAGCAGTAGGGCAAGGTATAGCACAGCGCGATCCTAGTGTTGTTATGAGCCAATTTTTAGGTGCTATGAACCAAGATATTGAAAAACAAAAAGGACAAATTGCATCTAAAAAAGAAAGTGCCAGAAATGCTTATAAACGAGCTATGGATATAGTTGGAGATCAGCGACAAGCAGAATTATTAACAAAAAGCTGGATGTTAGAAGACTTAAACATGCAGACGCAAGATCTAATGTTTAGAGTTGGTAGAGAAGATCAAAAACAAACAATTGCACAATTTAATGCAACTTTACAAGAAACAAAACGACAGCATAATCAACAGTTTGGACTTGGTTTACTTAACGCACAAAATAATGAAAAACAATTAAATATGATGGAGAATAGATATAAAGCAGAAGCAGAGGCAAAAGCAGCTAAGGAAAGAGAAATACCGGCTACTTTGGTGAAAGATCTTGGAAGTATGATGGCATCTAAAACAGGAATAGAAGAGTTGTTTAAATCTTTTAATAGAGTTGGCGTGGAAGTATATGCTGGCTCTTCAATTATTCCATTTTTTCATACTGAGGCAAAAACACACAATCTTAAGAGAACTGCAATGGCTCAACAATTAAATAAAGCAATTAATGGCGGTCGCGCTTCAGATCAAGACTTTGCTAAAATAATGGAATATATGCCAGATGCATCAGATACAAAAGCATTTGCTGCAGAAAAAAAGAAAAATTTAATTGAATATGCAATGAAACAACAGGCTGGACTTCTAACATCCGCTGAATATGCGAAATACCCAGTAGATAAATATAATGAAGACTTTACAAACGCTTGGGGCATTACACCTCAAGACTTTTTGGCACGTCAGTATGCTGATGTTGGAATAACTCCTCCGCCATCACGAACAATGTCTAAACCTAAATCATTTAAGACCTATTAAGGGGCAACAGTGAACAGACTTGAACAGTTTACGCAGGATCGTAACAATCCTAATAAAATAGTAGTTAGGGCCCCAGACGGTAGCGTTGGGACTGTGGATAAGACTGATTTTGAGTCCTATTCGCAAGAAGGCTTTACTGCTCTTTCTGCCACAGATATAGACAAATATACACAAGAGTTGGCAACAGAACCACAAGACACAGAATCAAAGGAATATAGAATACACAGCGTATTAACTGATTTGCGAAATCCTAATAAGATCCCTATGGTTTCAGCAGGTGGAGAGTTCGGCACTATTAATAAAGAAGATATAGGTGATGCTATACAGCAGGGTTTTAGAGAAGCTAATAAAGATGATATAGTAAATAAGTTAAAAGAAATACATTATAGTGGTGCTTTGGCTGGTCCGTCAGAGAATATTCAGCCTGCAACAGAAGCGGGCTGGAAAGAAATAACAATGGCTGATGTTGCTGCTGCTAGACAAAATCAGCCACAACAAGTATCACAAGAGCAGTCAATACAAAAAGAAACATCTGTTTTAGCCAGAGCACTAACAGCAGATAAAGAGAAATTAAAGTATTTTGATGAAGACGTTGCTTCTGGAAAATATATGATGATAGATACTTCTGGAGATATGAAAGCAGTTTCACCAGAACAGTATAAATTTGTTCAAACAAGGGGGTACAGAGAGGCGTCTCCAGAGGAAATTCAATCTAAGAGAAACAATATAATATATGGCGAAGGTGGGTTAAACAAAGGTATTGCCGCTGTTGCTGGTGTTCTTCGTGGACTAACGATGAGTGCTTCAGACGTTGTAGCAACACACCCCTTAGAGTCATTAACTGGTAGTATATTGGGATATTCTTCTGGTGGCTTACCAGGGGCAATTATACAAGGTATGACTATAGCCCCTACGGTAAGAAGCACACTGAGACCACTTGGTATTGAAGCACCAGCAGTATATGAAGATTATAAGAATGCAATGAAGGAAGAGATAGATCAACTACAAGAACAAAACCCAGGACCAAGTATTGCTGGTGAAATAGCTGGAGCTGTAATTCCTGCTTTGTTTTCTGGCGGAATGTCTATAGAAGCAACTGCTGCATTAAAAGTGGCTCAGACTACAAAAGCTGCTGCTGCCGCTGGCGCTAAAATTGGCTTTATGTCTAAAGCATTAGATACTCTCAGATCTGGTATTGGAATAGTTCCTTCTACCACAGGGTCGCCAGGAGCGCTTTCTCTACTTGGTAGAAAAATAGAAGCTAAAGTATTAGGCTCTGCTCTTGAAAAAACTGCTTTAAGAAGAATAGAAGCCAAAATGGCATCAGGAGCAGCAGAAGGAGCAATATATGGAGCAACTAGTGAAATAGGAAGAATATCATTAGAAGATGACCCTCTAGCTTGGGAATCTATACTTCCTAATTTTGGACAAGTATTTTTTGGTAGTTTAGCCGGCGGAACATTAGGTGCCGCTGTTCCAGGAGCTATAGGAGTAGGCAAGGGCGTGCTTTCTGTAAGACATCCTATTGCAAGAACAGCAGATAAAGCATTAACGAAATTATTATCAACTAGTGACGACAGTATGAGTCCTACAATATATAATGAAACAAAGAAAGTTCTTGATAAGTTTAACATCTTAAAAAAAGCTGGAGAAGAGGCTGGAGAAGAAGTAGAAGAGGCAGTACAATTTGGTCTCGGCAAACCAAAAATAGTAAGAATATCTGCACAGGCTGAAGAAAGAATAGCCGCAAGAGAAAGACTAACTAGAGAGTTTTTTGATGTACTTCCAGAAGACTTAAGAAATAGAATGGCAGAAAAAGGTTTTATATTTGAAAACGTAATAGAAGCAAGTGAAACAACACAACAGGAAATTATGGAACAAGCAGTTAGAATGCTTTCAAAAGAAAAACCTACTATGGGAGACATATTAAAGAAATGGTATAGTAAGTATTCTGAATTTAGAACAGGAAACCCATCAGAAGATGTGTGGAATTTATACACAGAGCTTAATTCTGGCGAGAAACAAATTACAAAAGCTATAGGATTAAAAAATAAAGACTTTGTAACTGATATATCTAAACAGGATCTAGATAAAATTGCTGATGCTACGGCAAGTAGACTAAATGCGTCTATTGGTGAAATAAGAGATGCGGCAAATAAAGCATATACGGCTGGAAGAAATATACCAGAAAATGAAATAGATACATTTGTAAATAATGCATTATCTGATGTCAATTTTGGTGCATTAGATACAGGCGTTATATATTCTAGCGCACAAAGAGTTTTGAAAGATATTGAAGATATGTATACAATTCTTTCAGCTAAAAGCAATAGAGCAAACTATAGATACCTGGAAGGAATAAAAGGAATTGGTTTTATTAAAGAAAGACTAAAGTCCGATATAGATATAGCGAATCTTCCAGGCAAAACTAGCGCAAGAAGAAACTCAGAAATATATTATGCTATAAATAAAGCAAAGCAATATGTAGATAATTACATTCCATATGGAAAGGATAGAACCAGACTTATAAAACCAACTGTTGATCAAATAATAAGTCTCAGAGGTAGACTGAAAGATCATTTAGAAGATGTTTCTGTGTACGGAGATGATATAGCAGCAGTTCACCAATTAAATGATAGCTTTTCAACATCTAAGCGGCTTACCGACTCTTTGTTAAAAATGTTTGGTTCTCCAAAAATAACTAAAGGTGGAAAAAAGGTTGTAGAAATAGACCCGGCAAAATTAAAGACTTTCTTAAGAAAGTCAGGAAGAATTGAAGGAAAGGCCGGAAGAGAAACAATAAGAGAGTTCATTGATAATGTAACCTACAAAAATGATTATATATTAAATAGGTTCGCTAATATTGAACAAATAAATAAATTGGTAAAAAACCTACATGAGTCTGGTCGTTTATTAGAAGTTGCTGGCAAAAAGTCTTCAGCAATGAGTTTGGGTTCAGGACTTGGTAGAAAGTTTGATCTTATAGACATTGGTGCTTTTGCCGCAACCTTTGCTTCTAGTGGAGTAATGTCTCCATTAATTGTTGCTACACAAATGGCTAAAAGTCCAGCATATGAAGCAATGGTAATAAATAAGATGCTTAAGTTCTCAAGAAACTTAAGCAATAAATTGGACATAGTTCCTTCGTTAATTAGCCGAGGGCTTGTTATTTCTCCGGCACGAGAAAAGGTTAAAGAAGCTATGGGCGTGAAAGAGGCAAAAGCCGCCACAGAAGGTACAGTTACTTTTACTCCTGCTAAAAAACAAGAACCTCAAGAGTCAGCCGTAACACAGATGTATAAGAAAGAAAATATAAGTGACAAACAGGTGGTTGAATTTATTAGCAAAATAAAGACTATAAAAGATATACCTGTTGAAACAATAGAAGATCTTGCAGCAGAACATGCATCTCCATATGTGACAACTATGCCAAAAACCTTTGCAAGTGTTTATGGCGGCTTATTGAATATGGCTGAATTCCTTACAGAAAAAGTTCCAGAAATGCCAGAACTTAATGACATATTTATACAAACAGACGAAAAAGGAAGAACTTATGTTTCTAATTTTGAATTAGCCAAGTTTAAACGATACTACGCATATACATTTAAGCCTGATTTGATAATAGATGATTTTAGTAATGGAATAGTTAATAAAGAAGGCGTAGAGGTATTAGAGCGAATATATCCTAATATATACAAAGAAATAAAAGAAACAATGCTTGATCTCATATCTGATGGTAGAATAAAAGACCAGAATTTCAAGAACAAAATTAAGACATTATTTAAGATACAAGACACAAATATATCACGACTTCAGTCAGCATTTGTGCCAACAGAGGAAGAGGCTCCTACAGGACGTAAGCCTAGCGAGCCACAAGTTAAAAGAATGGTTAATAGCGCGCAGACACAAGCGCAGCGTATAAGTCAAAAATAGGAGATAATAATTATGCAAACTACAGATTGGGTGCTACAGAGAATTTATGGATGTCCGGATATTGCTGGTGACGCCGACGGCTATGGTATACAAGTTTTAGACGTTAATAGCGTAGTGCAGAATGTAAACCTGGACAGAAATATGGCGTACTTGCTACAGCCAAAGATGAATACTACAGATGGAGACGACGGTTATTTCGCCGTGTTAGATGCTTGGAATGATGTTGATCCAGTTGGCGATTCTAACGATCCAGTAGTAACTGACGCAACTGGTGTTATTATACGTCACGAGGAAGATGTTAGAATTATTACCAATAATATACGACATGTGTTGAGTGTTAAGATGCCTGACGCATCTGGAACTACTATGTCGCTTCGTGTGGTGAGACTGCAGCCTGGTGGAGTTAAAACAGAATAACTGGAGTAAATAATGTCTCTTCTTGAACAACTTAATGACGCAGTTAAACACCTTGTCGCTGCTGCCGATGGTTATGCTACTGAATACAAAGTTAGCGTTAATGCTAGCGATGTGGCTGACTATTTGAATACTAAAATTATAGCAGGCGACAATATAAGTATAGACGAAGACGACGTAGGTGGTGTTTATACACTTACCATTTCTTCTCCAGATACTGTTGATTGTGGAGAGCAAGTATTAGGAACAGACGGGTACAATGTAAAAGTTAGTGCCGACGACACTTTAGCAGAGTTCTTACAGGATAAACTAGTAGCCGGCACTAACGTAAGTTTAGCTAAATACGACATAGGCGGTGTAGAAAAATTAAGAATAGATATAGCAGACTATAATGTTTCTGCTCTACAGTCGCGTCAGGATGATTGCGCAGAGGCAATACAAACTATTCGTAAAGATTTGGATGGTTACCAGGACCAAATAAATGATAATAACCTAACAGAAACAGAGCATTATGTACAACATTCTAATGCTATACAAACTATATTAAAAGATTTAGACGGATACACTTCTGGGGCGGTAACAGCAACACAGTATGGGGACGGATATGTAGCATTTTTTATAGGTAGCGAAAAACAAATTGCTGGCGACAATGATTTATATTGGGACCGCGTAAATAATAAACTATGTATTAGAAAAATTAATGTGGGTTCGCCATCGGCATATGTTTCATTTATTACTTTTGCTGATGGAAAACTGCTTCTTGAAAATACTGCTGAAACATCTGGAGTATTATTAGATTTTACTACCGATGGACAAATAACATTAAAAAATAAAGATAATATAGGATATGGTAATATATTACTTGATACAGTATATTTGGGTGGAAGCACAAATGCATTTGTAAATACAAATTATTTATCTGCCTATAGTATAGGTGCTGTTGTATCTAATAGACTTGCTGGTTATCCATTAAGTGTATATACGGCAGAGACAAGTACCGCTGCAAATTCTGGAGATGTTTCGCTTTGTTCTGGCAGACAAATTTATGCTGGTGATTACAAATCTGGTAATGTAAATATTTATTCTGGCGCAACTCTTACAGATGGAAATACTGGAAATATAAACATTTTCACTGGATTAGCCGCTGGTGGCGCTAATGATGCTGGCGATATTGTTTTGAGCACTAACGGGTCTGGCAATAGGTATTTAATAATTGCTGGTAAAAGCGGACATATAGGAATTGATGCAGAAAGTCCACACGAAAAATTAACCATAAATGGAATTATATCTTTACAAGAACAAGATGCATTTGGTAGAATACACGACGGATATGGGTCTTTATGGTCAAAAGCTGATGGAAAAATATACTATACAAATGACTCTGGCGTTGAATATGATTTAACAAGTGGCGTAGACCTGGAACACTATGCTCAACATTCTGAAGCAATACAAACCATTCTGAAAGACCTGGATGGATATGCTTCAGACCAAACAGTTTCAGAACACTACACACAGCATTCTGACGCTATACAAACTATACTGAAAAGTTTGGACGGCTATAATACTGGCACTGGTGGCGATGTATCTGAAGAAACTTTTAACCAAAACAAAACATTTTGGAATGAAGCAATTCATCATCTTATGGTTTCTGCGGATGGTTATGGTGCTACAGAATCAGGTCTAAACATAACGATTTCAGAACATTACGCACAACACTCTAACGCAATACAAACCATATTAAAAGACTTGGATGGTTATGTAAATCCTGATTTAAGTGGTTATGCTTCAGACCAAACAGTTTCAGAACACTACGCACAACATTCTAATGCTATACAAACTATTCTGAAAGACTTGGATGGCTATGTAAATCCTGATTTAAGTAGTTATGCTTCAGACCAAACAGTTTCAGAACACTACCAACAACATTCTGCCGCTATACAAACTATAGTGAAAGACCTGGACGGTTATGCTAAAACGACAGATTTAACTGGATTAGACAATACAATATCAGAACATTATCAACAACATTCCGATGCAATACAAACCATTATAAAAGGCTTGGATGGATATTCTAATTTAGGAAATTATTTTACACAAGCGTTTGTAGCACAGATATCCGTCGTTGTAACACATAATTTTGGAAACTATCCGTGTGTTGACGTCATAAATGATTCTGGTATTATTTTAATTCCAGAATCCATAATACACCAATCTACTGATGCTTTTACCGTTACTTTTACTGAAATCGTTTCCGGAACTATAATAGCTACTTGTGGCTCTGGTGCGGTAGGGGACGTTGGACTACAAACAACAGTTTCAGAACACTACGCACAGCACAGCGCTGCTATACAAACAATTCTGAAAGACTTGGACGGCTATGCTAATCCTGATTTAAGTAGTTATGCTTTAGACGCAACAGTTTCAGAGCACTATGCACAGCACTCTAACGCAATACAAACTATTCTGAAAGACTTGGACGGCTATGTAAATCCCACTGATTATGTAACAGAAAATACCTTTCAGGAAAACAAAAACGCACAAAATACTATAAACAATGAAATTACAAAAGCGCTTGATGGATATACTGGTGGAGTAACAGCGACAGAGGGTGCGGACGGATATGTGGCTTTCTTCACAGGGTCAGGGGCTATAGCTGGTGATAATGATTTATTCTGGGACCACACAAACTCTCGGCTTGGCATAAACACATCTTCCCCGTCAGTGCCTTTGGATATACATTTTTCTTCGGGGAACGCGCTAAAAGTCACAAGAGATGATGCAAGTGGATCATTTACAATAGGTAATTCAACCTCTACAGCAAGAAGATTTTTACCAGAGATTAGGGCGGTAGAGGATAGTGATGGGTTTGGTCGCGGTGCTTTATTCATCATTGGCGTATGTGACGCTGATGATGTCGGTAATCCGCCGGCGTTAATTTTGGATGGTAGAAATTCGAGCTCTGCTTTAGTAAATAGAGATATACTTGGTGTAAGAACTTATAGCGGAGAGTATATATTAAAAGTATCGCCAACCAGTGTTAATATTCCAGTAGACCTAAATGTTAGTTCAGACTTAAACGTTGGTGGAGCAATCAACAATAAAGACTTGAGCCAGACAATACAAACTATATTGAAAGATTTAGATGGTTATGTTAATCCAGATTTAAGTAGTTATGCTGTTAACACTACTGTTGACGAACACTATACACAACATAGTGACGCTATACAAAGTATATTGAAAGACCTGGACGGATACGTTTCAACAGATGGATATGCTACAATATCTGGATTAGGATTTACTAACGGCGTTGGTATTATACCAATAACAAACTATACCGTAGGTGCGGATGCTTTAAGTTATAACCAACTTACTATTGATACTGGTGGTTCTTCTTGGGAGGAACCAAGATTATATGCTCGATTTAAGAACTCCGCAGGACACTTTTGCACTGTTAATATAGAAGATCGTGGAAACCTTAATTCATTCAAGACAGAATATAGCCAAACTATACAAGATATAACTGGTGCTCTGGATGGCTATGTAAATCCGGACTTAAGTGGTTACGCTGTTAATACAACAGTCGATGAACACTATGCACAGCACTCTAACGCTATACAAACTATTCTGAAAGACTTGGATGGATACTCTGGAGGCGGTGGTGTAAGTGAAGAAACCTTTAGTGAGTTTAAGTCACAGTATTCACAAGTAGTTCAGAGCGTAACACAGGCCTGTGATGGGTATAGTGAAGCAGTAGACGTTCAGATATTTACCGCATCTGGCACTTGGACTAAACCTGCTGGAGCACAGGCTGTTGCCGTTGTATGTGTCGGTGGTGGTGGCGGCGGCGGGTCTGGATATAAATCAGCTTCCGCAATAAATGTTACCGGAGGCGGCGGCGGTGGCGGCGCAGCAAGCAATTATGGTATGTTTTCTGCTTCTATACTTCCAGCAACAGTATCAATAACGGTTGGCGCTGGTGGTGTTGGCGGTGCAGCAAAAACAACCGTTGGTAATGGAAATGGTGGCGGCGACGGAGCTACATCGTTATTTGGTCTCTGGATACGCGCTGGTGGTGGTGGGGCAGGTGGCGGCGGTGCAAGCGGAACTAACACTCTTGGCGGCGGCGGTGGAGGAATACAATCTAATGCTTCAACTGCTACTGGAGGATTCCCAACCTTTGCCGGAAATGGTGTAGGCGGACAGGGCCCTACTTGTTCTTATGGCACTTATAGATTCGCAGAATGGGGCGGCGGAACAGGCGGCTGTAGTGGTTTCGCAGATGGTGCTTGGGGAGGGTGTTGTGCATATTTTGGTGCAGGCGCCGGTGCTGGTGGTGGTATTTGCCAGTCCTCAACTGCACATAATGGATCAACGGGAGGCACATCTGGTATCTGTTCAGGTGGCGTTGGTGGAACAGCTGGAACAGTAGGTGCCGGTGCTAATGGTGGGAACGGACCAGATAACTCTACGTCAACTCGCGGATATGGTGGCAGCGGCGGAGGTAGTGGTGCTGGTGGTAGCGCTTCTGCAGCTGGCACTGGTGGAACAGGAGGCATTCCTGGTGGTGGTGGTGGCGGCGGCGGAGCCGGTTATAACAAAGATAGTGGAGCTGGCGGAACTGGTGGTCGCGGCGAAGTAAGAGTTTATACTTTCTTTTAGGAGTTAATATGGCTTGTCCAGGAACTAATCAATTAGGTCTCATCGGCGATTGCGAAGGTGAAACAATAACGACCGCAGGAAGCGACAGCTTTTCTGGAGAGTTCTGCCGTAAACATATGGAACAAATATTTGTTATGCGCAAGATAGCCTATTTAGGATATACTGTAGAAGACCTTGCCTTAAAAGATGAAAAACAAAGAAAAGAACTTCTTGAGAGTGGTATTCCAAAAGTATCAACTGAAGAAAAAATAAACGCATTAACTACAAAAGTGGCTGATTTAGAAAGAAGATTAAAACTTTTGGAACAGGGATAGCAAATGAAAATACATAGTCCTACAATACGAGGCACAGCAACTATTTCAACCGATTTAAGTGTTGACGGCGGAATAGTTAACAGCGCATTAAAAACAGCATTGGACGGATATGCTACTATTACTTCTGTTGCTGGACTAAACTCAACAGTTTCGGACCACTATAATCAACACAGTGACGCTATACAAACTATTCTGAAAGATTTAGACGGCTACGGCGGTGTAGACCCTGGACTACAAACAACTGTTGATGAGCACTATGTTCAACATAGTGACGCTATACAAACAATACTAAAAGAACTGGATGGGTATAGTGGATCAGACCCTGGGTTACAAACCACTGTTGATGAGCATTATGCTCAACATAGTGACGCTATACAAAGTATATTGAAAGATTTAGATGGTTATGTAAATCCTGATTTAAGCAGTTATGCTGTTAATGCAACTGTTGATGAGCACTACGCACAACACTCTGATGCTATACAAACCATTCTGAAAGATTTAGATGGTTATGTAAATCCTGATTTAAGTAGTTACGCTGTTAATACCACAGTTGATGAGCATTATACACAACACTCACAGGCTATACAAACCATTCTGAAAGATTTAGACGGCTATGTTAATCCAGACTTAAGTAGTTATGCCGTTAACGCTACTGTTGATGAACACTATGCACAACACTCTGATGCTATACAAACCATTCTGAAAGATTTGGATGGTTATGTTAACCCTGATTTAAGTAGTTATGCTGTTAATACCACGGTTGATGAGCATTATGTACAGCATTCTAAAGCCATACAAACTATTCTGAAAGATCTTGATGGTTATGTAAATCCTGATTTAAGTAGTTATGCTGTTAATACCACAGTTGATGAACACTACACTCAACACTCTGACGCTATACAAAGCATATTGAAAGATTTAGACGGCTATGCTACTGCTGTTTCTGTTTCTGGTTTAGACACAACATTTTCAGAACACTACGCACAACATAGTGAAGTAATACAAAATATTCTAAAAGACCTGGATGGTTATGTAAATCCTGATTTAAGCAGTTATGCTGTTAATGCAACTGTTGATGAACACTATGCTCAACACAGCGAAGCAATACAGACCATCCTAAAAGATTTAGATGGTTATGTTAACCCTGATTTGAGTAGTTATGCCGTTAACACCACTGTTGATGAACACTACACACAACACGGTGACGCTATACAAACTATTCTGAAAGATTTAGATGGATACGTTTCAACAGATGGCTATGCTACAATATCTGGGCTTGGCTTTACCAATGGCGTGGGAATTATACCAATAACAAACTATAAAGTTGGTAAAGATGCTTTAAGTTATAATCAACTTACTATTGATACCGATGGTTCTTCTTGGGAGGAACCAAGATTATACGCACGATTTAAGAACTCCGCAGGACACTTTTGCACTGTTAATATAGAAGATCGTGGAAACCTTAATTCATTCAAGACAGAATATAGCCAAACTATACAAGATATAACTGGTGCTCTGGATGGCTATGTAAATCCGGACTTAAGTGGTTATGCTGTTAACGCTACTGTTGACGAACACTACGCACAACATAGTGAAGTAATACAAACCATTCTGAAAGACTTGGATGGATACGTAAATCCTGATTTGAGTAGTTATGCCGTTAACACCACTGTTGATGAACACTACGCACAGCATTCAAGTGCTATACAAACTATATTGAAAGATTTGGATGGCTATGTAAATCCTGATTTAAGCAGCTATGCTTTAGATACAACAGTCTCGGATCATTATACACAACACAGTGATGCTATACAAACTATTCTGAAAGACCTGGATGGTTACGTTAATCCTGACTTGAGTGGGTACGCTGCTAATACTACTGTTGATGAGCATTACGCTCAACACTCCGAAGCAATACAAACCATATTGAAAGACCTGGACGGTTATGTAAATCCGGACTTAAGCGGTTATGCATCAGACACAACAGTTTCAGAACACTACGCACAACACAGCGAAGCAATACAAACTATATTGAAAGATTTAGATGGATACGTAAATCCTGATTTGAGTAGTTATGCTGTTAACGCTACTGTTGATGAGCACTACGCGCAGCACTCGCAGGCAATACAAACTATTCTTAAAGACCTGGACGGATATGCAACGGATCTTACTGGCGTAAGTGAAGAGACTTTTAATGAGTTTAAGTCACAGTATTCACAGGTAGTTCAGAGCGTTCGTCAAGCGTGTGATGGTTATATCGGAACTACTGATGGTTACTTTACTGGTAATGTTTCGCCTAACGTAAATAATACACAGAATCTGGGTATGGGTGATAAGGCTTGGCACGAACTACACATTGGTAATGGTGGTATAAACTTACACACAAATGTAACAACTGATGAATATACTTATCAGACACCAACTCTTATAGATCGTTATGCCGGGTCAGAATCTGGAAATGATGGACACGAAGTATACAGACTAAATGCAAAATATAATATTGCGTTACTTGGTGGTCCAATAGCATTTTACAACGAAGACCTTTATATTTCCGATTATAGCAACCAATGTATTCGTAGAGTTAGAAATTCAGATGGGTATTCAGAGACTTGGGCTGGAAAAGCAGGTATTGCTGGAAATAAATTAGGATGCCACAGAACTTCGTGTGAGTTTAATGGACCAACAAGTATTGCTTTTAGATCTGATGGATCTGCCATTATAGCAGATTTTGGAAATCATAATATATTAACTGTAAATCCAGCAACTGGCGTAGTAACTAAAATAGGCGGAGACAATACAACAGACGGAAACCCACCAGCAGATGGAACAGATGCTTACGGACAGCCTATGGGTGGAACACTAACTGTTATAGTAGATACTGATGATAATATTATTTGCACAGCATATAGTGTTGCCGCCATATTTAAGATAACCGCCACAACCAACAAAGTATATAAACTTGCTGGAACTTATGGATCACACGGTTCTACTGGTGATGGTGGTGCGGCGACAGCAGCCAAAATAAATCATCCAATGAGTGTTGCAATAACAAGCACCGCCGCAACTTGGTATATTATGGATACCTCTAACTCAAAAATTAGAGCGATTAGTTCAGCTGGTATAATAAGCACATTTGATTCTGGACTTATCCCATATGGATCGTGGTTAGATGAAACAGACTTGTATAGTGGTGGTAATGGATATGTATATAGATATCCTGCCGGCGTTATAGGTGCAAAAACAACTATTGCTGGTAATGGAGCCACCGGACAAACGGGTGATGGCGGCTTGCCAACAAGCGCTACTATTGGTCCAGTAGGTGGTTTGTGTATGGATGAAATACACCAGGTTTATATTCAATCGTCAGCTAATCAAAATGTCCGTGTGCTTAATTCTTACAAACACACTGTTACAACAGAGGGAGACTTAAATATTTGCCAATCAGGAATAGAAGGCGCAACCGGATCTGGCTGGGTTCAGTGTAACTTAAATGGTATGGACTGCTACATAAGACTTTATAGCACCAAATAGGAGTAATTATGGAATGCCACGTTAAAGCAAATCAATATTTAATAGGAGAGTGCGACGAAAATTTAGAAATAAGAAACGCAGATGGTCTATTTAACTTATGTTTCTGCGATACTCATTGGCAACAAATGTTAGACTGCGCCAAAATGATACAGGTTGGATACACAGTTGAAGATATAAAACTAATGGATGCGGCGGAACGGGCAGAGAAACTTGACCTGGCAAACTCTGGTATATTTGTTCAACCAAAAACAGAAACAGAACGGATGCAAGAAAAAATAGACACACTAACTACCAGAGTTACAGAATTAGAAAATATAGTAGCGGGGCTATAAAATGAATAAACTATTCTTAATATTTCTTACCACATTTTTTGTTTCTTGTGTGACTTTTTCGCCGCAAACATATCAAAACATACCCAGCCAAAAGTGGAACCCTGATACTGCTTTTGCTTCTACCGCTAAAGTGTATTTTAATATAACCAAGGCAGCAGGTGGCGGTAGTTTATCAGGAACCGCCTTTGCCATAACAGATAAGTATTTGTTAAGTGCAGGTCACGTTTGTGTTGCTTATGCTGAATTAGAAGCGAAAGGCTTAATAGAACCAGAAATATACTTGGACATATATGGAGCAGATGGTGAAACTATTATTACTCTTAAAGATGTCACAATTTATGAAATTAATGAGCCGGATGATCTCTGTGTTTTTAAGCGCCGGAACCATTCTCTTGCTCCTGTTGTTTTTGCTTCCAGCCTGCCTCGCATTCATTCTCGTGTTTGGCTTGTTGGAAGCCCACTCGGGCTTTTCCAGTCGAAACAAGAAGGAGAGTTTGTAGGCATTAAAACTCTTGGAGTGCGGTATAGAAATAAAATGATAATAACTAATGCAGCGGCTGGCGGTAATAGCGGAAGCCCTGTATTTGACGAGAATGGTTGTGTTATAGGCGTTTTAATAGCAGGAGCCACAGACTTTGACCACGCATCAATTTGTACGCCTTTAAGTAAAATTAAACGCTTTCTGAAACTAATAGGAGTGGCAAATGAACGAAGATAGAATAATAGAACTAATAGCGGCACAAGCAGCTACGAGCATAAAAGTAGACGTCTTGAAAGAAACCGTGGATGAAATAAAGAGTGATATTAAGAATATAAAATATAATTTAGAAAAGAATAAAACTGCGGAAATTGGGGCTTGGAAAAAAGTAGTCTTAACAATTTTGCCAATACTTTTAGGTTCTTCCGCTGTCTCTGCTTTGTTCAACGCTTGCCTTTAATTCTGCTTTTTTCTTATTAAAACTACATCTAAAAGTGCAGTCTCCAAATCCTGTTTCTATCCAATCTAATATACGACTAAACTCAAAAGAATTATTACTACAACTGCTAACGTATTTTAAGTCATCCAGTGCTCTATCTGGGCGTCCTTCAGCCAAATTGTTTTTTGCTGACTCTGTATATTCTTCTTCCCGTGCGTTGTATAAATCACATATACATTTTATGTATAGTATTATATCATCTTTCGTTATAGTTGCAGGGTCAATAATATAATCAAAACTATCAAGCGCCATTTATTTCTCCATATTCAGTATTTTTTTCAGTTCAGGATTAAATTTTATTACCCAATGTTTATATTTTAACATAAAATCAGAGCCGCTTTTAGACCTAGACCCAGACCCAGACCTAGACCCAGACCCAGACCAAGACCCAGACCAAGACCCAGACCAAGACCCAGACCCAGACCCAGACCCAGACCCAGACCAAGACCAAGACCCAGACCCAGACCCAGACCCAGACCAAGACCCAGACCAAGACCCAGACCCAGACCAAGACCCAGACCAAGACCCAGACCCAGACCAAGACCTATATTTTTGTTTTCGTGATTTCATTTAAGTATCCTTCACATCATTGTAAATAAA
>Ga0209705_10000175_pt1 | contig 33759 bp, 26 predicted proteins | sample PPLLaktember2015_5_FD_187262 | JGI IMG/M metagenome (GOLD analysis project Ga0209705, IMG submission 187262) | Freshwater sediment microbial communities from Prairie Pothole Lake near Jamestown, North Dakota, USA - PPLs Lake P8 Core (1) Depth... | ecosystem: Environmental > Aquatic > Freshwater... | reverse complement strand
GCCTTCGGTGAAGGCGCGCATGGCGGCCGCCTTGTCGAGCGCCGGCATGCGCCCGTGCACCAACCCCACACGCAGGCGCGGGAGCTCCCGGCGCAGTTCCTCGTAGGCCTCGAGGGCTGCCTGCAAATCGAGTTCCCGGGACTCTTCGATGACCGGGCACACCCAATAGGCCTGCTGGCCGTCGGCGCACGCCGCGCGGATGCGCTCGAGCACCTCGCCGCGCCGCGCGGCGGCGGCGAGGCGCGTGGTCACGGGCTTCCTGCCCGGGGGCAGCTCGTCGATCACCGACACGTCGAGATCGGCGTAGTAGCTCATGGAGAGCGTGCGCGGGATCGGCGTGGCGCTCATCATGAGCTGATGCGCTGCCGCCTGCTCGCTCTTCCGGCGCAGCTGCAAGCGCTGCTTGACGCCGAAACGGTGCTGCTCGTCGACGATGGCGAGCGCGAGCCGCGCGAACTCGACACCCTCCTGGAACAGCGCCTGCGTACCGATGGCGATGTTCGCCGCGCCGCTGGCGATGGCCTTGCGCGCCTTCTTGCGCTCTGCCGCCGGCAGGCCGCCGTGCAGCCAGGCTATCTCGACCTGGAGCGGATCGAGCCACGCGGAAAACTTGCGGTAGTGCTGCTCGGCCAGCACTTCGGTGGGCGCCATCACCGCCGCCTGGTAGCCGGCGTCCACCGCCGCGAGGCAGGCGATCGCCGCGACGATGGTCTTGCCGCTGCCGACGTCGCCCTGCAGCAGGCGCTGCATCGGGTGCGGCTGCGCGAGGTCCTTCAGCAACTCGCCCATCACGCGCTGTTGCGCCCGCGTCAGCCGGAACGGCAGCTTGCCGAGGAAGCGCTTCAGGCGCGCGCCCGTCGCCGGCAGCTCGGGCGCCGTGCGCTCCCGGCGCCTGCGGCGCGCCAGGCGCAACTGAAGTTGTTGGGCGAGCAACTCGTCGAACTTCGCGCGGCGCCAGGCGGGCGCCAGGTTGGACCCCGGTGCCGGCCGGTGCAGCAGCCGCACGCTCGCCTCCAGCGACGCCAGCCCCAGTCGCTCGCGCAATGCCGGCGGCAACGTATCCTCGATCGGCTCCTCCTCGAGCGCCTCGAGCACCAGCTTGCGCAAAGTCGCCTGCGCGAGTCCCGCGGTGGTCGGATACACCGGCGTCAGCGTGTCGGCGAGCGGCTCGTCCGGCGCCACGATGCGGTAGCGCGGGTGCACGATCTCGGCGCCGAACCAGCCCGGGCGCACTTCGCCGTAGGCGCGCACGTGCGCGCCGTCGTGCGCGGCGCGCTCGAACTGCTTCAGCTGGCTGCCGTAGAAATTCAGGAAGCGCAGCACCAGGCCGTCGGCGTGCACCACGAGCTGGCGCTTCGGGCGGAACGCGATCTCGGCGCGACGTACCGGCGACTGCACCAGAACCGGCACGCCGGGCAGTGCCGCCTCGAGCGGCGTGAGCCGCGTCTCATCCTCGTAGCGCAGCGGCAGGTGGTACAGCAGGTCGAAGCGCGAGCGGATCCCGAGCTTGGCGAGCTTGCCCGCCGTGGCGGGCGGCAACGCGCGCGTCAACCGGCGTGCAGGATGGCGTCGATCTCGACCAGCGCGCCGCGCGGCAGGCTGGCCACGCCGATCGCGGCGCGCGCCGGGTAGGGTTGCGGCACGTATTGCGCCATGATGTCGTTGACCTTGGCGAAATTCGCCAAGTCGGTGAGATACACAGTCACGCGCACCGCGTCGCCGAGCCCGAGGCCGGCGGCTTTCGCCAACGCGGCAAGATTGGTGAACACGCGGTGGATCTGCGCCTCGATGCCTTCGGCGAGCTGCAGGGAGGCGGGATCGAAGCCGATCTGCCCGGACAGGTACACGGTGTCGCCGGCGCGCACGGCCTGCGAGTAGGTGCCGATGGCCGCAGGCGCGTCGGGGGTCTGGATGGCGGTTTTCATGGCGCGGCGCAGGATTAGAATGGCCCCGGGCATCTTAGCCGAAATGACCGCCCCGCTGATCGCCAACCTGGAAAGGCTCCTCGGCACGCCGCGCGACGGCGCGCTGCTGCGCTACTCGCTCGGCAACGAATACCTCAAGGCGGGCGACTTCGAGCGGGGCATCGAGCATCTGCGCGAGGCGCTACAGCGCGACCCGCAGTACTCCGCGGCGTGGAAATCTCTCGGTCGCGCGCTCGCCGAGTCGGGGCGCGTCGACGCAGCCCGCGAGGCCTACGCCCGCGGCATCGAGGCGGCGCGCGCCAGGGGCGACCGGCAGGCGGAGAAGGAAATGACGGTGTTTGCCCGGCGCCTGGACCGGGGAAGCGCCCCTTAGGCGCGCGGCAGAAGCTTGGCGGTCTGCTCGGCGCTCACCGGTCGGCCGAAGAAATAGCCTTGCGCCTGGTCACAGCCGTGCTTGCGCAGGAACGCCACCTGCTCCTCGGTTTCGACACCTTCGGCGATCACCGTGAAGCGCAGGTTCTGCGCCATGTTGATCACCGCGCGCACGATGGACGCGGCTTCCTCGCTGTCTCCGGCATCGCGCACGAAGCTGCGGTCGATCTTGAGCGCCGAGAGCGGCAGGCGCGTGAGGTACGACAGGCTCGAATAGCCGGTGCCGAAATCGTCGATCGAGATCTTCAGGCCCGCCGCGCGCAGGTTGTGCATCGAGCGCACCGCATCCTCCGGGTCCTCCATCAGGCTCGATTCAGTGATCTCGAGCTCGAGCAACTCGGCGGGCATCCCCTCGCGCTCCAGCGACTGGCGGATGAGTCGATCCAGGTCGCGGCGGCGGAACTGCTTGGGCGAGAGGTTGACCGCGACCGGCACCGGCGTGCAACCCGCGTCGCGCCAGCGGCGCAGCTGGGCGCAGGCTTCGGCGATCACCCATTCGCCCACCGGCAGGATCAGGCCGGAGTCCTCTAACGCGGGTATGAATTCCGCCGGCGAGACCATGCCGCGTTGCGGATGGTTCCAGCGCAGCAGCGCCTCCAGCCCGCGCAGGCCGCCATCCGCGAGATCGACCTTGGGCTGGTAATGCAGCGTGAACTCCGCGCGCTCGATGGCGCGGCGCAGGTCGGTGTTGAGCTGAGCCTTGGCCAAGGTGCGCTGGTTCATCTCCGCGGTGAAGAAGCGGTAGCCGTTGCGGCCCTGTTCTTTCGCGCGGTACATCGCGATGTCGGCGTTCTTGAGCAGCGTCGCGGCATCGTCGCCATCGTCGGGGAACGCGGCCATGCCGATCGAGGCGCCGACGTAGGCTTCGTTGCCCCCCAGGTCGAACGGCCGGCCGATCGCGTCGAGGATCTTCTGCGCCACCAGCGCCGCGTCGTCCGGACGCGCCATGTCGGCGAGCACCACCGCGAACTCATCGCCGGCGATGCGTCCCACGGTGTCACCGGGCCGCACGCAGGCCAGCAGGCGCTCGCCCACCTGCCGGATCAGCGCATCACCCTGGTGATGGCCGAGCGTGTCGTTCACCAGCTTGAAGCGGTCCAGGTCCACGAACAGCACGCCGGCGTGGTACTGCCGGCGCCTCGAGCGCACGATGCTCTGCGCGAGGCGCTCCTGCAGCAGCGCGCGGTTGGGCAGTCCGGTCAGCGGATCGAACTGCGCCAGGTGCGCCAGGCGCTGTTCGGCCTTCTGCCGTTGCAGCGCGGTCGAGAGCACGTGGGCGATGGTCTCGGCAAAGCGCACTTCCTCGGGGCCGAAAGCGTGCTCCGTCACCGAGTAAATGCAGAGCATCGCGATCGGCTTGGCGTCATCGCGCACCGGCACATACACGGCGCTGCCCATTGCATGCAGCCAAACCCGCCACGGGCGGTCCAGGGGTCGGCTCGTCAGGTACTCCCGGCCGGCGATGCGCGACGAGTTCTCGCGCAGGATTTCCGGCCAGACGCTGTCGGGCGCGATGGCGCCGCGCAGGCCGATCGTGTTGTGCGGCCCCTCTCCCTGCGCCGCGCGCACCAGGAACTCCCCCGTGTCGGTGAACATTTCCATCAGGCAGACCGCGTCCACGCCTTCGCAGCGCAGCGCGCGCACCGCGGCCGCGTAGAGCTCCTCGGTGCTGCGCCGGTCAAGGGCGAACTGGCCGAAGCCGGCGATCGCCGCCTGGTGCTCGGCGTGCCTGCGCATGCGGCTCTCCGCATTTTTGCGCTCGCTGACATCCATCATGGCGCCGATCATGCGCACCGCGCGGCCATTGGCGTCGTAGGTCAGCAGCCCGCGGTCGTAGACGTCGAGGTACGTGCCGTCCTTGCAGCGAAAGCGATACTCGCCCGCCCAGGCCATGGCCCCGGTCGCGATGGCGCCGTCCACCTCGGCCTTGATGCGGCCCAGGTCTTCCGGGTGGATGCGCGAAGTCCAGGAGTCGACGCGGTCGCCAATTTCGTCCGGTGCGTAGCCGAACAAGGTGCGGAAGTTCTCGTTCCACCAGAGCTCGTCGGTGATCAGGTTCCAATCCCACACCACGTCGTTGGTCGCGCGCGACACGATCTCGAAGCGCTCGTGGCTCGCGCGCAGGTGCTCCTCGCTCCGGCGCAGCGCCACCACGGCCTCGAAGCTTCGCGTGACGTCCTTCGCCACCCCGCGGTAACCGCGGAACAGTCCGTTTGCGCCGAAGATCGGCTCCCCCGAAACGCTTACGTAGTGGACGTCGCCTTCATTCCCGGTGCGCTTGAGCATGAAATCGCGGAACGGCCGGCGGGCCTCGACCAGCGCCCGGTGCGAATCCCAGCTGCCTTCGAGCGGCTCGGTGCCAGGCAACTCCCATCGGCGCAGCCCGGAATGCTGCTCAGCCGTGATGCCGCCGCGACTCTTGTCGTGGCCGCTGGTCGCCACGAAGCGCAGTTCCGCGTCCTGCTCCCAGTACCAGTCGGAGGAAAGCTCCGTCAGGCTGCGAAAGCGCTCTTCGCTGTCGCGCAGTGCCCGCTCGGCCTCCAGGCGCTGGCGCACGTCGCGCGAGATGGCGACGATGAGCGCCCCGTCGTCGGTCTGCAGCAACTGGCGAGTGGACTCGAACGGCACACGGGTGCCGTCCTTGCCGCGGTACACGCCCGCCATGCCGTGGACCTCACTGGGCTCCGCGACGAACTTCAGGTACGTGCGCTGCAACTCCTCGCGCGCCACCGGCAAGATGTCGTGCGGCCCCATCGACAGCATTTCCTCGCGCGTATAACCCAGCGTACGGCAGACCGCCTCGTTCACGTCGATGTAGCGCATCATCCGGGGATCGATCAGCAGGATCATGTCGGCCGATGCGTCCATCCCGGCGCGAAAGCGCCGCTGCGCCTCCTCGCTGCGCTTGCGCTGCAGGAACTGCCCGATCTGGCTGCCCAGGGTGCGCATCGTCTGCAGCAACTGCTCGTCGGGCTCTCGCGCCTTGCGTGCCGAGATGGACAGCACGCCGATCGCCTTGCCTTGCAGCGTGACCGGGAACACGAACGCCGAGCGCATCTCCCCCATGACGGCGAGAGCCTGCGGCGACATTCGGGTGTCGGTTCGCATGTCCGCCACCCATTGAAGCTGGCCGTCCCGCCACGCGATGCCGCGCGGGCCTTCGCCCCTCGCGAGGACGATCGAACGCAAACTCTCGATGTAGGCTTCCGGGTCCGCGAAGCTCCAGCCCGCGCCGAAGCGCAGCACTTGCGCGTCCTCATCCACCTCGAAATAGCTCCCGCGGTCCCAGCCCTCGGACTCGCAGATCGCCCGCATCGCGGCCGTCATGCCCGCGACCGCGTCGGACGCTTCGGCAAGTTCCTGGGAGACCTGGTGCTCGAGGCGCATGCGCCGCTCGGCCGCCATACGTTCGGTGACATCGGTCGCCGTGCCGCGATAGCCGGCGAACGCGCGGCCCGCGTCGAACACCGGCTCGCCGCTCGACGAAACATAGAGCCGGGCGCCCTGCTCGGTGATGCGCAGGTACTCAAAGTTGCGGAACGGCCGGCGCGCCTCGAGGGTGGCGCGATGCTCCTCCCACCTGCAGCTGAGCGGCACCAGGCCCGCAATCTCCCAGCGCCGCAGGCCGAGCGTGGCGGTCTGGTCGCCGCCCCATTTCTCGTCGCTCTGCCCGCCGGAGAACCGGGTGAAACGCAGCTCGGCGTCCTGTTCCCAGTACCAGTCCGAGGACAGATCCGTCAGACTGCGGAAGCGCTCTTCGCTCTGTCGCAGGCGCTCTTCGCCCTGCGTGCGCCGTAGGAACTGCCCGGTCTGGCTGGCAATGGTCCCGGCCGCGCGCAATTGATTTTCGTCAGGACGCCGGATGCGTTCGCTGGCGAACGTGAACACGCCAATGACGCGCCCTTCCACCACGACGGGGAAGAGGAACGTGGCGCGCAGAGGCGCGCCCGGGAGCGCATGCCGCGCGACGCGTGGGTCCTGTCCGGCATCGGGCACCCACAGCGGCTTGCCCGACTGCCAGACGCAGCCGGCAAGGCCCTCGCCGGGTCGGAACACGATGTCCCGCAAGGCCTCGGCCATCGCCGTTGCGGCGGTGCCCGGTCGGCCCCACAGCGTGCGAAAGCGCAGGACGCCCGCGTCCTCATCGACTTCCCAGTAGCGCCCGTGCTCCCAGCCATACAGTTCGCAGACCGCCTGCATGACGGCGTGCACGCCCTCGAGCGCGTCTTCGGCTGCCGAGAGCTGCAGGGCCACCGTGTGCTCCAGATCGAGCACCTGTTGCGCCGCCCTGCGCTCGGTGATGTTGGTGCCAACGCCGCGGTAGCCGCGGAAGTCGCCGCGCTCGTCGAACACCGGTTCGCCGCTGATGGAAAAATGGCGCTCGCCGACCTCCTCGCACGGCCGCGAAAACTCGAAGTCGTGAAACGGCAGATGCGCATCGAGCATCGCCTGGTGCGCGCGCCAGCCGTCCTTGTCCGGCGACAGCGTAGGGAGCTCCCAGCGCGTCTTGCCCCGCCAGCTATCCACGGCGAACGTGGCCGCGGAACTCGGGCGGGCACCGGCCTCGCGCAAGGTGAACCGGTGCTGGGCGTCGGTCTCCCAGTAGAAGTCCGACGACATCGCAGTCAGCGCGCGGAAGCGCGCTTCGCTCGCGCGCCGCGCCGCCTCGCGGTCCATGTTGTCGAGCGCGAAGGACACGTTCTGCGCCATGCGCTCGGCGAGGGCGATGAGCTCGTCGTCGAACCAGCCGGCTTCGGCCGCGTACAGGGAAAGCAGCCCCACGGGAGCGTCTGCGCGGCGCAGCGGCACGCTCATCATGGACGCGATGCCCGCCGCGCGGGCCGCCGCATGCCAGGTGGCGAGCGATGGTTCGGCAAGATAGTCGTTGCTGACGACGGTGCGTCCTTCGGTGATCGCCTGACTCGTCGGGCCCTGTACGCCCGGCACCTCCGCGCTCGCCGGTATGCGGGCCACGTCGAGGTAGCCCGCCGACTTTCCCGCGTGCGCAACAGTCTCGATCCAGTGGGTTTGCGGATCCACGAGCCTCACGGCAGCGAGCGTCAGCCCGCCGTGGTCGATGAGCAGCTCGCACACGCGCCGGTACAGCGTGGGGGCGTCCTCGATCTTGAGGATCGCCTCGTTGGCGGCGCTCAGCGCCGCGTACATGCGCCGCAGGCGTTGCTCGGCGAGCTCCGTGCGCACCGCCTGCGTGACGTCCTCGAACGCCGCGATCTCGTACTGCGCCTCGCGTGCGGCGTCGCGCTCCAGGGTGACGGTAAGCTGCACCCAAAGCGCATCGCCGCTCTTGCGCAGGTAGCGCTTGCGCACGCTGAAATGCGGGATCTCCCCCGCGTGCAGCTGGTCGAGGGATGCGCGGGTGACCTCCAGATCCTCGGGGTGTGACAACTCGCGCACCTCGCGGCCGACCAGTTCCTCGACCGTGTAGCCGAGCATCTCGCACAGTCGCCGATTGGCGAGCAGGATGCGGCCGGCGGGGTCCACGTGGGCGAGGCCAACCGCGGCATGCTCGAAGGTCGCATCAAAGCGCGCGCGCTGCTCCTCTTCGCGCGACAGGTCGCGGTAGCTGCACACGACGGCGGCCACGTCCTCGTCATCCAGCCGGTTGACCAGGGTGCTCTGCAGTGCGCGCACCGAGCCGTCCTGGTGCCGGAAATGCACGCGCAACGTCGCGGTCGCGCCCGGCGCCGCGCGCAGCTCGCGAAACGCAGCCTGCACCGCGTCGCGGTCCTCGGGCTGCACGAAACTCACGCCGACCCGCCCGATCGCCTCCGCTGCGTCATAGCCCAGGAGCGGACGCATTGCGGCACTGCAATACTCCACGCGCCCTGTGGCGTCGAGCAGCACCAGCGCCTCGGAACTGCTCTCGAGCAACGCGCGGTACCGCCCCTCCGTGGTGCGCAGCGCCTGGCCGGCGCCGTGGTGCAGCGTGGCGAGCCTCAGCACGCGCCGCAGCGTCGCCGCATCCAGCTCGTGCTTCGGGATCACGTCATAGGCGCGGCGCTTGAGCACTTCGTCGACGAGCGACGGATGGCCGTTGCCCGAGATCACGATCACCGGGCCGACCGCCGCGGCGCGCATGCGCTCGAGCGTATGGAAGCCATGGCTGTCCGGCAGGTCGAGGTCGAGCAGCGTGAGGTGCACCTCGTGCGACTGCATCAGCGCCAGCCCCTCGGCCAGGGTGCGGGCGTGCAGAACCTCGGCACCTGCGCGCCGAGCATCCGCGAGATAGGCCTGGATCAGCTCGGCATCGTTCGGGTCGTCCTCGACCATCAGGATGCGAAGCGGCGAGGACCCGGGCGCGAGCGCGGTCACCGCGTTCAGAACGCGCCCCCTGCACGGGCCAGCGCTTCGGGCAGTTCCTGCGCGAAGCCTTCCTTCGAGATGACGCCATCGATGCCGAGGCGTTGCGCTTCCGCTACAAGCTCCGGGGTGGGAAACAGCGCCATGGCAATGACCGCAAGCGAAGGGTTACCGTGCTTCACACGCCACGCCAACTCCAAGCCGGCCAGGCCCAGGTCGACCAGCACCACGTCGGCCACGGCGCGCGTGTAACCGGGCATGCGTTCCAGGAAGCGTGTCGCCGCGGCCACGAAGGCGGGATTGTCGTCGAGGATCAGAACGCGCGAGGCGGCTGTGTTCGGTGCCATGACACGCACTCTAGGGCTCCCGGGCCTCGCGCGGAATCGGGTCCTCCCCTAAGGGGGCTCAGGGAAACCCCGGGATCAGCGCAAGTATTTGTAAGAAGTCACGTTTCGGGAGGCACGATGCCCACGCGCATGGCATACCGGACCAGCCCCGCCACATCCCGGATTCCCAGGCGCTCCATGATCTGCGCCCGATGCGTCTCGATCGTTTTCACCGAGAGGTCGAGCTCGAATGCGATTTCCTTGGTGCTGCGCCCCTCCGCGATGTGCTTGAGCACCTCGCGCTGGCGCTGCGTCAGGGGATCGGCGCCGGCGCCCGTGCCCACGCGTTGCACGTATCCGTCGACCACCTGCCGGGAGATTGCCGGGCTGAGATAGGTTTCGCCACGCATCACGCTGTTCAGGGCCAGCCCGAGCTCAGCAGTGGCGGAGTCCTTGATCAGGTAGGCCGCCGCCCCCGCGCGCAGCGCGAGCAGCACGTACTCCTCGCTGGTGTGCATCGACAGGATGACGACCTTCACCCCGGGCTGGCGCTCGCGCAGCTTCGCCGCCGCCTCCAGCCCGTTCATGCCTTTCATGGCGATGTCCATCAGCACCACGTCGGGTTGCTCGCGCTGGACGATCTGCAGCGCTTGCGCGCCATCGCTCGCCTCGGCCACCACCTCGACGTCCGGAAGCTCCTGCAGGAGCGAGCGTATGCCGGCCCGCACCAGCGCGTGATCGTCGACCAGCAGGACGCGCAGCCGCGCCATTCAGCCGGTCCTCAACGCAAACGAGGCGACGATCACCGTTCCCTGGCCGGGCGTGGAATGGATCTGCAAGCTGCCGCCTGCCAGGGCGACCCGCTCCTCCATGCTGACCACCCCGAGGCTCTCGCCCGCCGCGGCCCGCTTCTGCGCCGCGCCGACTTCGAAGCCCTTGCCGTCGTCACGCACCGACAGCGCCAGCCGCTCGCCCGCCACGAACAGGCGCAACCAGACGTTGGCGGCCCCGGCGTGGCGCACGATGTTGTTGATCGCTTCCTGCGCCACGCGAAAGCACGCGGTCTCGATATCCGCGTCGAGCTTGGGCGGCACTTCCTGCAGGTCGAAGTGCGGCGCGAGATGCCCGAGCACCGCCTGCCGGTCCAGGTGCGAGCGCAGCGCAGCGGCGAGGCCCAGGTCGTCGAGCTGCAGAGGCCGCAGGTTGAGCGAGAGTTGGCGCACGCGCTCGAGGGTATGGCGCGTGGTTTCCAGCGCTTCGCCGATGCGCGCCTCCAGCGCCGCGCCGTCGCGGCCGCGCGCGAGGGCTTCCAGGTTGAGTTTGAGCGCCGTCAGGCTCTGGCCGATGTCGTCGTGCAGCTCGCGGGCGAGGTGGCTGCGCTCGGCCTCCTGCACTTCCAGCAGGCGACGCGACAACTGCTGCAGCCGCTCGCGCGCCGCGCCGAGCTCATCCATGGCGCGCTTCAGCTCGGTCACGTCGCGGCCCACCGACTGGATCTCGGCGAGCGTACCGCGGGCGTCGAACAGGCCGCGCGACGCCCAGTGCATCCAGCGCTCGGCACCCGTGCCGTCCTTGACCCGCGAATCGCGTTCGAATGCCGGGGTCGCCGGCGTGATGCCGGCGAGGAAGCGCCGCGCGTTTACGTGCTCTTCCGGCAGCATGTGCTCGAGCACGCTCTTGCCCAACAGTTGTGCCGGCGTGCGCCCGAAGTAGCGACAATAGGCGCCGTTGACGAAGGTCACCGTCAGGTCGGGCAGCATGCGCAGGATGAGCTCGGTCTGGTCCTCGACGATGGCGCGAAAGCGCCGCTCGGAGAGCTCGAGCGCCGTCTGCGTCGCCTGGTGCGCACGGCGCTGGCGGCACTCCTCGAGCGCGCGCACCACGGCCGGCGCCAAGCGGCCCAGGTTCTCCTTGAGCACGAAATCGTTGGCGCCTGCGCGCAGGGCCTCGACGGCGCGCTCTTCGCCGAGCGCACCGGAGACCAGGATGAACGGCAACAGCGGGTCGGCGGCGCGCACCGTCGCCAGCGCATCCAGTCCGGTGTAGCCGGGCAGACTGTAGTCGGCCAGCACGATGTCGTACCGGTCGGGGGCGAACTGGCGCTCGAACGCCTCGCGCCCCCCGGCCGTGTCGGCGACGCAATCCAGGCCCCCATCCGCGAGAGCCGCCAGCGCCAGCTCGGCGTCGGCCGGCGAATCCTCGAGCAGCAGCACGCGCGGCCCGGTCATGCGTTCAGCTTCGCTCCGGCGGTGTCTCGTTGATCAGCAGCCAGAACAGGCCCAGGTCACGCACCGCGCGCATGAACTGGTCGAACTCGACCGGCTTCACCACGTAGGCGTTGACGCCCAGCTCGTAGCTCCTCACCACGTCCTGCTCCTCGCGCGAAGACGTGAGGATCACCACGGGAATGGTGCGCAGCTGCGGGTCCGCCTTCACGGACCGCAGGACTTCGAGGCCGTCCATCCGCGGCATCTTCAGGTCGAGCAGGACCAGCACCGGATTGCCGCCCTGGCGGCCGGCGAACTTGCCTCGCTTGTAGAGATAGTCAAGCGCTTCCGCGCCGTCGCGCGCCACATCCACCGAATTGGTGATGTTGTGCTCGGCGAGCGCGTTCAGCGTCAGCTCGGCGTCCTGGGCGCTGTCCTCGGCCAGCAGTATCCGTCCCACCGTCATAGGTTTCCTCCGTATGCCGACGACGTCATGGTAAACGTGAATGCCGCGCCCTGATCGAGCGCGCCTTCGCCCCAGATGCGCTGCCCGTGCCGGTTCACGATTCGCCGCGCGGTGGCAAGGCCGATGCCGGTGCCTTCGAACTCCTCGTCCCGATGCAGCCTCTGGAACACGCCGAACAATTTGTCCTTGAAGCGCGCGTCGAACCCCACCCCGTTGTCGCGCACGGTGATCTCCACGCTGCCGTCGCTGTCCGGCCGGGCTTCGATCGAGATGCTCGCCACCGGCCGCGTGCGCGTGTACTTCAGCGCATTGGAAATCAGGTTCTGCAGCACGATGCGCAGCAGCGACGCATCGGCCATCACCTGCGGCAGCTCATCGATCTGCCACTCCACCCGGCGCTGCGCCAGGTCGGGGGCCACCTCGTGGACCAGCTCGCGCACGAGCGCCTGCAGGTCCACGCGCTGCAGGTTGACGGGCTGGCGCCCGGTGCGCGACAGGGTCAGTAGGTCGTCGATCAGCGCGCCCATGCGCCTCGCCGCCGCGCCGATGGTCTGCAGATAGTGCGCCGCCTTGGCGCCCGGCTCGGGCAACTCCTTCGCCAGCAGCCGCAGAAAGCCCTCGATGTGGCGCACGGGCGCGCGCAGGTCGTGCGACACGGAGTAGCTGAACGCTTCGAGCTCCTGATTGGCCGCCTCCAGCTCCTGGGTGCGGCGGCGCACGCGCTCCTCAAGGGTGCGCGTGAGCTCGTCCAGCTGGTCGCGCTCGGCCATCTTGTCGAGGGCGAAGGACAGGTCATCGGCCATGCGCGTCAGCAGCTCGACCAGCGGCGCGTCGAAGAAAGCGGGATCCACGGAATGCACCGTGAGCGCGCCGACGACCTCGCCACCCTGGCAAAGCGGAAAGGAGGCCGCGGCGCGCGAGCCGATGCGCTGGCGCATGGGCCGCGCCGGATCCCGCGCGGGGTCAGCGTCGATATCGTTCGCGACAGCCGGCCGCCCGCTGCGCACTGCGGTCGCCGTGACGCCCGTCCCCATGGGCTGCCCGGGATCGAGCGGAAAGGCGGCGTCGCCGAGAAAGCCGCTGCCTGGCCCGGCGTAGACCTTGGGCACGACCTCCCTGCGGCCCGGATCCACCAGCGCGACAAACGCCACCACGAGCCCCATGCGCGCGACGCAGATTTCGCAGACGCGGTGAAACAGCTCCTCGCGCTCGCGCACCCGGACGATGGCCTCGTTCACTTCCGAGAGCGCGGCGAAGAGGTTCTGCGTCAGCGCCAGGCGCTCGGCGGCGCGCACGCGCTCGGTGACGTCGGTCGCCATCGCCAGCTGGCCGAAGTACCCGCCGTCCTCGCCGTGCAACGGCGTGACCACCCATTCGATCTGGATTCGCTCGCCGTCCGCACGCAGACTCTCGCCGGTGGCGTTGACGAGCTCGCCCCGGTGCACGCGCGCGAAGATCTCCGCCACCAGCGCCTGCCGGTCCTCGGGCACATAGAGCGCGAACGGGTGGCAGCCGGACATCGCGGTCGCGCTGCGCCCGAGCATGCGCTCGGCGGCCGGGTTGGCGTAGGTCACGCAGTCTTCCGAATCGAGCGTGAGGCAGGCGATCGGCATGCGCTCGAGCTGCATCTGCATGCGCGCGAGCAACTCTTCGCGCTCGCGTGCGAGGCGTTCGCTGCGCTCAATGCCGCGGTTCAGCTCGCGGGCCATCGCCGCGACCTCGCGCGGCCCCGCCACCGGGATGCGCAGGTCTTCGCGGCCTTCGCTGCGCAGGCGCACTGCCCCGGCGATGTCGCGAATCGGCCGGGTCAGCCGGCGTCCAAACAACACGGCGAGCGCCAACGCCAGTCCGATGGCAATGGCGATCAGCGCGGCGACCTTCAGCGTGCGCTTGCGCACCGGCGCGAGCACATGCTCGGCCTCGATGCCGGCGAGCGCGGTCCATGGGGTGCCCGGCACCGCCTTGAACGCCCAGATGCGCTCGACGCCGGCCGCGCCCCGCGCGCGCACGATGCCTTCGCCGAGCTCGCGCATGCGCGCGTGGATCTCGCTGTCGCCGATGTCGCGACCGATCCATTGCGGCGCCTCGCCGCTCGTTGCGATCACCACCGACCCGCTGAGCAGCACGACGATGGAGCGGCTGGGCAGGGCGGCGTCCTTCGGCAAAGGTCGCCAGTTGATGAGATCGATGGACACGCTCACCATGCCCAGCACGTCGCCGGCGGCATCCAGCACCGGGTGCACGGCCGCCACGGACCAACGCTGGTTGATGCGTCCGATGAGGGGCTGGGACAGTGCGAAGCGCCCTGTCTGCAGCACCTTGCGCAGTAGCGCCTCGTCGCTGATGCGAACGACGCGGTCGCGCGGCGGGGGGATGGCGCCGCACAGCATGCGGCCTTCGCGATCCACCACCAGGAAGTTGCCGGCGCGCGGATAGAGCTCCAGCAGGTCCTTCAGCCCGGGATCGCAGCGTGCGGCGTCCATGGCGCGCACCAGCGGCCTGCGCGCCACTGCCTCGAGCGCCAGGCGCGTGTCCTCCACGAATCGCTGCGCGCGGTCGGCCGCCGATTCCGCGAGGCGGCTGACCGAGGATTCGGCGTCCTCGACGTCGTGCCGGGCGCGCTCGTAGGCGTGATAGGCGATCAGCCCAAGGAGCGGCAGCGCGAGTACGGCAACGAAGCGCCCGAGCTCGCCGCCGATACTGCCGGGTTGCAGCCTCCATGCCATTTCACGCGTCCCTTCGCCCTGAGCTTTGCCTTGCCGCGCCTGCCACCTGGGGCAAACAGCGCAATGGCGTCAACTATTTACCATCGGCCCGGTCGACCCACAAAAGAAAAAGGCCCGCAGCGCATGGCGCTGCGGGCCTTCGATGATCCTGGTGGAGTGGAAGGGGATCGAACCCTCGACCTCCGCATTGCGAACGCGGCGCTCTCCCAGCTGAGCTACCACCCCTTGGGAAGTCGCGGATTTTACAGCAGAACCGGGTTCGCGCCGGCGACGTAGCCCGGACGGGATGCTGCGCCGTTATCATCCGCCGGTCCACCCGGCCAATCTCGAATGCAGATCAATCCGCCATTTGGCTACACGGAGATCGTTCCGCTCCTCAAAACGCACCGGGTACGCCTGCCGCGCACCGGCGCGATCCCTGAGTTCGCGCGCGCTCTCAACGCGATTCCGATCAGCTACTCGGAGTTCGCACCTGCGGCGCGCGTCTACCCGCTGGTATTCACCTCGAATGACGGCGGCAAGGCTTTCGCGCCGGTGGCGGTGCTCGGCATGTCCACGGGCGAGAACCTCTATGCCCAGGGCGATGCCTGGGTTCCCGGGGCGTACGTGCCGGCCTATGCGCGACGCCACCCGTTCTGCATGGCGAAGGTGAACCTTGACACCGTCGAGCAGCAGAACCGCCTCATCTGCGTGGAAAAATCGCATCTCGACGATGCGCAGGGCGATGCGCTGTTCGACGATAAGGGCGAGCCGGTAAGCCGGTGGAAGGACCTGCAGCGCCTGTTGACCGAATACGAGACCGACCTCGAGCGCGGCCGCGAGATGTGCGCGATCCTCGCCGACTACGGCCTGTACGAACCCTTTTCCATGCAGGCGAACCTGGCCCAGGGAGGCCAGATCCAGCTCACCGGCATGCATCGCGTCGACGAGAAGAAAATCGAGCACCTCAACGCGAGCCAGTTCAAGAATCTGGCGAAAAAGGGCATCCTCGGGCGCATTTACGCCCATCTGCTGTCGCTGGAGAATTTTTCGCGGCTGCTCGAGCGAAGGGCGGCGCGAGCGGCCTAGATCATCCGCTTTGCCGTGCGCGCTTGCTTGGCCGGGATGAACGTGCTCACCGAATTGAGCGCGGCGATCTGCAACTGCACCTCCCAATAGTAGTAGTGCAGGTAGCTGATCGCGAGCAGCACGAGCAGCGCGATCTCGCGCACCATGCGTCGACGTTCACGGGCGGCGTGTGCCTCCGGTTGGCTGCCGGCGACCTCCCGCAGATAGTCCAGCACCTCAGCGTGCGTCTGCAGTTTGCGGTGCGCCAACTCCTCCAAGTACTTGTGCAACGAAGCTGGCGAGTTGTAGGTGTCGTCGGCGCGCTCGACCGCGGACGCGTGCCCGCGCGGCTGCGAGCGCCGCCCGGCTTCCGCCAGCCAGTGCGCCAACTGTTCGCCGGTCCCGTTGTCCTGTTCGGCCATGCCACCTCGCCCTGCGGATCGCCGCGCCAGACTCTGACACACGCACGCGGCGCGGGTTTATCCCAGCGTCCTTGGTTGCAGCCTCAGGCGGCAACGTCCTGCTTCAGGACTCGCCGGATGACATCGGCGAGGATGTTCTTGGTATAGGGCTTGGTGATGTAGCCATCGGCGCCAAGCAGCAGCCCCTTGCCGACATCCTCGGGCTCGTTCTCGGAAGTCAGCATGACGATCGGCAGCGAGCTCAGCACCGCATGGCGCCGCATCTTGGTCAGCAGCTCGAAGCCGTTGCCGTCGGGCAACGACACGTCGAGCAGCAGCAGGTCGGGCGCGCCCTCGTCCAGCATGCTGTGCAGGAATGCGTTGACCGAGTTTGCCACCCGCACCTTGTAGCCGGCCATGCTCACACGCAGGTCGGCAAGCGCCAGCTGGTCGGGGTCGTCCTCCACGATCAGCACCACGGTCTCGGCCGGCGACTTGCGCGGCCCGGGCCGCCGGCTCAGCCGGTCGGCGGAGATGTAGGCCCCGGTGCGCGCCAGGTCGGCGCTCGCCGCCTGCCCGTCGCGCTTCACGCGCGCCTGGTCCAGGGCCAACGTGCGGTCGGCATCGTGCGTCGAGAAAGCGGCTTCGCCCTCGCCGGACGCGGCTTCGATCAGGCCGAGATCTTCCATCTCGATCAGCCATTCGTCGAGCACGTTCCTCGGGTACTTGCGCAGCAACTCGCGCAGGCCGCCGTCCTGCCCGTGGAAGTCCATCAGCCACAGGATGCGCCGGTAGTCCTCGGGCACCGCCATGTCCTGGCTTTCCCAGGCGTTGCGGCCGGCGGGCGTCAACTGGTAAACGGGGTCTTCCTTTCTGGCGGCCATGCGCTCTCCTGGGCCGTTAGCATACCCTCATGCCGGAATGCGGCCGCACACGCGCCTGCGGCGGATCCTGCCTGCCGGTTGACCGCTCGCCCGACCGGCCCTAGGGAGAAACCTGAGGCAGGGTTCAGGCTATCTTTGATGGCGATGGCATCCCGGCGATCCTAGACTGGGGCCATGAAAGGGTCCGTCTCCCGCCCCGTCCCCGGCAGCACCGGCTTCACGCTGGTGGAGCTGTTGATCGCCCTGGCGATCGCCGCGGTGCTGGCGGCGATCGCCCTGCCCGCCTACTCCAGCTACATGGAGCGCGCGCGCGTCAACCAGGCGATCACCGACATCCGCGTGCTCAACGTGCGCGTGCGCAAGTACGAGGACGACCATCGCGCGGTGCCGGCCGGCCTCGCCCCCATCGGCGCCGCCGGCATGCTCGACCCCTGGGGCCGCCCCTACGTCTACCTGAAGCTCGAGGGCAAAAGCACCATGGGCCAGGCGCGCAAGAACAAGAACCTGGTGCCGATCAATTCGGATTTCGACCTGTACAGCCAGGGCAAGAACGGCGCCAGCCTGCCGCCGCTCACCGCCAAGCCCAGCCTGGACGACGTGGTGCTCGCGAACGACGGCGGCTTCGCCGGCCTCGCCGCCAACTACGTGCAATGAAGTTCCCGGCCACGTTCGGCACCGGGGTCGCGCGGCGCGTGGTCGCGCTGTTCGTGCTCTGCGCGCTGCTGCCGGTGGCGGCGGCGATGCTGCTTTCCTACGGCAGCGTGCGCGAGGCCCTGGTCGCTCAGCGCACCGACACGCTGCGCGGCGCGGCGGCGAATTTCGCCACCGCGCTGGTCGAACGCCTGGGCGTCGCCGAGTCCATCGCGCGTTCGAGCGCGGACCGGGCGGCCGCGGGCGATGCCGTGGCCGGCGAGTACTTCGCCCGCGCGATCTCCGGCACGCCGGAGGACTCGCCCCGGTTCGCGCTCGCCGCCGCGGACGAGGCGCGGCTCGCCGCCGGGGAGTCGGTGCTGCAGGTAAGGCGCGCCGCCAGCGGCCCGGCCGGCGTGTGGTTCGTGCGCGCCGCCGGCGCGCGCCGCGTCGCGCTGGAGGTGAATCCAGCGTTCCTATGGGCAGCCTACGACGCCCTGCCCGTGCTGACCGACGCCTGCGTCTACGCCCGCGACGGCGCGGTGCTGCATTGCTCGCGGCCGATACCGCGCAGCGTGGCCGCGGAGTTCCACGTCCAGCGCGCGGGCGAGCAGGCCGCCACCCTCGCCTGGGACGACCAGGGCATTTCGATGCTGAGCGCCCGCCGGGAGCTGTTCCTGCGCGGCAAGTTCGGCGCGGGGCCGTGGGAGATCTTCGTCAGCCAGCCCGAGTCCCACGCGCTGGCCGCTGCGCAAGGCGTGACGCGCGCAGTGGTCCCGGTCGTGCTGCTGAGCCTGCTGGTGGCGGCGTTGCTCGGCCTGGTGCAGGTGCGCCGGACCATGCGCCCGCTGCGCGACCTGACCGACGCGGCGGCGCGCATCGGCGCGCGGGATTTCACGGTGTCGGTGCCGGAGCAGCACAACGACGAGTTTGGCGCCCTGGCGCGCTCGTTCAACGCGATGTCCACGCGCCTGGGGCGGCAGTTCAGCGCACTGTCGGCGCACGCGGAAATTGACGCGGCGATCCTGTCGAGCGCGGCGCTGCCGCAGGTGATCGCCATCGTGCTGCGGCGCATGGCGGAACTGGTGCGCACGGACAAGCACCTGTTGCTGGTGGCGGGTTCCGCCGGCGAATACCGCATCCACACCGGCACCGCCGGGGACTGGCTGGACGGCCACGATATCGAGCTGTCGGCGGCCGACGCCGCAAAGCTCCTCGCCGCGCCCGAAGGCATGCGGCTGGCCGGCGACGGCCGCTCCGCGCTCGCCGGCCTCGCCGGATTGCGCACGCGTAACGCCTTTGCACTGCCGATTGCATCCGGCGACACCCTCGCGGGCGCGTTGATCCTCGCCTACGTCGAGGATCGCCTGCCGGACGCCGAGGACATCACGGTGCTGCGGGACCTTGGCGACCGCGTCGCGGTCGCGCTCGGCGTCGCCCGGCGCGACAAGGAACTCGAGCACCGCGCGCACTACGATACCCTGACGCAGCTGCCCAACCGCCTGCTCGGGCTGCAGGAGCTCGGCCGCGCCGTGGCCGCCGCCGCGCGCCAGAAGCGCCCGCTGGCGGTGCTGTTCGTCGACCTCGATGGCTTCTCCGCGGTGAACGACAGCCTGGGCCACACGGCCGGCGACCAGCTGCTCGTCCAGACCGCGCAGCGCCTGCGCGCAAGCGTGCGCGAGTCGGACATCGTGGCGCGCTTGAGCGGCGACGAGTTCGCGGTGGTTCTCACCGAGGTGCGCGAGGGCGCGGACGCCGCCGTGGCCGCGCGCACAATCGTCGCCGCGCTTTCCGGCCCCTCGGCGCTCGGCACCGGCAGCGCCTTCGTGTCGGCGAGCGTCGGCATCGCGCTGTACCCGGCGGACGGCGCGACGGCGGAGACGCTGCTGCAGCACGCCGACCTGGCCATGTACCGCGCCAAGCGGCAGGGGCGCGGCCAGTTCGCCTTCTTCGAGGCGTCGATGAACGCCGAGGTGCAGCGCCGCATCGAGCTCGAGGCGGAGCTGCGCCTCGCGCTGGAGCGCCGGGAGTTCGAGCTGCACTACCAGCCGCAGCTCGACCTGCGCAGCGGCCGGCTGAGCGGCGGCGAGGCGCTGATCCGCTGGCACCACCCGGTGAAGGGGCTGGTGCCGCCGCTGCAGTTCATCGGCCACGCCGAGGCCAACGGCCTGATCGAACCGATCGGCCGCTGGGCGCTGCAGACGGCCTGCGCGCAGTTCGTCGCGTGGCGCGAGCAGGGCATCCCCATCGACCAGGTTTCCGTCAACGTGTCGCCGCGCCAGTTCCGCAACCCGGAGTTTGTCGGCACGGTGCGCGAGGCGCTCGCCGCCGCCGGCATGCCCGCCGGCGCGCTGCGGCTGGAGATCACGGAAAGCGCGGTGCTCGACGACGATGGCGCCGCGCAGGCGAACCTCGCCGCGTTGGTGCAGTTGGGCACGCCGCTCGAGCTCGACGATTTCGGCACCGGCTACTCGTCGCTCGCGCACCTGCAGAACCTGCCCGTGACGGCGATCAAGCTCGATCGCGCATTCACGCGCGAAATGGAAACCAAGGAAAGCGCGCAGGCGGTGGTCCAGGCGGCCATCGCGATGGCGCACGCGCTGGGCAAGTCGGTGGTCGCCGAGGGCGTGGAGACCGCCGGGCAGCTCGCGCTGCTGCAGCGCCTGGGCTGCGACACGATCCAGGGCTACCACATCGGCAAGCCGGTGCCGGCGGCCGAGTTCGCGCAGCTGCTGCGCAGCCGGGCACTAGCTACGCCGGCGTTGGTGGGCCGGGTTGGAATCGAACCAACGACCAAGGGATTATGAGTCCCCTGCTCTGACCAACTGAGCTACCGGCCCCAGGGACGAATTAAAGCAGAAGGGCCGCTTGCGCGGCCCTTCCTTTTTCAGCCTTCCTGATCCAGGAAGCTCTTCAGCCTCTCGGAGCGCGAGGGATGCCGCAGCTTCCTCAGCGCCTTCGCCTCGATCTGGCGTATGCGCTCGCGCGTCACGTCGAACTGCTTGCCGACCTCCTCCAGCGTATGGTCGGTGTTCATCTCGATGCCGAAGCGCATGCGCAGCACCTTCGCTTCGCGCGGCGTGAGGGTATCGAGCACCTCCTTGGTCACTTCGCGCAAGGAGGCGTACATCGCCGCGTCGTTCGGCGCGAGCGTGGACTGGTCCTCGATGAAGTCCCCGAGGTGCGAGTCGTCGTCGTCGCCGATCGGCGTCTCCATGGAGATCGGCTCCTTGGAGATCTTGAGGATCTTGCGGATCTTCTCTTCCGGCATCTCCATCTTCATGGCGAGCGTCGCCGGGTCGGGCTCGGAGCCCGTCTCCTGCAGGATCTGGCGCGAGATGCGGTTCATCTTGTTGATGGTCTCGATCATGTGCACCGGGATGCGGATGGTGCGCGCCTGGTCGGCGATCGAGCGCGTGATGGCCTGGCGGATCCACCAGGTGGCGTAGGTCGAGAACTTGTAGCCGCGCCGGTATTCGAACTTGTCCACGGCTTTCATGAGGCCGATGTTCCCCTCCTGGATGAGGTCGAGAAACTGGAGCCCTCTATTCGTGTACTTCTTGGCGATCGAGATCACCAGGCGCAGGTTGGCTTCCGTCATCTCGCGCTTGGCGCGGCGCGCCTTGGCCTCCCCGGTGGACATCTGCTTGTTGATCTCTTTCAGCTCCCGCACCGGGATGCCGAGCTTTTGCTGCACGCCCTGGATCTTGCCCAGCAGTTCCAGGATCGACGGTTCCAGGCGCGTGAGCTGCTCGCTCCACGGATGGCCGGCGTTCACTTCTCCGGTCAGCCAGCGCTTGGACCCCTCGGTGCCGACGAACACCTTGATGAAATGCTGGCGCGGCATCAGCGCCTTGTGCACGGAAATGTCGTGGATGCCGCGCTCGTGGCTGCGGATGTCCTCGACCAGGCTCCTGACGCTGTCGCACAGCCGCTCGACGGTGCGCGCGGTGAAGCGGATGGTCATCAGCTCGGCCGAGATCTGGTCGCGCACGCGCAGGTAATCCTTGTCCTTGGACCCCTTGCTCTCGAGCACGCGCAGCAGCTTGTCGTACAGGCGCCGGATGCGCGCGAACTTCTCCAGCGCTTCGTTGCGCAGCGCCAGCAGGCTTGCGGTCTGCGCCGCGCCGTCGTCCTCCTCGGTGTCGCCTTCCTCTTCCTCGATCTGCTCTTCTTCCTCTTCCTCGCTCGCCGCCTCGACCTTCTTCGGGTCGAAATCCTCCTTGGCATTGGGGTCGATGAGGCCGTCCACCACCTCGTCGATGCGCAGGTCCTCTTTTTCGACCCTGTCGGCGAGATCGAGGATCTCGCGCACCGTGGTCGGGCAGGCGCTGATCGCCTGGATCATGTGGCGCAGGCCCTCCTCGATGCGCTTGGCGATCTCGATCTCGCCTTCGCGCGTGAGCAGCTCCACCGAGCCCATCTCGCGCATGTACATGCGCACCGGGTCCGTGGTGCGGCCGAACTCCGAGTCCACCGTGGACAGCGCCGCTTCGGCCTGCTCCTCGACATCCTCGTCGGTGGCGGCCGCCGGCGCCGTCTCGGCGGTGATCAGCAGCGTTTCCTGGTCGGGCGCCTGGTCGTAGACCTGGATGCCCATGTCGCCGAAGGTCGAGATGATCGCCTCGATCTGCTCGGCGTCCACCAAGTCATCGGGCAGGTGGTCGTTGATCTCGGCGTAGGTGAGGAAGCCCCGGTCCTTGCCCAGCTTGATCAGGGTCTTCAGACGCATGCGGCGCGTCTCGGCGTCCTCCTTGGGCAGCACGGCCATGGCCGCGAGCCACTCTTCCTTCTTCGCCTTGCGCCCGGGCCGGCCACGACCGGCCTTGGTCTTCAGGCCCTCGGCGAGCTTGGCCTCGAGCTGCTCGAGGGCCGCCTTGGCGCTCTTGATGGTGGGCTTTTTCGCCTTGTCCGCGGCTTGGGCCGCAACCGGCGCCGCCTTGTGGCCCTTGGCCGGCGCTGCGGCCTTGAGCGGCTTCTTCGGCGCCGGTCGCGCAGCCTTCTTGGCCTTGAGGACCTTGCCCGCCGCCGCGCGCGCCTTGGGCGCGGGGCGCGACCTCTTCTTCAATACCTTGATCGGTCGGGCTTTTTTTCCAGCCTTGCGAGGTTGCTTCGCCTTCGACTTGCGCTTTGCCTTGACCATGCTTGCCTCGTCCTCGCCCTGGGTGCCTACGGGCCGGAAAAAAGGGGGCGATTCTACCTCAATCCGCCTCTCAGGACCTCTGAGATTTCAACTGGTGCAGCTCTTTGATGCTCTGATTGAGCTCCGCGTTCAATGCCGCGTCGCCCACCACCCGGGTCTTCAGCGCCTCGATCTCGCGGTGCTTGCGCCGGATGCGCAAGGCGATCTGCAGCTGCCGGAACTCGTGCGCCGCGCCTGCGGCGTCCAGCTGGCTGTCAAGCGCCGCGGCCTGCGCGCGAAATATCAGCGCCTCGTGCACGCCGCCGCTGAAACGCTCCACCAGCATCCCGCCGCTCGGCGCGTCGCCCTCGGCAAGCGCGGCGGCGATGTCGCGCAGGGCCGCGGACTCGGGCGCCTGCGCGTCGAGCAGGTCCTCCTCCAGCGCTTGCGCGAGCGCGGGGTCGACCATCAGGCAGCGCAACAACCCCTGCTCTTCCGAGGACGGCGCGCGCGGCGCGCTGGCTCGAACGGGCGCCGTGGAGCGGTATCTGGGGGCATCCTCGGGCAAAAACAAGCGCTGCACGTCTTCCGGCGCGACCTGCGCGATGGGCGCAATGGCGCGCGTCAGCTGCAGCCGCAGCATGGGCGCGGCGAGACGCTGCACCAGGGGCCGGGCGGTGACCATGAAGCGCGACCGGCCCTCGGGCGTGGCAAGGTTGGACTGCGCCCGCAGCTCGCCGAGCAGGAACTCCGACAGCGTCTGCGAGCGCACCATCAGCCGCTCGATGCCCTCGCGCCCGTGCGCGCGCACGTAGCTGTCGGGATCATCGCCCTCCGGCAGCAGCAGGAAGCGGACCGGATTGGCGTCGGTCGCGAGCGGCAGGCTCACTTCGAGCGCGCGCCAGGCGGCCTTGCGGCCGGCGGCGTCGCCATCAAAGCAGAACACGAGCTCGGCGCCGCTCTCGCGCAACTCGCGCAGCAGCCGCGTCACGTGCACCGGTGTGGTGGCGGTGCCGAGCGTGGCCACGGCGTAGCCCACGCCGTGCTGCGCGAGCGCGAGCACGTCCATGTAGCCCTCGACCACCAGCGCGCGCTTGGCCTGGTGGATCGCCTCGCGCGCGTGCCCGAGGCCGTAGAGCTCCTGCCCCTTCTGGAACAACGGCGTTTCCGGCGAGTTCAGGTACTTGGGTTCGCCCTCCCCGAGCACGCGCCCGCCGAATCCCACCACCGTGTCGCGCCGATTGAAGATCGGGAACATGACCCGGTCGCGAAAACGGTCGTAGCGCTTGCCCTCGCCCTCGATCACCAGGCCGCATTCCACCAGCGCCGCGTGGTCGTACTCCGGAAAGGCGCGCTTCAATCCCTGCCAGTCGTCGGGCGCGTAGCCGACGCCGAAACGCGCCGCGACTTCCCCGGAGAGCGCGCGCCGCTTCAGGTACTCGACGGCACGCGGCGTGCGCTTCAACTCGACGCGGTAGAACTCCATGGCGCGTTGCAGGATCGACGCGAGGTCGGTGTCGCGTTCCTTCCTTTTCGCCTCTTCGGGCGTGCGCGGTTGCCATTCGGGCACCTGCATGCCGACGGTGGAGGCCAGCTCCTTGATCGCGTCCACGTAGCCCATGCCGCCGTAGTCGATGAGAAAGCCGATGGCGTTGCCGTGCTTCTGGCAGCCGAAGCAGTGGTAGAACTGCTTCGCCGGGCTTACCGTGAAAGACGGCGTCTTCTCGTCGTGGAACGGGCACAGGCCCGAATAGTTCGCGCCCGCCTTCTTCAGCTGCACGTAGCGCCCGACCACGTCGACGATGTCGACGCGGTTCAGCAGGTCCTGCTTGAAGGAATCGGGGATCACGCGAAAATGGGGACTGTCCCCATTTTGCCGTTTAAATGGGGACTGTCCCTATTTCTCCAGTTTCGCCCTCACCTGCGCCGAGACTTTGCCGATGTCGGCGCGGCCGGCCAGGCGCGGCTTGAGCAGCGCCATCACCTTGCCCATGTCCTTCACGCCGCTTGCGCCGGCTTCGACGATGGCGGCGGCGACAGCCTGGACCACGTCGGCTTCGGGCATCTGCTGCGGCAGGTAGGCCTGGAGCACGTCGATCTCGAATTTCTCCTGCCCGGCGAGGTCTGCCCGCGCCGCCTTCTCGTACTGCACGATGGATTCGCGCCGCTGCTTCACCATCTTCTCGATGATCCCGAGGACATCGGCGTCCGAGAGCTCGACGCGCTCGTCCACCTCCTTTTGCTTCAGCGCCGCGAGCAGCAGGCGCACGGCGGACAGGCGCGCCGCGTCCCTGGCGCGCATCGCCGCCTTCATGTCTTCGGTGATGCGTTCCTTGAGGGTCATGGGCGCTCCGGAAATGCAAACGCCCCGGCGGGATGCACCGGGGCGCTGGCCAGAAATCTCGTTCCGTGTCCTAGTACAGCTTCGCCGGCAGCATCTGGCTGCGCAGCCGCTTGTGGTGGCGCTTCACCGCCGCCGCGAGCTTGCGCTTCCTCTCGGAAGTCGGCTTCTCGTAGAACTCGCGCGCGCGCAACTCGGTCAGCAGGCCCGTCTTCTCGACGGTGCGCTTGAAGCGGCGCATCGCCACTTCGAAGGGCTCGTTTTCCTTGACGCGTACGGTCGGCATCCAAATCCCCGGAATCCGGAAAAGGGCGCGATTGTAGCAGATGCCTCAGAATCCCCTCAATGCTGATCCTCGGCATCGAGACCTCCTGCGACGAGACCGGCGTGGCCTTGTACGACGCCGCCGCGGGGCGCCTGCTCGCCCATGCCGTGCACTCCCAGGTGCAGATGCACGAGGCCTATGGCGGCGTCGTGCCGGAGCTGGCCTCCCGCGACCACGTGCGCCGGCTCGTCCCCCTGGCCCGCGGCGTGCTCGAGCGCGCGGGACGCGCAGTCGCCGATGTCGGCGCCGTCGCCTACACCGAGGGCCCGGGGCTCGCGGGCGCACTGCTGGTCGGGTCGTCCTTCGCCCATGGGCTCGCAGCCGCCCTCGGCGTGCCGGCGATCGGCATCCATCATCTGGAAGGGCATCTGCTCTCGCCGCTGCTGTCGGCGCGCCGCCCCGAGTTTGCGTTCGTCGCGCTCCTCGTATCGGGCGGCCACACCCAGTTGATGCGCGTCGAGGGCGTCGGGCGCTACGAGCTCCTGGGTGAGACGCAGGACGATGCGGCGGGTGAGGCTTTCGACAAGACGGCCACGCTCCTGGGGCTGGGCTACCCCGGCGGGCCGGCCCTCTCGCGGCTGGCCGAGCACGGCCATGCCGGACGCTACCGCCTGCCGCGGCCGATGATCGGGAGCGGCGACCTGGAATTCAGCTTCAGCGGACTGAAGACCGCGGTGCTGACGCTCGTCAAGGGGGCCGACCCGAACGAGCAGTTCTATGCCGATGTGGCGCGCGCGTTCCAGGATGCGATCGTCGACGTGCTGGTGGCCAAGTGCGCGCTGGCGATGGAGCGCACGGGGCTCACGCGGCTGGTGGTGGCCGGGGGCGTCGGCGCGAATCGGCAGTTGCGTGCCGCGCTCGATGCGAAGGCGGCGGCGCAAGGGTTCGACGTCTTTTACCCGGAACCCGAGCTTTGCACCGACAACGGCGCCATGATCGCGCTGGCGGCCGCCTTGCGCCTGCAGGCACGACCCGCGCCGCGCGGCGAGCACGCCTTTACGGTGCGCCCGCGCTGGGATCTTGCGGCGGCGGGCTAGCCTTCGCGCCGACGCGGCCTTCCTCGCCCGCCATCAGCCGCCGGAGGTTGTCTTTGTGCCGCCATAGCAAGAGGACGGCGATCGCAACCACGGCCGGAAACACGGGGCGCAGGCCGAAAAGCCAGAAGGCGTAGAACGGCGCGAACAGCGCGGCCACCAGCGCCGCGAGCGAGGAGACACGGAAGAACGCGAAGATCGCGACCCAGGAGGCGAGCGTCGCGAGCCCGAGCCAGAGGTTGAACGCGAGCAGCACGCCCGCCGCGGTCGCCACGCCCTTGCCGCCCTTGAGGCCGTGGAACACGGGAAACAGATGCCCAAGGAACACGGCGACCCCCGCGTAGGGCACCGCCGCCGGCTCGACCAGCGCGGCGATCCATACCGCCAGCCAGCCCTTGCCGCCGTCGCCGAGCAGCGTAAGCGCTGCCACGCGCTTGCTGCCGGTGCGCAGCACATTGGTGGCGCCCGGATTGCCCGAGCCGTAGCTGCGCGGGTCGGGCAGCGCGAACAGCCGCGAGAGCACGATGGCAAAGGAAATCGAGCCCATGAGGTACGCGGCGAGGACCACCAGTGCGCTTTGCATGGACCGGATGTTACCCGCGCGCCCCTATAATCGTCCTGCCATGGATGCCATCCAGATCCGCGACCTGCGCGTCGAAACCCTCATCGGCATCCACAAGCGTGAACGCCACGTCGCGCAGACGGTGTCGATCGACCTGGAGATCGGCCTGCCGGGAACGGCGGTGTTCAAGAGCGACAAGGTCGCCGACACCATCGACTACGAGCAGGTGGCGCTGAAGATCCGCGCGCTCGCCGCGGACGGGCACTACCGGCTGGTGGAGACGCTCGCCGAGCGCATCGCCCGGCTGCTGCTCGAGGAGTTCGGCGCGCCGTGGGTCAAAGTGAGCGTCGCCAAGATCGGCGTCCTCGCCAACGCCAAGTTCGTCGGCGTGACCCTCGAGCGCAAGCGCTAGTCCTGCAGCGCGACGTCCACCAGGATCGGCTGCAGCAGCCGCACGATTTCGCCGGGCGCCATGCCGACGAGGAATCCCCGGCGCCCGCCGTTGATGTAGATCCTCGGCAGCTCGAGGATCGAGCGCTCCAGGTACACGGCCAGCTTCTTTTTCGTGCCAAACGGCGAGGTGCCGCCGACCGGGTAGCCCGAGTGGCGCTGCGCCGCGTCCGGCCGGCACGGCTCGATGCGCTTCACGCCGGCCTGGCGCGCCAGATTCTTGGTCGACACCTTGCGGTCGCCGTGCATGAGCACGATGAGCGGCCTTTCGTTCTCATCCTGCATCACCAGCGTCTTCACCACGTCGTGCTCGGGCACGCCGAGGGCGCGCGCGGAAACTTCGGTGCCGCCGTGCTCCACGTAGTCGTACTCGTGCTCCGTGTAGGACACGCGGCTCGCCTTGAGAAGCACGGTCGCCGGCGTGTCCGCCATGGTCAGCCGCGCGGATGGTGCTTCGCGTGCAGCGCCTTCAGGCGCTCGCGCGCGACGTGCGTGTAAATCTGCGTGGTGGAGATGTCGGCGTGGCCGAGGAGCATCTGCACCACGCGCAGGTCCGCGCCATGGTTGATGAGGTGCGTGGCGAAGGCGTGGCGCAGCACATGGGGCGAGAGCGCCTTTCCCGGGATAGCCGTGCGGCCGTAGCGCTTGAGCAGGTGCCAGAACGCCTGGCGCGTCATGCCCGCGCCCCGCTCGGTGACGAACAGCGCGTCGCTCGACTTTCGCTTCAGGAGCGTGGGGCGCGCCTCGCGCAGGTAGCGCTGCACCCAGGACACCGCCTCCTCGCCGAGCGGCACCAGGCGCTCCTTGGATCCCTTGCCGAGGATGCGCACCACGCCCGCATCGAGATTGGCCTCGAAGGTCTTCAGGCCAACGAGCTCGGACACCCGCAGCCCCGAGGCGTAGAGCACTTCGAGCATCGCCCGATCGCGCAGGCCGCGCGGGGATTCCCTGTCGGGCGCGGCGAGCAGCGCCTCGACGTCGGCCTCCGACAGGCTCTTCGGGAAGCGCGGCACGCGCTTGGGCGGCTCGAGCCTGAGCGTCGGATCGGCCGCGATGGAGCGCTCGCGCAGGCAGTAACGGTAGAAGCGCTTCAGGGTGGAGAGCATGCGCGCGGCGCTCGTCGCCCGGCCGCGGCGTGCGGCCAGGAAGGCGAACAGATCCTCTTCGCGCGCCGCCGCCAGGGGCCGCCGCTGCAGGAAGGCGGCGAGCTGCGCGAGGTCGCGGCGATAGGACTCGAGCGAGTTCTTCGCCAGGCCGTCTTCGAGCCACAGCGCGTCGCAGAAGGCGTCGACGCGCTGCGCGTCCGCGTCGCTCAGGGCCTGAGCGCGAACTCGTCCGCCTGCGCCTCGTGCAGCAGCAGCCAACGCTTGGCCTCGATGAGGAATCCGTCGGTCGAATGCGCGAAGCCGCCAATGCCGTCGGCGGCCACCACGCGATGGCAGGGGATCACGATCGGCAGGCGGTTGTCGCCGCAGGCCTGGCCCACGGCGCGCGCCAGCGTGCCGTCGTCGCGCACGCGTGCCTCACCGCCGAGCTCGCGCGCGAGATCGCCGTAGGTACGCGTGCGCCCGCGCGGGATGGCGCACATCGCCGCCCAGACGCGCTTCTGGAAGTCCGTGCCTTCGATGGCGAGCGGCAGGTCGAAGCTCGTGTCCGGATCCTGGCGATAGCGCTCGATCTGGCGCGCGGCGCGCTCGGCGAGCGCATTGCGCGGCGCCAGGCTTGGCGTGGACGGTGGCAGATAGCGGATCTGCGCCACGCGTCCTTCGCGCGTGCGCACGGCCACCTTCATCTTCAGGAAGTCGAGCACTACGTCGTACATAGCTTCTCGATCTTCGCCAGCAGCTCGTCGGCGATCTCGATGCCTTCGTCGCGCAGCTTCCCCTCCGAGGCAAAGCGCTTCGACCCCGGCAGGCGCACGCCCTCGTCGGCGAGCATCGCGCGCACCACGGTCTCCACGCGCTCGAGGTACTTCTCGCGGCCGGCGAGCGCATCCGGATCGATGGCGAGGAAGGCCTGTCCGATGCGGGGCTTGTTGCCCTGCTCGGCGAAGAAGGAGTCCGCCTCGGGACCGATCGCGGCGCCGGTGAGCGCGGCGCAGACAAGCTCGAAAGCGAGCGCGAGCATCGCGCCCTTGGCACCGCCGATCGGGAACAGGCTGCCGCGCTCGATCGCTTCCTTCGGGTCGGTGGTGGGCTTGCCGTCCCGGTCGAGCGCCCAGCCTTCGGGAATCGTCTCGCCCTTTTGCATCGCCATCATGATCTTGCCGCGCACCACCGTGGAGAGCGCGAGATCGACGACGATCGGGTCGGCGTCCGCGCGCGGAAACGCGAACGCGACCGGGTCGGTGCCGAACAGCGCCTTCTTGCCGCCCCAGGCAGGAATCGCCGCCGGCGAATTGGTGAAGGCCACGCCCACCATGCCGGCCGCGGCGACCTGCAGCAGGTGGATGCCGAGCACGCCGACGTGCGCACTGTTGGTGATGCCCGCGAAGCCGATGCCATTGCGGCGTGCACGCTGGATCACTTCCTCGATCGCCCAGGCGCAGGACTCGTACGGCAGGCCGTCCGCGTTGTCGATGAGGCATACGCCGGCCTTCTCGGCGGCCAGCACCGGGCGCGCCGCGCCGTCCGCGCGGCCGTTGCGCAGCATCGAGCAGTAAAACGGCACCCGCGACATGCCGTGGGTCGGCAAGCCCTGCTGTTCCGCGCGCAGCAGATGCTGCGCCGCGGTGTCGGCCATCGCCTCGTGCGCGCCCGCGTTCCGCAGCGCCTGCTTCGCAAGTCGGAACAGTTCCTGCGGCTTTCTCTTCATAATGGCGATTCTAACTGCACGTTTTTCCAGGAGGAGGACGCATGGGAAGCATGACCGAACTGAAGGCGGCCGACGGCCACAAGCTCGCCGCCTACCGCTGCGAGCCCGCCGGCAAGGCGCGCGGCGCCGTGGTGGTGATCCAGGAAATCTTCGGCGTCAACACGCACATCCGCTCGATCGCGGACGGCTATGCGGCGGACGGCTACCTGGTCATCGCGCCTGCGATGTTTGACCGCGTGCAGCGCAACTACGACACGGGTTACTCGCAGCCCGAGATCCAGGCCGGCATCGCCCTGATGCAGAAGCTCGACTGGAAGGAGGCCATGCAGGACGCCGCCGCCGCGCTCGAGGCGGTGAAAGCCGCGGGCAAGGTCGGCATCGTCGGCTACTGCTGGGGCGGCACCGTGACCTGGGTCGCGGCAGCGCGGCTGTCCGGCCTCGCCTGCGCGGCGCCCTACTACGGCGGCGGCATGCCGGGCTTCATCGGCGAAAAGCCCAAGTGCCCGACGCTGTGCCACTTCGGCGAGCAGGACCAATCGCCGACGCTCGCGCAGGCCAAGGCCATCGCCGCGGCGCACCCGGAGATCACGGCGCACTACTACGTGGGCGCCGGGCACGGCTTCAACTGCGACCAGCGCGGCTCTTTCAACGCCGAGGCGTCAAAGCTCGCACGCGAGAGAACCCTCGCGTTCTTCAGGCAGCACGTGGGGTAAGCAGGCTCTCGCCGGGGCGCACGCGCGTGAAAGCGACCGGCTTCATGGCGATGGCGAGCGCATCGCCGGCCAGCCGCGCGCTGGTGTAGCTCGACGTTTCGAGCGGCCCCGCGTCGGGAAAGTCCTCGCGAAAGTGCGCGCCGCGCGAATCCTCGCGTGCGAGCGCGGCCTGCGCGATGACGCGGCTCGTGTCGGCGAGGCTCCTCAGGTTCAGCCAGTCGTGCCAGGTGAGGTTGAACGCGCGATTGGCATCGGGAATGCCCGTCGCCGCGAGCTCATCGGAAATGGCCTTCAGCTCCGCGAGCGCGCGCTCCAGGCCGGGACGGTCGCGGATGATGCCGACCTTTTCCCACATCACGCCATAGAGCCGCTCGCGCAAGGCCTCCAGCGCGCCATGCGAAGCCGACCACTTCGGCTCGCAGCGCTCGACGGCGGCGACCAGCGCTTCCTGATCCGCCTCGCGCAGGGCGCCGTCTGTCCTCACCCATGCCGCCATCGTATCGCCCGCCACCGCGCCGAACACCGTGGAATTGGCCACGCCGTTGCCGCCCAACCGATTCGCGCCGTGCACGCCGCCCGCGTCTTCGCCCGCCACGAACAGGCCCGCGAGCCCGGTCGAGCAGTCCACGCCGAACTCCACGCCACCCATCATGTAGTGCGCCGTAGGCACCACTTCGACCAACCCGCCGGCGAGGTCGAAGCCGCAATCGGCGCAGCGCTCGACCATCCCCTTGAAGTTCTTCGCCACCTTCTCCGGGCCGAGGTGCGCCATGGAGATGTACAGGCCGCCATTCGGCGAGAGATTGCCATTGCGCATCTCGGTGTACATGGCGCGCGAGACGAAATCGCGCGTCGCGCGCTCGGCGAGCGGGTCGTACTTCGGCATGAAGCGCTCTTTCGCTCCATTCAGCAGGAACCCGCCCGCGCCGCGCAGGCCTTCCTCGAGCACCGTGCCGGTCATCCTCGTGTGCGCGCCGGCGAGCAGCCCGGTGGGATGGAACTGCACCATTTCCATGTCGCGCAAAGGCAGCCCCGCGCGCAGCGCCATGGCGAGGCCGTCGCAGCTCTTGTCGCCCGAGGGCGTGTGGTAGCGGTACATGGTCGGGCCGCCGCCGGTGGCGAGGAGCACCGCCTTGGCGCGCACGAAAACGTACTCGCCCGTGCGCATGTCGATCATCAGCACGCCGGCGAGCGCGTCCCCCGCGGGCGTCTTGATCAGCTCGACGGCACGGTGCTCTTCCAGGCGATGGATGCGGCGCGCCCACACCTGCTCGGCGAGCCGGTTGATGATCTCGATGCCCGTGAGGTCGCCCTTGTGCACCGTGCGATCGAACGTCTGCCCGGCGAAGGCCTTCTGGTGGATGCTGCCATCGGGATTGCGGTCGAAGAAGCACCCCAACTCGTTCTCCAGCTCGCGGATGCGCTCGACGGCGAGCGTGACCAGCTTCCAGGCGAGCTCCTGGTCGGGCAGCCACTTGCCGCCCTCGATGGTGTCCATGAAGTGACGCTCGATTGAGTCTTCCTTCGCCAGCGCCACGTTGTAGCCGCCCTGCACCATGCGCGTGCAGCCGCACTTGCCGAGCAGTCCCTTCACCGCCACGGTGATGTGCAGCGACGGATCGGCCGCGTGCGCGTGCAGCGCGGCGAACAGGCCCGCGCCGCCTGAACCGAGAATCAGGATGTCGGTGTCAACCGAGCGCATGTGACCCCGGTTTTCGCAGCCATTGGGATAGCAGCACCAGGACGATCAGGGCGACACCCACGCTGTGCGACACGGTGCCGGGATAGACCAGCGCGAATCCCGCCACCACGAGCATGACGCGCTCGTACGCCGGGGAACGCCGGAACAGCCAACCCTGGAACGCGCCGGCGAGCGCCAGTATGCCGGCCGACGTGGTGAAGGTGATCAGCGCGATCGCCCCCCAGTCGGCGTTGCCCAGCGTCTTGAACGAGCCGGTGAGCAGCAGCCCCGTGCCCGCCGGGTCGAGGACGAAGACGAACGGCACGAGGAACGCCGGCAGCGTGTACTTCCAGGTCTGCAGCGTGGTCTTGTAGGGGTCGCCGCCGGTGATCGCCGCCGCCGCGAAGGGCGACAACGCGGTCGGCGGCGAAACCTCCGAGAGCACCGCGTAGTAGAAGATGAACATGTGCGCGGCGAACTCGGGCACTTTCAGCGCGATCAGCGCCGGCGCGGCGATGACGGCACAGATGATGTAGCTCGCGGTCACCGGCACCGCGAGGCCGACGATCCAGACGATGAGCGCCGTGTAGATCGCGGTGAGCAGCAGCGAGTTCCCCGCGTAGGCGAGCACGATCGAGCTGAACTTCAGCCCCAGGCCGGTCAGCGTCACCACGCCGACGATCAGGCCCGCGCCCGCGCAGGTGGCGGCGACGTTGAGCACCGCGCGCGAGCCGTTGTCCAGCGCCCGGAACAGCGGCGCGCCGAAGAATCCCTTCACGAAGGGCACGCGCCCGCGCAGGAAGTCGTAGGAAAAGAGCGCGCAATCGCGATGCAGGAAGCTGGTGCCGAACACCACCACCGTCGCCCAGAACACCGACAGCTCGGGCGAGAAGCCCATCAGCATGAAGGCGACGATCGACACCAGCGAGAAGAAGTGGAACCAGTACTTCTTCGTCAGGCTCCAGGCGGACTCCGCCTTCTCGAACACGGCGTCCTTCATGCCGAACTTGCGGCTGTCGATCTCCACCATGATGAACAGCGTCAGGTAGTACAGGCTCGTGGGGATCACCGCCATCAGCAGCACGTCGAGATACGAGATCTTCAGGAACTCCGCGATGAGGAACGCCGCCGCGCCCAGCACCGGCGGCGAGATGATGGCCCCCAGTCCTCCGGCGGCCAGCAGCCCCCCCGCCTCGTTCTTGCCGTAGCCCACCTTGGCGAGCATCGGCGCCGCCACCGCGCCCAGCGTCACCGTGGTGGCGACGCCCGAGCCCGAGGGCCCGCCGAGCAGGAATGAGGCGAGCGTGACCGTGCGGCCGGCACCGGTAGGCTTGCCGCCCATCACGGTGAAG
>Ga0209705_10000173_pt1 | contig 33903 bp, 30 predicted proteins | sample PPLLaktember2015_5_FD_187262 | JGI IMG/M metagenome (GOLD analysis project Ga0209705, IMG submission 187262) | Freshwater sediment microbial communities from Prairie Pothole Lake near Jamestown, North Dakota, USA - PPLs Lake P8 Core (1) Depth... | ecosystem: Environmental > Aquatic > Freshwater... | reverse complement strand
GCCATGATCTGAAAGATCTTCCACGACTCGCGTGACAGGATCTTCGACGAGGTGGTGAAGGATTCGGTGGATTTCCGGGTGACGGGTGTTTTATCTTCCATAAACCTTATTTAGCACACACAAGGCATAACCACACCGTCTAAGGTGGCAGGCCTGCACAAAATTAACCACATGAACGACAAAAAACCCCTGGTACTCGTGGACGGTTCATCCTATCTCTACCGGGCCTTCCATGCCATGCCGAACCTGAGCAACTCGCGCAATGAACCGACCGGCGCCGTGTATGGCGTCACCAACATGCTGCGCCGACTTCTTAAGGACTACGATCCGGAGCAGGTCGCCGTGGTGTTCGATGCCCCCGGCAAGACCTTCCGCGACGACATCTATCCCGAGTACAAGGCACACCGTCCGCCGATGCCGGCTGATCTGCGCAGTCAGATCGAACAGATCCACGAGATCGTGCGTGCCATGGGCCTGCCGCTGCTGATGGTGGAAGGCGTGGAGGCGGACGACGTGATCGGCACACTCGCGCGCCAGGCCGCGGCCGAGGGCCGCGACACGCTCATTTCCACCGGCGACAAGGACATGGCACAGCTGGTGGATGGGCACGTCGAACTGGTCGACACCATGAAGGACGCGCGTTACGACCGCACCGGCGTGCAGGAGCGCTTCGGCGTGCCGCCGGAACGCATCGTCGAATACCTCGCGCTCATTGGCGACACCTCGGACAACATTCCGGGCGTGCCCGGCGTCGGACCCAAGACCGCGGTCAAGTGGCTCACCGAGTATGGCTCGCTGGACAAGCTGATTGCGCACGCCGCCGACATCAAGGGCAAGGCCGGCGAGAACCTGCGCGCCGCGCTCGCGCAGCTGCCGCTGGCGCGCCAGCTTGCCACCATCAAATGTGATGTGCCGCTGGAAATTAGCCCGGCCGACCTGACGCGCCAGGCACCGGACACGGCGCGCCTGCGCGAGTTGTTTCATGAACTCGAATTTCGTACTTGGTTGGCCGAACTCGGTGGCGTGAACGCCCCCACGCCGGCAAAAGCCGGGGTGCAGAATACGCAGGAACAACTGTTCAGCACACCGCCCACGGTCAGCCACAATAATTACCAGGCGATATTCACCGAGGCTGAGCTGGATGCCTGGATCGCACGCCTGGAAAAGGCCGAGCTGTACGCGATCGATACCGAGACCACCGATCTCAATGTGATGAGCGCCGAGATCGTCGGCGTGTCGTTCACCGACCGCGCCGGCGAAGGCGCCTACCTGCCGTTGGCGCACGAGTATCCGGATGCACCGGCACAGCTCAACCGCGAAATCACGTTGCGAAAACTGAAACCATTGCTCGAAGACCCGCGCCCGTGCAAGGTCGGGCAGAACCTGAAATACGATCTCGGCGTGCTCGCCAATCACGGCATAATGCTGAACGGCATCGCGCACGACACCATGCTCGAATCGTACGTGCTCGACTCGACCGCCTCGCGCCACGACATGGATTCGCTTGCGCTCAAGTACCTCGGCCACAAGACTATCAAGTACGAGGAAGTCGCCGGCAAGGGCAAGGGCCAGATCAACTTCCGCGAGGTGCCGGTCGAGCAGGCGGCGCAGTACGCGGCCGAAGACGCGGACATCACCCTGCGCCTGCATGAACACATGTGGCCGCGTCTCAACGAGACGCCGGCGCTGGTCAAGCTCTACCAGGAAATCGAACTGCCGCTGGTGCCGGTGCTGGCGCGCATCGAACGCAACGGGGTGAAGATCGACGCCGCCATGCTGCGCAAGCAGAGCACCGAATTGGCCAAGCGCATGCTCGAGCTGGAACGCGAGGCGCATGAGCTCGCCGGCCAGACCTTCAATCTCGCCTCGCCCATGCAGATCCAGGAAATCCTGTTCGGCAAACTGCAACTGCCGGTGTTGAAAAAAACCCCGAAGGGTCAGCCGTCCACGGCGGAAGAGGTGCTGACCGAGTTGGCGCTCGACTATCCGCTGCCGCGTGTGCTGCTGGAGCACCGCGGCATCGCCAAGCTCAAGAGTACGTATGCGGACAAGCTGCCGGAGATGATTCACCCCAGGACTGGGCGCGTGCACACCTCCTATCACCAGGCGGTGGCCGCGACCGGGCGGCTGTCGTCGTCTGATCCCAACCTGCAGAACATTCCGGTGCGCACCGAGGAGGGCCGGCGCATCCGCCAGGCGTTCGTGCCGGAGCCGGGTTATAAAATGGTGTCGGCCGACTACTCGCAGATCGAGCTGCGCATCATGGCGCACCTGTCGCAGGACGACGGCCTGCTCAAGGCGTTCGCCGCCGGCAGCGACATCCACCGCGCCACCGCCGCCGAGGTGTTCGGCGTGGCGCCGGAGCTGGTGTCCGACGACCTGCGGCGCTCCGCCAAGGCCATCAACTTCGGCCTGATCTACGGCATGTCAGCCTTCGGGCTGGCCCAGCAGCTCAAGATCGAACGCAGCGCCGCGCAGCAGTACATCGACCTGTATTTCGCGCGCTACCCGGGGGTCAAGGCGTTCATGGACCGCACCCGCGCCCAGGCGCATGAGCAAGGTTACGTCGAAACCGTGTTCGGGCGGCGCCTTTATTTGCCGGAGATCAATGTTTCCAACCAGACAAGACGGCAATATGCGGAACGTACCGCGATCAATGCGCCCATGCAGGGCACGGCCGCCGACCTGATCAAGCTCGCGATGCTGGCCGTAGACCGCTGGATCCGCGAATCCGGCCTGCCGCTGACCATGATCATGCAGGTGCACGACGAGCTGGTGTTCGAGGTGCGTGCCGACTCTCTTGAAAAGGCCAGGGCTGGCATCCAAGAACACATGACCGGCGTGGCGCAGCTGGCAGTGCCACTGGTGGTCGATGTCGGTGTGGGCGACAACTGGGACGAAGCCCATTAATTTAATTAAAACGGCTTATTCCGTTCGCCATAAGTCTTTGCCACACATGACACAGGGGGATTTGCTCGACCTGCGTGAAGAAATTCTTGTCGGCGGAACTATTTTGGCACCGGCCGAGTCACAGTTGCAGGACGTATTCATTTATGTCCTGCCCGCTCCTCCTCCCTGAGCGGGCAAAATTCCGGATCCCAAATCCGGAATTACTTAAACGCCCCGGACTCTCTCCCCTTGTCTCCGGGGTTTTTTTTGTCCGCCGGTCTTGCCGTGATCCCGAGCCAGCCTGCCACCACGGTCTGGGCCTCCTCCACACCTTCGCCGCTCAGCGCCGAAAACAGCTGTGCGCTTGCGCCGGCGCCGTGCTCCGTGAGGCGCCGGCGCACGGCGCGCAGGGTGTTGATCCGCTCATTCTTGCTGAGCTTGTCGCTTTTGCTCAGCAGGACGTGCACCGGCAGCGAATTCTCGGCGCAGAATTCGAGCAGCGCCTCGTCATAGTCCGTGAGCGGGTGCCGGCAGTCCATGATCAGCACTACCCCGCGCAGCGATTCACGCTCGTGCAGGTAGCCGCCGACCATCTCGTCCCACTCGGCGCGCACGCTGCGCGCGATACGCGCATAACCGTAGCCGGGCAGGTCGACCAAGGAATGCCGGTCATCGATGGTAAAGAAATTGATCAGACGGGTGCGTCCGGGCGCCTTGCTGACACGCGCCAGGCCCTTGCGACCGGTGATGGTATTGAGTGCGCTCGATTTGCCGGCGTTGGAACGGCCGGCAAACGCCACCTCCGCGCCTTGGTCGGGGGGCAGGTGCGTCGTGTTCTGGGCGCTCAGGCGGAAACTGGCCTGGCGCAGGACATCAGCCAGTAAAATTGACCTCACGGCAGGCTCTTGGTATATAAGGCGGCGCTGAACGAGTCTGTTTCGGTAGTTTTCCGGATTTTCCGGCGCAACCGCCAGGGATGGAAGTGCAGTGCACGAAGCCGTCAGTGAATGAGGCTTCCTTCACTGGACAAAGGCCGGAACGGTTTTTTCCGCCTTTCCGGGCACAGTGTAGCATTACGCGGCGGTAACGACGCCGTCCGGTTCACGACTCGTCGCATCCAGGTCACTTAAGGGGGATACATGAAGAAGCTGATTTCGCTGGCCGTGCTCGTGGCGTTTGCGGGCGCTGCCGGCAGCGTCGCGGCGGCCGGAAATGCCGCCGCTGGCAAGAACAAGTCCGCCATGTGCGCCGGCTGCCACGGGGCGGACGGCAACAGCGCCGCGCCGAATTTCCCGAAACTCGCCGGCCAGGACGCCCAATACACCGCCAAGCAGCTTGCCGATTTCAAGTCTGGTGCGCGCAAGGACCCGGTCATGGCCGGCATGGCGGCCGGCCTGAGCAAGAAGGACATGGATGATCTGGGTACCTACTATGCCGGTCAGAAGCGTAGCGCGGGTGCGGCCAGTGCCAGCCCCGAGGTCCTGAAAAAGGCCGGGCGCCTCTATCGCGGCGGCAATGCCAAGAACGGCATTTCCGCCTGCATGAGCTGCCACGGCCCGGCCGGTACTGGCATCCCGCCGCGTTTTCCGGCGGTGTCCGGTCAGCATGCCGCCTACAGCCAGAAACAACTGCTCGACTTCAAGGCCGGTACCCGCAGCAACGACGGTGAAATCATGACCCGCATCGCGTTCCGCATGTCCGAGGCTGAGATCAAGGCCGTGTCCGAGTACATGGCTGGTTTGCATTAATTCTGGTCCCTCCGGGCGGTTTAGCCGCCCGGAGGGGGCTGTTCCCCCCCCGCCCCATTTGGTCATTCCTGCCCCTGTCCCCGGCAGCTGTGACCCTGCGCGTCACTGCCCAAGGGTGTTGCCGGCCTGTGCCTGGCTTTGGGAAAAATACATTTAGTACTGTTAAATCAACAAATTGTGATCATTTCTGCGGCGTTGGCACAGGCGTTGCAAATACATGGGCCAAAGGGGGAAAAACCCCTAACCGAAAGTCAGGCCAGGTCGGCCGGGCTTATTTAAGGAGAACGGCCATGTTGAGTCATATCGTGAATCTCGTGAGCACCTACGAACAGTCCCACGGGATGCGCCCGAACCTCGTGTTCATGAACGAGACCCACTACAGCTACCTGCGTGAGGAGCTGCCGGGGGTGCGCGACCATGACGACGTGACCAATATCATCGGCGTCGACATTGCGCTCAGTGACGAGGCGCTCCGCCCGCATGTCGCAACCGTGACCTTCGGGGGCAACCATATTCTGTCGAGTTGATCAGCGAATCAGCCGCGATAACGAGTTAGTCTGAAAACTGGATTGATGTGGGGGGTGTGGAAGTAAAAGGCCGGGGCAACCCGGCCTTCTTTTTTGTCTGCGTTTTGCCCACACCGGCGGAAGCCCAGCGGAATCCGGATTGAGCGAGCGCCTTTACCTGAGGCCGGCAAACACCCGACTCGCCGCTTCCAGTGTGGCAGCGATGTCGGCATCGCTGTGCGCGCTCGACACGAACCCGGCCTCGTAGGCGCTCGGTGCTAGGTACACGCCCTCGGCGAGCATGCCGTGGAAGAATTTCTGGAAGCGTTCAATGTCACAGGCTGTTGCCTGCTTATAGCGGGTGACGCGCGCTTCCTTTGTGAAGAAGAATCCGAACATGCCGCCGACCACGACGGTGGTGAGCGGAATGCCGGCGCTCTTGGCACGTTCGCTCAAGCCACTCATGAGGGCACTGGTTTTTGCTTCGAGGCGGGCGTAGAAGCCGGGTTGCATCACTTCCTTCAGCGTGGCAAGCCCGGCGGCCATGGCGACCGGATTGCCGGACAGGGTGCCGGCGTGGAACACCGGGCCGTCCGGGGTGATGCGGTCCATGATGTCGGCACGCCCGCCGAAGGCGCCGACCGGCATGCCGCCGCCCACGATCTTGCCGAGGGTGGTGAGATCCGGTTTTATCTTATAGAGGGCCTGCGCGCCACCGAGTGCGACACGGAAGCCGGTCATGACTTCGTCGAAAATCAACAGCACGCCGTGCTGCGTACACAGCGCGCGCAGGGTTTCGAGGAAGCCCGCCACCGGCGGGATGCAGTTCATGTTGCCGGCCACCGGCTCAATAATGACGCCGGCGATTTCGGCGCCGATTTTTTCGAAGGTTTCGCGCAGCTGTTCGATGTTGTTGTAATCGAGGGTGAGGGTGAGTTCCGCAAGCGCCGCCGGCACGCCCGGCGAGCTGGGCACGCCGAGGGTGAGCGCGCTGGAGCCGGCCTTGACCAGCAGCGAGTCACCGCTGCCGTGGTAGCAGCCTTCGAACTTGATGATCTTGTCGCGGCCGGTGAAGCCGCGCGCCAGGCGAATTGCGCTCATGGTCGCCTCGGTACCGGAGCTCACCATGCGTACTTTCTCGATGGACGGCACCAGTTGCTTGAGCAGCTCCGCCATTTCGGATTCGATCACGGTCGGCGCGCCGTAGCTCATGCCGGTGGCGGCGGTCTCGCACACCGCTTGCACCACGGCCGGGTGCGCGTGGCCGAGAATCGACGGGCCCCAGGAGGCGACATAGTCGATGTAGCGGTTGCCATCGACATCGAACAGATACGCGCCTTCGCCGCGCGCGAAGAACACCGGGTCGCCGCCGACCTGCTTGAAGGCGCGCACCGCCGAGTTCACGCCGCCGGCGATGGATTTTCTGGCGCGGGCAAACTGTTCGTGGGAGTTCTTGGTCTGGTAGCTCATGGCGAGTCGGTTGTTGGCAGAAGCTGGCGATTATCTGGTTGGATTCTACCGCGTGTCAGGCTAAGACTCGTAGGGTGCGTTCCACACACCATTTTATTCGGTGCGTGGAACGCACCCTACAAAACCGCAAACAGCCGCGCATAGCGCTCAGCGGCCGCGCGGGTATCCGGTTGGTTGAACACGCCTTCGATCACTGCCAGCGCATCGGCCCCGGCCGCGATCAGGGAGGCGCCATTTTCCGGGGTGATGCCGCCGATGGCAACAATCGGAATTCTTAACGCAGCACGTGCGGTGCGCAGTAGTTCAGGTGTGGCCGGCACCGCCCGCGGCTTGGTGCGCGACGGAAAGAACCGGCCGAAGGCGATGTAATCGGCACCCGCATCTTGCGCCGCCTGGGCGCGCGCCAGTTCGTTGTAGCAGGATACGCCGATCAGCGCCGCGTCGCCGAGCACGGCGCGGGCCGCCGCGATGTCCGGATCGTCGCGCCCGAGGTGCACGCCGGAAGCGCCCACGACCGCGGCGAGCGCCACGTCGTCATTAATAAGGAGCGGCACGCCGTGCCCACGGCAGAGGTCGTTCAAGGCATGGGCAATGGCCTCGCGTTGCGCCGCAGTGGCCTGTTTGTCCCGGTACTGGACGACGCGCGCACCGCCGTCGAGCGCGGCACGCACCGTTGGAACGAACTGGTCGGCGGCGAGATAGGTGCTGTCGGCAATCGCATACAGGCCGGCGATGCGTGGCTTGCCGGATGGCATCAGTGCAACGGCTCGTCGGCCGGGCCGTCTTCCTCGTCTTCGTCGCGCGCCCAGTACAGCCGGTCGGGCAGGTGTTGGCCCATGCCGAGGCGGTTGGCGTGCAGCAGCGCGTGCCAGGTGAAATCCTGGGCCTCGGCCACGGCCTCGATCGGATCGAAGCCGTGCGCCAAGGTCGCGGCACAGGCCGCTGCGAGGGTGCAGCCCGAGCCGTGATAGCTGTGTGGCAGACGCTCCCAGTGGAAGGTCTCCAGCAAGCGGCGATTGCCATACAGGCGGTTCACCACCTCCGGCGTCTTCTCGTGGGTGCCGGTGACCAGCACAAAGGTGCAACCGGTCGACAGCAACTCCTGCGCGGCGGAGTCGATGTTGTCGGCGTCCGGCGCGAGCTGCATCAGTTCCAGGGTATTGGGCGTGATGAGCGTGGCTTGCGGAATGAGCAATGACTGCAGCGCGTCCGCGAGCGCATCGTCGGCGAGCGGATCGCCGCGCCCGGAGGCGAGAATCGGATCGAGGATCAGTGGGATGTCCGGATAGTCCTGCATGATCGCCGCCAGCGCCGTGGCGTTCTCGGCGCTGGCCAGCATCCCGGCCTTGAACGCCGCCACCGGCATGTCTTCGAGCACGGCGCGCGCCTGCGCGATGACCATGCCGGCCTCGACCGGCGCGTAGTGTTTGACGCCGGCCGTATCCTGCACGGTGAGCGCCGTAATCACCGGCGCCGGATGGCAGCCGAGGCTGGCGAGGGTTTCGATGTCGGCCTGAATGCCGGCGCCGCCGGTCGGATCGTTGCCGGCGAACACCAGTACCACGGGGCGGTTGTTCTGCGTCATTAATGAAGCCCTACTTTGTTCGTCTTGCCATTATATGTGAAGCCCTACTGCGTTCGTCTTTTCATATCGAATGATTACCCGAGTGCAGGACGAGGTCGGTGAGTGCGCGCACCAGAAGCGGGTGCTCGTTGAGCGCAGGCACGACCCGATAATGCGCGATTCCGGTTTCCTTGGCGAGCAGAGCGTACTGGATGCCGAGTTCGTACAGGGTTTCGCTGTGATCGGACACGAACGCGATCGGGTAGACCAGCATCTGCCGGCAGCCGGCCGCCGCCTTCTGTTTGATCACGTCCTCGGTATATGGCCGCAGCCATTCGAGCGGCCCGACGCGGCTCTGGTAGCAGAGCGTGACGTGCGGCCAGCCGAGCCTTGCGCGCAGCGCCTCGAAGGTGGCGCGGATCTGTTGTTCGTACGGATCGCCGCGCTCGACCAGTTTCCTCGGCAGACCGTGCGCCGAGAACAGCAGCTCGATGTGCGCCGGGTCAGGGTCAGGCAGCTGGCGGGTCTCGGTCTGGATGCTGTCGACGATTGCCTGCTGGTAATCGGCATGCCCGTACCACTCGCGCACCAGCCGGGTGCGCGGATGATAACCCTGGCGCGCGCAGGCGCGGTTGAATTCGTTCACCGAGCTGCCGGTGGTGGTATTTGAATATTGTGGATAGAGCGGCAGAAAAATCACCTGCGTGTAGCCGCGCTGCTTGAGTTCGGCCACCACGGCATCGGTCAGTGGGTGCCAGTAGCGCATGCACACGAACACATCGTAGTCACCGTGCGCGCGCAGCGCGGTCTCCAGTGCCCGGGCCTGCTTCTGCGTGTTCTCCAGCAGCGGCGACTTGCCGCCGATAGCCGCATAGTTGTGGCGCGCCTCGGGCGCGCGCCGGCGCGCGAGCAAGCGCGCAAACGGCTTCTGGGTGAGAAAGCCGAGCGGCAGCTTGAAGATGTCCGGATCGGCGAACAGGTTGAACAGGAACGGCTCGACCGCATCGAGCGAGTCCGGTCCGCCGAGGTTGAAGAGCACAACAGCCGTGCGGTTTTGCATGGAGGGCGATGTCCGGAGGAGTGCCCGGATTCTACCTGAGTCAGTGCGCGACCGGAAAACTGCCCCTGCGTTTGTCCAGTGAAGGAAGCCTCATTCACTGACGGCTTCGCGCTCCGCACTTCCGCCATCCCTGGCGGTCGCATTTCACGCATTGGCGAAACATGCGAAAATCCGCGCGCCGTTTCGCATCCCGGGGGAAGAAATGAAAGCTTACATGTGTGTCATCTGCGGTTTCGTCTACGAAGAGGCCAAGGGGGTGCCCGACCAGGGCATCGCGCCCGGAACCCTGTGGAAGGACGTGCCGGAAAACTGGACCTGCCCGGACTGCGGCGCGCCCAAGTCCGATTTCGAGATGGTGGAGATCTAAATCCAACTGCAAATTAGTGCTTCATTACCCCCTCTCCCGTACGGCGGGAGAGGGCTGGGGAGAGGGTGTTCGGTGAGTCCAATATGCTCCAGAATAATCAACGACGATGCTAACCGACGATTCCCCTCTCCCTAACCCTCTCCCCGCAAGCGGGGAGAGGGGACATGGCTATTCGCTGAATAAAATGGTGTTGGAATAAAATGCGGTTCACGAGCCTGTTTGCACGCCGCGCCGAACTGCCGGAACGTGATGTCCTGGAGTTTCCGGACGCCAGTCTTACCTATGCCATCCGCGCGAGCGCGCGCCGTCGCACCCTGAGCCTCGAATTGCGTGCCGACGGCTCGCTCACCGTGGCGACACCGCGTGACCTGTCCCTGGCCACCATCCGCGCTTTCGTCGAGAGCCGCCGCGCCTGGGTTGAAGCGAAGCGCGCGCTGCTGGTCCCGACCGCGCCGCCTCGCATTCTGCCCGAGCATGGCGCGCTCCTGCCGTATCTCGGTACCGAACTTGCGTTAAACGTTTCCGTTGCGCCAGCGCAGCGCGCGGCTTGCCGTTGTGAGTCTGGCAGTCTGGTTGTCAAAGTTCCGCATGACACGGCGATTCGCCCGGCCATCGAGGCCTGGTACCGGCGCGCGGCGGCGACCCACGCGGCCGCGCGCCTCGCGCATTTTGCGCCGCTGGTGGGGCGCGCCGCGCGCAAGCTGGTGATCCGCGCCCAGCGCACCCGCTGGGGCAGTTGCTCGGCGCGCGGCACCATCAGTCTCAACTGGCGGCTGATGCAGGCGCCGCCGGAAATTCTCGACTACGTGGTGGTGCACGAACTCTGCCACCTGCTCGTTCCCAACCATTCGCCGCGCTTCTGGGCCGAGGTGGCCCGCGTGCTGCCCGACTGGCGCCACCAGCGCGCGCAACTCCGGCAGTTTGGCCGTTCCCTCACCTGGTAATCCCGTTCGTGTTGTTCCAGGTGTGTTTCCGTCGCGGGCAGGTTTAATATCCATACGGATCAATAACTCCACCGGCAGGCGCCAGTGCGCGGTGATTGCTATGCTGAGAGTACGTCCGCGGTGGTAAAAGCGCCGCGGACGGGGTCGACCCTGAAGTCCTAAACCTAATAATCTAATAATAAGGGATGCGCGCGATGAGCCTCACATGGACCTTGGTGACACTGGCAGTGATCTGGGGGCTGGCCTACCATCGCGCCCCGCTCTGGCTGTGGTCGGCGTTCGCCGCGCTGGCGCTCGGCCTGGTCCTGCACTTCTGCGCACCGGCTGCCGGCATACAGGTGGTTCTATGGTCGGTCTTCGGGGTGCTCGCGCTGCTGCTCAATGTTCCCGCGCTGCGGCGCCAATTGTTAACGCGCCCGGTGTTCGCACTATTCCGGCGCATTCTACCGGCCATGTCGGATACCGAACGCGAGGCGCTCGAGGCCGGCACCGTGTGGTGGGAGGCGGAGCTGTTCAACGGCGCGCCGCGCTGGGAAAAATTGTTCGCCGTGACCAAGGCGCAGCTGTCACCCGCGGAGCAGGCGTTTCTGGATGGCCCGGTCGAGGAGTTGTGCCGCCGGCTGGATGACTGGGATATCACCCACACGCGGCGCGACCTGCCGCCCGAGGTGTGGCAGTACATCAAGGACAATGGCTTCTTCGGCATGATCATCCCGAAGCAGTACGGCGGTCTTGAATTTTCCGCGCTTGCTCACTCGGCTGTGGTGATGAAGGTCAGCTCGCGCAGCGTGTCGGCCGGTGTCACGGTCATGGTGCCGAACTCGCTCGGCCCGGCCGAGCTGCTGCTGCACTACGGCACCGATGCGCAGAAGGATTACTACCTGCCGCGCCTGGCGCGCGGCCAGGAGGTGCCGTGTTTCGCGCTCACCGGGCCGGAGGCCGGTTCGGATGCCGCCAGCATTCCCGACCGCGGCGTCGTGTGCCGCGGCGAATTCGAAGGCAAGAAAGACGTGCTCGGCATCCGCCTCAACTGGGAAAAGCGTTACATCACCCTTGGCCCGGTGGCGACCGTACTCGGGCTCGCGTTCCAGTTGTACGACCCCGACCAGCTGCTGGGCAAGGAAGTGGATCTCGGCATCACCTTGGGACTCATTCCTACTAATACGCCGGGCGTGAAAATCGGCAGCCGCCATAATCCGCTCAACATGGCGTTCATGAACGGTCCGAACTGGGGACAGGATGTGTTCATTCCCATGGACTGGATCATCGGCGGGCGCGACTACATTGGCCAGGGCTGGCGCATGCTGATGGACTGCCTGGCGGCCGGGCGCTCCATTTCGCTGCCGGCCCAGGCAACCTCCGCTGGCAAGCACGCGACCCGCTTTGTCGGCGCGTACGCGCGCATCCGCAAGCAGTTCAAGGTGCCGATCGGCCGCTTCGAAGCCATCGAGGAAGCGCTGTCGCGCATCGGCGGCTACACCTACCTCATGGATGCGGCGCGCGTGTTCACCGCGCGCGCCGTCGATCTCGGCGAGAAGCCGGCGGTCGCTTCGGCCATCGTGAAATATCAGCTCACCGAACACATGCGCCGGGTGGTGATCGACGCCATGGATGTGCAGGGCGGCGCCGGCATTTGTCTCGGGCCGCGCAACTTCATGGGGCGCGTGTATCAGGCCGTGCCGATCAGCATTACCGTTGAAGGCGCCAACATTCTCACGCGTTCGCTGATTGTTTACGGGCAGGGCGCGATCCGCTGTCACCCGTATGTGCTCAAGGAAATGCGCGCCGTCGGCAATCCGGATCGTGCCGCCGGCCTGGCGGAATTCGACCGCGCGTTCTTCGGCCACATCGGCTTTGTCATCAGCAACACGGCGCGTTCCCTGTGGTTCGGTCTCGGCGGCGAGCGCCTGGTGCGCGTGCCGATCGACGGCCCCGGCCGGCGTTACGCGCGCCGGCTGACGCGTCTGTCCGCGACCTTCGCGCTGGTGTCGGATATCGCCATGCTGAGTCTCGGTGGTTCGCTCAAGCGCAAGGAACGCATCTCCGGACGCTTTGCCGATGTCTTGAGCTACATGTATCTGGCCTCGGCCGCCATCAAGCGCTTCGAGGACGACGGCCGGCCGGCCGAGGACATTCCGCTGCTGCGCTGGGCATGCGACTACGCCATTCATCAGGCCGAGAAGACCCTGGTGGGGATTATCAAGAACCTGCCGAATGCGTTCCTGCGCTGGCTGCTCGGCGGCCTGTCCTTTCCGGCCGGGCGGCGCTACCTGGTGCCGAGCGACAAGTTGGGCCACGCGGTGGCGGCGCTGTTGCTCGAACCTTCGGCGGCACGCGACCGTCTAACCAAAGGGGTATACATCTGTAACGATCCGGCCGATGTCACCGGCCGCCTCGAAGATGCCTTGCCGAAGGTGATCGCCGCCGAACCACTGGAGCGCAAGCTTTACAAGCTGGTCAGCGAGCAGCCGATACTGCACGGCGACCACGAAGGCCAGGTGCGCGAGGCGCTGGCGCGCCAGCTGATCAACGCGCAGGAGGCCGAGGTGCTGCGCGCCGCGCAGCGCGCGCGCCGCGCGGTGATTATGGTCGACGACTTTCCGGCCGGTTGAACGTTTAACCAACATCTGCCGCAAAGACGCAAAGGACGCAAAGTTTTCTTTTTTAATTTCGTGTTTTTTCTTTGCGTCCTTTGCGTCTTTGCGGCGAGAATTTCTTAAAAAGGAAATGGCATGAACCAGCAGCGGGTATTTGTGGTGGATGGCGCGCGCACGCCGTTTCTCAAGGCGCGCGGGTCGCAGGGTGATTTCAGTGCTACCGACCTGGCGGTCGCGGCCGCACGCCCGGTGCTGGCGCGCATGCCGTTCGCGCCCACGGCGTTCGACGAGGTGATTGTCGGCTGCGTGATCGCCGCGCCGGACGAGGCCAACATCGCACGCTTCATTGCCCTGCGCCTCGGCTGCGGCAAGAGCGTGCCGGCCTATACGGTGCAGCGCAACTGCGCCTCCGGCCTGCAGGCGCTGTCGAATGCGCGCGAGCGCATCGCCCTCGGCCAGGCCCATCTCATCCTGGCCGGCGGCACCGAGGTCATGAGCCGCGCGCCCATCCAATGGAACGCGGCGATGGTGAACTGGCTGGCCAACATGATGCGCGCGCGCAATATCGGCCAGCGTCTCAAGGCGATCGCCGGTTTTCGCCCGGGCCATCTCAGGCCGGTGTTCACCCTGCTGCTCGGCCTCACCGATACGCTGGTCAAGCTCAACATGGGCCAGACCGCCGAGATCGTCGCGCACCGCTTCGGCATCACGCGCGAGCAAATGGACGAGTACTCGGTAGCGAGCCACAAAAACCTGAGCGCGGCGTTCGACGCCGGCCACATGAACGATGAGGCCGTGCACTTGTACGACACGCGCGGCAAGGTGTATTTCGAGGACACCGGCCTGCGGCGCGACACCGACATGACCGCGCTCGCCAAGCTCAAGCCGGTGTTCGATCGCAAGTACGGCCTGGTGACTTCCGGCAACAGCTCGCAAGTCACGGACGGCGCGGCCATGCTGGTGGTGGCGAGCGAAGCGGCGGTGAAGAAATACAATCTGCCGGTGCTCGGCGAGCTGCTCGGCGACGCTTGGGCCGGCGTAGAGCCAAGCCAGATGGGCCTTGGGCCGGTGCATGCCGTGGCCAAGCTGCTCAAGCAATTCAACCTGAAGATGGATGACCTGAAACAGATGGAGCTGAACGAAGCCTTCGCCGCGCAGGTGCTCGGCTGCCAGGCGGCCTGGGAGAGCGCCGACTACGCGCACGCCGAGCTCGGCTTGGAAAAACCGCTCGGCAAAATGGACCCGGCGCGTCTCAACCCGGAGGGCGGCGCGATCGCCATCGGTCACCCGATCGGCGCGAGCGGCGCGCGCGTTGCCCTGCACCTGCTGCGCGCGTTGCAACGCAAAGGCGGCGGCCTGGGCATTGCCACGCTCTGCATCGGCGGCGGCCAGGGCGGGGCCATGCTGGTAAAGGTTGACGTACCGGGAAGCGTACAAGGAGGTGCGGCATGAGTTTCCGTCACTGGCGCACCGACGAACACCTGAACATCGCCACCCTGACGCTGGATGTCGAGGGTGCGAACGCCAACGTGCTGTCGCACGCCGTGCTCGACGAGCTCGACCAGCTGCTCACCACGCTCGCCGCCAAACCGCTGGATGGTGTGATCCTGCGCTCGGCCAAGAGCAGCTTCATTGTCGGCGCGGATGTCACCGAGTTCCGCACTATCGGCGACACCGCACGCGCCGCCGATCTGGCGCGCGGCGGGCAGCACATTTTCGAGCGCCTCGCGAAGCTGCCGTTTCCGTCGGTGGCGGTGATCCACGGCCATTGCCTCGGCGGTGGTCTGGAGCTGGCGCTGGCCTGCACCTATCGCGTGGCGCGCGAAGACGAGGGCACGCGCCTCGGCCTGCCGGAAGTGAAGCTCGGCATTCATCCCGGCTTTGGCGGCACGGTGCGCCTGCCGCCGCTGGTCGGCGACCTGACCGCGCTCAATCTCATGCTCACCGGCCGCACCGTGGCGGCACGCGCGGCGAAACGCATGGGACTGGTGGATGAAACCGTGCCGGAGCGTCACCTGCTGCGCGCCGCGCAGGTGCTGCTCGCCAAACGTCCGAAGCCGCACACCGCCAAATGGTGGCAACGCATTCCGTCCTGGGCGCCGCTGCGCAAGCCGGTGGCGAAACTGGTCGAACGCGGCGTGCGCGCCAAGGCCAATCCCGATCACTATCCGGCGCCGTACCGCATTCTCGACCTGTGGCGGCGCGACGCCACGCAGGAAGAAGAGGCGCGCTCACTCGGCGAACTGCTGGTCGGGCGCACCAGCCGCAACCTGGTGAATGTGTTCCTGCTCGCCGAGGAATTGAAACGCCGTGGCAAGAAGCACGAACATCATATCGAGCGCGTGCATGTCGTGGGCGCGGGAGTGATGGGCGCGGACATTGCCATCTGGGCAGCAGCGCGCGGTTTTTACGTGAGCCTGCAGGATCGCAATCCGGAGATTCTGGCGCGCGCTATAAAGAAGGCTTACGGCTTTTACAAAAAGAAGCTCAAGCAGCCGCGGCTCGTACAGGAGGCCATGGATCGGCTCATGCCCGATCTCAACGGCGACGGCCTGGCGCGCGCCGACCTGGTCATCGAGGCGATCATCGAGAAGGTCGAGGCGAAGCGCGAGCTGTTCGCGCAGGTCGAGGCCCGGGTCCGGCCCGAGGCGCTGCTCGCCAGCAACACTTCCAGCATTCCGCTGGAAGACATCGCCAAGCCACTCAAGGACCCGACACGTCTGGTCGGCCTGCACTTCTTCAACCCGGTGGCGCAGATGCAGCTGGTCGAGATCGTGCGCGGTGCGCAGAGTTCGGAGCAGGCGCTCAACCGCGCGCGCGGTTTCACGGTCGCGCTCGATCGCCTGCCGTTGGACGTGAAGTCGAGCCCCGGCTTCCTGGTCAATCGCGTGCTCATGCCGTATCTCCTCGAGGCGGTGATGCTCGCGGAGGAGGGCGTGGCGCTGGCCGATATCGACGGTGCGGCCACCGACTTCGGCATGCCCATGGGCCCGATCCTGCTGGCCGACACCGTCGGCCTCGACATCTGCCTATCGGTCGCGGAGGAACTCGCCGGCCCGCTCGGCATCAAGGTGCCGCAGCGCCTGCGCGACACGGTGGCGGCCGGACATCTTGGCAAGAAGAGCGGCCAGGGCTTCTACACCTATGACAAGAAGGGCAAGGCGCAGGATCGTGGCATGCGCGGCGCTACGCACGAACCGATCACCGAGCGTCTCATTCTGCGCATGGTCAACGAGTCCGTCGCCTGCCTGCGTGAAGGCGTGGTGGCCGACCTCGACAGCATCGATGCCGGCATGGTATACGGCACCGGCTTCGCGCCGTATCTCGGCGGGCCGATGCGCTACGCCGAAACGCTCGGCGACATCGGCATTTGCAGCACGCTGCGGCGCCTGGCACAGGAGTACGACAAGCGCTTCGAGCCGGATGCCGGCTGGACGCGACGCGAGATTTTCACCCGGCAACTGCTGCTAAAGGAGTGAGCATGCGCATTGTTCCCGCAGAAAACTGGACGCTGACCGATCTCTTTCGCGAGCGCGTGCGCCTCAGCCCGGAGGGCAAGGCGTACCGCTGGTTCGACGGCACGGCGTGGGTGGATATGAGCTGGGCGCAGGCCGCGGCCGAAGTCGGCCGCTGGCAGGCGGCGCTCACTAAGGAAAATCTCAAAGCCGGCGACCGCGTCGGCCTGTGTTCGCGCAACCGCGTGGAGTGGATGTGCTTCGACCAGGCGGCGCTCGGTCTCGGGCTCGTGGTGGTGCCGCTGTTCTACAACGACCGCCCGGACAACATGGCCTATTGTCTCACCGACGCCGGCGTCAAACTGCTGCTGCTCGAAGATGGCAAGCTGTGGGAAGCGCTGCGTACGCAGGCCGGCACCGTCGAACGCGTGGTGTGTTTGAACGATGCGCCGAAGGCCGACACCAAGGCCGTGAGCGTCAAGAAGTGGCTGCCGAAAAAGGGCGTGACGCTGCAACCGAGTCCGACCAAGGCCGGAGAGCTGGCAACGCTCGTGTATACCTCCGGCACCACCGGCCGGCCGAAGGGCGTGATGCTTTCGCACCGCAACATCGTGAGCGATCTGCGCGCAGTGCTCGAAGCCGTACCGGAAATCTGCGGCCGGCCACAGCGGTTCCTGTCATTCCTGCCGTTGTCGCACATGTTCGAGCGCACCGCCGGCTATTACGTGCCGATGTGCATGGATGGCAATGCGCAGGTGATCTACGCGCGTGGCATTCTCGAGCTCGGCGAGGACATGGTCAGCCAGAAGCCCAACATCATCGTCAGTGTGCCGCGCATCTTCGAGCGCGTGTACTCCAAGGTCGAGGAGAACCTGCCGCCCGGCTCGACCAAGCGCAAACTGTTCGAGAAGACCGTGGACATCGGCTGGAAGCGCTTCAAGAAAGAGGCCAGCCTGGGCGAGCAGCTGCTCTGGCCGGTGCTCGACACGCTGGTGGCGAAGAAGCTGCGCGCCCGCCTCGGCGGCGAGCTGGAGTACATCTTTCTCGGCGGCGCAGCGCTCGCCCCGCACCTGCTCAAGATATTCACCGGCGTTGGCCTGACCTTCGTCCACGGTTACGGTCTCACCGAGACTTCGCCGATCGCCGCCTGCAACCGCCTGGCCGACAACGACCCGATGTCGGTCGGGCACCCGGTGCCGGGCGTCGAGGCGCGCGTGGCCGGAAACGGCGAGCTGCACGTGCGCGGCCCGATCGTGATGCTCGGTTACTGGAACAACCAGTCCGCCACCGACGCGGTGCTGGACAAAGACGGCTGGTTCCACACCGGCGACATCGTCGAAATGCGCGAAGGCCGCATCTACATCCGCGGACGCGTGAAGGATGTCATCATTCTCAGCAACGGTGAAAAGGTTCCGCCCGGTGACGCCGAGCAGGCGATTGCACGCGACACGGAATTTGACCAGGCCATGGTCGTGGGCGAAGGTCGCGCGCACCTCGGCCTGCTGGTGGTGAGCAAGCTCGAGGACGAACGCGAGTTGTGCCGTCGCGCGAACGCGCAACTGAAGGATTTCCCCGGCTACGCCAAGATCCGTCACCTCGCGCGCCTCGCCGATCCCTGGACGGTGGAAAACGGGATGATCACGCCGACCCTCAAGCTCAAGCGCAATAAGATCGAGGAGCGCTACGCCAAGGAGATCGAGGCGATGTACAAGCGGCAGGACATATGCCATTGATGGTATGGCTCCCCCACACTACGAACTCGGTTAGGCAAATGGCGATGCAGCATGACGGCTTCAGCATGCTGGAACTGGTTGTAGTGCTCGCGGTTGTCGCGATTCTGGCGTTGATGGCGGTTCCCAATTTTCAGAACAAGATTATCCGGGAGCAGATCGTTGAAGCCCTGCCCCTGGCGGACATCGTCAAAGCTCCGATTTCCGGATCGTGGGCCACCGCACACGCCTTTCCCGTTGACAACGCCAGCGCCGGGCTGCCGCCCGCCGACAAGATCGTCAACAACTTCATCAGCTCGCTGTCGGTGCGAGACGGGGCGATTGATATTACCTTTGGTAATCGCGCGCACGGCCTGATCAACGGCAAAATCCTCACGCTCCGCCCGGCCGTCGTGGAAGACGCGCTTGTGGTTCCGGTCACCTGGGTTTGCGGCTATGCGGCGGCGCCCGATAAGATGACCATCAGGGGCGCCAACAACACCAACATTCCTGTGGGCTACTTGCCGTTCAAATGCCAATGAGCTGGAGTCGTCCACTTGGGCACTTCACCGTGCTGGGGCGGTTACGCCAGACTGTTCACAATAATGTGTCACAGCCTCACGGAGGAGAATTGATCATGCGTTGCTTGGCTGTGCTCCCGTTGCTGGCGGTAACCGGGCTTGCGGGGTGCAGCTCCATTCCGTTGTACAGCTATAGCAACCAGGCAAGCGAGCGCGCTTTAGCCCCAGTCCCACGCCCGGTGGAAAATATCTATCGCGTGGCGTCGCTGCGGCCGATGCTGCCAGCCAACGTCCCCTCTGGCGCCAGCAAGGCGTCGATCGTGAATGTCCCGTGGCAGATCAATGTTGCCTGCCGCACCGTGGCAGCGCCCCAATCCCGGGAATCGATCCCGGAGAACTGCCGGGACGATCGTTTCGTGTCCCTGGCCATCTCGGGTGGCGGCAGTCGTGCGTCAATATTCGGGGCGGCGGTCATGTTCGAGTTACAGCGTTACGGGCTGCTCCAACATGCCGATCTCGTGTCGTGCGTGTCCGGCGGTTGCCTGACGGCGGCCTATTACGCCCTGAGCTGTGACAATCCAGAGGACAAGGCGGCCTGCCCACCGACCACAAACGGGGCCGCACGCTACGCCTGGCGCGAGGAAACGGTTTATCCGTTATTGGAACGCAACTTTCTGACGCGCTGGTTCGGCAACTGGTTTTGGCCGAACAACATCGTCAAATTCTGGTTCACGCATTTCGACCGAACCGACATCATGGCGGAGACCATTTCCAGCAATCTCTATGACCGTTCAATTCTCGACAATAACCAGTTCCGCTTTCGGGACCTGAATCCAAACCGGCCGAATCTCGCCATCAATGCCACGAATGTGACGGCCGCACCGAGTCGCGAGTTTTCTTTCGCCTTCACGCCCGAGCAATTTCAGAAACTCGATTCCGACCTTGACCGGTATCCAGTTGCCAACGCGGTCATGGCGTCGGCAAGCTTCCCGGGGGCCTTCAACTATGTGACCTTGCGTGACTTCCGTGAACAGCAATATGTCCACTTGCTCGACGGCGGCGCCTACGACAACCTGGGGCTGAATGCGATCAAGACCGCCATGGAATCGCACACCAGCAATACGGATGAGCCTAAACAGCGCGTGGTCATCATCATCGATGCCTACATGTCGCTTGATAACAGTATGGCCAAGCAAGCGGAGCCGCGCAGCTGGTCCGATTACTTGATCGACAGCAACTTCTTCCTGGCCTACGACACGCTCCTCACCTCACTTCGCGCCACGCAACTCCAGTTCGCCAAGACCCTGTTAAAACATCACGGCGGGACCTTGCTGCACATCAGTTGGGAGAATCTGGACAAGGACGGGGATCCGGAACATGCCTGGCTTGGCAATCGTCTCAACCGGATTCCGACGTCGCTCAATATCACCTCGAAGAGCGCAGGTCGCCTCCGCAGCGCCGCAAAGATCCTGGTGGAAAAGGAGCTGAAGCACATCCTGTGTGATCCGTCGCGTCATGCCGATGCCCAGGTGGTGCGCCCGATGTTGTCTCCCCAGGCGCCGGCGCTTTCCTGCGGTTAGCCGTATTCCGCGGGGTTTCGTTGGTTCCGCAGCACTGATTTCATTATTTCCGGGCTGCATGTAGCATGTGCAGATCGAGGCAGTAACCGGGATCAACGTTCATCAACCGACACCAGCGAAGGGGGTGCCAACTTGGCAAAACCAAATTATCAGTTCGAGAAGCGTCAGAAAGATTTAGCCAAGAAAAAGAAGAACGAAGAAAAGCGCCAGCGCAAGCTGGATAAAAAGAATATCCAGTCATCCGATAATCCGGAACAGTCTCCGGAACAGTCGCTGGCTGAAAATCCCAAGGATTCGGATTAATCCCGCGTGAGCACTCCTGTCAGGGGCGTGCTGCGTCTGGCCGCTGCCCCTTGGCTGTGTCCGTGTTGCTCGGCGCGCTTGCAGCGCTGCTGTCGCGCCAGGGATCGAACGGCTAAATGGCTGTACTGGGCAGAGCCGCTTGCGAAAATCTTCCCCGCCTTTGGCCGGCCGTCTTTTTTAATGGGGAGGCGCTGTCCCTCGTGTCGATAAAATCAGCGCGTGCAGGACTTCAGCCATGTGCCCGCGGCTTGGGAGATATTGTTGAGGTTGTTATCCGATGAGATCGTGGAAAGTACTGTTTATCGTGATGGTGGTACTGGCGGCGGGCTGCAAACAGAAGTCGCCACCGGACGAGCCTTCGCGCACGCCGCCGCGCACCGACTTCTCGCCCGAAGACTTCGGCATTGGCCGGCAGCACACGAAAAGCGCCGCCTGCAACCGCGAGATCGATCAGCTGCTCGAACAAATCCGCCTCTGCTACGGCGCGCGCCCGACGGTCGAGTGCGAAGTGCTGCAACGCGACAACTCGAGCAAGATCGCAAGGCTCAAGAACACCAGCCGTTGCAGCCACTGACGTCCGGGGTTCGCCTTTATGGTGTATGGCCGGCCGGTGTACCCAGCGCGGGCGGTTTATGCGATAAACCGTAGCGTGAAAATACGCTAGGGCAGGGTCCCGCCCAACGTGTCATATTGTTGATATCCGCTCATCGTATAGCGCTACACTAGACTACGTTTAGGGAATACAAATCCCGTGGCTATGGTGTGGTTATGGTAAAGAGACATGAGAGCAATTGTTGTTGACGACAATGCCGTGGTACGCGAGCTGGTTCGGGCCATCCTGCGCAGCCGCAATCACGAGGTCGTGGGCGAGGCGACGGGTGGCAGTACGGTGCTCAAACTCTGCGCTGACCTGCGTCCGGACATCGTTTTGCTGGACATCAACTTGAACGGCAGCAACGGTTTGGAAGTTCTGGCCGAGTTGCGGACCAAACACCCGAATCTGCCGGTGGTAATGATCAGCGGTGAGGCAACTTCGAGCACAGTGGCGAAGGCGCGCGCCATGGGCGCACACGGCTTCGTGGTCAAGCCGTTCAATGCGGACCGGATGCTCAAGGCAATCGACAGGGCAATGGCCGAGCCGGGTGAGGCACCGGCGTAACCGGGGTCTCCACTTTGCGAGCAGCTGCGGTGTGGAAGCGTGCCGCGACGAATCAGATCAGTCGATTTTCACGCTATGGCGTTTGGCCTTTTCCACCTTGGGCAGTGTCAATTCCAGCATCCCGTCCCTGAACTCTGCCTTGGCCCTGGTGCTGTCTACCGCGGCCGGGAGAGCGACGGTGCGGCTGAACGCGCCGCGTGAGATCTCGCAGCGGTAATAGTCGCCCTTCTCTTCCTGTTCTTCATGGCGTGTGCTGCCCTTGATGGTCACGCTGTTGTCGCCGACACTGATGTCCAGGTCTTTCTTGTCCACGCCCGGCACCTCGGCCCTTATCAGCACTTCGTTTTCGCGGTCCACCAGGTCCACCTTCGGCATCCGCATCTCCGGCAACGCCATCTCCGGAAAGGTTGGCCAGTCAAAGCGCCACGGGCGCATTATGCCGCGCCGAAAAAAACCGCCGAACATGCGGTCCATTTCGTCAAACGGGCTCAGCATGCGTGCCGGCGTCACCTTCTGAATATCCTGCCCCTTGGTTTCCTGTTTAGCTTCGTTTGCCATGATCATGCCTCCATGTGAAATTCCTTCGGTATTGTCCATCTCTTGAATGAGCGCCGCTTTGATTTTGGTCAACGTCTGTAGTGATGAACAGCGAGGCGTGGCTGGAGCGCGCGCCACAATACGATTACGAGGTGGTCACGCCCTCGGGCCGCGCCGCTGCGGAATGCAGGGATTTGAGAGTTTCCCGCACAAAGGCCGGCAGATCGGCCGGCTTGCGTGAAGTGATCAGATTGCCGTCGACCACAACCTCTGCATCCCGGTAACGTGCGCCCGCGGACTTCAGCTCGTCCGCGACCGATGGGTAGCAGGTGACGGTGCGTGCGGCGAGCACGCCCGCCGCCGCCAGGATCTGCGGACCGTGGCAGATGGCGGCTACCGGTTTGCCGGCCCGCACGAAGGCGCGCACCACGTCGAGCACTTCCGGCAGGTGACGCAGCCGCGCGGGCGCCTCGCCGCCCGGAAGCACCAGCGCTGCGTAAGCGTCCGGTTGCACCTCGTCGATACCGAGGTTGGCGTTGGCGAGGTGGCCGTGTTTGCCGCGGATCGGGCCCTTCACCGGGGCGGCGATATCGACGTTGAAGCCCGCGGCGCGCAGACGCTCCGTTGGCACCTGTAATTCGGAATCCTCGAAGCGGTCCGCGCTCAGGATCAGGATCCGCAGGGCTGCCTGCCCGGAGCTGGTATCCATGACGCACGCCGGATGGGGCTAGACGCGGCGGAATTCCGTATGGCGGCATTTCGAACACGCCGGCAGGTGCGACGGCGTTTCGAGCACCAGGCGCTCGCCGCAGGCGGTGCACTCCAGCGCTCCACTCGCCGCCATTTCGCCGCTGTGATAGGTCTGATGCCTCAGTTTCTCGCTGCTCTGCTGCAGCCATTCGCCCAGCGCGGTGGTGGCGCCGGACAGGAACTGGTTGCTGCGGTTGCGCCACACCTGAAACAGGTCGGCGGTTTTTTCGGAATACGCCTCCCAGCGTGTGCCGATCTTCTGTGCGGCGTTGGCCATATCCCGCTCGACGCTCGCGGCGACCTTGTCGACAGTGTCGGCAGTGTGTTCGCCCACCTGCTTGAGTTGTGCGACCGCCTGTGCGAGCGCCTGGCGAATGGTCTCGGCATTCAATGTCTCTTTGGCATCGCCGAGGATGCGGCCGACACCTTCGCGCAGCTTCTGGTACGCCGCCAGTTCCTGCTTTTGCTGCTGCGGGCTCGGTAGCAGGCGATTGATCTCGCGTTCGGCAGCCAGCCAATCCTCGACCGGATCGCCGCCGTTGAAGTCGCGTTGCTGGGCGCGGAAGTACGCGGCCTGCTCAATCATGCGCCGCCGCTCATCGGGCAATACGTTCTGTCCGGGGTTACCCTGTCCAGCGCTGGCCCGGCTGGTGCTGCGGCGGGTGGATTTTTCCTTTGCCATGTCGGTTCTCCTGAAGTCCCTTGTAAAAAAAAATGATTTTAGGATACGCCAGACCAGTCCCGCATTGATCTTTCTCAAATTACTGCGCACGCGGCAATCACGGCCGACGAGTTTATTGCTCACTTCAAGGCAGGCACGTAGGTGAGCGATTACAAAAAGCGCTGGCCAACGGCGGAAAGCGGATCAGGAGCGCGCGGAAGCGAAGCGTCCGGCATGCCGGTCGAGCTCTCCGGCGGAGAGCAGGAACACACTCTCGTCGCCGCTGGCGCTGGTCAACCAGACGAACGGCACCTCCGGGAAACGCGCGGCGAGCGCCACGCGGCTGTTGCCGACTTCGGCGACCAGTGTGCCGCCGGGATTCAGGTGTGCGGGGGCGTGCGCAAGAATGTGCAGAATGGCATCGAGGCCGTGTTCGCCGGAGGCCAGGGCCAGCGCCGGTTCGTGCCGGTACTCGGCCGGCAGCGCCGCCATGTCAACGACATCCACGTACGGCGGGTTGGATAGAATCAGGTCGTAGCGACGCCCGCCAAGCCCCTGATACAAGTCGGAATGCACGAGCTGTACGCGCGCGCCGAGGTCGTAGCGCTCGACATTGATGCGCGCGACCGCGAGCGCATCGGTCGAAATGTCCACGGCGTCTACCTGTGCCCGCGGGAAGGCGTGCGCGGCCGCGATGGCGATGCAGCCGCTGCCGGTGCACAGATCGAGGATGCGGTGCACGCGCGCGGGGTCGATCCATGGCTGGAACTGCTCGGGAAAAAAATCACCGATCAGCGAGCGCGGGACGATCACGCGCTCGTCCACGTAGAATTTCAGGCCCGCGAACCAGGCCTCGTGCAGCAGGTAAGCGAGCGGCTTGCGCGTGCCGACGCGCGCCTCGACGAGATCGCGCACGATCTTCTGCTCGGCTGCGTTCAGCCGTCGTCCGGCCTCGGCGTCGAGGCGGTCGAAGGGAATTTGCAGTGATGCGATAACCAGCCAGACTGCTTCGTCGCGCGCATTGTCGGTGCCATGGCCGAAATACAGCCCGGCCTTGCCGAAGCGTCGTTCGGCCCAGAGAATGAAGTCCCGGACGGTGCGCGGTTCGGAGGATTTGCTCTTGGACATGGCGCAGGTGCGACGCAGAATGAACCGGCGCATGATACCGGCTTGTGCGACGACGCGCATCCGCAAGGTTTCATTAAGGAACCTCTGAACAAGTCCTTTGGACGAAAAGGCAAAAGGTGTACTTGTTCAGAGTTTCCTCAACCCGGGAACAGGGGTGTCTCAATGGTGTATGCAAAGCGGTTGGTCGGCACCACACTGCTCGGCGTGGCGGCGGGCGTGATGTGCTGGCAGGGCGGGGTGAGCGTCGGCATCGTCTACACGCCGGCGCTGATCGCCGGCACGATCCTGAATCGCAGCTTCGTCGGTTTTGTGGTCGGCATCTCGGCGCTGCGCTGGCCGTACCTGGCGCATGGCGCGCTGCTGGGCGTGCTCGGCTCGTTGCCGATGGCGGTGTTTGCGCAGGAGGCGCGCGGCGCCATCATGTTGACCCTGTAAGGTGCACTCTGGGGCGTATTGATCGAACTGATCGCCACCAAGGCACTCAAGGCGCCGATGAAATAAATAAAGCATCCGGTGCAATGCGCGCGGCGCATTGCACCGGATGGCTCTCGGTGTCTATCCGCCGCTTCGGCGTTGGGCCGCAACCGGTTCGGTCTCTGGCTTGAGCAGCGGTTCGAGATACGGCCAGACGTTGTCGAGCAGACGCGGTTGGGCGGCGGCGCGCGGGTGGATCCCATCGGGCTGCATGAGCCCGGGGGTGAGTGCAACACCCTCGAGCAGGAACGGCACGAACGCCAGATTGTAATTGTGTGCCAGGTCGCGATAGATCGCATGGAACTTGCCGGTGTAATCCGGGCCATAGTTGGGAGGCAGATGAATGCCGACCAGCAGCACCTGCGCCCCGGCCGATTGCGCGGCCTTGATCATGGCATTGAGGTTGGCGCGCGTCTCGCGCAACGACAGGCCGCGCAGGCCGTCGTTGCCGCCGAGTTCGAGAATGACGATCTGCGGGCGATGGCGTTTTAGTGCCGCCGGCAGGCGCGTGCGTCCGCCGGCCGTGGTATCGCCGCTGATGCTGGCGTTCACCACCGCGTGCAGGTAGCCTTGCTTGGCCAGGCGTTGTTGCAGGAGCGTGACCCAGCCGTCGCGCAACTCGATGCCGTAACCGGCGCTCAGGCTGTCGCCCACGACCAGAATGGAAGGCGCGGGTGCCGCGCCGGCATCGCGCGCCAGAAACAGTACGAACACTAACCAGAAGATTTTCATTCGCCGCCATTACACCATGCCCATCATCGAGTCGCAAAACCTCACCAAACAGGTCGTCAGTCCGGAAGGCACGCTCACCATTCTCGACAACGTCAGTCTCGCGCTCGATGCCGGCGAGGCGTGTGCGATCGTCGGTGCCTCCGGCTCCGGCAAGTCCACGCTGCTCGGCCTGCTCGCCGGGCTCGACACGCCGACCAGCGGACGCGTGCGGCTGGACGGCATCGACCTCGGCACGCTCGACGAAGACGGGCGCGCGCGCCTGCGCGCCGGCCGCGTCGGTTTCGTGTTCCAGTCGTTCCAGTTGTTGCCGAGCCTCACCGCGATCGAGAACGTGATGCTGCCGCTGGAACTCGCCGGCGAAGCCGCGCCGGCCGAGGCGGCGCGCGAGGTGCTGGCGCGCGTCGGGCTGGCCGACCGCGCCGGCCACTATCCCAGCCAGCTGTCGGGCGGCGAGCAGCAGCGCGTGGCGATCGCGCGTGCGTTCGCGGCGCGCCCGAAAATCCTGTTTGCCGACGAGCCGACCGGCAACCTCGACCAGGCGACCGGTGCGCGCGTCACCGAGCTGCTGTTCTCGCTCAACCGCGAGCTCGCCACCACGCTGGTGCTGGTCACGCACGACGAGTCGCTCGCGCGCCATTGCACGCGCCGCGTGCGGCTGGAGGCCGGACGCGCGCAGGAGGCCAAGCCGAAACGCGTGCGCCGCCCCACGGTGCGCGCGTGAAGGCATCGATGCTGCGTTACGCACTGCGTGCACTGCGCCGCAACTGGCGCGCCGGCGAACTCAAGGTATTGGCAGCGGCGTTGGTGATCGCGGTGGCAAGCATTACCTCGGTCGGTTTCTTCACCGATCGCGTGCGCCTGGCCATGAGCCAGCAGGCCGCCGAGCTGCTGGCCGCCGATCTCGTGGTCGCGGCCGGCCAGGCAGCGCCGGCCGAGTGGGAACAGCACGCACAGGCCCTGCGCCTGCGCACCGCCCGCACCGCCAGTTTCCCGAGCGTGGTGCTGGCCGGCGACAACGCCCAGCTGGTGGATGTGAAGGCGGTGAGCGCGGATTATCCGCTGCGCGGCGCACTGCGCGTGGCGGACGAGCCGTTCGGTGCGGAGCGTGTCGCAAGCGGAATTCCCGCGCCCGGCACGGTGTGGGTGGATGAGCGCCTGCTCGGCGTGCTCGGCCTGCGGGTAGGCGGGTCGATCGAACTCGGCGCGCAGCGCTTCGGCATCGCGCAGGTGATCACCTTTGAGCCGGATCGCGGCGGCAACCTGTTCAGCTACGCGCCGCGCCTGCTCATGAACGCCGCCGACCTGGAACGCACCCGTCTGCTCGGCCCCGGCTCGCGCGTGAGTCACGGCCTGCTGCTCGCCGGCCCGCCCGAGGCGCTCGCCAGCGTGCGCACCTGGATCGAGACGCGCCTGCGCGAAGGCGAGCGCGTGCTCGATGTGCGCGACGCGCGTCCCGAGCTCAAGACCGCGCTCGAGCGCGCCGAGAAGTTTCTCGGGCTCGCGGCGCTGGTGAGCGTGGTGCTCGCCGGGGTCGCGGTGGCAACCGCCGCGCGCCGCTACAGCGCGCGGCATCTGGACGGCGCGGCCGTCATGCGCTGCCTCGGCGCCACCCAGGGTTTCATCACGCGCTTGCATTTTCTGGAGATGCTCTGGCTGGGCGTGGGCGCCAGCCTCGTTGGCTGTGTCATTGGTTTCGCCGCGCAAGAAGTGTTGGCACAGCTGCAAGCCGGTTTGTTCGCGACGCAACTGCCGGCGCCATCGTTGCAACCGGTTCTGGTCGGCATGCTCACCGGCCTCATTCTGTTGCTTGGTTTCGCACTGCCGGCGATTCTGCGCCTCAAGTCGGTGCCGCCGGCACGCGTGCTGCGGCGTGATCTCGGTCCGCTGCCGGCCAGTGCGTTGTCGGTGTATGGCACGGCGCTCGCGGCCGTTACCGCGTTGCTGTTCTGGCAGGCGGCCGACATCAAATTAACCGCTACTGTCCTGGCCGGAGCCATGGTGACGTTGCTGGTGCTGATGCTCGCGGCGTTCGCGCTGGTGCGCGCGTTGAATCTGTTGCGCGGGCAGGTCGGCGTCGCCTGGCGCTACGGGCTCGCCAACATCGCGCGCCGCGCGCAGGGCAGCGTCACGCAGATTCTCGCGTTCGGTCTCGGCATCATGGTGTTGCTGTTGCTGTCACTGGTGCGGTCCGACCTGCTGGCCGCCTGGCAGTCGAAACTGCCGCTGGATGCGCCCAACCAGTTCGTCATCAACGTGCAGCCCGACCAGGTGCAGCCGATGCAGGCATTTTTTTCGGCGCGCGGCTTGAAGGAGGCGCGCCTCCATCCCATGGTGCGCGGGCGGCTCACGGCGCTGAACCAGCGCCCGGTATCGGGTGCGGATTACTCGGACGATCGCGCCCGGCGTCTGGTCGAGCGCGAGTTCAACCTGTCGTGGTCGGCGCAGCCGCCGGAGGGCAACCGTATCGTGGCCGGGAACTGGTGGGCGGAGGGCGCGCGCGGCGTGCACGAAGTGTCGGTGGAAAAGGGGCTGGCCGAAACGCTCGGCCTGAAACTCGGCGACGCGCTCAGTTGGCGCATCGCCGATCGCGAAATGACCGTCACCATCACCAGCCTGCGCAGCGTCGAGTGGGACTCGTTTCGCGCCAACTTTTTCGTGATCGCACCGCCCGGCCTGCTCGACGGCTATCCGGCGACGTTCATCACCAGCTTCCACCTGCCGGCCGAGAATCGGGAGTGGCTCGCGCAGCTGGTGCGCGCGTTCCCGAACGTCACGCTCATCGACGTGGACGCGATCATGACCAAGGTGCGCGCCATCATGGACCGCGTGAACCTGTCGGTGCAGTACGTGTTCCTGTTCACGCTGTTTGCCGGGCTGACGGTGCTGTACAGCGCCATCCAGTCCACCCAGGACGAGCGCCTGTACGAAAGCGCGCTACTGCGCACGCTCGGCGCCAGTCGCGCGCATATTCTCAAAGGACTGGCGGCGGAGTTCGTGGCGATCGGCCTGCTCGCCGGTCTGCTGGCCGCGTTCGCCGCGAACCTCGCCGGTCTGGTGCTCGCCCGCCAGGTGTTCCATCTCGACTATGTGTTCGATCCGTGGCTGTGGATCGCCGGCCCCGCCGCCGGTGCGCTTGGCGTCGGCCTGTTCGGCATTTTCGGCGCGCGTTTCGTGCTCAATCGGCCGCCGTTGCAGTCGCTGCGCGAGCTTTGACGTTCGCGCCGGTCGGCGTGCGCGCCAATCGTACGCTTGAACCGAAAGGTTCCCCGGACATTGTGAAGCGCCGTTCGTACCATCCTGTCCCGGATTTCATTTCGTCTGATCCAGGCCGTACGTTAAACTCGTCGCCCATGACCCCGCCTCGCTACAGCACGCACCTGGTCAGCTGGCAAGCCGCCGAGCCGCAACTCCGCGCTGTCCGTACCGAAGTCTTCATCCGCGAGCAGCACATCCCGGAGGCGCTGGAATGGGACGGTGAAGACCTGCGCGCGATTCATGCGTTAGCCATTGACCCTGCCAGTAACCCGATTGGCACTGGCCGGCTGCTGCTGTACGGCGAGCTGGCGCGTATTGGGCGCATGGCGGTTTTGCCGGGCTGGCGCGGTCAGGGAGTGGGGGCAAGCCTGTTACTGTGCCTGGTGGACGAGGCCAGGCAACGTGGTGCCGGCGCGGCGTTTCTCAATGCGCAAACGTATGCCGTGCCGTTTTACGAACGTTTCAATTTCGCGCGCGAGGGCGCTGAGTTTTTCGAAGAAGGCATACCGCACTATCGCATGACACGGACTCTCGTTTAACACTGAAAATCCGGACAGAAAGAAATTTTTTCTAGATTCGCAACAACTTCTCTCTGGCCCGGACTTTCCGCGTTTCCGGCCGTTGGCCTAGCGGCCTATAACGATCAGAACCCCGGCTGCGATAGCGAGGACCGCCATGACAGTACTCAGCCCGGAGAATCCAACATTGAGCAGCGGCAATAACCCGGTCAAGATAAGCCAGACAGCCAGCAACAGCATCCCAATATTTTTTGTTACTTTCATTGGCAGCCTCCTTTGAGTGAACGCCTAACTACATTTCGGCACCCGAAATAGTCCCGTTACAACGGGACTATTCAGGTTCCGTAAAATTATGATGTCGCGAAGATTGGCGACAAGTTTCCTGCCTGAGATATAGCCACATATCAAGGAAGGACACCAGCGCAAAGCGCTAAATCAGCGCCTGCTGAAATACGAAGCGCTTGAGAGGGTGGCGATGGGGAATCAGATCACCCGCTCGTTGCCGCCATCCACCGGAATCTGCGCGCCGGTGGTTTTGGCGAACAGCGGGCCGCACAGTTCGGCGGCGAGTTCGGCGACGTCTTTGCTGGTGATCTCGGTCTTGAGCAGGTTCTTGCGTTTATAACCTTCAACCGTCATGCCGTAGTGCGCGGCGCGCGCCTTAAGCACTTCTTCTGTCCAGATGCCGGTATCAAACACCGCATCCGGGTGCAGGGTGTTGAGGCGGATGCCATCGCTGGCCCATTCGAGCGCCGCGACGCGCGCGAGTTGTTGCAGTGCTGCCTTCGAGGCCGAGTAGGCGGCCGCGCCCAGGCCGGGTGCCGGTACATTCTTTGAACCGATGACCACCACGCGCCCACCGTTCGGGGCGAGTTTGAGCAGTGCATGCGCTTCGCGCAGCAGGGCGAGGTTGGCGTCGAGGTTGACGCGCATCACCTTGTGCCACTCGGCCATCGCAAGCGATTCGATGCGCGTGCCCGGCGGGAACAGACCGGCGTTCAGAATCAGCATGTCGAGTCCGCCGAAGGCGCGCACGCCATGTTCGATGGACTGTATCAGGCGCGGCTCATCAGTCACGTCGCACACGAAGCCGGCGAAATCTGGGCGCTGGTGGAGTTTGGCGACCGCCGGGTCGATGTCGAGGCCGATGACGGCCGCACCGCGCGCCAGCAACGACTCGACGCACGCCTTGCCGATGCCGGAAGCGGCGCCGGTGACCAGCGCGACTTCCCCAGCGAACTGCGGCGACTTGCCGCCTTTCTTGAGCTTGGCCTGTTCCAGGTCCCAGTATTCGACATCGAAAATGTCTTTCGGCGAGAGCGCCTGATAACCGCCAAGGCGCGCAGCGCGCAACTGGATGTCCATGGTGTGCGAGTAGATGTCGTGCACGATCGCCGCTTCCTTGGCGCTGCGCCCCAGAGTACACACACCGAGTTGTGGGTCGAGCAGCACGCGCGGCGCCGGGTCGAGCATGGTCTTCGGCTCCTTGGCCTGCGCGCTGTAAGCATCGAAGTATTTGCGATAGGCCTCGGCATAGGCAGCAACATCGCGCCCGAGCAGTGGCAGGCGTTTGGTGCGGATGGCGTGATCGGGTGTGGCCGGACCCTGCTGGGTGAGCCTGGCCAAGTCCTCGCGGCGCACGAAGGCGAGACTGCGCGAATCCGTGTGCGCGGAAAGAATCAACGGAAAGCCGGCGGTCATCGAAACCTCGTGCCGCAACGCCGCCAGTTCGCGCCGTAACGGCACCGGCCCGGGGGTGAGCGCCGGCGCCGAAATGTTCCAGGCGTGGTGCTTGGCGAGATAGTCTTCGGCGCGCGTGACGAGATCGATCATGCGCTCGTAGGCCTCGCGTGCGCTGTGGCCGAAGGCAAATACGCCGTGGTGCAGCAGGATCATGCCGACCGTCTTCGGTCCGGCGGCCGCCGGGAAGCGTTCGGCGACGGCGCGCGCCAGATCGAATCCCGGCATGACGTAGGGAATAATCACCACGCTGTCGCCGTAGATGTCGCGGATGCGTGTTTCGCCATCGCGGCTGTTCATGACGGCCAGCACCGCATCGGCGTGGGTGTGATCCACGAATCGGTGCGGCAGGATGGCGTGCAGGATCGCTTCGACCGAAGGCGTGGGCGCGTCGGCGCGCGTCATGTGCGTGCGCAGCGCGTTCACCATCTCCGGGTCGGAGAGCGCCGGCAGCTTCGCCAGCTTGAGCAGTGGGTTCAGCCGCACCGGTGCGAAGCCGCTGGCTTCGATGTGTTCGAGGTCCGCGCCGCTGCCTTTGACGTAAAGCAGCGCTTCTTCCTCGCCGAGCAGATTGGTCTCCGTCAGCTTGACCGAGGTGTTGCCGCCGCCGTGCAGCACCAGCGCCGGCTCGCGGCCGAGCAGGCGCGAGCTGTACACGCGCTGGCCGCGTTCGCCCTGGTAGAGGCTCGCTTCCTCGTCGTTCCACAGGCTTTTCATGGTTGTGCCTTTCTTGCTGTCGTGTCGCGCACCGGCGTTGTGACGGAGCGGCGTTCGGCGGGTGTTTAAGACCGAGAGGGTGCAGGCGCAGTTTCATTTTTCACGGCGCAGCGGCGTGCTGCCGGCATCAGTTGGCCGCCAGTGCCACCACGGACTGGGCGCGCCCGCGCTGCTTGGCGTGGCTCAGGGCCTCGTCAGCGCGCTTGAGCAGCGCGTCCGGCGGTTCGCCATGGGAGTAAAGCGTGAGCACGCTCGAAAATGCCGGCAGCGGAAGATTCTGGCCGTTGAACTGGATGAAGGTGCCGGCGGCGTGCTTCTGCGCCTTGTCGATGGCACGTACCGCGCCATCTTTCTGGGTGTTCGGCATCAGCACCGCGAACTCATCGTCGCCGTAGCGTGCCACCATGTCATAACCGCGAAACTTCGAGATAATCTCATGCGCATAGGTGTGCAGGATGGCATCGCCGGCGGCATAGCCATGGCGCTCGTTAATAGTCTTGAGGTCATCCAGGTCGATCAGCGCGAGCGCCAGCGAAAAACCATAGCGCCGCGCGCGCCCGATCTCGGCGTTCAGCTGGCGCAGGAAGGCGCTGCGGTTGGGCAGCCCGGTGAGTTCGTCGGTCAGGCTGTGCCGGCGCGCGTGGTCGAGGGCCTTCTCCATTTGCCGCCGGTCTTCGGCCATGACCTGCAGGCCGCGGCGCGTGTCGATGAGATTTTTTTCCAGCGTTCGGTGTTCCGCGATCAGCTCCTCGATGCCGCCCTTGAGCAGACGCTTGAGCTCGGTCACGTCCGGCGTCTCGCCGCTCTGTTCGAGGGTCTGCAGACTGGTACGCAGCAGCGCATCGAAATCGTGGCTGCGGGTGAGCGCATTGGCCATCTGCTGCGCGAGTTGTTCGGGCAGGGAATTGCCGGCAGCATGCATGCTGTCCGCCGGCGCGGCCGGTTTGCTGATCAGCTCGGGTGCAGGTGGCGCGGTGATCTTCTGCGCTATGGGCACGGGATCGGGCGCGGTTTGCGTGGCCACGGTTTCCGCGATCGGCGGTGGCACGGACGGTGTTGTTGGGACAGGCCCTGCACTCGTGGGCGCTTCGTTTGGTGCCGGCGCGGAACGTGCCGGAATTTCCGCCAGATAGGGACGCAAGCGTTGTTGGATGACTTTGATCCGGATGCGTGTGGCCGGGTCGCTGTCCGGGTTGTCGAGGTAGCGCACCAACAACTTGTCGACAAACGCCAGGAACGCCGCCTCGATGCGGGTGGCGCCGAATTTGCGCAGGCCACGCTCGATGAAGCTGTGCAGCACCCCGCCATCGGCGGTTTTTTTCAGGCCATCCAGTATCTTCTGGACGTTGGCCAGCAGCTGGTTGTCGGCTGTCGTGGAAATGGTCATTAAGGAAGCCCTACTGCGTTCGTCTTGTCATAAGCTAACGAAGCCCTACTCGTTCGCGTTGCCGTAATCTAACGAGGGTCTCGTGGCGTGCTTAAAAAGTATGCAATTGGAACCGGGCCGGGCCTATCCCGG
>Ga0209705_10000172_pt1 | contig 34035 bp, 31 predicted proteins | sample PPLLaktember2015_5_FD_187262 | JGI IMG/M metagenome (GOLD analysis project Ga0209705, IMG submission 187262) | Freshwater sediment microbial communities from Prairie Pothole Lake near Jamestown, North Dakota, USA - PPLs Lake P8 Core (1) Depth... | ecosystem: Environmental > Aquatic > Freshwater... | reverse complement strand
ATACCATGGCGGTGCACATCCCAACACCTGCGCTCGGTCCATCCTTCGGCGTAGCGCCTTCCGGCACGTGCACATGGAAGTCGTGCTTCTGGTAGAAGTCCGTCGGAATACCGAGCTGGCTGGCGCGTGCGCGCACCACGCTCATGGCAGCCTGAATGGACTCCTGCATGACGTCGCCGAGCTTGCCGGTGATGGTGAGCTTGCCCTTGCCGGACACAATCACCGCCTCGATGGTCAGCAGTTCGCCACCCACCTCGGTCCAGGCCAGTCCGGTCACCTGCCCGACCTGGTTGGCCTGCTCGGCCACGCCATAGCGGAAACGTTGTACGCCGAGATACTTGCCCAGATTCTCGGGCGTGATTTCCACGGTCTTCAGCTTCTTGTCGAGCAGCAAAACCTTCGCAACCTTGCGGAACACCTTGGAGATCTCACGTTCCAGACTGCGCACGCCAGCCTCGCGTGTGTAGAAGCGGACGATGTCGCGCACCACAGCCTCGCCCATCGTGACCTCGCTCTCCTGCAGGCCGTTGTTCTTGCGCTGCTTCGGCAAGAGGTAGCGCATCGCGATATTGACCTTCTCGTCCTCGGTGTAACCGGCCAGGCGGATCACTTCCATGCGATCGAGCAGCGGCGCCGGGATATTGAGGCTGTTGGAGGTCGCCACGAACATCACGTCCGAGAGGTCGTAGTCCACTTCCAGGTAATGGTCGCTGAAGGCATGGTTCTGCTCCGGATCGAGCACCTCGAGCAGCGCCGAAGACGGATCGCCACGGAAATCCATGGCCATCTTGTCCACTTCGTCCAGCATGAAGAGCGGGTTGCGCACCTTCACCTTGGACATGTTCTGGATGATCTTGCCGGGCAGCGAACCGATATAGGTGCGCCGGTGACCGCGGATCTCGGCCTCGTCGCGCACCCCGCCGAGCGACATGCGCACGAATTTGCGGTTCGTGGCGCGCGCAATCGATTGCCCGAGCGAGGTCTTGCCAACGCCCGGCGGCCCGACCAGGCACAGGATCGGACCCTTGAGCTTGTTCACGCGCTGCTGCACGGCGAGATATTCGAGGATGCGTTCCTTGACCTTTTCCAGACCGTAGTGATCGGCCTCGAGAATCTTCTCGGCGGCGGTCAAGTCCTTGCGGATCTTGGAGCGCTTCTTCCAGGGCACGTTCAGCAGCCAGTCGATGTAGTTGCGCACTACCGTGGCCTCGGCCGACATCGGCGACATCATCTTGAGCTTCTTGAGCTCGGCCTCGGCCTTCTCGCGCGCCTCCTTGGGCATGCCGGCCTTCTCGATCTTCTTGCTCAGCTCCTCGGCCTCGTTCGGACCTTCCTCGAGTTCGCCCAGCTCCTTCTGAATGGCCTTCATCTGCTCATTCAGGTAGTACTCGCGCTGACTCTTCTCCATCTGGCGTTTTACCCGCCCACGGATACGCTTCTCGACCTGCAGCAGGTCGATTTCGGATTCCATCACGCCGAGGATGTGTTCGAGGCGCTCGCGTGTGTTGCGCATCTCGAGGATCTTCTGCTTGTCCTCGATCTTGAGCGACAGGTGCGCGGCGATCGCATCCGCCAGCCGACCCGGCTCGTCGATGCCGGCGAGCGAAGTCAGGATTTCCGGCGGGATCTTCATGTTGAGTTTCACGTACTGGTCGAACTCGGCCAGTACCGAGCGCATCAGCGCCTCGCCCTCCCGGTCCTCGACCGGTACGGACTCGACCATGTTCACGAGCGCCGTAAAGCTGTCCTCGGTTTCAGTGAACTGCTGGATCTCGGCGCGCTGCTCCCCCTCGACCAGGACTTTCACCGTCCCGTCCGGGAGCTTGAGCAGCTGCAGAATACTCGCGACCGTGCCGATGCGGTGGATCTGTTCGGGCGTCGGGTCGTCATCCGAGGCGCTCATCTGCGCCACCAGCATGATCTGCTTGCCCGACTCCATGGCACGCTCCAGCGCGGTGATCGATTTTTTGCGACCGACAAACAGCGGGATGACCATGTGCGGAAACACCACCACGTCACGCAACGGTAAGACCGGCAAGGTCAGTGACGAAACGGGTGTCAGGGACTTCTCTTCATGGGCCATTGGTTTCATACCTCGGTTCGGCGGTTCGCCAAAGATGCGGCTCAAGAGCCGCTGTCAGTCTGGAGTACTGCCTGTAAATCTGCTCAAAAGTTAACGAACAGCCTGTGTCAATTGTGGTTCAATGCTGACGCACATAGCCACACTTCGGACTATGGAGACGGGTTAAATTGATTTCAATAGTCAGGCATTTCTCTGCCGAGAAATCCTTGCTAATGAGAGCAGCGGATGCGGACCTGAAAATCAGGTGTGATTCGAGGCGCGCTTGGCGCTTTCGCCTTCTTCGCCATAGATCAGAAGCGGCTTGGCGCCCTCGCTGATCACCGCTGCTTCCACCACCACCTTCTTGACGCCTTCCAGCGAGGGCAGGTCAAACATGGTATCGAGCAGGGCATGTTCCAGGATCGAGCGCAGTCCGCGCGCACCGGTCTTGCGCTCCATGGCGCGCTTGGCCACCTCTGCCAGCGCGTCCGGTCGAAGCTCGAGATCGACGCCCTCGAGCTTGAGTAACTTCTGGTACTGGCGGGTCAGGGCATTTTTGGGCTCGGTGAGGATGCGCACCAGCGCTATCTCGTCGAGTTCGTCAAGCACCGCAATCACCGGCAAACGTCCAACGAATTCCGGAATCAGTCCGAACTTGATCAGATCCTCCGGCTCAACCGAGCGCAGCATCTCGCTGACCTTCTTGCTGGCGCTCTTGCTCTTGATGTCGGCACCGAAGCCGATACCGCCCTTCTCGGAGCGCTGCTGGATGACCTTCTCCAACCCGGAGAACGCGCCGCCGCAGACGAACAGGATATTGCGCGTGTCGACCTGCAGGAATTCCTGTTGTGGGTGCTTGCGCCCGCCCTGGGGCGGCACCGAGGCAACCGTGCCCTCGATGAGCTTGAGCAGCGCCTGCTGCACGCCCTCGCCCGACACGTCGCGGGTGATAGATGGGTTGTCGGACTTGCGCGAGATCTTGTCGATCTCGTCGATATAGACAATCCCGCGCTGTGCCTTCTCGACGTCGTAGTCGCACTTTTGCAGCAGCTTCTGGATGATGTTCTCCACGTCCTCGCCGACATAGCCGGCCTCGGTGAGGGTGGTGGCATCGGCGATGGTGAACGGCACATTCAGCAACCGCGCCAGGGTCTCGGCCAGCAGGGTCTTGCCGGAACCGGTTGGTCCGATCAGCAGAATATTGCTCTTCGAGATCTCGACTTCGCCTATTTTTCCTTCGTTCTCAATGCGCTTATAGTGGTTGTAGACCGCCACTGACAGGATTTTCTTGGCCCGCGACTGGCCGATCACATACTCATCGAGGATCTTGCAGATTTCCTGAGGCGTGGGGAACTTGCTGCGCGTTGCCGCGGCGTTCTGCTCCTCCTGCACCTCCTCGCGGATGATGTCATTGCACAATTCAACGCACTCGTCGCACACAAACACCGATGGCCCGGCGATGAGCTTGCGCACCTCGTGCTGGCTTTTGCCGCAGAATGAGCAATACAGGAGCTTTTCGCCCTTTCCGCTGCCCCGGTCGTTGTGATTGTCGTCCGCCATCTGATCCTCGTTCGTCTGGCCCTCAGGACAAAATGCCCTGTCCGCGCCCGTTTTTCAAGCCATTCCTAGATTTATATATAGCATATATATAAGAAAGGCATGACTGCCAAAAATAACCACAATCCGAGTCAGGTGCGTTTCTCGATTACCGTGTCAATCAGGCCGAAACTCACCGCTTCCGTCCCGTCCAGGAAGTAATCGCGGTCGGTATCCTGCTCGATCTGTTCCATGGTCCGGCCGGTATGTTTGACCATGATCGTGTTCAGGCGTTCGCGCACCCGCAAGATCTCGCGGGCATGGATTTCGATATCCGTGGCCTGTCCCTGGAAACCGCCGAGCGGCTGATGGACCATCATGCGCGCATGCGGCAGGCAGAAGCGCTTGCCTTTGGCGCCGCCCGTAAGCAGCAGTGCGCCCATGCTGGCCGCCTGGCCGATGCAAACCGTGCTCACATCCGGCTTGATGTACTGCATGGTGTCATAAATCGCGAGTCCGGCGGTCACCGCCCCGCCCGGGGAGTTGATATACAGATGAATGTCCTTGTCCGGGTTCTCCGATTCCAGGAACAGCAGCTGCGCAACGATCAGGTTAGACATATGGTCTTCTACCGGCCCGACCAGAAAAACCACACGTTCCTTGAGCATGCGCGAGTAGATATCGTACGCGCGCTCGCCGCGGCCGGTGGTCTCGATCACCATCGGAACAAGTCCGAGATTGCGCGTGTCGAGTGCGCCGCCATCCTGTATCCGATCTTTCATTCCGATTTTCCTTTGCATGCTGAGTTTCAGACGACCTGCTGTCCCGGTCGCATCAGTTCCTGGAAGGACATGGGCTTGTCCACCACCTCGGCCGTGGCCAACAACATCTCCACGGCCTGGTCTTCCATCACCTTGGACTCGATCTCCGCGAGCCGCTCACGATCGGCGTAATGCCAGGCAACGAATTCCTGCGGGTTATCATAACCGGCGGCGAGCTCCTCGACACGTGCGCGCACGCGCTGGGCATCGACCGCCAGACTCTTCGCCTTCACCATCTCCGCGAGAATCAGGCCAAGCGTCACGCGCTTGCGCGCCTGCTCGGCATACAGCTGCGGATCGTTCGGTAACTGGGCGGCGGGCAGGCCCTGGGCCTCGAGATTCGCGCGGCCCGTCCGTACGAGGTGCTCGATCTCGGACTGTTCCAGCGATTTTGGCACATCGAGCGGGTTGGCTTCGATCAGGGCCTTGAATACCTGTTCGCGCAACTCGCGGCGCACGCGCTCGGCGAGTTCGCGCTCCAGGTTCGCGCGCACTTCGGTGCGCAACGTTTCGACTTTCCCGTCCGCCACGCCCAGCGCACGGGCGAACTCGTCGTTTACTTCCGGTAACACCGGTTCGTTTACTTGCTTCACCGTTACGGCAAACTGCACCTTCTTGCCGGCCAGGTTTGTGTTGCGATAATCCGTCGGGAAGGTAACATCGAGCGTGCGATTTTCACCGGCGCGCGCACCAATCAGCCCGGACTCGAAGCCATCAATCAGCGTATTGTTGCCCAGCACCAGCGGAAAATCCTTGGCTTCTCCGCCCTCGAACGGCACGCCATCCAACCTGCCCTGGAAATCGATCAGCACACGATCTTCCTTCGCGGCAGCACGTTCCACTGGGTTCCAGCCCACACGCTGCCGGCGCAGGGAATCGATCGTGCGATTCACGTCTTCTTCGCTGACCGTCACGATCGGGCGTTCGATATGCTTCCCCTTGATGTCGAGACGCTTGATCTCCGGGTACACCTCAAAGGTGGCGGTATATTCGAAATCCTGGCCACGATCCACGTTCTTGGGCTGGATTTCCGGCCCGCCCGCGGGCTTCAGGCCCTGCTCGTTCACGGCCTCGTAAAAGGTCGAGCGGATCAGGTCGCCCATCACCTCTTCCGTCACCTTGCCACGGTACTGGGCTTCAACCATTTTCATCGGCGCCTTGCCGGGGCGAAAGCCGGGGAAGCGCACGGTCTGCGACAGCCGTTTCAGGCGCACCGCGATTTCCTGCTCCATGCGCGCGGCCGGCACTGCCACGGTCATGCGTCGGCCGAGGTTACCGGTGGTTTCAACTGTGACGTGCATCGAAGAACCTCATCAAAAATATAGTAAAAACGAGTGGTTACGAAAACCCAAGGCCTGAACGGCATCATACCGGTTCTATCTGGGGAGGCCAAGAATTTAGGCTGATTTGCTGCGGGTTGACGACCTCACCATCCCTCGTCCGACTTCGCGGGAAAGGGGGGAGTCGGTGAGAAGTCTTTACCTTCGATTTGGTGCGAATGGGGAGACTCGAACTCCCATGGGTTACCCCACTGGAACCTAAATCCAGCGCGTCTACCAGTTTCGCCACATTCGCATGTCCTCAATACCCCGGTCACGAGAGGCGTGAGGATTATCCGTGAATCCGGTGGCGCGGAACAGCCAGAAAAGAAAAAAGAAAAGGGCCCGGTACGGGGACCGGGCCCCTGAATCTGGTGGGCCGTCCCCGGCTCGAACGGGGGACCTACTGATTAAGAGTCAGCTGCTCTACCAACTGAGCTAACGGCCCAAAAAACTTTCACAACTACTCGAAATTGGGGTGAGCGATGGGATTCGAACCCACGACAACCGGAATCACAATCCGGGACTCTAACCAGCTGAGCTACGCTCACCATAATAAAAAATAATGCCGCGTCGGTCAGGGCACTCTGACCACCCCTGCTGCTCCGGCCCCACGTCACACTGGTGCGCCCGACAGGAATCGAACCTGTAACCCCCAGCTTAGAAGGCTGGTGCTCTATCCGCTTGAGCTACGGGCGCCTGTTCATCACACCCGCTCCGGCTCACGGACCACATTCCTGCCCGTCCACCCGTGCAGTCGGAGATGGTCGGGGTAGAGGGATTCGAACCCCCGACACCCTGCTCCCAAAGCAGGTGCGCTACCAGGCTGCGCTATACCCCGAGACTTCGCAAATATAGCTGAAGACCGCCGGGAAAACAGCGCCCCGAGGCAAACAGACCTCAGGGCGCGAGGGCGGCAAATATACGCGCCGCCTATCAAAGGGTCAATGGGCCAAGCGGTGATTTCGGCGTCCTTGGCGCAGAGCGCGCATGCATGCGATCATGCGCCGTGAAATCCCACCGGTATTCTCTCCCGTGAGTGCACGTCTCATTGATGGCAAAGCAATTGCCGCGCACCTGCTGACTCAGGTGCGCGAGCGCGTGCAGCACAAACTCGCCGCCGGTATTGGCGCTCCGGGACTGGCCGTCATCATGGTTGGCGCCAATCCCGCTTCACAGGTCTACGTGCGCAACAAGCGCCAGGCGTGCGAGAAGGCGGGCATTGTCTCGTTCTCACACGACTTGCCGGAAAGCGTGACACAGTCCGAACTGCTGGCGCTGATCGACAAGCTAAATGCCGATCAGCGCGTGGACGGCATCCTGGTGCAACTTCCGCTGCCAGCGCACATCGATACCGAAACAGTCATCGAACGCATTCATCCGACCAAGGATGTGGACGGTTTTCATCCCTACAACCTCGGGCGACTCGCGGTGCGCCTGCCACTGCTGCGTTCCTGCACGCCGCACGGCGTGATGAAGCTGCTGGAGAGTACGGACAAACCCATCCTCGGCAGCCATGCCGTGGTGGTCGGCGCCTCCAACCATGTCGGCCGGCCCATGGCGCTGGAGCTGCTACTGGCCGGCTGCACGGTCACCATCTGCCACCGCTTTACACAGGATCTGTCCGATCAGGTTGCACGCGCTGACATCCTGGTCGTGGCGGTCGGTAAACCAGGATTGGTAAAGGGGAAATGGGTAAAACCCGGCGCAGTGGTTATCGACGTCGGGATCAATCGTCTGACGGATGGCCGACTGGTGGGGGACGTGGAATTCGATACCGCAAAGGAACGCGCAAGCTGGATCACGCCAGTTCCTGGTGGGGTTGGACCAATGACCGTGGCCACCTTGCTGCTCAACACGCTCGAAGCCTCAGACGAGCGCCTGCACACATGACGGCTGACATGCCCCCGATCGGGGGCATGTCCGAACCGTGTACAGCGATTACTTCTTTTCGGCCGGAGCCGGAGCCGGGGTCGGAGCCGGGGTCGGAGCGGCGGCCGGAGCCTCAGTAGCCGGAGCGGCGGCCGGAGCCTTCGGGGCTTCTTTCTGCTGGCAACCGATGAGTGCCGCAAAGAAGGCGGACAGAATCAGAATCTTCTTCATGTTTAAATCTCCCAGAGAGTTAGAGTGCGGGCAGAATGCCCAGCGCGGTATTATACATGGGCGAAACGCCCTGCCTAGCGACAACAACGAGAGAAAAATGCAGCTCCCGACCCAGCCCTGACTGATCGCGGCAACACGCCTCGCGGCGCTCGCCAAAGCGAGAGACGGACAGCTATAGTTGGCCCTCCACCACGCGCGCGCTACCCTGACCGATCATGTCATCCGACCACCCAAATCCTCACCGCAATCCGCAGCCCCGGCAACTTATCATCGACACGGCCAACTTCTACATGGAGGGCGTCGGCCGCGAAGGCATAAGCCGCGCGGAACTGACGGCGCAAGCCACAGAGATCGATCAGGCACGGCAACGCGTGCACGCGGGGAGCACGGCCGGTCTCGACGCTGCGTACGCCGCGCTCAATCTGGCGAGCGAAATGCCGGCGCAACTTCCACAGATTCAGGAAATGGCTGCGGGTCTGCGTCAGCACCAGGATGTTCTGGTGGTCGGCATCGGCGGTTCGAGTCTTGGCGCCAAGGCCCTACAACAGGCCGTGGCCCCGCAACCGCCGCTGGCTGGCACGCCGCGCCTGCATTTCGTTGAAAACATTGACCCCTATTTCCTGCAGCACCTGCTATCCAATCTCAAGGCCGAGTCCACTGCGGTCCTGTGTATCAGCAAGTCCGGCGGCACGATCGAAACCGTCGTGCAATACCTGATTCTGCGCGACTGGCTTGCTCGACAGTTGGGGAAAGATCGTGCGCGTCACCACCAGTGGATTATCACTGATCCGAAGAACGGTTGGTTGCGGGAACTGGCGGTGCGCGAAGATCTGCCTTCCCTTCCGGTACCGCCGCAGGTGGGTGGACGTTATTCAGTACTCTCGGCGGTAGGGCTTGTCCCGCTGGCGGTGCTCGGCGTGGACATCGATGCGCTGCTGCAGGGTGCGGCGGACAATGCGGCCCGCTGCACCAATGCCGACATCTTCTCCAACCCAGCCCTCGAAATCGCCGCACTCTGCGTTCTGCTCGACACGCGCCGCGGCAAGCGCACCGCCGTGATGATGCCCTACGTCAACCGCCTGCAACTTTTTGTGGACTGGTACTGCCAGCTATGGGCAGAGTCGCTCGGCAAATGGGACCGCGCGCGCCCGGGCAGCACGCCGGCCGGTACCCTGCCGGTGCGCGCCATGGGCGCGGTGGACCAGCACAGCCAGCTGCAGATGTACCTGGAATCGCGGCACGACAAGTTCTTTACTTTCATCGAGCTCGAAACCTGCGAGTACGACCTGCCCGTCCCACTGGACGATTTCGATGTGCCACATTTTCCGTTTCTCAAAGGACGGAGCATGGCGGAGGTGATCGATGCCGAATTCCGCGCCACGCGCCAAGTCATCACCGATGCCGGGCACCCCAACATGACCATCCGCCTGCCGGTGCTGAATGCGCATGTGCTCGGTCAACTCATCGATCTTTATCAGCGCGCCACCATTTACGCCGGCTTGCTGTACGGCATCAACCCGCTCGATCAGCCGTCGGTGGAAATCGGCAAGCGCCTTGCCATCGACTACCTGCGCGGCACACCGCGCTAGCCGCATTTCCAACATGTGGACCTGGCACAGCCTGTGGAGTCCGCGCAGGTCGCAACTGGCCATTCCGGATGCCCTGTGGCGGGAGGCGCTCGCGCACCTGCCCTATTGCCAGGCACTGGATGCGGGTACGCAGACACGCCTGCGCGATCTGGCGCTGCAATTTCTGCGCGCCAAGACCTTCGAAAGCGCTGCCGGCCTCGACGTTACCGACAGCATGCGGGTGCACGTTGCCCTTCAGGCCTGCCTGCTGATCCTGAATCTCGATTTCGACTACTACGCCGGCTGGCACGCCGTCATTCTTTACCCGGGTGATTTCCGCGTTCCCAAAGAGCAAGTGGATGAAGCCGGGGTGGTACACCACTGGCAGGAAGAACTGTCCGGTGAATCCTGGGAACAGGGGCCGGTGATTCTCTCCTGGGATGCCGCCGCAGCGCCCGCGGATGGGCGCACCAACATCGTGCTGCACGAATTCGCCCACAAACTCGACATGCGCAACGGCGCCGCCGACGGTTGTCCGCCGCTACCGCCGGGGCTGTCCAGGGCGGCGTGGGCGCGTGACTTTCAGGCGGCCTACGGGGAACTGTGTGACGCACTCGATCGCGGCGATCCGGTGCGCATCGATGATTACGCCGCCGAAAATCCGGCGGAGTTTTTCGCCGTGTTGAGCGAAGCGTTTTTCCTCGCGCCCGCGGTTGTACAATCCGATTTCCCGGCGGTCTATCGGCAACTCGTTGCCTTTTATCGACAGAACCCGCTCACTGTACTAGCTGAGGCCACTGACGGAAGATAGATCTCAGCGTAACAACTACCTCAACCCGGGTAGACGAAGCCCTCACCCCATCCCTCTCCGCTGATGCGGGAGAGGGGGAGTTGCTGAAAGTCTATTGTATGGTTTGACGATGATTCCACTGCGCGACGACAACCCCACGACACTCAAGCCGGTCACTGCCGTCGGTCTGATTGTGCTGTGCACATTGGCATTCTTCTGGCAGCTGAGCCTCGGCGTGCACGTCGAGGCGGCGATTCAGTCGCTCGGTGTCGTGCCGGCCGTATTGTTCGGCAGGCAATCCTTGCCGGCCGAACTTGCGCAGGTGCCCGCCACGCTGACCATCGTCACGTCGATGTTCCTGCACGGTGGCTGGATGCACCTCATCGGCAACATGCTGTACCTGTGGATCTTCGGTAACAATGTGGAAGATTCCATGGGTCATGGGCGCTTCCTGGTGTTTTATCTGGTGTGCGGCACCGTCGCGGTCTTGGCGCAGGCGCTGCCGGCGCCGGACTCCACCATCCCGATGATCGGCGCCAGCGGGGCCATCTCCGGCGTGCTGGGCGCCTATTTGCTGCTTTACCCGCACGCACGTGTGCTGGTGCTGATCCCGTTCGGCTTTCTCTCGCGCCTCATTTACCTGCCGGCAATGTTCGTGCTGGGATTCTGGTTTTTGCTGCAATTGTTGAGCACGCTGATGGCTGACCCCAATCAGCCGGGAGTCGCGTTTGGCGCGCATGCCGGCGGTTTTGTTGCCGGCATGCTTCTGGTGCCGCTGTTCAAGCGCCGCGGTGTCCGCCTGTTTCATCCGCGCCAGTGAGAATTAGGGGGAATATCTTTCCCGCAGATAGGGCAGCAGCCAGCCCTGTAACCGCATCCGGGTAACAGGATCAAGGTGACGGAAGGAACGAACCACGCCGCGGCAATGCGCTGCGCCGCAGCGGCAGGCAAAGCCCGCAAAATCCGCCTCGTCGATTGCCGTGCTGTAATCCCAGGTGATCTCCTCCTCCGGCCCGATGTCGCGCCGCGCCACGAGCTCGAGACCGTCGCGAAAACCAGCGTTCGGCTCGCAGGAGTGATTCACGTAGTCATCCGCTTCACCAGATGCCCCCAGATACAGGTCGGCTCCGATCTGCAGGTGATAATCCTCCTCACGAATTTCGGCGCGCTTCAGGAGCGGACCAGAGAAGGTAAGAATGGCCTCGCCGGCGTGGATTGGCTCACGCGCGAAAACACCCCGACCGTGCTGCAGGCTGGATTTGATATAAACCTTCATGGCGTGTCTCTATACAAAATTTCTGTCTGAGTGTAAAACGGAACACAAGCAAAGCCCATTCCTGGTTTTCTGATCCGTGCACGCAATGCGTTTTCTGTTTCCGCTGGCCATGCCGCTGCTTGTCGGCGCAACCGCTGTCATGGCCGTCGAGCCGGCAGCCAAACCGGATGGAGCCCGTCTGTACGCGCAACGCTGCTCTGCGTGCCACGGTGCAAATGGACGCGGCGGCGTCGGCGTGCCGCTTGCCCTGCCGGCATTTCTTGCCAGCGTCGACGACGAATATCTGCGCAAGACCGTGCGTCTCGGGCGCCCGGGACGCGTCATGCCGGCATTCACCCAGATCTCGGATGCCGAGGTCGAGGCCATTGTTACCCACATCCGCAGCTGGCCGGGACAGACACGGCCCAAGTTACCGCCACGCGCTCGAATCGCCGGCAATGCCGGGCATGGCAAGACACTCTATGCGCGTCACTGCGCTGCCTGCCATGGCGCAAACGGCGAGGGCGGGCATGGCACCGGCGTGACCTTGTCACGGCCGCGCAGCGCGCCGATCCTTGCACCCGCCCTGAATAACCCCGGTTTCCTGGCCGCCGCCTCCGACACCCAGATCAAAACCACTCTCGTGCGCGGCCGCGAAGGCACGCCGATGCGCTCATTCCTGAAGCAGGGACTCAAGGAGCGGGACATCGACGACATCGTCGCCTACGTGCGCGCGTTCGAGCAGCTGCCGCCACCGCCCGGCGCGCGCGTGCTGGAGAGCGAGTCGCCGGTACTGGTGCGCGTATCGCCCTACTCGATCGAGGAAACCGTGGAAAAGGTCAAGACCGCGGTTGGCGCGGCCAACATGCGTCTGATCCGCGTGCAAACGCTCGATCAGGGTTTTGTGGCGGAAGGCAAGGAGAATCACGACCAGACCATCGTCTATTCATGCGACTTTGGTTTCCTGAATGAGGCCCTGAAAGTCGACCCGCGCGTCGGCCTGTTCCTGCCGTGCCGGGTGACCGTGATCCGGCATGCCGGCAAAGTGCAAGTCATGACCATCAACCCAAAACGCCTGAGTCGCATTTTCAATAACGCCGAGCTCAATGACCTGTGCGAACAGATGCACAAGGTGTACGCAGAGATTCTTGAGGAGAGCGTCCTGTGAACCGGTTGCGGACGCTGGCCCTGCTCGTTCTGCTTGGTCTCAGCGCGTCAGCAGCCGCCGATGAGCTCTTGATGGCGCGCATCACCCGGTCGTTTCCGGAGGCCATGAACAACCTCCAGGAGACCATTCGCGCCAAGGGCTATGTGGTATCGCGCGTGCAGCGCGTAGACGTGGGACTTACAACCAGCGGTTTTCAGACGGCTGAGTATCGCATTGTGTTCTTCGGCAAGCAGGCAGAGATCCGCGAGCTATCCGCGAACTACCCGGAACTCATCCCCTATTTGCCACTTGCGATCGTCGTTTTTGCGGAGGGCGATGACACGCTGATACTCACTACCGACCCGCTCAAGCTTGGCGAGTTTTTCAACAAGCCGGAATTGCTGTCACGCTTTCGGGCCTGGGAGAAAGACGTGCACGCCATATTCGATGAGGTTTCACGCACTCCCTAGACCGATGTGTTTGGCGTCGCCTAAGAAATCAGGAGCCGCTGCCGGAACGCAAACGCAAACCTGGCTCGCTGGGTAAACTTGGTTCGCTGGGCACGCTTGCGGCGCGCCGGGTTTCCTGCATTCGCCCTGCTGCCGTAGTGATCAGCTGCAGCCCTTCGGCGGCCAGATAGGTGAGGACGATCACCAGGATGGCGCTCAGTACGCCGCCGACCATGAATTCGATACCACCCATGAAGGTCGTGTCGCCAAACAACGGTAGAAATTTCGGTGGCGGAGTGAGGATGGTGCCGACGCCTTTGCCGGTAAACCAGACATAGATCCCGCCACCCACCGCGACCAGGCTGATAAACACGGCCATGGCTTCGCCCATCGCACGGACCAGGATCGCGGCGAGGGGAAACATGTTGTACGCCGCACCCGGCAGGGCTTCGATATTCCGGGCACGAATGAACAAGCCGTGCACCACGCCGTAAATCGCCAGCACAAAAAACATCTGGAAGACAATGCCGCCGAGAATGCCGCTCGCCGGCAGATCAAATATCACCTTGCCGGCCTTGAAGAACGTCACCAGGCTGAACGGCACGATGAGCGTGGCCAGCACGCGCAGCGTGATGGCCAGCAGGCGGTTGAGATGGCGCGGCGCGGCCAGCCAGTTGAGTACGGTTCGCATGAAAAAATAATTTTCCATCATCAAATGGCCCTCGAGCCTCTCCCATTTTCACCAATGGTCCATTCTACTTCCGGAATCTGCGCAAGAGCGATGCCGGAAAGCGCAGTCTGTACCTATTTCCCGACGGACGGCTATGCCCTTGCCCTGCCGGGCGCGGGTAATACCTCTGGGCTCACCTTAACTTCCGTCGTTGGATCAGGGAGAATGCCGGTATGCGTCAATATCTCGATCTCATGAAGCATGTGTTGGACCAGGGCACCCAGAAAGGTGACCGCACCGGCACCGGTACCCGGAGCGTATTCGGTCACCAGATGCGCTTCGACCTGACCCAAGGCTTCCCGCTGCTCACCACCAAGAAGGTGCACCTCCGGTCCATCATCCATGAACTGCTGTGGTTCCTGCGTGGCGACACCAACATCCGCTATCTGCGCGAGAATGGCGTGACCATCTGGGACGAGTGGGCGGATGAAAACGGCGAGCTTGGGCCGGTGTATGGTTCACAATGGCGCAGCTGGCCAACCGCCGACGGCCGGTGTATCGACCAGATCAGCGAGGTGGTGCGCGAAATCCGCGAGAACCCGAACTCCCGGCGCCTGATCGTGAGCGCCTGGAACGTGGGCGAGATCTACCGCATGGCGTTGCCGCCGTGCCATGCCTTCTTCCAGTTCTACGTGGCGGACGGGCAACTCTCCTGCCAGCTCTACCAGCGAAGTGCCGACATCTTTCTCGGCGTACCGTTCAATATCGCCTCCTACGCCCTGCTCACCCTGATGATGGCGCAGGTGACCGAACTCAAACCGGGGGAATTCATCCACACGCTGGGCGATGCCCATCTCTACACGAATCACTTCGAGCAGGCTCGCATCCAGCTCGATCGCGCACCGCGGCCTTTGCCCGGCATGCACCTCAACCCAGCGGTGCGCTCGATCTTTAATTTCCGTTTCGAGGATTTTGAGCTGTTGAATTACGACCCGCACCCGGCCATCAAGGCGCCGGTCGCGGTATGACGGTGAAAGAAGCCTCATTCACTGACGGCAGGAATACCGGGCGCGAAGCCGTCCCCCCGGGGACAAACGCAGGAGACGTTTCCGGTGCGGCCACTGCGCGACCGCGCATCGCGCTGATCTGGGCCATGGCGCGCAACCGCGTCATCGGCCGCCACAACGCGCTTCCCTGGCGCCTGCCCGTGGACATGAAACATTTCCGCGAGCTGACCACCGGTCACCCCGTGCTCATGGGTCGTAAGACCTTCGAATCGCTCGGCCGACCGCTGCCGAATCGCACCAATATCGTCATCAGCACCGATCGCCACTACGCACCGCAGGGTAGTCTCGTGGCACATTCGCTGGATGAGGCGCTCGACCTGGCGGCCCCGCATGTGCCGCCGAACGATCCCGCAATCTTCGTGATCGGTGGCGAGAACCTGTATGCCCAGATGCTGCCGCGCGCCGACCGCCTGTATGTGACGCTGGTCGAAGCCGAGATCGAAGGCGATGCCCGGTTCCCGGAGTTTGATCTGGAGGCATGGCGCGAGACACAGCGCGTCGTGCACCCGGCTGATGACCAGAATCCGTACCCCTGCGTATTCCTGACCCTGGAACGAAAAACGCCCCGACGATAACGACGGGGCGTTTACTTAGTTCACGCGCGGGAGGCGACCGCTGAAGCCTCAGGACACGATCTGGGCCGCGAGGGTCCGGGCCTGTTGCTTCTGGCTATCGTTGCCTTCGGCCATAACCTCATCGAGGATGCTGCGCGCACCTTCGGTGTCGCCCATGTCGATGTAGGCCTTGGCAAGATCAAGCTTGGTTGCCGTTTCGTCCCAGCCGGGTAACCCACCTTCCTCCACAGCACCGGCCGGCGCGCTGTCGAGTTCGGCAACGGAATCGCCCATTCCGCCGAGTGAGAACTCGGTATCCCCGCTCGTTACCGGACCACTGTCGTGCGCGGAGAAATCCAAATCGCTCGTGAGTTCCGTCGTGCCCGCCGTGTTGAAATCGATGACGTTGGATGAAGTGTCGGCCGTTTCGGGCGCACCGATGTTGAAATCCATATCGAAGCTGGATGGGCTGTCAGCGGCTGGAGCTGCCGCAGGCGCTGTGCCGGTGTCCAGGTCGAATGACATGTCGAATGACGGCTCCGCAGGCACCTCCGTGGTTCTGGATGGTTGTGATTCGAAATCAAGACTGAAGTCGACGCCGGAAGCTGCCGGTGCGGCGCCCTGGCCCATGTCCAGCCCCTGAGTCGAAAGCATGGTTTCCAGGGTATCTTCGCTTCTGGCAGCTGGAGCTGCCGAGGGTTCATCGACCAACATCGTCGTAGCGGCGGCCGCACGCTCCGCCGGCTTGCCGCCCCGGAACATGGGATTGTTCGGGCTGAGCTTCTGGCCCATCTCTTCAGCCTTGTCCCACACTTTACCGCCCTTGCCTTCGAGCGCGGCATACAGCTCTTCAGCCAGCGTTTCGAATGCAGCCACGTCGTTGCGCTGGAAATAGATCTCAAGCAGTTTACCCTTGAGTTCCTGGCGAGCCGGGTCTTTGACGATGGCGTCCTTGAGGATCTCCTCGGCCTGCTCGTCGCGCCCATAGGCGAGATACACCTCGGCCTCGGCAATCGGGTCGACCTCATCCGTATGAATATTCCCCATGCCGCCCTGGCTGAAATCGCTCAGGAACGAGGTGTCGCTGGCCGCAGCCTGACCGCTGGTATCGGTAATGCTGGCCTCACTGGAGAGGCTACTGCTGCTCAAGATGCTTTCAGAGAATTCGCGCGCGGCGCGGCGCCGCCGGTAGGCATACATCCCGCCCACACCCAGGCCCAGAACACCGACGCCGGCCAACAGGGCCAGGGTAAGCGGGTTGTCCACAACGCTGGCCAGGATGCCTTCCAGGAAGCCCTCTTCCGCCGGGGCCGGTGCGGGCGCCGGCTTCGCCACGACAGCGGGTTTCTTGGCGGCTGGAGCGGCCTCGACTGCCGGTTTCGGTGCTTCCGCAGGCTTCGCGGCCAGAGCGGCCTTGGCCGCATCTGCCGCTGCTTTGTCCTTGGCAGCCTTCTCTAGCGCAGCCTTCTCCTGTGCAGCCTTCTCCTGCGCCGCCTTTTCGGCCGTGGCCTTGGCTTCAGCGGCCTGCTTCTCAGCGGCCTGCTTCTGGGCGAGCGCAAGATCCTTGTTCTCCAGCTCCACCAAACGCTCGGTATTCTTCACTTGCTCCTGAAGCTTGCCGACGCGCTCGCGCATCTCTTTGTTCTGCATCTGCTTGGATTCAATCGCCTCTTCCAGCGTGGCGACACGTTCCGTCAGTGCGCGCTGCTCCTTGCCGCTCTCCTTCTTGGTTTCCACGCCCGGCGTTTTCGTGGCCTCTTCTGCCACTTCCTGCTCGAGGTTGGCGCGCACGATTTTGAGTAGATCCACCGGCTCGGCCTTGCCGGACACAACCGACTTGTCTTTGCCCGTCTTTCCGGCCTTGGCCGCTTTTTTGACTTCGGCCTTCTTCGGCTCCGGCTTTACAGCGGCCTGGGGCGCCTCGGTTTCGGCCACGGCAACGGCGCGGCTCGCGCCGGCAAGCTTCAACTTGTACTCCTGCCAGGCATCGTACTGGGCACGGAATTCCTTCGCGGCCTGGGCCTTGGGGATGGCGGCGATCGCTTCGCGTTCCGGCACGGTGAGGATCTTGCCGGTCTTGAGATTGTTCACGTTGTTCCCGAAGAACGCCGAAGGATTGGCGCGCAGCAATGCGAGCATCACCTGCTGCGAGGTAAGGCTCTTGTCGGGATTGATTTTTCCGGCCACCGCGCCGAGCGTCTCGCCACGTTTGATCGGGCCATACTCATTCGATGCTGCCGAAGTGTCGGCCGCAGCTGGGATCTCGGCAACCGGTGCCGGGGCAAGTTCGCTGACCACGGCCGGTGACGGTTCGCCGGCGGCGGCCGATGGGGTAATGGGTTCAACTATCGCCGGCGTCTCGGCCAACGCCGGTGCACGATCAGCCTGGGGCGTCGCTGCAATTTCGGCACCGCCAGCCGGGACTTCAACCGGTGCCACGGCTTCGCTTGCCTCAGGCTGGGGTTTCTCGGCTACTGGCCCTTCTGATTTCGGCTCCGTAGCAGCAACCAAAGGCGGCAGCTCTTCATAGGGAGGAAGCTCCTCAACGACAGGCGCGGCTTCCACAACCGGCACCGGTTCAACCGCGCTGCCGCCAGTTTCCGGCACGTTGATCTCGGCGGCGGCGCCCGAGACCCACTGTGGCGGGTCGAGTAGAGCACTGTATTCACGGATCAGATGTCCGCCACTCCAATCGACCTGGATCAGAAAATGCAGAAACGGCTCGCGCACCGGATTATGCGTGGCAAGCTTGAGATAATATTGCCCGTTGGAGTGTTGTCTTACCGTGTAGGTGATATCGAACAAAAAGGCATTGCGTTCGACGCCGGCAATGTCGAAATCGGCGCGCGAGGCCAACGCAGTCTTGAGCGTCTTAATCTCCTGCGCGGTCGGAGAAATAAGCTCGATCTGTGCATTGAACGGCTCGTCCAGACCGGAGTTCACCGTCAGACGTCCCAGGCCCAGAGCCTGAACCACCATCGGCGTCGCAATCAGCGCCACCGTGAATAGCAGACGCAGTGTCAAGCGGGTACCACCATGCGCTTGAAGCATCAGCCTCTTTCCCCCGATTTCGTCCTGTGACACGTTCAAGATAGGCTTTAGTTACTTGGAGTTATGAAAGTATAGTAGTAATAATCTTTACGAAGCACAAGTAACTATAGCTTACAAATAATCTTTCACCAATAATTCCCCGATCTGGACGGCATTCATTGCCGACCCCTTGCGGGCATTATCCGCAACCACCCACATATTAAGACCGTTTGCATGGGAGATGTCCTGGCGGATGCGGCCGACATAGACCGAATCCGTGCCAATGGCCCCGATCGGCGTGGGAAAATCCCCCGGTTTACGTCCATCCATGACCACCACCCCGGGCGCCTTCTCCAAGTGGCGGCGCGCTCCGGCGGCGTCGATTGGGCGGGATGTTTCGACATGCAACACGATGCTGTACCCGAAAAAAACCGGCATCAGGAACGCCGTCGGGTTCACTTCAATCGCGTCATCCGCCAGAATCCGACGCGTCGCCCAAACGACTTCCATCTCATTTTCTGTATAGCCGTTGTCCAGCAGGACATCAATGCGCGGCAGGCAGTTGAACGCGATCTGGCGCGGAAAGATCTGCGGTTCGATCGACTGTCCGTTCAAGAGCGCGGCCGTTTGACCGGCCAGTTCCTCAATCGCCGCTTTACCGCGCCCGGACACCGCTTCGCCAATGCACACCTGGATGCGTTCGATACCAACCGCATCGTAGAGCGGCTTGAGGGCCACCAGCATTTGGATGGTGGCGGAATCAGGGCTGGCGATGATGCGTCGGTCGCGATAGGCAGCAATTGCCTGCGGATTCACTTCCGGAATAACCAGCGGAATATCCGTTTCGTGACGGAACGCCGCGCTGCAGTCGATGACGACACAGCCGGCGGCGGTGGCACGCGGCACATGCTCCCGGGCCACATCGCCGGGGACGGCAAAGAAGGCGATCTGCCCCCGGGAAAAATCGAAGCCGCCGAGTTCTTCGATTCGATAATGCCGGCCCTTGAATTCCTGGCTGCCGCCAGCCGAACGCGCGCTCGCCAGCAGGTAAAGCTCGCCCACCGGGAATCCGCGTTCCTCGAGGACGGCGAGCAGGGCCTCACCGACAATCCCGGTCGCGCCGACGACAACCACATCACAGGGTGTGCTCATGAGGATACCTCGGGGACAGAAACAATGAACGAAACACACGACCCCCGGTAATTGACCAGTGGCCGTGTGGACTCAACGAGATCGGCGCTCAGGCCTCGAGCAGGATGCGCAACATGCGGCGCAACGGCTCGGCCGCGCCCCAGAGCAGTTGATCGCCGCAGGTGAACGCGGTCAGGTACTCCGGCCCCATGTTGAGCTTGCGCAGGCGGCCCACGGGCACAGTCAGTGTGCCGGTGACCGCCGCCGGGGTGAGTTCGCGCATGGAAAGTTCGCGGTCGTTCGGCACCACCTTGGCCCACTGGTTGGCCTCAGCCAGCAGGCCGTGGATCTCGTCGAGTGGCACGTTCCTGGTGAGCTTGATGGTGAACGCCTGACTGTGACAGCGCATGGCGCCGATACGCACGCACAGGCCGTCGATCGGAATGGGACTGACCTCGCGCCCGAGAATCTTATTGGTCTCGGCCTGGCCCTTCCATTCTTCCTTCGACTGTCCGTTGTCGAGCTGTTTGTCGATCCAGGGAATCAGTGATCCGGCGAGCGGTACGCCAAAGTTCTGCTTTGGGAAACTGGCCGAGCGGATGGTGTCGGCCACGGTCTTGTCGATTTCGAGAATGGCCGAGGCCGGATCATCGAGTTTCGTCTTCACCGAGGCATGAATGGCGCCCATCTGGCTGATCAGCTCGCGCATGTTCTGCGCACCGGCGCCGGACGCAGCCTGGTAGGTCATCGAAGTCATCCACTCGATGAGCCCCTTCTGGAACAGTCCGCCGAGGCCGATGAGCATGAGCGACACCGTGCAGTTGCCGCCGATGTAGTTCTTCACGCCGGCCTTGAAGCCATTCTTGATGACATCCATGTTGACGGGGTCGAGGATGATGATGGCATCCTTGTCCATGCGCAGGGTCGAAGCCGCGTCGACCCAGTAGCCCTTCCAGCCGGCGGCGCGCAGTTGCGGAAAGATCTCACTCGTGTAGTCGCCGCCCTGGCAGGTGATGATGATGTCCATCGTCTTCAGCTCATCGATGCTCTTGGCATCCTTGAGTGGCGGCACGTCCTTGCCAATCGCCGGACCCTTGCCGCCGACGTTCGACGTGGTGAAGAACACCGGATCGATGTGATCGAAATCGCGCTCTTCCCGCATGCGGCCCATGAGCACCGAGCCCACCATGCCGCGCCAGCCAATAAGCCCAACTCGTTTCATTGCTCCACCTCTTGCTCAAAAAGTTCTAAGTGATGCGTTATTAGTGCTGAGTTGAGGAGCGCGTCTCGCGCGCAACAACAATAACTATGCACTAATCACTAAAAACTAAACACTCGTTCAGGCGCTATAGCGCCTGAACGACCGCGTCGCCCATCGCTTTCGTGCCGACCTTCTTGGTGTTTTCGGTATAGATATCGCCCGTGCGCAAGCCCTGGTCCAACACCTTGGAAACCGCCTGCTCCACCCGCTCCGCCAGCCCCGCTTCGTTCAGCGTGTAGCGCAACATCATGGCTACCGACAGAATCGTGGCCAGCGGATTGGCAATGCCCTTGCCGGCGATGTCCGGCGCGCTGCCGTGAATCGGCTCGTACATGCCCTTGTTGCGGGTATCGAGGGACGCGGACGGCAGCATGCCGATGGAGCCGGTGAGCATGGCCGCCTCGTCTGACAGGATGTCGCCGAAAATATTGCCGGTCACGATCACGTCGAACTGCTTGGGAGCGCGCACCAGTTGCATCGCGGCATTGTCGACGTACATGTGGCTTAGCTCGACATCCGCATAGTCCTTCGCCACCCGCACCACCACCTCGCGCCACAGGCCCGAGGTTTCGAGCACGTTGGCCTTCTCAACCGAGCAGAGCTTCTTGCTGCGCTTGCGCGCCGCGTCGAAGGCCACGCGCGCCACGCGCTCGACTTCGTGTTCCGCGTATTTCATCGTGTTGTAGCCCTCGCGCTCGCCATTCGCCAGCGTGCGCACGCCGCGCGGTTCGCCGAAATAGATATCACCGGTCAGTTCACGCACGATCAGCAGATCCAGCCCGGCAACAATCTCGGGTTTCAAGGACGAGGCCGAGGCCAGTTGCGGATACAGGATCGCCGGACGCAGGTTGGCGAACAGTTGCAGTTCGGCGCGCAGACCGAGCAGTGCACGCTCCGGCCGCAGTTCGCGCGGCAACGTGTCGTACTGCAAACCGCCGACGGCACCGAGCAGCACCGCATCGGCCTGCCTGGCGAGACTGAGCGTCGCCTCGGGGAGCGGATGCCGGTGCAGGTCATACGCCGTTCCGCCGACCGGCGCGGCTTCCATTTCGATGTTCAGGCCAAAGTCCTGGCGCAGGCGCTCCAGGACTTTCACCGCCTCACCGGTCACTTCCGGGCCGATACCGTCGCCGGGCAGTACTGCAATCTTCTTGGCCATGGTTCGTTTCTCAGTTGGCAAACAGCCAGGGTGCTTCTGTGCGGCGGCGTGCCTCGTAGGCCTTGATCTCGTCCACGTGCTGAAGCGTGAGCCCGATGTCATCGAGGCCATTCAACAGACAATGCTTGCGGAAGGCATCGATCTCGAACCGGAAGCTTGCGCCGGTCGGGGTGCTGACCGTCTGGGCGACAAGGTCCACGGTCAGTTTGTAGCCGGGGGTCGCGGCCGTTTCCTGGAACAGCTGATCCACCACGGCGCGATCCAGCACAATTGGCAGCAGGCCGTTCTTGAAGCTGTTGTTGTAGAAAATGTCGGCATAGCTCGGTGCAATGATCGCGCGAATGCCGTAATCATCGAGCGCCCAGGGCGCGTGCTCGCGCGAGGAACCGCAGCCGAAGTTCTCCCGGGCCAGCAACACCTGCGCGCCCTGGTAACGCGGCTGGTTCAGCACGAACTCCGGATTGAGGCGGCGCTGGCTGTGATCCATGCCCGGCTCGCCCGGGTCGAGGTAACGCCAGTCGTCAAACAGATTCGGCCCGAAGCCGGTGCGCTTGATCGACTTCAGGTACTGCTTGGGGATGATGGCGTCGGTGTCGACATTGGCGCGGTTGAGCGGCGCCACCAAACCTGTGAGTTTCTCGAATTTCTTCATAATCTCTCTTTAGATTTAAAGACTCAACGCTAAGGCGCAAAGACGCGAAGAAAGGCACGACTCAATAACAGAAATCATCTTTGCGGCCTTTGCGCCTTCGCGCCTTTGCGTTGGGTTTTAGAGCTCTCTGACATCAACAAAATGCCCGGCAATCGCCGCGGCCGCCGCCATCGCCGGACTGACCAGATGGGTGCGCCCGCCGGCACCCTGGCGGCCCTCGAAGTTGCGGTTCGAGGTCGAGGCGCAGCGCTCGCCCGGCTCCAGACGGTCGGCATTCATGGCAAGGCACATGGAGCAGCCCGGCTCGCGCCACTCGAAGCCAGCGTCTTTGAATATTTTGTCCAGACCTTCCTTCTCGGCTTGGTTCTTCACCAGGCCCGAGCCCGGTACGACCATGGCGAGTTTGATGTTGTTCGCCACCTTCTTGCCTTTCGCCACCGCCGCCGCGGCGCGCAGGTCTTCGATGCGCGAGTTGGTGCAGGAGCCGATGAACACCTTGTCGACCACGATGTCGCGAATCGGCATGCCGGGCTTGAGCCCCATGTACTTGAGCGCCTGCTGGTAGCTGGTGCGCTTGACCGCATCCGTTTCCTTGTCGGGATCGGGCACCCGGCCATCCACCGCGACCACCATCTCGGGCGACGTGCCCCAGCTCACCTGCGGCTTGATGTCGGCGGCCTGGAGCACGACCTCCTGGTCAAATTTCGCGTCCGCGTCGGATTTGAACTCGCGCCAGGCGTGCGCCGCCCGCTCCCACAATTCGCCTTTCGGCGCATACGGACGGCCGCGGAAATACTCGATGGTCTTGTCGTCCACCGCCACCATGCCGGCGCGCGCGCCGGCCTCGATCGCCATGTTGCAGACCGTCATGCGCCCTTCGACCGAAAGCTGCCCGATGGCGTGCCCGGCGAACTCGATGGCGAAACCGGTGCCGCCGGCGGTGCCGATCTTGCCGATAATCGCGAGTACGATGTCCTTGGCCGTGACATTAGCGGGAATATCGCCCTCCACGCGCACGCGCATGTTCTTCGATTTCTTGAGAATCAGGCACTGGGTGGCCAGGGCATGCTCAACCTCGGAGGTGCCGATGCCGAAGGCGAGCGCACCGAACGCGCCGTGCGTCGAGGTGTGCGAGTCGCCGCACACCACGGTCATGCCCGGCAGGGTCGCGCCCTGCTCCGGGCCGATGACGTGCACGATGCCCTGGCGCGGGTCATTCATGCGGAACTCGATGATGCCGAACTCCTGGCAATTCCGGTCGAGCGTTTCCACCTGCAGGCGCGACACCGGATCGGCAATGCCCCTGGCGCGATCGGTGGTCGGCACGTTGTGGTCGGCGGTGGCGAGGTTCGCGTCCACGCGCCACGCTCTGCGCCCGGCCAGCCGCAGACCCTCGAAAGCCTGCGGGCTCGTGACTTCGTGCACCAGGTGGCGGTCGATATAAATGAGGCAGGTGCCGTCCTCGTTGTGACGCACGACGTGCGCGTCCCAGAGTTTGTCGTACAGCGTTTTCCCGGCCATGGCTTCCGTACTCCCGAAGAATTGCGTAAATCCTAGGCAAGGTTTATAAATAACACAAATTCATATTTTACATACAACTGATTCTTTAAAGTTATGGATATAGCCGCCCTGCAGGCGTTCCTGGCCGTGGCCGAAACCAGCTCCTTTTCGCGCGCCGCCGAGCGCATCTTCCTGACCCAGCCGGCCGTCAGCAAGCGCATTGCCGCGCTCGAAGCCAACCTCGACGCACGCCTGTTCGACCGCATCGGACGCACGGTTCAGCTCACGCCCGCCGGTCAGGCGCTGCTCGCACGGACACGCGCGATCCTGCGCGAGCTGGATGACGTCAAACGCTCGCTGGCCAACCTGTCGGGCAGCATTTCCGGCGAATTGCGGCTCGCCACCAGTCATCATATCGGCCTGCATCGATTACCCGGGCCACTCAAGCAGTTCCACGAGACCTACCCGGCTGTGCGTCTCGATCTGCGCTTCATGGATTCGGAAAAAGCCTGCGCGGCGGTGGCACAGGGCGAGATCGAGTTGGCCATCGTCACTTTACCGCCCGTGGTGCGCGCGCCGCTGCAAGCCATAAAAATCTGGGACGACCCGCTCGACATCGTGGTGGGCCGCACCCACCCACTCGCCGGCAGCGCGCCGGCCACGCCCAAGGCGCTGCTCGACTATCCCGCGATCCTGCCCGGCCCCGGCACCTTCACGCGCGAGATCATCCTGAAGGCGCTCGGCCCGTGGCGCGACAAGATCAGCGTGGGCATGGCGACGAATTATCTCGAAGTACTCAAGATGCTGGCCGCCATCGGCCTCGGTTGGAGCGCGTTGCCGCGCACCATGATTGACGAATCGCTGAGCGTGGTCCAGATTAGAAAAATGAAACTCGAACGCCGCCTTGGCATTGTCACCCACGCCGCGCGTACTCTCTCGAATGCCGCGCAGGCGATGATGCACGCCGTGCAGAAATCCGCATGACCTTCCGCGAACTCATCGAACAGCTGGCGAAGCGCATCGGGCAGCATCAGCTGCCGGTGAATGCCTCGGCCAGCGAACTGCGCGGCTTCATCGATTCCGGTGCCGTGCACTACGAGCTCGTCACCCAGATCGTGACCGCCATTTACACGGGAAACCGCTGCCGGCGCCTCGCCGACCCGGTGACCCGCGACGCCACCTTCGAGGCGCTAGAGCCAATCCGGCTGGCAGTGCTGCACTCGCCGAAAACCGACGTGGATGCCTACGCACTCATGGAAAAGGTCGGTGCCGAGGTGGCGCGCATTTTCAAATCAACCCAGCCTCTCGTCTCACCCAGCACCGGCCCGCAGACGACCGGCGGCCGGCTGGTTGCCTTCCGCCGGCGCCTCAGGACTTCCTGAGACGCAACGCGACTACGAAGGCGAGTGCCGCGGCCCCGGCCGCAATCGCGAATGTCAGTCCCGGCCCGAGCGTCGCCCAGGTGTGGCCGCTGTAATAACTCCCAACCGCCCCGCCCACTCCGAACGCCACCGTGCTGTACACCGCCTGGCCGCGGTGCTGATGTTTGCCGACGAAGAACCGGTACACCATCTGCATGCCGGCCGCGTGAAAGGTGCCGAAGCTCGCGGCGTGCAGGGTTTGCGCCAGAATCAACCAGGCGAGGCTGTCCGGAAAGGTGCCGATCATCAGCCAGCGCGCCGCCGCCAGCGCAAAGCTCACCTTGAGCACCGTACGCAGATCGACGTGTTTCAGAATGCGCGGCATGAGCAGGAACACGCCAATCTCGCACACCACCGCATAGGCCCAGAGCAAGCCAATGACCGTCTTGGTGTAGCCGTGGCCTTCCAGGTAGATGGAGTAGAAGGTGTAGTAAGGTCCGTGGCTCACCTGCATGAGCAGACAGGCGGCGAGGAACGCGAGAATCTCCGGACGCAGCACCACTTTCATGAACGGCCCGGCGTGCTGCATATGCCCGGCCATCTCCGATTCCGGCAGCGTCAGGCTGTAGACCCAGATGCCGGCCATGAGCGCGATCAGCGCCGGCAGTATCCACCACGGTCCGGCGGCGTCCAGTACCGGCCCGAGCGCGGCGACACTGGCGATGAAACCGAGCGAGCCCCACAGGCGCACCCGCCCGTAGGCACCCGGCTTGTTGCGGGTGTGGTGCATCACCTGCACCTCGATCAATGGCAGCGACGCGTGCCAGAAAAAACTGAAGGCGAGCATCACCAGCACCAGCCACCAAAAACTGGTGCCGGCAAACACACCGGCGAACAGCAACACCGTCAGAAACGATGCGACGCGCACCACGCGCATGCGGTCTTCGCGGTGATCGGCGATGTAGGCCCAGACGTTCGGCGCGACAATGCGCGAAAGCATGAGCACCGCCATGAGCGAGCCGATATCCACCGGTGTAAAGCCGATCGATTTGAGGTACAGGCCCCAGTACGGCACGAGCGCGCCGAGTACCGAGAAATAGAAAAAGTAGAAACCGGCGAGGCGCCAGTACGGCATGACGGCGGGAGAAGCTGCTTTTATCCGGTGGTTCCCGGGATCACCGGGGTCGTACGCATTACATCGACATTTTGTGCACGGTTGCGCAGGGCGTGATCCATGAGCACGATGGCGAGCATCGCTTCGGCAATGGGCGTGGCGCGGATGCCGACACAGGGATCGTGTCGGCCGGTAGTGATCACCTCGACCGGCTCGCCGCGCACGTTCACGGTGCGCCCGGGCTGCGGCAGGCTGGAGGTCGGCTTGAGCGCGATGCTGGCAACGATATCCTGGCCGGTGGAAATACCGCCGAGAATGCCGCCGGCATTGTTGCTGAGGAATCCCTGCGGGGTGATTTCGTCGCGGTGCTCAGTGCCCTTCTGTTCGACTGAACTGAAGCCGGCACCGATCTCGACGCCTTTCACGGCATTGATGCTCATGAGGGCGTGCGCGATGTCGGCATCCAGGCGGTCGAACACCGGCTCACCGAGGCCAAGCGGCACGCTGCTCGCAACCACGTTGACGCGCGCACCGATCGAGTTGCGGTCGGCACGGATTTCATCCATGTATTTCTCCAGTTCGGGAAGCTTCGCGGGATCGGGCGAGAAGAAGGCGTTCTGCTCGACCGCGTTCCAATCCTTGAGCTCGAGCACGATCGGCCCGAGTTGCGCCAGATAGCCGCGGATCAGCGTGCCGTATTTTTGCTTGAGCCACTTCTTCGCGATGGCGCCGGCCGCCACACGCAGCGCCGTCTCGCGCGCCGATGAGCGCCCGCCGCCGCGATAATCGCGCAGGCCGTACTTCTGCTGGTAGGTGTAATCGGCATGCCCGGGGCGGAACCGGTCCATGATCTTGGAGTAGTCCTGCGAGCGCTGATCGGTGTTCTGGATGAGCAGCGCAATGGGCGCGCCGGTGGTCTTGCCCTCGAACACACCGGACAGGATCTTCACCTCATCGGATTCCTTGCGTTGCGTCGTATGCCGCGACTGGCCGGGCTTGCGCCGGTCGAGATCGGGCTGGAGATCGGCCTCGGACAAGTCGAGGTCCGGCGGGCAGCCGTCCACAATCGCCACCAGCGCCGCGCCGTGCGATTCGCCCGCGGTGGTGACGCTGAACAGTTTGCCGATGGAGTTTCCGGACATGGAGTGATGTTAATGGCCCGCGCGCGTCGACACAAATCTGCGTTCAGTCACGCGCGAGACCCTTCTTGTGCGCGGCATTGATGGCGTCGATCAGAGTCACGATTGGCAGGCGCTTGCGCACCTTCTGCACCACGGGCATGAACGGCAAGTCCTCGCCCCGGCCGATGACATAGCTCCCGCCCAGAATTTCGGCATGCAGGGCCTTGAGGCCGGCCTCGATCGCACGCAGGTCCGGCATCATGGTGGAGAACTCGGCATCCGACTCACCTTCATCCTCAGCACACAAGATCAGATCGTCGACCTCAAACAACGCCTGATTGATCAGTTCCACGTAGTCATCCACATTTTTCGGTTTGTACATACGTATCGTCCTCGTTTAGTCCTGCACGTCCACAAGCAACTTGGACTCGGCAAATACCCAGGCGACGCTGAATCCGGCCATGAAGGCGTGGTCGCTGCGCACCAACGGGCTGTCCTCGAACTTTGCGCCGTCCAGGGTATCGTAACGCGCGAAGGCGCCGAACCAGATGCGTTGAAAGCGCTTGCTCAACGTCAACGTCACCCGGCTGCCACTGTAACCGGCGCGCGCATCGTACGCCGGGCGCGTGCCGGTCGCGTACAGCGGTGCGACTTCATAATAGTAATCGTGGAGGCGTTCGGTGGCGTAGAGCGGCCCGGCGGCCACGCCGAAATTCCAGCCGCCGCCCGGACCGATATTTTTGATGTCGAAATTGAGGTTCGGATGGGCGCTGCCACCGCGGCTCTCAATGGACCCGAAATCGGTGCTGAACACGGCGCGCACCGGCAGGCGAAACTGCAGCTTGCGGTCGCCATGGCAGTTCCGCCATAGACAGACCTCCAGCGCTGGACCCACCTCGAACGTTGCATCCAGGTCGGGCATGCCTTGGCGTGCGGAATTCTTCGAGCTGTCCGCGGGCACACTGCCATCGGCGCTCAAGTCCAGGTTTACACGATCCGTCTCGAGCAGCCGGCTGTAAATCCCGGAACGGCTGATCTTGATGATGTCGCCACGGTAGACAATGTACGGAAACGGCAAGAGGTAGCCGCGCGATTCATCCGAGCCGCGATAATCCGGAGAAGTCAGGGTAAAGAACCCGAAGCCGAGTTCCCAAAGCGGTTTCTCCTCGGCAATACTGGGACCTGTGACACAGGTCAGGAGTGCCGCGGCGATCCCGCGCCAGAGACGCATGCGTGAACCTGAATAGCCTAAGTTAGGAAGCTGAGATGCCGATGGCCGCAGACCCGTCGGGGTCGATCGGAGTGCTGCGGGCTCTCCCGCCGTCATTTAATCACACCACGGTCGGGTGGCGCGAGGACCGGCGCCGTGCATTTACTCGGAGGCAGATTGGATTATAGTTCCTTACTACGGCAACAACTCCTGACCTGTCCATCATGACCTGGCACCTGTCACGACTCCGGCCCACGCAGGCATCACGTCGCACGCCGGTCGCGCGGGCATTGTGGCTCGGCCTGCTCCTGCTCATCCCGCTCGCCGGCGATGCCTCCGAATGCCGGCCGGTTGCCGTGGACAAGCCTGGCGCCGTCACCGGGCAAGATTTTAATCGCGGGCTGCTGTGGAAAATCGAGATGCCCGGTATCGCCCCGAGCTACCTGTTCGGCACCTATCATTCGAACGATCCGCGCATCACCACCCTGCCCTGCCCGGTGCAGGAGGCCTTCGATCGCAGCGCCAGCTACACCATGGAAGTCATCACCAACGGCGCGGGCATCGTGTCCATGGCCGAGGCCATGTTCTTCAGCGACGGCAAGACCCTGAAGGGCGTGCTCGGCGAGCCGCTCTACCAGGAGACCGTGCGCGCCGTCGGCGCTGGCGCACCAACCCGGGCCGGCGGCATCGACAACATGAAACCGTGGGCGGTCATGATGGCACTAAGCGCCCCGCGCGCGGGACGCGGGCTGTTTCTCGACATGGCATTGCAGTACGACGCCACGCAACGGGACAAGCCGACCTATGGGCTCGAGACCATGCAGGAGCAGATTGCCGTATTCAACGGCATGAGTCTCGATGACCAGGTCGTGCTGCTGCGCGACGCGGTGCAGAATGTTCAGCTCACGCAAGATGCCCTGGAAGAGCTCACCCGCGCCTATCTCAAACGCGACCTGAGCGCGCTGCTCGCCCTCAATGAGAAATTCAAACCGAAAGATGCACGCGTTTATGCCGACATGATGGACCGGTTGCTGGTGCGGCGTAACGCCACCATGGCCGAGCGCATGCGCGTGCGTCTGAAAGAAGGCAATGCCTTCGTTGCAGTCGGTGCACTGCACCTGCCGGGTGATACCGGGCTGCTTCGGCTGCTCAGTAATGCCGGTTATCGTGTGACACGCGTCTACTGAGAGGACGAACGCAGCAGGGCTTCATTAATATAATAAGACGAACGAAGTCGGTCTCATTAAAAGGAGAACATCATCACTTCGGCACGCAAAAAGAAAAAAACGACGCGCCGCACCACCGCCTGGACACGCTGGCCGGATGACCGGCTGCTCGACACCCGCCTGTGCGATCTGCGCCTCACGCTGAGCGGCGGTCTGGTGCCGCCGGCGCTGCGCGAACTCGAACACGAACTGGCCGCGCGCAGCATCCTGTTCCGTCCGCACTGGTGGCTGTCGGATTGCTGGTTCTGCCCGGACGGTGTGCCGGGCTTCGCCATTCCCTTCTACCTCGCGCACCCGCGTCTGACAAAATTCGAGCAACAGTTCATGCTCGAAGCCGAGGGCGGCACGGCCGACAGTTGTCTCAAGATCCTGCGCCACGAAACCGCACACGCGCTCGCCAACGCCTACCGCCTGCACCTCAAACAGGTCTGGCGGCGGCGCTTCGGGCGCGCCAGCCGTGTCTACCCGGAAAGCTACCTGCCGCGTCCCGGCAGCCGCAACTATGTCATCCATCTCGACAACTGGTACGCGCAGAGCCACCCGGCCGAGGACTGGGCCGAGACCTTCGCCGTCTGGCTCGACCCGCACTCGCGCTGGCGCGAGCGTTACCACAACTGGCCGGCGCTGAAGAAGCTCGAGTACGTGGATGCGCTGATGCAGGAAATCCGCGGCGGCAAACCGCCGGTGCGCACCCGCCGGCAAATCGATGCCGTGAGCTCGCTCACCCTCACGCTGCGCGAGTACTTCGAGCAGAAGCAGGCGCGCCTGCGCGCCGACTACCCGCGCTTCCACGAGGAACAGCTGCGCCAGATCTTTCCCGGCCCGCGCCACGGCAAGCGCGAGCGCGCCTCACGCCTGGTGCGGCGCCTGAAGCGCGAGCTGCTCACCACGGTCGCGGCCTGGACCTCTGACTCGCGCTACCGCATCCACCTGACATTGGAAGACATGGCAAGCCGCTGCGACGAGCTCGACCTGTATGCCGGGAACGATCCGCAACAGAACCGCGTGGCACTGGTGGCGGCGCTCGTCATGCTGTACATGGGCTCGCTGCGCTCCGGGGCCGCGCGTCTCGCCGTATGAAAAAGACCAAAGTCAGTCGCCCCCTGCGCGTGATGATGCTGGTGCACGTGACGCTGGTGCCACCGGACGACCTGCATGCTCCGGATGACCCGCGCATGGAGCAGTACCGCACCGAGTACGACGTGAAGCAGGCGCTGCTCGCGCTCGGCCACGAGGTGCGCGTGGTCGGCGTCTACGACGACCTGGCACCGGTGCGCAAGACCATCGAGGAATGGAAACCGCACATCGCCTTCAACCTGGCCGAGGACTTCGCCGGGGTCAGCGCCTTCGACTACTACATGGTGAGCTACCTCGCCATGATGAAAATCCCGTACACCGGTTGCAACCCGCGCGGCCTGCTGCTGGCGCGCGACAAGGCCTTGTCCAAAAAGCTACTCGCCTACCACCGTATTGCGGTGCCGGAGTTCGCCGTGTTTCCCTATGGCCGCCCGGTGCGGCCGCCGCGCTCGCTGCGCTACCCGGTGATTGTGAAGTCGCTCACCGAGGAGGGTTCGGTCGGCATCGCGCAGGCCTCGTATGTGGAAAACGCCGAGCAATTGCGCGAACGCGTGACCCTGATCCACGAAAAATTCCAGGGCGATGCCATCGCCGAGCAGTACATCGACGGACGCGAGCTGTACGTCACGGTACTCGGCAACAACCAGCTCAAGGTGCTGCCGATCCGCGAGCTCGCATTCCGGCACGCCGCCGAGGGCGCGCCGCGCATGGCCACCTACAAGGTGAAGTGGGATCCGAAGTATCGCGAGCGCTGGGGCATCGATTACCAATTCGCCACCGAGCTGCCGGACGGCGTGGCGGAACGCGTGGTAAAACTGTGCAAGCGCATCTACCGCATCCTCGAGCTCAGCGGCTATGCGCGCATCGATCTGCGTCTCACGCCGCAGGGCGAGTTGTACGTGCTCGAGGCCAACCCCAATCCCGGCATCGCGCGCGACGAGGATTCGACGCTGTCGGCGAAAAAGGCCGGCATCGGCTACAACGACTTCATCCAGCTCATTCTCCAGTACGGCCTGCGCGCGCACGCACGTGCCGCGGGGTAGGGGCGGGTTTCAAACCCGCCCCTGCACAAATTTGATTTGGCACTGGAATAAACCACGCGTCCGACAAGGAGCACCGATGCAAAACGAGGAACTGCCACGCGACCGCCACGCTACCCTGCGCCTGGTGCCGATGCCGGCCGACACCAACGCCGCCGGCAATATCTTCGGTGGCTGGCTGATGTCACAAGTCGACATCGCCGGCTCCATCGTCGCCATCCGCCGCGCCCAAGGTCCGGTGACCACGGTGGCGGTGACCGCTTTCCGCTTTCACAAGCCGGTGTACGTGGGCGACGTGGTAAGCCTGTATGCCGAAGTGACGCGCGTTGGCACGACGTCGATCACCGTGGACGTCGTGGTGTATGTGGAGCGCGGACTGCGCCAAAGCGGTGTCGTGGGCACGGTCGAGAAAGTCGCGGAGGCAACGCTTGCTTACGTGGCCATCGACGCCGGCTACCACAAACGTCCGGTGCCGCTGGAGGTGCGTTAAGGAATCTCTGATAGTGCATGACGCCGTCGCGCCAGCAGAAAACCACTTGAGCTCCAGGATGCGCCCTGGAAAATGCAAAGAGATCGCCAAGGCGCAGAGGACGCGTAGTTTTAGATCAAAAAACTCTGCGCTCTTTGCGCCTCTGCGTCCTTCGCGTTTATTCCGGAAGTGGGAGATTATTTGCCGCAGGCCCCCAGGCGCTGACCTTGCATGGTGTATTTATAACTGACCGTTGGGCTCTGATAGTCAACCGAAATAAGCTTGGCGTCCATCACACCGTCGTAACGATCGCCTTTATAGGTGATCTTGCCATGACCCTCGATCGTCCGCTCCTGTGCACGGCAATGCATGGTCCAGGTCACGGTGTTGCCGTTCACCTTCTGGTCGCTGACCTTGCACTCCTGACCCTGCTGGGAGTTGTCCGGGACAAAGTTGTTCTTGTCGAGGCACATGGTTTTCCTCGCCGTGATCGGCGGCATCGGGAACGGCATGCCCACCACCTCCATTCGATAGCTCACGTCCCACTCACCCTCCTTGAAATCCGGCCCGGCCGCGAACGCCGTTCCGGTGCTGGCGGCAAGCAACATAGTCAGGAATTTCATTGTACGGATCGACATGGTTTCTCCCTTTGTGTTTTACGTTTGGCCTGATCGGCTGACCAGGATACGGAAAACTATCCTATCCGCCCAGCCGGCACGTCACCAAGCGCCTCTTGCATCCCGGAGGGCATTCCCCCATTTATAAACTTGGCATTCCAGGGATAGATTCGATGGACACGAAAGTGGATACGCGCGCGCCGGCCGTAGCCGGGCTGTTCTATCCCGGTGATGCCGCGGTATTGGCGCGCGACCTCCAGGCCATGCTCTCGGCCGTGCCGGAATCCAAGATTCCCGCAGACGTACCCAAGGCCGTGATCGTGCCGCACGCCGGCTATATCTATTCTGGCCCGATTGCCGCAAGCGCCTACGCCCGGCTGCACCGCTTGCGCGGCACGATCCGGCGCGTGCTGCTGCTCGGCCCGGTGCATCGCGTGCCGGTGCACGGCCTCGCCCTGCCCGGCACCCTGGCATTCGAAACTCCGCTCGGTCGGATGCCCGTGGACCGCGAGGCCGTCAACCGCATTCTGCCGCTGCGTCAGGTAACCACGAGCGTGGCGGCGCACGCCCTTGAACATTCACTCGAGGTGCAACTGCCGTTCCTGCAGCAGGTGCTCGGCGATTTCCAGCTCGTACCGCTGGCGGTTGGCGACGCCACAGCGGAAGAGGTGGCCGAAGTCATCGAGATACTGTGGGGCGGACCGGAGACCTTGATCGTGGTGAGTT
>Ga0209705_10000170_pt1 | contig 34181 bp, 40 predicted proteins | sample PPLLaktember2015_5_FD_187262 | JGI IMG/M metagenome (GOLD analysis project Ga0209705, IMG submission 187262) | Freshwater sediment microbial communities from Prairie Pothole Lake near Jamestown, North Dakota, USA - PPLs Lake P8 Core (1) Depth... | ecosystem: Environmental > Aquatic > Freshwater... | reverse complement strand
GCGACGCTGAAGCGCACCTTGGCGTCCGACGACGTGGTGTTCTGCTTCGGTGGCATCGGCGCGACGCCCGACGACCACACGCGCCAGTGCGCGGCCGAGGCGCTCGGGGTCACGCTCGCGCTGCATCCCGAAGCCGAAGCCGAGATCCGCGCTCGCTTCGGCGCCGAAACCAACGCGCAACGCCTCAAGATGGGCGAATTTCCGCTCGGCTCGAAGATCGTGCCCAATCCCTTCAACCGCATCCCGGGCTTCTCGGTGGGGCACCACTACTTCGTCCCCGGCTTCCCGCAGATGGCCTGGCCGATGCTGGAGTGGGTGCTGGAGGAGAAGTACCGCGGGCTGTTCGACTCGCAGCGCTGGGCGGAAGGCTCGCTGCTGGTCTACGACCTGCCCGAATCGGCGGTCGCGCCGCTGATGGAGGACGTGAACGCCAAGTACCCGGGTCTGAAGGCTTTCAGCCTGCCCAGCATGGGCCAGGACGGCACGCGCCGCCACATTGAACTCGGGGTGCGGGGCGCCCCCGCGGAAGTTCCCCCCGCGGTGCAGGCCCTGCGCGTGGGTGTCGCCGCCTTGGGAGGCACGCTGGACGTTCCAAAGCGCTGATTTCTCCCGTATAATCCGCGCCTTTTCGCGGTTCACGGGGTTTCCAACATGGTGGTGATTCGACTGGCGCGAGGCGGCGCGAACAAGCGGCCCTTCTTCAGCCTGGTGGTGGCGGATTCGCGCCGCGCGGCGCAGGGCAAGTTCATCGAGCGCGTCGGCTTCTACGACCCGAAGGCGCCCGAGGGCCGCGAGTCGCTGCGCGTGGACGTGGAGCGGCTCAAGCACTGGCAGGGCAAGGGCGCGCAGCTCTCGAGCACGGTGAAGCGGCTCGTGAAGCAGTTTGGCAAGAAGGCCGCCTGAGCTGATTGCGCTGGGCCGCGTGGCCGGTTCCTACGGCGTGCGCGGATGGGTCAAGGTGAATCCCCGGGCCGGGGTGCACGAGCACCTGGCGGGGGCGAGCGAATGGTGGCTGGGCGATGAGCCCCGCCCGGTCGAGCAGGCCAGGGTGCACAGCGCAACGGTGATCGCGAAGCTCCAGGGCATCGACACCCGGGAGCAGGCGCTGGCGCTCAAGGGGCGCGATGTGTCGGTAGCGCGGGACGCGCTGCCGGCGATGGGCGAGGGCCATTACTACCTGGCCGATCTCATCGGGCTGCAGGTCGTGAATGCGCAGGGCACGCAGCTGGGCGTGGTGCAGGAGTGGCTCAGCAACGGGCCGCAGGACGTGATGCAGGTGTCGGGCGAGCGGGTGCGGCTGATTCCCTGGGTGCCGACGGTGGTGACGAAAGTGGACCTCGAGGCGAAGCGCATCGAGGTGCAGTGGGGAGCGGACTGGTGATCCGCTTCGACGTGGTGACGCTTTTTCCCGAGATGTTCGCGGCGGTGAGCGCGAGCGGCATCACGAGAAAGGCGCTGGAGGCGGGGTTGTGGCGCCTCGAGACGTGGAATCCGCGCGATTTCACGACGGACAACTACCGGACGGTCGACGACCGGCCGTACGGCGGCGGGCCCGGCATGGTGATGCTGGCCGAGCCGCTGGACAAGGCGCTGGACGCGGCGCAGGCCGCGGGCGGTGGAAAGGTGATCTTCCTCTCGCCGCAAGGCAGGAAGCTCGATCACGAAAAGGTGATGGAGCTGGCGGACAGGACCGCGCTGACGCTGCTCTGCGGGCGCTACGAAGGCGTCGACGAGCGGCTGCTTCGCCGCCGCGTGGACGAAGAGCTGTCGCTCGGGGATTTCGTGCTCTCGGGCGGGGAGCTCGCGGCGATGGCGTTGATCGACGCAACGGTGCGGCAGTTGCCCGGGGCGCTGGGCGACGGCGAGTCGGCGGCGCAGGAATCGTTCGCCGCGGGTCTGCTGGATTGCCCGCAGTACACGCGGCCCGAGTCCTATGCGGGCGAAGGGGTGCCGGCGGTGCTGATGTCGGGGCACCACGAGAACATCCGGCGCTGGCGCCTGAAGCAGGCGCTGGGGCGGACGTGGCAGAGGCGGCCGGAGTTGATCGCGGCGCGGCGCCTGAGCGACGAGGAACAGGGCTTGCTTGAAGAGTTCAAGCGCGAGACCACGAGCGGAGTGCAGACATGAACATGATCGAGAAACTCGAGCAGGAAGAGATCCAGCGGCTGGCGAAGACCATTCCGGATTTTTCCCCCGGCGACACGGTGGTGGTGAACGTGAACGTGGTCGAGGGCGAGCGCAAGCGGGCGCAAGCGTTCGAAGGCGTGGTGATCGCGAAGCGCAATCGCGGCATCGGCTCGTCCTTCACCGTGCGCAAGGTGAGTTCGGGCGAGGGCGTGGAGCGTACCTTCCAGACCTATTCGCCGCTCATCGCCTCGGTGGAGGTGAAGCGAAAAGGCGAAGTGCGCCGCGCCAAGCTGTACTACCTGCGCCAGCGCTCGGGCAAGTCGGCGCGCATCCGCGAAAAGCTCGGCGCGACCAGCAGCGAGACCGCCGCCGAGTAACGCCAAATGGGGACAGTCCCCATTTGTTTGTCACGTGCAGACGGGGCCAGCGGGCCCCGTTTTTGTTTCATAATGTCCCCATGCGCAGGCAAGCCGCCGCCATCAGTCCCGTCACCGACATCGTCGCCGACCTGCGCGCGGGCAAGCTCGTGGTGCTGGTGGACGACGAGGACCGCGAGAACGAGGGCGACCTGGTGTTCGCGGCCGATTTCGTCACCGCCGACAAGGTCAATTTCCTCGCCCGGCACGGCCGCGGCCTGATCTGCATGCCGATCACCGAGGCGCACGCGCTGCGCCTGGGCTTGCGGCCCATGGTGGAGCAGAACCGCTCGCGCCACGGCACCAATTTCACCGTCTCGATCGAAGCCGCGGAAGGCATCGCCACCGGCATCTCGGCAGCGGACCGCGCTCTCACCATCAAGGTTGCCGCGGCGCCCGACGCGAAGGCCGAGGACATCGTGCAGCCCGGGCACGTGTTCCCGCTCATTGCGCAGTCGGGCGGCGTGCTGGTGCGCGCCGGGCACACCGAAGCCTGCTGCGACCTCGCGCGCCTCGCGGGCCTCACGCCGGCGGCGGTGCTGTGCGAGGTGATGAAGGACGACGGCACCATGGCGCGGCTGCCGGACCTGCTCCAGTTCAGCGCCGAGCACGGCTTGCGCATCGGCACCATCGCCGACCTGATCGAGTACCGCAGCCGGCACGAGTCGCTCGTCAATCGCGGCCTCGAGCGCGACATCGACACCGCCTGGGGACGCTTCCACCTCGTTACGTTTCACGACGTGCCGACGCGCGGCACGCACCTCGCGCTGGTGGCGGGCAAGCCCGCCGTGGACGCCGAGACGCTGGTACGCGTGCACGAGCCGCTGTCGGTCGTCGACCTGCTCGATGCGGGCCCCGGCACGCATGCCTGGGGTGTGGGCGAGGCGCTGACGGCGATCGGGAAGGCCGGCACCGGCGTGGTGGTGCTGCTCAACTGCAACCTGGCGTCCGACGCGATCGACGCACGGCTCGCCGAGACGCGCCCCGCCCACCAGGGCCGCAGCATGGACCTGCGCACCTACGGCATCGGCGCGCAGATCCTGCGGGAGCTCGGCGTGGGCCGCATGCGCCTGATGGCGGCGCCGCGCAAGATGCCGAGCATGACGGGTTTCGGGCTGGAGGTGACCGGCTACGTCGAGTCGCCGAGGAGCTGAGCCGTGCGCCTGGGCATCGTGGCGAGCCGCTTCAACGACGCGCTCAGCGTCAAGCTCCTCGAGCGCGCACGCGCCGAGGCGGCCAAGCTCGGCGTGCAAGACGTCGTGGTGGAGCAGGTGCCCGGCGCGCTCGAGATCCCGCTCGCGCTGCAGTGGATGGCGCAGAGCGGGAAGTTCGACTGCCTCGCCGCCGTGGGATGCGTGGTGCGCGGCGATACGTATCACTTCGAGGTGGTGGCGAACGAATCCGCGCGCGGCGTGATGGACGTCGCGCTCGAGTTCGGCATCCCGGTCGCCAACGGCATCCTCACCACCGAAGATGAAGCGCAGGCCGAGGCGCGCCTGGACCAGGGCGCGCAGGCCGTGCGCGTGGCGCTGGAAATGGCCCGCCTGCGCGCCAAGCTCGCGGCGTCAGCCAAGTGAAGCCCGCCAAGACCGCGCGCCGCCGTTCGCGCGAAGTCGCGCTGCAAGCGCTCTACGCCTGGCAGCTCGGCGGCGGCGACGCGATCGACGAGGTGCGCTCGCTCGAAGGCTACGAGCGCGCCGACCGCGAGCTCGCCGAGGCGCTGGTGCGCGGCGTGCTCGCTAGCGCAGGCGACCTGGAGGGGCTGATCGCGCCGTGCCTGGACCGCGAGTTCCGGCGCCTCTCGCCCGTGGAACGCGCGATCCTGTACATCGGCGCCTTCGAGCTGCACTCGCACCCCGAGACGCCGTTCAAGGTGGTGCTGAACGAGGCGATCGAGCTGGGCAAGAGCTTCGGCGGCACCGGCGGGCACAAGTTCGTCAACGGCGTGCTGGAGAAACTCGCCGGCGCTCTGCGGCCGCAGGAAGTGGCGCGCGGCCGCCAGACCGCCTGAGGCGCGGACGGCCGTGCCGTCCGAGTTCGAGATCATCCGCAGGCACTTCTCGCGACCGGCGCGCCATACGCTGCTCGCGGGCGGCGACGACGCGGCGCTGCTCGCGCCCGTGCCGGGCATGGCGCTCGCGGTGTCCACCGACCTGCTGCTCGAAGGGCGGCATTTCGCCAAAGGCGCCGAGCCGCGCGCGCTCGGGCACAAGTCGCTCGCGGTGAACCTTTCGGACATGGCGGCGATGGGCGCGACGCCCCGCTGGGCCACGCTCGCGCTGGCGCTGCCCGCGCCGGACGAAGATTGGCTCGCCGCATTCGCGCAGGGCTTCTACGAGCTCGCCGGGCGTTTCGACGTGGACCTGGTCGGCGGCGACACCACGCGCGGACCGCTCACCGTCTGCGTGACCATTCTGGGCGAAGTGCCCGAGGGCCTTGCGCTGTTGCGCGGCGGGGCGCGCCCGGGCGACGACATCTGGGTATCGGGAAGCCTGGGCGGCGCGGCCTATGCGCTCGTCGAGCCCGGCGACGCGAGCGCGGCGCGGCGCCTGCACACCCCCGAGCCGCGCGTGGCGCTGGGCGAGCGCCTGCGCGGCCTCGCGAGCGCGGCGATCGACGTCTCCGACGGGTTCGCGCAGGACCTCGGCCACATCCTCGAGCGCTCGGGCGTCGGCGCGCTGGTGCACTACGAGCGCCTGCCGAAGTTTCCCGTCGCCGACCCCGAGCTGCAGCAGCGCTGTGCGCTCGCCGGCGGCGACGATTACGAGCTCGCGTTCACCGCGCCGCAATCGGCGCGCGCAGCGATCGAGCCGCTGGCCGCAGCGCTGGGCGTGGCGCTGACCCGCGTGGGCTCGATCCAGCCCGGCGAGGGTCGCCTCCAGATCCTGGATGCGGGCGGGGCTCCGCTGCGCCTGCACGCCGGGTTCGACCACTTCGCATGATCGTGTTTCGTCCCCGCGCGCGCTTCGTCTTCACGCATCCGGCGCACTTCATCGCGTTCGGCTTCGGTGCGGGCCTGTCGCCCTTCGCGCCGGGCACCGTCGGCACGCTGGTCGCCTTTCCAGTGTGGTGGCTGATCGGCGGCGCCTACTCGCTGCCGGTGCTGTTCGGCATCCTGGCGTTCCTGTTCGCGGTCGGCGTGTGGGCCTGCGACATTACGGGCCGTCACCTGGGCATCTCAGACCACGGCGCCATGTGCTGGGACGAGGTGGTCGCCTTCCTCCTGGTGCTGGCGATCGCGCCCGCGGAGCCGGCCTGGCAGGCGGCGGCGTTCTTCCTGTTCCGCGCCTTCGACGTGGTGAAGCCGCCGCCGATCCGGCAGCTGGAGCGGCGCATGAAGGGAGGCTTCGGCGTCATGTTCGACGACATCCTCGCGGCGGGCTACACGCTGCTGGTGCTCGCGCTCGCCAAGCGGTTCCTGTTTCCATGAACGCGCTTGCCCGCAAGGTCGGCGACGCGCTGCAGGTGCGGGGCCTCAAGCTCGTCACCGCCGAGTCCTGCACCGGCGGCTGGGTGGCGATGGCGCTCACCGCCATCGCCGGCAGCTCGGACTGGTTCGAGCGCGGCTACGTGACCTACTCCAACGAGGCCAAGCACGAGGCGCTGGGCGTGTCCGCGGACACGCTGCGGCGCCATGGCGCGGTGAGCGAGCAAACCGCGCGCGAGATGTCGGCCGGCGCGCTCGCGCGCTCGCATGGGCAGGTCGCGCTCGCCATCACCGGCGTCGCCGGGCCCACGGGCGGCTCCGCGGACAAGCCCGTCGGCACGGTGTGCTTCGCCTGGGCCGACGGGAGTAAGATCCTGAGTGAGACGAGGCGCTTCGACGGCGACCGGGAGAGCGTTCGCCGCCAGTCCGTCGTCCACGCCCTGCAAGGGGTACTGGAGTTGCTGTGAGCCAGGTCCGTCCCGCCGCCGTGGCGGGCATGTTCTACCCGCGCGACGCGCGGGCGCTGGAAAGAGACGTCGCCGATCTGCTCGACGGCGTGGAAAATCTCGCGCCGCGCTTCGGCCACCCCAAGGCGCTCATCGTCCCGCATGCAGGCTATGTCTACTCCGGTCCGGTGGCGGCCCGCGCCTACGACGAGCTGGGCGCGGCGCGCGGCATCGTCAAGCGCGTAGTGCTGCTGGGACCCGTGCACCGCGTGCCGGTGCGCGGCCTCGCGCTGCCCGGGTCGGACGCATTCGAGACGCCGCTCGGGCGCGTGCCGATGGACGCGCAGGCCGTGCAGATGCTCGCGCCCTTCCGGCAAGTGGTGACCAGCCCGGAGGCGCATGCCCAGGAGCATGCGCTCGAGGTGCAGCTGCCGTTCCTGCAGAAGATGCTGGGCGAGTTCGCGCTCGTGCCGCTCGCGGTGGGCGATGCGCGGCCGCAGGAGGTGCGCGACGTGATCGAGCGGCTGTGGGGCGGGCCGGAGACGCTGTTCGTGGTCTCGACCGACCTGTCGCACTACCACGCGTACGACGAGGCGCGCGCCATCGACCGCGCGACGCTCTCGCGCATCGCCGCCTTCGGCACCGACATCAATCACGAAGAGGCCTGCGGCGCGACGCCGCTGAACGGCTTTCTCGCCGTCGCCAGGGCGCGCGGCCTGTCGATCCGGCTGCTCGGCGCCTGCAACTCGGGCGACACCGCCGGGGGCAAGGATCGCGTGGTGGGTTACTCGGCGTTCGCGCTCTACGAAGGCGAGCGCGCGTCGCTGCAGGATACGGGTGATACGCTGCTGGGCATCGCGCGCGGCGCCATCGGCCACGGCCTGGGCCTCGCCGGCGAGCCTGCGCGCACCGACACCGCGCCGTGGCTCGCGCGTCCCGGGGCCACGTTCGTTTCGCTGCACCTGGAGGGAAGGCTGCGCGGCTGCATCGGCAGCCTCGCCGCGAGCCGCCCGCTCGGCGCGGACGCTGCCGCCAATGCGCTCGCCGCGGCGTTGCGCGATCCACGCTTCGCGCCGCTCACGCCGCCGGAGTGGGCGCGCTGCTCGCTGGAGGTGTCGGTGCTCTCGGCGGCCAAGCCCCTGCAGTTCGCCGACGAGGCGGAGCTCCTCGCGCAGCTGCGCCCCGGCGAGGACGGCGTGATCCTCGAGAACGCGGGCCGGCGCGGCACGTTCCTGCCGCAGGTGTGGGAGAGCTTGCCCGAGAAGCGCGCGTTCCTCACCGAGCTCATGCGCAAGGCCGGCATCCCGGTGGAAACGCGCCTCGCGCGCTGCAAGCTGTGGCGCTACCGCGTGATCAAGTGGCAGCAGCCGGCCCCGCACTAGAGGCCTCGCACCCGGGGCGCTGGTGGCACGCCCTCGCGGACGGGCGCATCCAGTGCGACCTGTGCCCGCGCGACTGCCGCTTGCACGAAGGGCAGCGGGGACTCTGCTTCGTGCGCAAGATGGAAGGCGGGCGCATGGTGCTCACCACCTACGGCCGCTCCTCGGGGTTTTGCGTCGATCCGATCGAGAAAAAGCCGCTCAACCAGTTCTACCCCGGCACCTCGGTGCTGTCGTTCGGCACCGCGGGCTGCAACCTCGCCTGCAAGTTCTGCCAGAACTGGGACATCTCCAAGTCGAAGGAGATGGACCGGCTGCAGGATGCGGCCGCGCCGGAGGCGATCGCAAAGGCGGCGGTGCAGCTCGGCTGCAAGTCGGTGGCCTACACCTACAACGACCCGGTGATTTTCGCCGAGTACGCGATGGACATCGCCGACGCCTGCCGCGCGCAGGGCGTGAACAACGTGGCGGTGACCGCGGGCTACATCCATGCCGAGGCGCGGCGAGAGTTCTACGCGAAGATGGACGCGGCGAACGTGGACCTGAAGGCCTTCACCGAGGACTTCTACTTCAAGCTGTGCGGCGCGCATCTTGCGCCGGTGCTGGAGACGCTGGTGTACCTGGTGAAGGAAACCGAAGTGTGGACGGAGATCACCACGCTCCTGATTCCGGGGAAGAACGATTCGGATGCGGAGCTTGAGGCCCTGTCGCAGTGGATCTTCGCGAACCTCGGGCCGGACGTGCCGCTGCATTTCACCGCGTTCCACCCCGACTGGAAGATGACCGACATTGCCGCGACGCCAGCGGCGACTTTGACACGCGCGCGGGAGATCGCGCTGCGTGCGGGCTTGCGCTACGTGTACACGGGCAATGTGCACGACGAAGGCGGCGGCAGCACCTTCTGCCCGTCGTGCGGCGAGGCGGTGATCGTGCGCGACTGGTACCGGATCAAGGCCTACCGCCTGACTGAGGCGGGCGCATGCCTGGGGTGCGGCGCGCGGCTCGCCGGGCGGTACGGGAAGTTCGACAAGCCGTTCGGACCCCGGAGAATTCCCGTCAGGCTCGCATCGGCGTCTATGGGGAGTTGATGTAAAGCGCAATAAGGAATAGAATTCGTTGACATATATGTCAACACTCCCTGCCATACTCCTGAGCCACATGGCCCCCGCCGCCAAGGGCAGGTATTCGACCGACGCCGCTTGGGCGCAAGCCGCCGGCGTGCCCAAGGAAACGCTCTCCAGGCTGAAGGGCCAGGCGTCGTGCGATCTGCGCACGCTGGATTCGCTTGCCAGGGCCGCCGGCTATGGGGTGGCCGTGGTGCGCGAGCCGTCGCCCGGAACCTTCAGCCGGGAGGACGAAGACAGATTGCTCGATCTTTGCGCTTCCGGGAACGCCGATCCTTCGGTCTGGAGCGGCTACGGCTCGGCCTTCTTCATGGGAGGGCTGGCGGTTTTGCTCTCCAGCACCCGGGGATTCGAGCGGGAGAAGTATCTGCGCCTGGCCGAGGCGCTACACGTCGGCGTCACGACGCCGGAAGTGTTCGGCCTGTGGCTGGAAAGGACTCCCGTGCAGGCTTCCCGGTTCCTGCCCATGCTGAGGATGCGCAGGCAGGCGGCGTGAAGCTTGACCTGAAAAGCGCTTACGGCAAGGCGTTCCAGGAGGTGCTCTCGCGGGTTCAGCAGGCGCTGGCGGGAGCGCGGGCGCAAGCGGGGCCTGTGCGCATGTTCATCGCCGGGGGCGCCGCCCTGCATTTGCTTACGGGCGAGCGCGTCTCGGAAGACATCGACGCCAGCTTCTCCAGGAAGGTGATCTTCGACGGCGAGATCGCGGTGTCCTACCGCGATGCCGACGGCCGGTCCCGCGTGCTATACCTGGACCGGAACTACAACGACACTCTGGGCCTGATGCACGAGGACGCGTACAAGGACTCGCGCAAGCTGGATATCCCGGGAATTGACCAGCGCGTCATGGAAGTCAGGGTCCTCTCGCCCCTGGACCTGGCGGTCACCAAGCTCTCGCGCTTTGGCGACCAGGATCGCGACGACATCGAGAAGCTCGCCAGGATGGGGCTCATCGATTCCGGATCCTTGCGCCGGCGCGCCGAGGCGGCGCTGGCAGGGTATGTCGGCAGGTTGGAGGCTGTAAGGACGTCGATCGATGTGGCGTGCCGGCTCGTGGATGCCGTGGCGCCGCGCAAACGCGGGAAGAAGGATTCGTAGCACCGGAGAGGTAGCGTCCGCGCGACCCTATAATCCGCGCGATGAAATCAAACCCCGTTAAACAGAATCTCGCCGCCGGCGGCAACGCCTTCGGCTCCATGGTCTTCGAATTCTTCACCCCCGGCCTGCCGCGGCTGATGAAGAATGCGGGCGCCGAGTACGTGATGTACTGCATGGAGCACACCGGCGCCTCCTTCGAGACGATGAAAACGCAATTCGCGCTGTGCCGCGCGATCGGGGTGGTGCCGCTGGTGCGCGTGCCGGGCACCGAATACGACTTCATCTCCCGTGCGCTGGACTGCGGCGCGCTCGGCATCATGGTGCCGCTGGTCAACGACGCCGAGCAGGCGAAGTTCATCGTGTCCTCGACGCGCTACCCGCCCGCCGGCGGCCGGCGCGGCGCCGCCTTCGGCTTCGCGCATGACGACTACGAGGGCGGCGAGGTGGTGGAGAAGATGAAGATGATCCACGAGCGCACGCTGGTCATCGCCATGATCGAGACCAGGCAGGGCCTGGAGAACGTGGACGCGATCGCCGCGGTGCCGGGCGTGGACGTGCTCTGGCTCGGGCACTTCGACATGAGCAATTTCCTCGGCATCCCGGGCCAGTTCTCGCACCCGATGTTCCAGGACGCGATCCGGAAGATCGTCGGCGCCGCGAAGAAGCACGGCAAGGCGGCGGGCTACATGGCGGCGAGCGCGGCGCTTGGCAAGGAGTACCTCGGCCACGGTTTTCGCATGCTCGCCACCGGCACCGACCAGGGCATGCTGCAGGAAGCGACGCGCGCGATGCTCGAGGGGATGAAGCAATGAGTTTCAAGGTCGGCATCACCAGCGACATCCTCGACGCGAAGGGCGAGCCGGTGTTCGGGCGCGAGCCGCTGAAAGCGTTCGAGGTACCCGGGCTGGAGCTGGATTGGCTGCCGAAAGGCCTGCGCGAGGTCACCGCGGAGCACGCCGCGAAGTTCGACGCGCTGTACGTGAATTCGCCGAAGGTGCCGGCGGCGGCGGTGTCGGGCAAGGACCTGCGCCTCAAAGTCGTCTCGCGCCACGGCGTGGGCTACGACAGCGTGGACGTGCCGGCGATGAGCGCGGCGGGGGTGCTGGTCTGCAACACGCCGAACGCGGTGCCGCGGCCGGTGGCGACGATGGCGCTGACCTTTGTCCTGGCCCTCGCGCAGAAGCTCTTCGCCAAGGACCGCATGACGCGCGAGGGCCGCTGGAACGATCGCGTCGAGCACATGGGCATGGGCCTCACGGGGCGCACGTTGGGAGTGGTGGGGGCGGGGCGCATCGGCAAGGAGCTCCTGCGCATGGCGAAGGTGTTCGACCTGAAGCTCCTCGCCGCGGATCCGTACGCGGAAGAGCTGGAGCTTGCCTACATCGGCGCGAAGAAAGTGCCGCTCGAGACGCTGATGGCCGAGTCCGATTTCGTCGTCGTCACGGCGTTGCTCAACGAGGAGACGCGGCACCTCGTGAACGCGAAGCAACTCGCGCGCATGAAACCCACCGCCTACCTCATCAACGTCGCGCGCGGGCCGCTGGTGGACGAGAAGGCGCTCTACGAAGCGCTATCGGCGAAAAAGATCGCAGGCGCGGGACTGGACGTGTTCGAAGAAGAGCCCACGCCCGCGTCCAACCCGATCCTGAAGCTGGACAACGTCATCGTCTCGCCGCACGCGCTGTGCTGGACGGACGAACTGTTCGGCAACATCGCGCGCACCGCGGTCGGCGCGGTGCTCGCGGTGCACGCCGGGCGCGCGCCGCAATTCGTCGTGGACGCCGGCGCCCTCGCGCACCCGCGGGCGAAAGCCTGGCTCAAATAGGGACTGTCCCTATTTAGCCAGCAGGCTCATCAGCGAGGTGTTGTCCCAGCGGCCCTGCCCGCGGGCGCTGATGCGGCCGTAGTACTGCTCGATCTGCGCGGTGCCGGGCATGAAGGAGCCGTTCTTCTTCGCCTCCGCCAGCGCGATGTTGAGGTCCTTTCGCATCCAGTCGCTGGCGAAGCCGAAGCCCTCGAACTTGCCCTCGACCATGGTCTTCCAGCGGTTCTCCAGCTGCCAGGACTGCGCCGCGCCCTTGGAGATCACCGCGATCACCTTCTCCATGTCGAGGCCGGCGTTCTTGCCGAAGTTGAGCGCTTCCGACAGGCCCTGCAGCAGGCCGACGATGGCGATCTGGTTCACCATCTTGGTGAGCTGGCCGGCGCCGGGCGCACCGATCAGGGCGCACATCTTGGCGTAGACGTTGAGCACCGGCAGCGCCTTGTCGTAGTCGGCCTGGTCTCCGCCGCACATGATGCCCAGTTGGCCGTTGACCGCGCCCGCCTGGCCGCCCGACACCGGCGCGTCGACGAAGCCCACGCCCAGCGCCTTGCACTTGGCGTGGAGCTCTCTCGCCACCACGGCCGAGGCGGTGGTGTGGTCCACCAGCACCGCCCCCTTCTTCAGCCCGGCCAGGGCCCCGGTGTCGCCATAGGCGACCGCGCGCACGTCGTCGTCGTTGCCGACGCACATCATGACGAAATCGCATCCCTGGGCGGCCTCTTTCGGGGTGGCGGCGGACTTGCCGCCGTACTCCTTGGCCCAGGCATGGGCCTTGGCCAGGGTGCGGTTGTAGACGGTGACGTCGTGGCCCCCCTTTTTCAGCAGGTGGCCCGCCATCGGGTAGCCCATGACGCCCAGGCCGAGGAATGCGACTTTCGCCATCTTTTTGTCTCCTAAGGGATTTTTGGGGAGTTTGACAGGGTGGTGTCAACCACCCACAATACATGGACGTTTATACAGTATCCGGTGTTGGCCCAGCGCCCCTTCCCGGTGGCGCCTGCCGAAGATGCCGACAACCAGAAAAAGAGGTACGGGAAATGGACGAGAACAAGTCTAAGGCATTGGCGGCGGCGCTGTCGCAGATCGAAAAGCAGTACGGCAAGGGGTCCATCATGCGGATGGACGACGCCGCCATCAAGGACATCGACGTGGTGTCCACCGGGTCGCTCGGCCTGGACCTGGCCCTGGGCGTCGGCGGCCTGCCGCGGGGCCGGGTGGTCGAGATCTACGGACCGGAATCCTCCGGCAAGACCACGCTGACGCTGCAGGTCATCGCCGAGATGCAGAAAATCGGCGGCACCGCGGCGTTCATCGACGCGGAGAACGCGCTCGACATCTCCTACGCCGCCAAGCTCGGCGTCAAGACCGAGGACCTGCTGATCTCGCAGCCGGACACCGGCGAGCAGGCGCTCGAGATCGCCGACATGCTGGTGCGCTCCGGCGCGGTGGACGTGATCGTGATCGATTCGGTCGCCGCGCTCACCCCCAAGGCCGAGATCGAGGGCGAGATGGGCGAGCCGCAGATGGGCCTGCAGGCGCGCCTGATGAGCCAGGCGCTGCGCAAGCTCACCGGCAACATCAAGCGCACCAACACGCTGGTGATCTTCATCAACCAGATCCGCATGAAGATCGGCGTCATGTTCGGCAACCCCGAGACCACCACCGGCGGCAACGCGCTCAAGTTCTACGCCTCGGTGAGGATGGACATCCGCCGCATCGGCGCGATCAAGAAGGGCGACGAGGTGATCGGCTCCGAGACGCGCGTCAAGGTGGTGAAGAACAAGGTCGCGCCGCCGTTCCGGCAGGCGGAGTTCGACATCCTGTACGGCGACGGGATTTCGCTGGAGGGCGAGCTGCTCGAGCTGGGCGTGATCCACGGCGTGGTGGAGAAATCCGGCGCCTGGTACCTGTACAACGGCGACCGGCTCGGCCAGGGCAAGGACAACTGCCGCGACTTCCTGAAGGAAAACGCGGCGATGGCGCGCGAGATCGAGCACAAGATCCGCGAGAAGGCGGGCGTGTTGAAGCCCGTGGCCAAGGCGGCGGACGCCGCCGAGGGCAGCAAGGTCGAGCAGCTGCCGACGCGCAAGCGCGGTGAAGGACGCGCCTGATACGCCGGGAGAGCTCCGCGCGCGGGCGCTGAGGCTGCTCGCGCGCCGGGAGCACTCCCGGGCGGAACTGGCGAGGAAGCTCGCGCCGCGCGCGGAGTCGCCCGCAGCGCTGCAGTCCCTGCTGGACGCGCTCGAGCACAAGCAGCAGTTGTCGAATGCGCGTTTCGCCAGCGAGCGCGCGCGCGTGCTCGCGCGCAAGTTCGGCGCCGCGCGCATCCGCCTGGACCTGAAATCCAAGGGGGTCGGCGAGGACATCATCGACAGCGTCGCCCTGGAGGGCGAAGCGGAGCGTGCCGCCGCGATTCTTGCGCGCAAGTACCGCGTGCCCGCGACCACGCCCATGGAACGGGCGCGGCGCATGCGTTTCCTCCAGTCGCGGGGCTTTGCCCACGACACGATCCGCAAGCTCCTGTCATCCGAAGGCACCGATGATGCGTTAAACCCCTAGCGCGCCGCGAACGTTGCGGGCGCGGAAAGGGGGTGATGGGCATGGAACAGGCACAGGCACTGGCGATCGTGAAGTCGCTCGCCAACGGCGTCGATCCGGAATCGGGGGAAGTGTTCCCCGCGGAAGGCGCCTACCAGCGGCCGCAGACGGTGCGGGCGCTGTACACGGCGGTAGAGGCGCTGGAGCGCGCCGCGCAGTTCGAGCGGCGCAAAGCTCAGCTGCCGGCAAAGACCGGCGAGCCGTGGACGGAAGACGAGGACCGCAAGCTCCTTGCGTCGTTCGACGCGGGCAATGCGCTCGGCGAGCTGGCCGCGGCGCACCAGCGCACGCAGACCGGCATCCGGGCGCGGCTGGTGAAGTACGGGCGGCTGGCGGCGTAGGGCCCGCAGGGCGGGAGAATGCCCGCGGCGTCCGGACGCCGCGGGCGCTCCTTTAGAATAGCCGGCCTATGAATTCCAACGAGATCCGCGCCAGCTTCCTCGAGTATTTCAGGTCCAAGGGCCACGCCATCGTGGCCTCGAGTTCGCTCGTGCCTGCGGGCGACCCGACGCTGCTGTTCGTCAATTCCGGCATGGTGCAGTTCAAGGACGCGTTCCTCGGCAAGGAAAAGCGTGCCTATACCCGCGCCACCACCTCGCAGCGCAGCGTGCGTGCCGGCGGCAAGCACAACGACCTGGAGAACGTCGGCTACACCGCGCGCCACCACACGTTCTTCGAGATGCTGGGCAATTTCAGCTTCGGCGACTACTTCAAGCAGGATGCGATCCAGTTCGCCTGGGAGCTCCTCACCAAGGTCTACAAGCTGCCGCCGGAGAAGCTCTGGACCACGGTCTACGAAACCGACGACGAGGCCTACGACCTGTGGACCAAGACCATCGGCGTGCCCAGGGAACGGTGCGTGCGTATCGGCGACAAGCCGGGCGGCCAGAAATTCCAGTCCGACAACTTCTGGCAGATGGCCGACACCGGGCCCTGCGGTCCCTGCAGCGAAATCTTCTACGACCACGGCCCGGGTATCGACGGCGGCCCGCCGGGATCGCCCGACGCGGACGGCGACCGCTACATCGAGATCTGGAACCTCGTGTTCATGCAGTTCAACCGCGACGACCGCGGCGTGATGCATCCGCTGCCCAAGCCCTCGGTGGATACCGGCATGGGGCTGGAGCGCATCGCCGCGGTGCTGCAGGGTAAGCATTCCAACTACGAGATCGACCTGTTCCAGGACCTGATCAAGGCCGCCGCGCGCGAGACGGGCCAGAAGCAGCTGAAGAACCCCTCGCTCAACGTCATCGCCGACCACATCCGCGCCTGCGCCTTCCTCATCGTCGACGGCGTCATTCCCGGCAACGAGGGCCGCGGCTACGTCCTGCGGCGCATCGTCCGGCGCGCGATCCGCCACGGCTACAAGCTCGGGCAGAAGCAGCCCTTCTTCCATCGCATCGTCGCGGACCTCGATCGCGCGATGGGCGAGGCCTACCCCGAACTGCGCAAAGACAAGGCGCGCGTCACCGCCGTGCTGAAGCAGGAGGAGGAGCGCTTCGCCGAGACGCTGGAAAACGGCATGGGGGTGCTGGAATCGGCGCTCGCCTCGGGCGAGAAGCTGCTCGACGGCGAGACCGCGTTTCGCCTGTACGACACCTTCGGCTTCCCGGTGGACCTCACCGCGGACATCTGCCGCGAGCGCGGCGTGATGCTCGACATGGCGGGGTTCGAGGCCGCGATGCAGGCGCAGCGCGAGCGCGCGCGCGCGGCGAGCAAGTTCTCCGCGGCGGCGGGACTGGAGTATGCGGGCGGCAAGACCGAGTTCCGCGGCTACGACACGCTCGCCGTGCAGGCCAAGGTCGTCGCGCTCTACCGCGAGGGTGCCGCGGCGGATGCGCTGAAGAGCGGCGAGGAGGGCACCGTGGTGCTCGACCAGACGCCGTTCTATGCCGAGTCCGGCGGGCAGGTCGGCGACCGCGGCGAGCTGGTGGCGGCCGGCGGCACCTTCGAGGTCGCCGACACGCAGAAGGTCCAGACCGAAGTGTTCGGCCACCAGGGGTCGCTCAAGACCGGCACGCTGAAGGTGGGTGATACGGTCGAAGCCCGCGTTGACGCGGCGCGGCGCGCGCGCACCATGCGCAACCACTCGGTCACGCACCTGATGCACAAGGCGCTGCGCGAGGTGCTCGGGCCGCACGTGCAGCAAAAGGGTTCGCTGGTGGACGCGGACAAGACGCGCTTCGACTTCGCCCACGACAAGTCGATGGGCGAGGACGAGATCCGGCGCATCGAGGCCCAGGTCAACGCCGAAATCCTGGCGAACACGCCGACGCGCGCGCAGATCATGTCGATCGACGAAGCCAGGCGCTCGGGCGCGGTGATGTTGTTCGGGGAGAAGTACGGCGACGAAGTGCGTGTGCTCGACATCGGCTCGTCGCGCGAGTTCTGCGGCGGCACGCATGTCGCGCGCACGGGCGACATCGGCTTGTTCAAGATCGTGGAGCAGTCCGCGGTCGCCGCGGGCGTGCGCCGGGTCGAAGCAAAGACGGGCGACGGGGCGCTGGCGTGGGTGCAGGCGCAGGAGGCGAGGCTGCGCCAGGCGGCCGCCGCGCTCAAGTCCCCGGTGGACGATGTCGAGGCGAAGATCGCGCAGGTGCTCGACACCGTGAAGACGCTGGAGCGCGAGCTGGCAAAGCTGAAATCGAGGCTCGCCTCCGGACAAGGCACCGACCTCGCCGGCCAGGCCCAGGACGTGAAGGGTGCCAAGGTGGTCGCGGCGACGCTCGACGGCGCGGACGCGAAAACGCTGCGCGAGGCCGTGGACAAGCTGAAGGACCAGCTCAAGAGCGCCGCCATCGTGCTCGGCGCCGTGGCCGACGGCAAGGTTTCCCTCATCGCCGGCGTCACCGCCGACCTCACCGGCAAGGTCAAGGCGGGAGAGCTCGTCAACTTCGTCGCCCAGCAGGTCGGCGGCAAGGGCGGCGGGCGAGCGGACATGGCTCAGGCCGGAGGCACCGAAGGCGCCAAGCTGCCGGCGGCCCTCGAGTCGGTCCGGGCCTGGGTCGAGCAGCGACTTTAGAAACAGGAAGTCCGCCTACGCCAGCACCGTGGCGTTCTACCGGGCGACCGGCCACGCCTGGACGAGGGCGTTCGCCTAGAAGCCGATGCGGCGCTTCGCGCCGCGGGCCTCCGCCACGTCCTCCGGGTTGAGCTCGCAGCGGCCGGCGACCTTGGCGTTGCCGAACGCCGCGAGCGCCGCCCGGCGCATCTCGCGCGGGGCGAGCGCCGCCAGCCGGTCGAGTATCGGCTCGCCGGGAGCCTCGGGAAAGCGCTTGCCCCAGTCGTGCGAGTTGCGGATCTCGCGGTAGATGTTGAGCGCGATGCGACGCGCGCCGGCGGCATCGGGCGGATCGATCTCGTAGACGTGCATGCGGTTGAGGATCGGCTCGGGGATGCGCGCCGCGTCGTTGGCGGTGGCGAACCAGACCGCGCCGGAGGCATCGATCGGCACTTCGGCGAACTCGTCGACGAAGCAGGTCGCGGTATCGACCTCGAGCAGGCCGTAGAGCGCGCCGAGCGGGTCGTAATGTCCTTCGGCGCTCGCCTTGTCGATCTCGTCCACCACCATCACCGGATTGGCGTAGTCGCCGTTGAGGAAGGTCTCGAACACCTTGCCCGGCTTGGCGTTCTTCCACTGCGAAGACGCGCCGCCCAGGATCCAGCCGGCGGTGAGCGTGCTCATCGGCACGAAGCCGTAGCCGGTGCCGAGGAGTTGGGCGATGCGCCGCGCGAAGTGCGTCTTGCCGATGCCGGGGGCGCCGAGCAGCAGCATCGGCGGCAGCTCGACCGCGTCCTCGGAATCGATGCACAGCGCCAGCTGCTTGCGGATGTCCTCGAGCACGGCGCCGAAATTGGGCAGGGAGTCGAACAGCTCGTCCATCGCCGGCAGGGCGGAGGGCTTGACGGTGAAACGCTGGCCGCCGACGCGCAGCATCTTGTCGTACAGCGCGCGCAGCGCCTCGTTGGCCGAGGCGGGCAGTTCGTGCAGCGCCTTTTCCACGGTGGGGACGTCGTAGACGTCCTTGAATCCCGCGATCGGAATAGCCACATTTGCGCTCATGTGAGCCTCCTGTTCTTCGCCCGCTAGGGTAGCAAGTCCTGCGCCAATCGGTTGGCAGTCCCCGGCGCCGAGTGCCAGAAGTGGACAACTCCCGGCGCCCGTGCTTCAATCCTTGCCCATGACGCTTTGGACCTTCGGCTTTTTCTTCTATTTCCCGCGCCCTCTGGCGGAGGAGAACGGCTAGCCGATTCCCAGCGAAACCGAGAAACCGCCAGAGCAGAAGTGCCTGGCGGTTTTTTTTTACCTGAGGCAAGAACCATGACCACGCCCACCGACTCCTTCCTCGGCGCCGTACCCGCCGACAAGACCTCGCTCACCGACGATGAGCGCATCGAGAACATCGTCCCGCTGCCGCCGCCGGAGCACCTGATCCGCTTTTTCCCGATCCAGGGCACGCCGGTGGAGACGCTGATCACCGACACGCGGCGCAGGGTGCGCGAGATCCTGCACGGCAAGTCCGACCGGCTGCTGGTGGTGATGGGGCCGTGCTCGATCCACGACCCGGCCGCGGCGCTCGAATACGCCGGGCGCCTCGCCGCGGAGCGGCGGTTGCACGAGGGCGAGCTGGAGCTCCTGATGCGCGTGTACTTCGAGAAGCCGCGCACCACGGTGGGCTGGAAGGGGCTGATCAACGACCCGTACCTGAACGGGAGCTTTCGCATCAACGAAGGCCTGCGGGTCGCCCGCGACCTGCTGGTGCGCATCAACCAGGCGGGCGTGCCGGCGGGTTGCGAGTTCCTCGACGTGATCTCGCCGCAGTACATCGGCGACCTGGTGTCCTGGGGCGCCATCGGCGCGCGCACCACCGAGTCGCAGGTGCACCGCGAGCTCGCCTCGGGCCTGTCGGCCCCGGTGGGCTTCAAGAACGGCACCGACGGCAACGTCCGCATCGCGGTGGACGCGATTCTCGCCGCCGGGCGGCCGCACCACTTCCTGTCGGTGCACAAGACCGGGCAGGTGGCGATCGTGCAGACGCGCGGCAACGACGACTGCCACATCATCCTGCGCGGCGGCAAGTCGCCCAACTACGACGCCGAGAGCGTCGCCGCGGCCTGCGCCGAGCTCGCCAAGGCGAAGGTGCCCGAGCGCCTGATGATCGACTGCTCGCACGCCAACGCTGCCAAGCAGTTCAAGCGCCAGCTGGAGGTGACGCGCGACCTCGCGGCGCAGATCGCGGGCGGCGAGCGGCGCATCATCGGCACGATGGTCGAGTCGCACCTGGTGGAGGGGCGCCAGGAACTCACCCCTGGCAAGCCGCTGCAGTACGGCCAGAGCGTCACCGACCCGTGCCTGGGCTGGAAGGACTCGCTCGAGGTGCTGGAGATCCTCGCCGGCGCGGTGAAGGCGCGGCGCCAGCTCGCCAAGGGCAAGCGCTAGGGCCAGCCGATAGAATCCGGCCGTGGCCACGCTTTCGCCGCGGCAATGGTTCTGGTTCGCGCTCGCCGCGACGCTCGCGTTCCGCTTCTGGCTGGCGGCGGCGCTGCCGCTGACCGGCGACGAAGCCTACTTCGTCCTCTGGGGGCGGCGCCCCGACCTGGGCTTCTACGACCATCCGCCGATGGTGGGGTGGTGGCTCGCGCCGCTGCTCGCCGTGTCGCAAGCCGAGTGGTTCGTGCGCCTGCCCTCGATCCTGCTGCCGGGGGCGCTCGCGCTCCTCGCGCGCCATGCGCTTGCGGCCTGGTTCGGGCGCGACGCCGAGACCGCCGACCTGGCGGCGCTGGCGGTGCTGCTGGTGCCGATGAACGTATGGAACGTGCTCATCTCCACCGACACGCCGCTGGTCTTCTTCTCGGTGGCCTCGATGCTCGCCTTTGCGCGGCAGCGCTTCTTTTTCGCTGGCGTGCTGCTGGGCCTCGCGTTCCTGTCGAAGTACTTCGCGGTGCTGCTGGGCCTGGCCTATCTCGTGTGGGCGCTGGCCGCGCGCCGCCCTGCGGCCTTCGGCCTCGCTTTTCTCGGCGCGCTGCCCGCCGGCCTGCTCAACCTGTACTGGAACTGGCAGGCGTGCTGGTGCAACGTCATGTTCAATGCCATCAACCGCCACGACGCCGCCGGGTTCTCCTGGGGCACGATCGCGCTGTATGCGGCGTCGCTCGCCTACCTCGCCGCGCCGCTCCTGTGGTACGCGTGGAAGGGCCGGGGGCCATTGCGCGCCGCACTGGCGCGGCCCGAAGTGGGCGTCCTGCTCGCGGCCTGGCTGGTGCCGCTCGCCGTGTTCGCGCTGCTCTCGCCCGTGAAGCGCATCGGCCTGCATTGGCTGCTCTCGTTCATGCCCGCGCTGGTGCTGATGCTCGCGCTCGCGCTGGAGCGCCGGGTTCTCGTCGTCACGCTGCGATGGTTCGCGCCGCTCGCCGTGCTGCACGCGGTGCTGTTCGCCGCGCTGCTCCTGCCGCCGCTCGAAACCTGGAAGGAGAACCGCCTCTACCAGCGCATCGTGCTGCTTGCCGATCCGCAAGCCGTGCTGCAGCCGCTGGGTCCGCTGCTGGCGCGCTATCGCCTCACGACCGAGGGCTACTCGGTCGCCGCGCAGCTTGGCTTCCATACGCGCCGCCGCGTGCCGGTGTTCGGCGCGGGCTCGTCGTACGCGCGGCAGGACGACATCAACACCGACTGGCGCCGCCACCAGGGTGGCGACCTGCTCATCTTGCGTCGCGAGCCGCCGGATCTGGACCTCTACCGGCCCTATTTCCGCGAAGTGGAAGCGCGCGAGGTGGCGGCGCGCGGCACGACGCACTACGCGGTGCTCGGGCGCGGCTTCGACTACGCCGCCTACCGCGAGCGCGTGCTCGCAGTGGTGCGCGATCGCTGGTATCGCATCCCGGCGTGGCTGCCGGTGGGCAAGTGCTACTTCTTCGAGCGCTACGGCTTCGAGCGGCCGCTGTGAAGGCGCGCGACATCCTGCAGCTGATGCGCCCGCATCACTGGGTGAAGAACGGCTTCGTGCTGGCGGGGCTGCTGTTCGGGCATGCCTGGAGCGAGCCGGCGACGGTGTTCGCCGCGCTCGTCGCGACCGCCGCCTTCTGCCTCGCCTCGAGCGCGGTCTACGCCTACAACGACGCGCACGACGCGCCGCGCGACCGCGAGCACCCCGAGAAGAACGATCGCCCGGTGGCGCGCGGGGCGATCGCGCCCGCGGCAGCGCGCGGCCTCGCCGCGGCGCTGGTTCTGCTCGCGCTCGGCCTCGCCGCCTGGGCCGGTGCCGCGGTGATCGCGCTGGTTGCGATCTACCTCGCGCTCAACGCCGCCTACACGCTCGGACTCAAGCACGTGCCAGTGCTCGACGTCTTCATCATCGCCGCGGGCTTCATGCTGCGCCTGCTGGCGGGCACCTGGGGCATCGGCATCGAGCCTTCGCGCTGGCTGCTGGCCTGCGGGTTCCTGTTGACGCTGTTTCTCGGCTTCGCCAAGCGCCGCGCGGAGCTCGACCGCCTCGCGCACGACGCCGCCTTGCATCGCGCGGTGCTGGAGTCCTACACGCTCGCGTTTCTCGACCGGGCCGTGTTCGCCTGCGTGCTCGGCATGGTGATCACGTACGCCCTGTACACGGTTTCCGATACGACCATGACGCTGCACGGCACCCGGCAACTCATCTGGACGCTGCCCTGGGTGCTGCTCGGCACCTCGCGTTATCTTTTCCGCCTGCACTACCGCGGTGGCGGCGGCGATCCCGCGCAGGAACTGCTGCGCGACCCGCTGCTCGCCGTGGCCGCGCTCGGCTGGGTGGGGACGGTGGTCTGGTTGATCGGCTAGAATGCCCCGACCCCATGTCAGCACGCCCGCAGCAGCTTGCGCACCTCGAGCACCTCGGAGACGCCGCGCGCTTCGCCACCCAGATGCACGCGCTCATTCCGAAGGCGGCGCTGCTGGAGAATTTCACGCCGCAGGAAGTGCAGCTGCTGTCGCATTTCATGGACGTGTACCGCGCGCCCGAGGGCGCCGAGATCATCCGCGAGGGCGACGGCGGCGACTTCATGATGATGCTGATCGAGGGGCGCGTCGAGGTGAGAAAGCGCGACCGCTTCAATACGCCGCAGCTCATCGCCGTGGTGGAGCCGGGCCGCACGCTGGGCGAGATGTCGATGATCGACGGCGAGGCGCGTTTCGCCACCTGCGTGGCCGCGCAGGCCGCGCTGGTGGCGGTGCTCGACCGCGAGAGCCTGGCGCGCATCATCGTCGAGCAGCCCATGCTCGGGGCCAAGATCCTCATGGAGCTGGTGCTGATGCTGTCGCAGCGCTTGCGCGCCACGAGCGACCGGTTGATGGAGCTCCTAGACGAGCAGGGGCAGCGCGCCACCGGGTTGATGTAATCCGGGCGGGGCCCGGCGCGACCAAGCCCGCGTGAACCGCTCCCGCCTCCTGGTATTCGCCGCGATCGTGCTGCTGGTGGCGGCGTTCTTCGCTTTCGGCGGGCACCGCTATCTCACGCTGGAGGCGCTGCGCGCGCAGCAGGAGAGCGCCCAGCGCGCGTTCCAGTCCAGTCCCTGGCAGGTCGCGAGCGGCTACTTCCTGGTCTACGTCGTGGTGACCGGGTTGTCGCTGCCCGGGGCGACGGTGCTGACGCTGTTCGGCGGTGCGGTGTTCGGGCTGGCCTGGGGAACGCTGATCGTTTCCTTCGCCTCCACGTTCGGCGCCACGCTCGCCTTCCTCGCCTCGCGCTTCGTGCTGCGCGACTGGGTGCAGGCGCGCTTCGGCGCAAAACTCAAGCCGATCAACGACGGCGTGGCGCGCGAGGGCGCGCTCTACCTGTTTGCGCTGCGGCTGGTACCCGCGTTCCCGTTCTTCGTCATCAACCTGGTGATGGGCCTCACGCCGATCCGCACCTGGACGTTCTACTGGGTCAGCCAGGTCGGCATGCTTGCCGGGACGGTCGTCTACGTATACGCCGGCACGCAGCTGGGCGAGTTCCGGCTTACCGGCGGCCTGGTGCTCGCCTTCACGCTGCTGGGACTGTTCCCGCTCGCCGCGAAGCGGGGGCTCGAGGCGCTGAAGGCGCGCCGCATCTACGCCCGCTGGGCCGCCGCCAAGCCGCGCGAGTTCGACCGCAACCTGGTGGTGATCGGCGCGGGTTCGGCGGGCTTGGTGGCGTCCTACATCGCGGCGGCGGTCAAGGCCAAGGTGACGCTGGTGGAAAAGCACCGCATGGGCGGGGATTGCCTGAACACCGGTTGCGTGCCCTCGAAAGCGCTGATCAAGACGGCGCGCGTGCTCTCCACCATTCGGCGGGCGAAGGAGTTCGGGTTGCAGTCGGCCACTGCACAGTTCGATTTCGCCGAGGTGATGGAGCGGGTGCAGCGGGTGGTGAGGACGATCGAACCCCACGATTCGGTCGAGCGCTACGAAAGTTTGGGCGTCGAATGCCTCCAAGGCGAAGCGAAGATCGCTTCGCCTTGGATCGTGGAAATCAAAGGCGAAGACGGGGCGGTGCGCACGCTTACCACGCGCTCCATCGTCATCGCCGCCGGCGGGCGGCCCTTCGTGCCGCCGATCCCGGGCATCGAGCAGACGGGCTATCTCACCTCCGACACGCTGTGGGACTTGCGCGAGCAGCCGCGGCGCCTGGTGGTGCTCGGCGGCGGACCGATCGGCTGCGAACTGGCGCAGGCGTTCCAGCGCCTTGGCACGCAGGTGACGCAGGTGGAAATGCTGCCGCGGCTGCTGATCCGGGAGGATCCCGAGATCGCGGCGATGGTCGAGAAGCGCTTTCGCGCCGAAGGCGTGGACCTGCGCCTCGGCCACCAGGCAAAGGCCTTCCGCGTGGAGGGCGGGCGCAAGGTGCTGATCTGCGAGCACCAGGGGCAGGAACGGGCCATCGAGTTCGACGCGCTGCTGGTGGCAGTGGGTCGCGTGGCGAACACCACGGGCTACGGGCTGGAGGAACTCGGCATCCCGGTGACCAAGGCGCGCACCGTCGAGACCAACGCGTACCTGCAGACCGTGTATCCGAACATCTACGCCTGCGGCGATGTCGCCGGCCCTTACCAGTTCACGCATACCGCCGCGCACCAGGCCTGGTACGCATCGGTGAACGCGTTGTTCGGCAGCCTGTGGAAGAAGCGCGCCGATTACTCCGTGATCCCGTGGGCGACGTTTACCGACCCCGAGGTGGCGCGCGTCGGGCTGAACGAGACCGAGGCGAAGGAGCGGAACATTCCCTGCGAAGTCACGGTCTATGGCATCGATGAGCTGGATCGCGCCATCGCCGACGAGGAAGCGCACGGGGTGGTGAAAGTACTTACCGTGCCGGGCAGGGACCGCATCCTCGGCGTCACCATCGCCGGCGAGCATGCCGCAGACCTGATCGCCGAGTACGTCGCCGCCATGCGCCACGGCATCGGCCTGAACAAGGTCCTGGGCACCATCCACATCTACCCGACGATGGCCGAGGCCAACAAGTACGCCGCCGGCGTGTGGAAGAAGGCGCATGCGCCGCACAAGCTTCTCGGCTACGTGGAGCGGTTCCACGCATGGATGCGCGGCTCACGCTCGTCGTCCCCGCGCTGAACGAGGCGCCGGGCATCGTCGCCTGCCTCGAGCGGCTGGCGCCGCTGCGCGCGCGCGGCCACGAGGTGATCGTGGTGGACGGCGGCAGCACGGACGGCACGCCGCACCTTGCCGCCGCGCACTGCGACCGGGTGCTGGAGGCGGCGCGCGGGCGCGCCGCGCAGATGAACGCGGGCGCCGCGGCAGCCACGGGCGAAGCGCTCCTTTTCCTGCACGCGGACACGCAACTGCCGCCGGACGCGGACCGGCTGGTGCTGGCGGCGCTCGGCGCGCATGCCTGGGGCCGCTTCGACGTGGCGATCGATTCCGAGGACCCGCGGCTCGCGGTGATCGCGTTCTTCATCAACCGGCGCTCGCGCCTCACCGGCATCGCCACCGGCGACCAGGCCCTCTTCGTGCGGCGCGACGCCTTTCCCGGATTCCCACCCATCGCGCTGATGGAAGACGTCGCCTTCAGCCGCGCCATGAAGCGCGTATCGCCGCCGGCCTGCCTCACCGCGCGCGTGGTCACCTCCGCGCGGCGCTGGGAGCGCCACGGCGTCGCGCGCACGGTGCTCCTCATGTGGCGGTTGCGCTACGACTACTGGCGCGGCGCCGATCCCGATGAGCTGGCGCGCCTCTACCCGCGATAGGGTGATCGTGTTCGTGCGCGAGGCGCGCGCCGGCCGCGTGAAGACGCGGCTCATCCCGCTGCTGGGCGCCGAGGGCGCGGCGCGGCTGCACGCGCGGCTCGCCGAGCGTGCCCTCGCCACCGCGCGCGACGCCGGGCTCGGGCCCGTGGAGCGCTGGGGCACGCGACGCCAGCGCGGCGCCGACCTCGGCGCGCGCATGCAGCATGCGTTCCAGCGCAGCCTGCGCCGTGCCGACCGGGTCATCCTCATCGGCTCGGATTGCCCGGTGTTGCGCCCCGCGCACCTGCGCCGTGCTTCGCGCTGGCTCGCGGGCGGCGCGGATGCGGTGCTCGCGCCCGCCGAGGACGGCGGCTACGCGCTGATCGCGCTGCGGCGCGTATCGCCGCGGCTGTTCGCGGACATCGACTGGGGTGGGCCGCGCGTCATGGCGCAAACCCGTGAGCGCCTCGCCGCGCTTGGTTGGCGCTGGCGCGAGCTGCCCACGCTATGGGACGTGGACCGGCCCGAGGACGTCGCGCGCCTGCGGCGGTTGCGCCGGTGAACCGCCGGGGCTTCCTCGCCGCCGCGGCGCTCGGCCTCGCGCCGGGATGGGCGCGTGCGACCGAGCCGCTGTACGCCCTGCGCTTCTCGTCGCTACGTCCCGGCACGCCGCTGCCCGCCGACTACCGCCCCTACGCATTCTCGGCCCAGTCGCGCCACACGGAGTATTCGCTCGTCGCCGACGAGGCAGGCCGCACGGTGCTGCGCGCCCGCGCCGACGCGTCGACCGCGGGCATCATCCGCGACCTGCGCGTCGACCTCGACACTCACCCGGTGCTGGCGTGGCGCTGGAAGGCCGCGCGCCTGCCGCAGAAAGGCGACCTGCGCGCCAAGGCGGGGGACGACTTCGCCGCGCGGCTGTATGTGGTGTTCGACCTGCGGCTCGCGGCGTTGCCCGTCGGCGAGCGCTTCGGCGTGACGATGGCGCGCCTCATCTATGGCGACGACGTGCCGGCCGCGGCGCTGTGCTACGTATGGGCAACGCGCGCGGCCGTCGGCACCCTCGCGCCCAATGCCTACACCGGGCGCGTGCGCATGGTGGTGGTGGACAGCGGCCCGGCGAACCTCGGGCGCTGGGTGGCGCACGAGCGCGACGTGGCGGCCGACTACCGCCTCGCGTTCGGCGAAGCGCCGCCCGCTGTGAAAGGCGTGGTGGTGTCCACCGACACCGACAACACGGGCGAGCTCGCCGAGGCCTGGTACGGCGACGCCGCCTTCAGAGCGCGCCCGAATCCTTGAGCAGCGCCGCGACGCGCTCGGCGATCAGGCGGTAGCCGCGCGCGTTGGGATGGATCGGATCGGACTTGAATTCCGAGTTTCGCAGGATCTCGCCGATCACCTTGCCTTCGTACGGGACGCCGAGTTGCTCCGCGATCTCGGCGTAGAACGAGGGCGAGGTCACGGTGAACCCTTTTTCCGGCGTGCCGATCAGCACCACGTCGATGCCGCGCTGGCGCGCCACCGCCACCATGGTCTGCACGTTGGCGGCGACCTGCGCCTTGCCGAGGTTGCGCAGGAAATCGTTGCCGCCGATGCACAGCACGAGCAGGCGCGGCTGGTGCTCTTGCAGCGCGTGCGGCAGCCGCGCGAGTGCCTGCGCGCTTACTTCGCCGGGCACGCCAGCGCGCACCACCGTGCGGCCGATGAGGCGCTCGAGTTGCGCCGGATAGCTTTCGCTTTCGCTCGCGCCGGTGCCGTAGGTGATGCTGTCGCCGAATGCGAGCACCACTGCATCGGGCGCGAGCGGCGCGAGCTTCGGTGCGTCGCTGCAGGCCGCCGCGAACGCGAGGCAGGCGAGCAGGATCGCGCGAAAGAGGCGCATGGCACGCATGCTACACTCGCCCGGATCGCCTCGGGAGGAGGAAGTCCGCAGTGAGAATCGGGAGTCCGAAGGATTTCTGGGCCGGCGTGATGTTCGCCGGTTTCGGCGCGTTCTTCGTCGCGTGGTCGCTCACGCATTACGCGATGGAATCGGCGGTGCGCATGGGGCCGGGCTATTTTCCCGTGGTGCTCGGCGGCCTGCTCTTGCTGCTCGGCGCCTTGGTGATCTTCAGGTCGCTTGCCGCAGACGGCCCGCGGGTGGCGCGGTTCCATTTCCGGCCGCTGGTCCTGGTCTGCCTCGCGGTGCTCGCCTACGGCTATCTCATGCAGCCGGGCGGCCTCGCGGTGGCCACCGCTGCCGCGGTGTTCATCGGCGCGCTGGCCGGCCACGAGTTCAGGTGGAAGGAAGTGTCGGTGGTCGCGCTGGTTCTGGTGGTGTTCTCGTACCTCGTCTTCGTGAAGGGCCTGACGCTGCCGTTCCCGGTGTGTCCGTCGTTCATCGACAACTGCCCGATCCGCTAGGGCGATGGAATTCCTCGACAACCTGATCCTCGGCGCGCAGGTGGCGTTCACCTGGCAGAACGTCTTCTACTGCTTTGTCGGCGTGCTGCTCGGCACGCTGATCGGCGTGCTGCCCGGCATCGGCCCGGTGCCGACCATCGCCATGCTGCTGCCGATCACCTTCAACCTCGATCCGGTCGCCGCGCTGATCATGCTCTCCGGGATCTACTACGGCACGCAGTACGGCGGCTCGACCACGGCGATCCTGGTCAACCTGCCGGGCGAGGCGGCCTCGGTGGTGACGGTGCTCGACGGCCACCAGATGGCGCGCCAGGGGCGCGCCGGGCCGGCACTCGCCATCGCGGCGATCGGCTCGTTCGTCGCCGGCTGCGTGGCGACGTTGGTGATCGCCACCGCGGCGCCGCCGCTTGCCGAGTTCGCGCTCAAGTTCGGGCCGTGGGAGTATTTCTCGCTCATGGTGCTGGGGCTGGTGGCGGCGACGGTGCTCGCGCACGGCTCGCTGCTCAAGGCGATCGCCATGGTGGTGCTGGGGCTGCTGCTCGGGCTGATCGGCACCGACGTCAATTCCGGGGTGCTGCGCTATACCTTCGACATCCCGGAACTCGCCGACGGCATCGGCTTCGTCCTCGTCGCCATGGGCATGTTCGGCGTCACGGAGATCGTGACCAACCTGGAGCAGGGGGCCAAGCGCGAGGTCTTCCTCGGCAAGGTGAAGCACCTGTTCCCGTCGATGGAGGACCTGAAGCGCTCCTGGGCGCCGATCCTGCGCGGCACCGCCCTGGGCTCGGTGCTCGGCATCCTGCCCGGGGGCGGCGCGCTGCTCTCTTCGTTCGCCGCCTATACCGTCGAGAAGAAGTGGTCCAAGCATCCGGAGCAGTTCGGCAAGGGCGCGATCGAGGGCGTGGCCGGCCCCGAGTCGGCGAATAACGCCGGCGCCCAGACGTCGTTCATCCCGATGCTGACGCTCGGCATCCCCGGCAACCCGGTGATGGCGCTGATGATCGGCGCGCTCATGATCCAGGGCATCGCGCCGGGCCCGCAGGTGATGACCGACAAGCCGGAGCTGTTCTGGGGGCTGATCGCCTCCATGTGGCTCGGCAACGCGATGCTGGTGATCCTCAACCTGCCGCTCATCGGCATCTGGATCAAGCTGCTCACCGTACCCTACCGGTACCTGTTCCCCTCGATCCTCGTGTTCATGAGCGTGGGCGTGTTCGCCTACTCGAACAATCCCTGGGACTGCCTGATCATGGCCGTGTTCGGCGTGTTCGGCTACCTGTGCGTCAAGCTCGAGTGCGAGCCCGCGCCGCTGATCCTCGGCTTCATCCTCGGGCCGCTGATGGAGGAGCACCTGCGCCGGGCGATGCTGCTGTCGCGCGGCGATGCCACCGTGTTCTTCAATCCGGTGGAAAAGCCGATCTCGTTCTCCTTCCTGGTGGCGGCGCTGCTGCTGATCGCCGTCATCGCGCTGCCCAACATCCGCAAGAAGCGCGAACAGGTGTTCGTCGAAGAGACCTAGATCGCCGCGATGGTTTGCACCTCGACCAGGAACTGCTCCTGCACCAGGCGGTCGATCATCAGCAGGGTGTTGGGCGGGTACTTGCCGTCGGGAAACATCTTCGGGAACTCGCGCTGGCGCCAGGCCATGAACTTCGGGATGTCCTGCGAGTGCACCAGGTAGGTGGTGAACTGCGCGACGTTCGCCCAGCCCGCGCCCGCCGACTTGAGCGCGGTCTCGATCTGCCGGAACACGCCGGTGCACTGGGCGTCGAATTCGTCCCCCGGCGCCAGCATGCCCGCGAGGTAGAGCGTTTCGGCCGCGTGCTTCACGCGCGCCAGGTGCGAGTACTGGCCGAGCGGCTTGCCCAGCGCCTCGACGTTTGCGATCTTGATCTCTGCCATCGGTTCCCCTATCTGCGTTTGGACTTGCCGCGCGCCGCGAGCAGCGATTTCACGGCGATCACCAGCGCCTTCTGCTCCACCGGCTTCACCAGGAAACCGCTGGCCCCCGCCGCTATGCAGCGGTCGTTGGTTTCCATGTCCTCGAGCGCCGAGACGATGAGGATCGGCGTCGACATGTTGGCGGATGACGCGCGGATCTCCTTCAGCACCTCGAAGCCGCCGATGCCCGGCATCATCAGGTCGAGCAGGATCGCGTCGTAGGCGTAGTTGCGCGCCAGGCGCAGCGCCTGCTCGCAGGTGCCGGCGAGCTGTACTTCGGCCTTCAGGCCTTTGCTCGCCAGGCGCGCGAGCAGCAAGCGCATCGATTCCTCGTCGTCGACGATCAGCAGGCGATGGCGGGGTACGGGGGGTTTGCGGGCGGCCATGGCGGGGCTCAGCGCGCCAGTTGCCGCGCGAGGTCGTTGAAGTCACGCGCGTGCAGGTCGAACGCCGGCTCGCGCGAAACGTCCAGCTTCACGCCGGGCCCGTACTCGCGCGCTCGCGTGACATAGGCGGTCTTCAGGCCGCAGGCGCGCGCCGCGTGCAGGTCGTCCTTGTGCGCGGCCACCAGCATCAATTCATGCGGCTTCACCCCGAGCAGGTCCGCGGCGCCGAGATAGGTTTCGGGGTCGGGCTTGTAGTGGTGCACGACCTCGGCCGACAGGATGCAGTCCCAGGGCAGCCCCGCGTGCTTCGCCATGTTGACGAGCAGCGCCACGTTGCCGTTGGACAGCGTGGCGATGACGTGCCGGCGCTTCAGCTGCGCCAGGCCCGCCTTCGCGTCCGGCCAGGGCCTGAGGCGGTGCCAGGCGCGATTGAGGTGGTCGATTTCGTCTTCGGTGAGCCCGCGGAGGGCGAACTTCTCCAGCAGAGTGTCGAGGATCATGCGGTGCAGGACGTCGATCTTGGTCCACGGCAGCTCGCCCGAGCGCACCCGCGCCATCGCCGGGCGGTAGCCCGCGCGCCAGGCGTCGGCAAAGGCGGCCCAGTCGACCTGGAGCTTCTTGCGACGGCCCAGCAGCTTTCCCTCGCGGATGAGCGAGCCGCGCCAGTCCACGACCGTGCCGAACACGTCGAACACGAGGGCTTTCACCGCGGGGGCGGGTGCCGGCTTCATTGCAGTTGAATGGTGCCCGAGACGGTGACCTGGAGGCGAGAGGTGCCGGGCTCGATCGCAGGCGCGGCCGCCTCGGCGCGCGATTGCATGGCGAGCATCGGCCGCGGCGCGCCGCCGCCCCCCCCGATCTGCAGCGCCTGCACGCGATAGCCCTTCACCTTCATGGCGTCGCGCACCACGCGTGCGCGCTCCTCGAACGCCGCGAGCGCTTCGGCGGTGAGCGCATTCTCGGCGCGGCGCCGTGCCTCGTCCGATACCGTGGCCGCGAGGCCGGCGACCACCAGCTCCTGCTGCAGCCGGCCGATGAGCGCGGTGGCGGCCGCGAAGTCGGCGGATTCGAGGCGCAGCTCCTGGCGCACGCGCCAGCGCACGATCCTGCCTTTCTCGCTCACCGGCCAGGTCTGGTAGCCGCCCGAGCGCGCCCGCACGCTGCGCACGCCCTGCGCCGCCTCGAGCGCACGCGCCATCTTCCGGTTCACGTCGGCCGCGAGCTTCGCGGCGTCGGGGCCCTCGGCCTCGGCCGCCAGCACCGCGCTGAGCAGGTCGTTGGCCACCTCGCGCTCGGCCTGCGCCGAGAGGCTGACGAGGTTGAACAGCGGCTCGCGCTCCTCGTCGTGCGCGAGCGCCGCGAGCGGCAGGACGAGAAGCAAAACGGCGGCGAGGCGCATCAGCGCACTTTAAACCGCTTGCCGCGCTCGTGCTTCCAGAGCACGTCGCCGCGCTTCGCCGCGCGGTTGAGGTCCCGGCCGAGGACAAACAGGAGGTCCGAGAGGCGGTTGAGGTACTGCCGGGCGCGATCGTTGACGATTTCGCGCCGCCCCAGCGCGACCAGGCTTCGCTCGGCGCGGCGGCACACGGCGCGCGCGAGGTGCGTGGTGGCCGCCGCGCAAGTGCCGCCGGGAAGGATGAATTCCTTGAGAGGCTTCAATTTCGAGTTATGCGCCTGGGTCAGGGATTCGAGCCGCTGCACGTGCGCCTCGGTGATCATCGCGTGACCCGGGATGCACACCTCGCCGCCGAGGTCGAACAGGTCGTGCTGCACCTGCAGCAAGGCGTCCTTCACCGCGGCGGGCACCTTCTCGGCAAGCACCAGGCCCAGCCAGGAGTTGAGCTCGTCGAGGTCGCCCAGCGCCTGGATGCGCGCGCTGTCCTTCGCCACGCGCGAACCGTCGCCGAGGCCAGTGTCGCCCGCGTCACCGGTGCGCGTGGTGATCTTCGATAGCCGATTGCCCATGGGGAGCGCAGAATTATAGGCCGCAACTCCCCCCACCGAAGGAGGCAACGATGGCCATCCGCAAAGCGTCCTACTACTCCATGAAGGTGCCGCAGCGTCCCGGCGCGGGCGCGCAGCTGCTCGGCGAGCTGAAGAAGGCGAAAGTGAGCCTGCTCGCCTTCACGGGCTTCCCGGCCGCCGGCGGCGCGCAGGTGGATTTCATCCCGAAGGACAACGCAAGGTTCACCCAGGCGGCGCGCAAGGCGAAGCTGAAGCTCTCGGCGAGGAAGACGGTGTTTCTCGCCTCGGGCGCGGACAAGGTGGGCGCGCTCACCTCGATCCTCAACCGCCTGGCGAAGGCGAAGATCAACCTCGTGTCGCTGCAGGCCGTGACCGCGGGCGGCGGCCGCTTCGGCGCCGTGTTCTGGGTCAAGGCGAAGGACGTCGCGCGCGCCTCGCGCGCGCTGAAAGCGCGCTAGCGCGGTGACCGCATGTGCTTGGCGTGGACCGAGTGCCCCATGAGCTCGGTCCACGACACCGTGCCGTTCAGGTGCCGGTGCTCCTCGCGCCAGGTCTCGGCGTGCTCGCAGTCCTGCGTCTCGGGCCAGCACGGGATGCCTTGCGTGAAGTGGATGAGCTTCGCCTGCGGGTCGGGCGCGTCGTAGCCCACGCAGTGGTTCCACTCGGCCGGCAGTTCGCCGATGCTCGAGGCCCACTCGAACGCTTCGGGCTTGCCGGTCTCGACGAATTCGGGCGTGAGCGCGCGGCACAGGCCGTTCCTGAAGACCATCATGCTCGGCCACTCCAGGCGCAGCTTGTTTTTCACCAGCGACACCGGCGCGTCTTTCGCGGCGAGCTGCGCGAGCTCGCGCACGTCGGCGCGCACCACGATGTCGGCGTCCATGAACAGGCTCTCGCCCTCGAAGTCGCACAGGTAAGGGCAGAGGTAGCGGCTGAAGGTGAAGTCGGTGAGGCCGCGGCGCTTCACCGGCAGCCATTTCAGGCGCAGCGGCTCGATCTGCACGCGTGCGCCCGCGTGGCGCTCGATGGAGGAGCGGCACACGTGGTAGGCGAGCGGCTGGCGCTCGTCCATGCCGATGAAGATTCTCATGCGGCGCCCGCGAACTGCTGGCGCAGGCGCTCCACGGCGCGCGTGGTGAGCGCGATGCGGTGCGCATCGATGGGCTGCGCCTGCGAGGAGAACTTGGCGACGACCAGCTGCAGGGCGCGGTCCACGTACAGGTTCTGGCCGTGCACGCCCATGCCGAACAGGAGCGGCGCGGCGCCGCGCAGTACGTACCACTTGTCGCGGTAGTGCATCGCTGCGCCCGGGTAGTAGGCGGCGAAGCTCCCGGCGGCCCAGGCCTGCGGGTCGCCATGGGCGGCGATGTCGTCGATCCAGCTCTCGGGCACGATGCGCCTGCCGCCCTCGACGAGCAGCTGGCCCACACGCGCCAGGTCGCGCGCCGTGGCGCACACGCCCCCGGCGCAGCGTGGCGCGCCGAGGCGGTCCACCGTGATGTAGGCGCTGTGCCCGGCACCCATCGGCCGCCAGAGAAGCTCGCTCATCAATTCGGCATAACGGGCGTGCGCCGCGCGCTCGATCACCCAGCCCAGCAGGTCCGTGTTGGGCGACACATAGTGGAAGCGCCCGCCGTGCGCGCCGTCGGCTCGCGTCAGCCGGCCGAAGTACGAGCGCAGGTCGGTCGGCGTCTCGCCCGGCGCGAGGGGATTCCAGTTGGTCGCCTTGCGGTATTCGATGATCTCGCCTGCGGTTGCGAGGTAGTCTTCATCGAAGTCGATGCCGGCGCGCATGTCGAGCAGCTGGCGTACGGCGGCGCCCCGGTACGCCGTCGCGGCCAGCTCGGGGACATAGTCCGTCACTGGCCGCCCGGGAT